>JAABUV010003440.1_pt1 | contig 20173 bp, 22 predicted proteins | sample 5559971 | NCBI WGS metagenome assembly JAABUV01 (sample SAMN10711881, study PRJNA513362) | rock metagenome | isolation source: Antarctica rocks | place: Antarctica: Victoria Land, Knobhead nord | collected 2015-12-19
GAAAAGGCACAGGACAAAGAAAAAACGAAAAACGGGGCATAGCGTATGGTGTCGTTGAATGTGATTGGCCGGGACATGGGGGACCCTCGGGGGTGGACTGGAGTGAACGAGAATGATGTCGTGAGATCTGATTGGCCGGTGGAGCGGAGTGAACGAAGGGAGGCGGAGAGATATACGCCAAATCAATGCGAGAAGACTATTCATCGCCTGCTCCTTCTAGGGGGAAGCCGAGATGGCAGCGGTGTGTTGGTCCCAAGCGGTCATGGCGATGGTGTTGGAAGCTGCAAAACCTCTATTGGTATGTCTTAATTCTGCCCTTAATGCCTGGAAATGACACTGGCTATATGTCCAAGTATACTTCATTCTGAAGCTGCACTGGCAATCTTTCCGGCAAGCATATCGCGCATTACTGCGTTTTTACTGTCCCGATCAATACCGGCTGCTTGCTCTTTGCAATTCCGAGCAGACTTTCCCGGAACCGCCAGTCAGCAGTGGTTTTGAACATTCTTTCTCAAGAGATTGCATCTCCCTTTCGACATCCCCTAGGATGCTTCTACTCCTTTCCAATCGCTCCACAAACAACCCCAGCTCCCCAACCCGCCTAACCAGCAGTTCCGAAATCGCCTCACTAAACATCTCCGGTTTTCCAAACAATTGTTTACCACAAAGGCAACCCTGTCGATTTTCTAAGTGTAAGTAGATCTAACAGCACAGAAAACTTCTTCGCCACAGTGTTCAGGAACTTGCTAGAACCTTACCGATCCATCTTCCGGGGTCCGAACATATGCAATAAAGATTCTCTCATAAAGCCTGGAGAAACAACACCCAAAGCACTCACAACATACCCTAAAAGCTTAGAAGTCTATATCTCAAACCGCATGAGTTCCGGCCACTACGAAGACATCCCGTCTCCCCCCTCCCGACTACTTTCCTCCATTGCTCTAACCATTTAAAAAATTTACATATTCATCATTGTCGCCAGTAATCTTTTCATCAATTCAGCTCGACTTGAAAGTCAGAGAACTTTAAAGAGCGTGACGGGTTTCTGATAATGTGAAGGAGATTTGTTGGGTGCAGTTGGATAATGAACGGGGTGGGGTGGGGTAGAAGGTGGGGAGAAAGGGGAACGGGGGAAAGTAACGAGGTGGAGTGAAAGGAGAACGTGCGTTTACTGGGCATTTCTAGGAAAAAGATTATTCGATGGATGCTATTATCTGTTTAAAAAGGATTTGAGATACCGAAGCTAGTTTCTGGCTCGCCTTGGTTTCGAAAAGGATAGAATTCCGACGTTCGTGAGTGCCGTGAGTACAATTTGAGATTTGATTGAGGGTTGATGAAAGGGTGACATCTCGAAGTAGTCGGGGTAAGTACTGTAGATGTACATGATCGATTTACTTTGACGTGACATTAGTGTTTGCACAAAACACGCCTACAGATGCATGAACTCCTACGTCAAGATTTCTTGGTTTAGAAGGGGGGAAGTGTATGCAGACATAGACCGTAAGCCAACTCTGTGCCCCAAAGCTGCTGCACTCCTTTCAATACCCGAGGAATGGTCTTCAATAGACATTCTCAAAGTTACGTCACTCCGCCCTTCCTCTTCTTTCTCTACCCCTCTGCTTAAAAAATAAGCACAAACCCAGCATACAATTATTTTTAAACAACCACGGATATACAAACCAAACACGAACATCCCCAGAAAAAAAGCGATTCGCTTAGCCTTCCGAGTTAACTTTTGTTTCCCCCCCCCCCCGGTCGAATCTAGAGATAAAGATTCCGCTTTTAAAAACACAACAAAGGGGGAAAAAATGGAAACTGGTTTATACGTGATCAAAAAGCCAAGAGCCCAAATATCATTCATTACGATGTGATTGAACTTTGTGCGGGTTAGACTAGTCATCAGTAGCAATGGGTTGGGATTAGTGATGTAATGTTTCTTTTTTTTTTTGCTGTAGGGGTGATAAGTGATGGGGGTGAGATGTCGCGGGTTGAAGACGAGAAAGTTGAACTGAAAGAGAATTCGGGAAAAGAGGTTAGAATGAGTGATTTTGAGAATGAGGGTAGAAAGTTTTGAAAAGAAAAAAGATGAGCATCAAATTGATTTTGTTCTTCTCAGTTCTCTCTTCTTTTAACTGTTCGTTTTTCATTCTTTCTGTTTCATTAAACTATTCTCTTTGTGATTGTTTTTATTCATTAAAAGTAAAATAAATAAAGTTAATAAAAAAATAACAAAAATCACGAAAATGAATTACTTAAACTCTATCTAGAGACAGAGCACATCATCGACATGATGCTCACGCTTCATTCTGATTATCAGAGACAGATGAGAAGCATCATCGATGTAATGTTGACGAGTGAACGAGAAGCAATTATCACTATCTCGCAGAAGAATTCAGTCAAGACAAAAGATATACAGAAGAAATTACACAAGCTGCAAATACTCTATGAACTCAACGAACGTAGAAACAACGAACTGATGCTTTGAGAAAAGATGAAAAGTTTGACAAAGATGATAAAAAAGCTGACACATCAACATGTTATTGCGTCAACTGTCAATCAATGCATGAAGAATCAGCTGAAGAGACTGAAAAAAATAATGAACAGACTTGAAAAAGAGTTCGTGAAGAAGAGAGAATATGTTGACAGTTGAGCGAAGAAAGTGAACGTAAAGTCAATGACATCATTTGAAAATCATCTTGTGTTCAACGTCAAAATATCATCATCAATGCAAAATCATTGTGAGAAATTTGAAGTAAAGATCTTCATCAAAGAGAAAGAAGAAATAAAGAGAATCACGATGACAACAATGAAAAACATAATAAAGTGAATGAAAGAAATTGATGTCAATAAGATGTTGTCAACACGTAAAAACATAAAAATGATGAAAAGATGATTAAAACTGTTGATATTTCAAATTAAGATGAAAAGCAGCAAAAAAACATTAAAGAAAAATAATTTTTGAATTAAAAAAATATCATTAAATGCATGTTTGCATGAAATCAGTTGAGATTAAAGTTGAAGAAATGTCTAAAAACATAAAGAAGAAAGAAATGAAAACACTCATCAAGATCAACAAAAACATACATTCAAAGATGATGATTGAGAAGATTAAGTGATTCACAAAGAAGAATGAGCAGAAGAAATACATTTTGTTGATGATATGCATAGTTAATGCTGAAATGATGAACAAGCTGATTGATGAGAAAGTATATCATGAGATTAACATAAAGATCACACAGTTTTATGACTCAAGCTGCAGAATGCATCAATGTTTAAAGTATTAAGAATATGATCATAAGATGTATGAATGCAAAAATAAGCAGAAATGCATTTACTGCATGCTGAATCATCACTCAAAACATTGTTTTTATAAACAAACTTGAAACATATGAAAATATGAAGTATGTTGAAACATATACAGAGTCTTTAACTCTCAATGTTATAAACGACAAGCTGAAAAAGAAAGAATAAAGAGAGTCACAAAGTGTTGCAAGCGTGCACTTCAAGTTAGTTTAACATAAATCATGTCAAACTATCATAAACTAGTATAAAGCTGATGTTGACACGCTAGTGATTTAGCGTGTCTTCGTGAGTAAAACTTATAACGTGTTGCATCTTCTTTCTTCTTCAGCTTTGAACTTCTAGTTAAAATACATTCATATGATTCGCTTTATGCAAACTCATAACATTAGTTCAAAGCTCATTAATCTTGCTATTGATGTGTAGATGATATAAAAACAAGCTACATAACTCAAATCAGAAGTCAAGCTCAGAAAGCTTAATAGAAATCAGAAATTTCTAAAGAAGAATCTAGATTTGAAATCAGAAATTTCAATAAAATCAGAATCAAAGAATATGAATGCATTGTTCTTGACTAACTCTTTATTGAGCTCATCATCAGAAATCAGAAATTTCAGCAGTACTTGAATTCAGAAAGTTTGATAGAGTAACATTAGAATCTTGATCAGCAATCTTCTACTCATATCATGATTAAAAGCTCAGAATCAGCGAGCATTGCTCATTATGAACTTCAAAATGTCAGAAGAGAATCACTTCTATCACAGAATCAAACAGCATCAGAAGAAGAAGACATGAATGCATTGTTGAACACAGAAAAAAAGAACATAAATATGTTGCTTTTTGATTATAAAATGATCAAGATCAGCATCAGCATTGATCTGAATGCTTGAATAAGCACTCATGAAGCAGATGATCTCATTGTCTTTATCAAGTACATATGTCAACAGCATGACATCGAAATCAAGATTCACAATGACATGATTCAGATGTTAGAAGATGTCAACAAGATAAACATTATATTGAAGCTTACACAAACGCGTTTACAGAAAGAAGTTAAAAACAAGAACATGATTATACATCATTTAAAAACTGCATTAAGTCAACAAAGCACTTTAATCTTTGAAGATTGATTCTTGAAATTGATTAAGTTATTGAATTCTTCACTGTTTGAAGATTTATTGCAGAATGTAAATAATTGATTGTCATGAATGCGAAATAAGCTGAAGATCAACAAGAATCACTTTTCTATGAAAGAGTTGAAAATTGCATACATCAAAAGTTGAGTCAGTGAAGTTGCAATTAAACATATTGCATTTTGAATAAGAAACACGTTTCTGAACTCATTTCTAGAAGTTGAAGAAGTACTGTCAATCATAAATAAGATGTACAATGATTTCAATCATCATCACATGACTCAATGATAGTACTTGAAGCTGTATTAAAACAAGATCTTCTTTCATGAATTTTGAATGAAATTTCAGAAATTTAGCGCAGAACTAGAATACAATAACGAGACTTTACTAAATGATTTTCAGCATAAGATCAGCTCAGATCTTCAGCAAGCAATGCTTAATGAATGAATCACGAATTTGAATGAGTTTATTAACATCTGCATGCAAGTCAATGTTAAATTAACTGAATTGAACGCTCGATCAGTCGTCAAAGCATCAGCGACTTAAGCTGCTCGCTCTGTCTTTAGCACATTAACTGCTCAACTCACGTCATCAGTTTCTTCATGAAAGAAGTTCAGAAGATTGAATCTTGATTCTATTCAGAAAAAGTTGTTTAAGAAAGAACTTTGCTTCAAATGCAAGAAGTCAGAACATAGAGCATATGACTGTCTTAAAACAACTTAAGTGCATGAGATTACTGCAAGTTCAAAAAATGATCTGTCTTTGTCAAAGTAGTGACTGAGAGCAATATACTCATATTCTGTTTCATCAGCATGTCTGATAATTCATTTGATTTCAAGTTGTTCACTGTTGATGTCATCTTGAGTAGTCTAGAAAAGATATTCAGATCTTTTGCTCTGATAGATACTGAAGTCATTGACATGACTTTCATTGATGAATCTTTGATGTCAGAGCTATGTAAACGCTTTGATATTCAGTCAATATCGCTGTCAAAATCAAAGTTAATTCAATCATATGATGAAATTTCTGATTGAAAGTTGATTATACATGCTCTGTATACATTGATCATGATTCAAGAACACAAGAATGAAATGATGTTTTTATTAATAACTCATCTAAATCAGCACAAGATAATCTTTGAAAATCTTTGATTAAAAAGAAATTAAATTTTGATAAACTTTGCAAATGATCAATTAATATTTTCATTAAATATTTGAACATCAAAATCTGTTGTTTCAAAGACAAACAGTCAATCAGCATTCACAAATCTGAATCAAGCGAGATTTGTGAAATGAAATGAAAGAACTTGAACTTAATGATTACGTTAATAATCATCTTGAAGTGACTTATGAATCAGAAACTAGTGAATCAGTTCATTGAATCTGTTCAATTCATTGAACTCGTACTCATATGAAAGCAAAGCACTTAAGTTGATCTCAATCAACTTCGTCTCTTTCAGTCAACTGAGAAAAAGAGACTCATTAATATTGTCATGATTGAAGTTGTTATGTATCAAACTTTAATCAAGAATAAGAAGATCAAGATTTTCTTCTTGATCATTAGTAAAATCAACAAAGCACTTAGCTCAGTTGAAGATTTCGCGAAACTGAATGAAATGATCTTTGTCATGTCATTAAATGAACTGAAGAAGAAACTTTTAATAGTTTATCACAACTTTCTGAATGTTTTTGATAGAGAAAAGACAACGCAGTTGCTCTTGCATCAATCATATAATCATAAGATTAAATTAGAAGATGAGAGTCAATCTTCTTGAAGTTGATTGTATTTCATGTTGAGTTACAAGTTGCAGAAGATCAAAAAGTATCTAGAAGAGAATTTGAAGAAGAAGTTCATCATACTCAGCAAAGCTTCTTTTGCTTCATCAATACTATTTGTTGAAAAGAAAGATGATAGTCTTCGCTTTTGCATGAACTATCAAAAACTGAATGCTCTGATCAAAAGAAATTGTTATTCAATACTCTTGATAAACGAAGTATTAGCTTGAATTCAAGACAGTAAGTATCTAACTTGACTTAACATTATCATCACGTTTAATAAACTGCACATGAGTTCAGAAAGCGAAGATTTAACTACTTTTGTTACTTTCTTCAATGTTTACAAGTATAGAGTAATGCTCTTTGAATTAATCAATGAATCTGCATTCTTTCAACATTATATCAATAATATGTTGTTCAACTGTCTGCATAAGTTCTGTCAGACATATCTGAATGATATTCTCATCTACAGTAAAACATTGAAAGAACATAGAACTCACATGAAAGAAGTGCTAGACAAGCTTTATGAAGCTGATTTATAAATGAACATTGACAAGTGTGAATTCAAGATTCAGAAAATCTCGTTTCTAAAACTACTGATATTCATCAATGATCTGCAAATGAATTCTTGAAAAGTAAATGTGATTTGAAGCTGAAAAGTATCATGATCATTGATTCATATGCAGATCTTTATTGACTTCTGCAATTTCTATCGACAATTCATAAAGAACTTCTCAAAGATCATTCAACTCATGATAAAGCTGATTCAAAAAGATTATTTCTTTGAATGAACAGAAGTCTGTCAGATGATTTTTGAAGAACTAAAGCAATAAATGATGATAATCTTTGTTTTGAAGCATTTTAACTTGATCAGAAAAGTTATTCTGAAAACGAACTTCTTGAACTATGTGAACGACGAAGTATTGTCTCAATATGATGATGAAGACATTTTACATTCAGTGATCTTTTATAGCAAGAACATGATTTTCGCAGAATGCAACTATGAGATCTATGATAAAAAACTGCTGATCATTATTCGCTGTTTGAAACATTGATGTCTTAAATTGAAATGTATGAATATTTCAATTAAGATCTTCATCGATCATCTGAATTTGAAGTACTTCATGATCATCAAAGAATTGATCAGATGACAAGCTAAATGAGTTGAGAAGTTATTTGAATATAACTTCAAGATCATATATCAGTCGAGAAAACAGAATCTGAAAGTCGACGCGCTGATCAGAATGTCAGACGTCAAGTCAGTTGAAGCAAATGATAATTGAAAGCTATATCAGCATCAGATACTATTATCAGAAGATAAATTTGAACTGCAGTCAATGAAAGCTGATCAAGAAGATAATCAGAAAGTTGATTAAGATCTGACTCAGATTCGAAATTTGAATCAAAAGTTAATCAAAATTTGATTGAAGAGATGATTTCTATTCAGAATCAGATTATAGTTGAAAATTAAATGAATCAACTGTGCTTCAATATTCAAATAATCATGAAACAGAACAGAAAAACTTGTCAAGATATTAATTTAAACAATTGCAAAGTACTTAATGAAGTACTCTGAAAAGATGATAGATTATGAGTTTCTCAGTCAATGATCACTTGATTGATAAGAAAAGCATATGATCTTTTGATCAGTGATTATTCTGACATGAATCAAACGTTGAATCTGCTGAGATGATCATATTGCTGATCGAAGATGAGAATGATGATCAAGCGCTACATTTAAAACTATTACGTTTATTATAGATCAAAAGCATCGAGAGATCAAATCAATGAACTGCTGAAGTCATTGCTCATACTTGAGCAGTAATGACAGAACATATTATTAGACTTCATTATCAATCTATCAGAAAGTGATGAAAACAACGCGATTCTGACAGTCATAGATCGATTGTCTAAGAAACAACATTATATATCATGTTGATTAAATGACGAAGAAATCTTCGCAGAATAAACAGTCAAGCTACTGTTGATATGAATCTTCAGAACTCATGAACTATCAAGATTAATAGTGTTCGATCGTGATTCACAATTCATATCAATTGTCTGAAAGTCTTTATGCTTAAGACTCAACATTAAGATGAAACTATTTACAAACTATCATTTGCAAATTGATGATTAAACAGAAAGAGCGAATCAGAATGTGAAACGATATCTACGAAGTTATTGCTCATACATGCAAGACAATTGATTCATCTGATTATTTATGACTGAATTCGTTAATAACAATGCTATTTCATCATCAATTAAACAGTCAGCGTTCTTTCTGAATAAAGATTTTCACTTTCGTATGAGCTTCGATTTGAATTCAACTGAATATGAGATCACTCAAGCTAGAATTGAAGTAAGCAAAGTGAAGAATATATTTGAACACATGAAATGATCACTAGCATTGATCAAGCAAGCATTAGTAAGAATCAAAGTCACAATGAAGAAACAGATTAACAAGCATTGAAAAGAAATAATTTACAAGATAAATGACATGATGTTTCTGAACTCAAGAAACATCATGATCTCAAGATTATCAAAGAAACTAGATGATAAGATGCTAGAATTCTTCAAGATTCTGATTGAGATTGAACATGCATATTGACTGAAACTGTCATTAACTATGAAGATTTATTCAAAGTTTATATTAAATTTGCTACAACTAGATTCAAAAGACACTTTAAAAAACAATGAAATGAGTTGTTTAATTTTATAGTGATTGAAGACGAAAATGAATGAAAAGTGAAGAACATACTGAACTTCAGACACTACGAATGAGACAAATGACTACAATATCATGTCAATTGAAAAGAATACAACGTCAATTTACATTGATACAACGTTGATGAAAGTGAATTCAAAGAATGCTTAAAGATTGTAAATGACTTTCATGAATGATATTTAAACAAGTCAAGATAGAAATCAACTTAAGAAATGTTGATCAAACTGCAGTAATGAGAACATTGCTAAATGAAGAGACAGAATAATGTTGCAAGCGTGCACTTCAAGTTAATCTAACATAAATTATGTCAGACTATCATAAACTAGTATAGAGCTGATGTTGACACGCTAGCGATCTAGCGTGTCTTCATGAGTAAAACTCATGACGTGTTGCATCTTTTTTCTTCTTCAGCTTTGAACTTCTAGTTAGAATACACTCATATGATTCGCTCTATGCAGACTCATAACACAAAGCACAGATTTTTATATCATGTCGTACAAGAGCAGAAAGAACTCAAGACAGTGATATTAAAAACATTCATACATCTGCAATTTGTAAAGAGTGACAGAGACAGATTTTAGCGCTTTTAACGATCAATATCTCAAATATTCATTTAATCTCATGTCTCAGATTTGCGTCACTTTTAGCTGATGCATATTCATAAAAACGTCAATATTCTTAACATTTCTAGCATCTTTAGCATTCTTATGAGCGCAGTATGCGTCTTTATTATTTGATTCAATAAACACGATTATTTTGACATTTGTAACATTGATACGTAGTTGCAATGTGAAATAATTAATGATTGATTTGACTATTTAAATAATAGCTATTTAATATATGCGTCGAGAAAGTCAATGAGAAAGTCAATGAGAAAGTTAATGAGAAAGTTAATGAGAAAGTTAATGAGTAAACTAGAGAAATAAAAAGTCATGTAGAATGATTGATAGAATCATGTTTAAAGCTTGATAGAAAACAAATTTGATTCTTGATTGCAAAGCAATTCAAAGCTTGATGAAAAGTCATGTAAAGAGTCATGAAGAAAGTCATGTAAAAAGTCATGTAGAAAGTCATGTAGTAAAAAGATCAGTAGATGACTCAATCAAAAGATCAGTAAAAAGCTTACTAGTAGAAAGATCAATAGAAAGATCGATTGAAAGATCAGTAGAAAGCTCACTAGATGACTTGATCAAAAGATCAGTAGAAAGATCAGCAAAAGTGCTTGATAGAAAAACATAAAGAGTGCTTGATAGAAAGTTATGAAGAGTGCTTGATAGAAAGTTATGTAGAGAGTCATGTAGAAAGCATTGTTTGATTCATGTTATGCGCTCGATCGACGCGTATTTTGAAGCATGTAAAATGTTTGATAGAGCATTTGATAGAAAGCTCAGTCGATAGCTCAATAGATAGCTCAGTAGAAAGATCGATAGAAAGATTGATAGAAAGATTGATAGAAAGATTGATAGAAAGATTGATAGAAAGATTGATAGAAAGATTGATAGAAAGCTCACTAGATGACTCGATCAAAAGATCAGTAGAAAGCTCACTAGTAGAAAGATCAATAGAAAGATTGATTAAAAGATCAGTAGAAAGATCAGTGAAAAGCTCAGTAGAAAGCATTGTTTGAAGCACTGTTTGACTCATGTTATGCACTTAATTAACGCGTCTTTTGAAGCATGTTTTGAAGCGATAGACTGACTACTAGATGAATGAGTAGATAACTGAGATGATAGTTGAGTTGATAGTTGAACATGTAAGTATTTTGATTGTTGTTGTTCTGAAAGATAGAAACTATAAAGAAAGAAAGAAGATGAAAACTTCAAACTCTTTAACGTCAACTTTATAAAGCTCAAAGCGAAGATTATTAAGTAGGTAAAATAGATAGCTGAGCATTTGAGATGACGAATACTATAGGTAGAAAGTCATGTAGAAAGCATTGTTTGAAGCACTGTTTGACGTGTTTTATGCGCTCGATTGACGCGTTTAGTAAAGTATTTAATAGAACTTCTGATAGAGAGTTTGATAAAGTATTTGATAAGAAGTATTCTCGACTCGATGCACGTTTCGATCTCGTGCACACCTCACTTTACTACTTTCATCTTTCTTCAAAAATCAATTACAAATTCAATATGACTTCAATTGAGGCAGCGCTTGTAGATCTAGCTTTGCAAAAGTCATCTAACTACACTGCAACTGCAAAGAAATTCAATATCAATCGAAGCACGCTGTTGTGACGACATAGAGGTATAATCGCCTTCGTCAAGAAAAGCAAGCAAACGACGTCAATTCTTTCAAACCAACAAGAAAAAGAGCTTATTCGCTATATCAACAAGCTTATCGAACGTAATATATCTTCTCTCAATGTCATGATTCGTGTTTTTGCGTATAATATATCTGGAAAACAGCCAGACAAAAACTGATCTTATGAGTTCATTTGACGTCATTCAGATATACTACAGTCAAAGTTTCTACAAGAAGCTGATCTAGAGCGAAAAAAAGCTGATAATGCATATCAATATCAGCTTTATTTTGACCTAGTAAGTGCCTTCATTTCGTTCAGTTTCATACTAATATAAGAGTAGGTAAAGCAAAAAATTGAAGAATATGAGATTCTTTCTAAAAACACATACAATATGAATGAAAAGAGCTTTCTACTTGAACTGCTTCAAAAGACTCGAAGAGTCTTCAGTTTAAAGCATCTTGACAGTGACAAATTGCTGAGTGCTGATCAAGATGACAATAGAGAATGAATTATCTTGATTGCAATCATTTGCATGAATATGATCTATATACTTTCTTCGATCATTTATCAGGCGATATCAGGTAATATTCAGAACAGCTGACTTACTGAATATGACTTCAAAGAGCAATTCTGCTTCTTTGCTTTCTTCGCTACTGACTGAATCAACGATGAATTGATCTACTCTTGACTCACTATCGTATTTGATCGAAATACAAGATCAAAAGCCAGAAATTCACAGAATTATCATCTTCTATTTGTTGACGAGCATGACAGTCATATCAACATGAAGTTTCTTGACTGGTATGAGCAGAACAAGATGCTCGTGGCTTTATATTCTTCTCATTCTACGCATCATCTTCAACCTCTGAATGTGAGCTTATTCAACCCTTTGGCCAATTACTACTCGCAAAACCTGAACGACTGAATCTTTAAGAGTCAAGAACTTTCTCGAATATCAAAAAGAGACTTCTTTGATCTGTTTTGACCTGCATATCAAGCTGCTTTCACGCATGCCAACATAAAAAGTGAATGAGAAAAGACAGAATTGCTGTCTTTCAATTCGTCACAGATCATAAAGCAGATTAAATCGAACGCTAGACCTGTTTCAAGTCATTCTTCTTCTTCAGCATTGTCAGAAGCTGATTGAAGAAAGGTTCAACAATTAATGAAGTCAGTTGTAGAAGAAGTAATTGGTTCGAAAGCTCGTAAGTTGTACAATACGATGAAAAAGCTTACTACAGATGTTGCTCTTCTAAAAGCAGAAAATGAAGATCTTCAATGAACAGTACGTATTGAAAGAAGTCGCAGACGACGTGAAAAGTCTTTATTTGACGATTTAGAGGTTAATGATGAGACAAAGAGAGTGTTTTTTAGTTCTAATAAGATTCAGACGACTCGTGATTGTCAAATTCAAAGAATCGAAGAGAAACAGCAAGCTGCTATTCAAAAGACTGAAGAAAAGAAACAAAGAAAGCTTAGAAAGCTAGAGAAACAGCGTTTAATAGCTGAAAGAAAGGTGAAACGAGAAAAAAAGAAGACGAAACGAAAGAAGAAAGCGAAGCAAAAAAAGAAGCTACGAGCGAAGAAATTGAAGCAACGACGTCTAGTTCAGAAGCAAAAGCTGAAGGCTAAAGAGCTTCAGAAAGAGCAAAAGAAGAAGTCTAAAGAGATGAAAGTACAGCAATTCACTGATTTTGTTGCTATTGAGAAGATGAAAAGAGAGCTTAGTCAAATCAGGTCTACGCGAGCTGAAAGACAATTCAAAGCTTCTAAGCGATTTGATGATTAATTCTTATAGCTTGAAAGCTTCATATAGATATCGACAACTCTTTATATTAATTGCAATTTGATTTTATGAATGATGATTGAATAATAATAAAAATAGTATTGATTACTAATCGAGTTTAGAGTGTGCACGAAATCGAAACGTGCATGAGCTCGAGAGTACTTCAAAGCATTTGATAAAGCGTTTGATAGAGTATTTGATAGAACATTTGATAGGAAATTCGGTAGGGAATTTGATAGAGCGAGAAGGTGAGTGAGTAAATGAGCGAGTAGATGAGCGAGTAGAATGCTGAGCATGTAGATGAGCGAGTAGATGAGCGAGTAGATGAGCGAGTAGATGAGCGAGTAGATGAGCGAGTAGATGAGCGAGTAAATGAGCGAGTAGATGAGCGAGTAAATGAGTGAGTAGGTGAGCGAGCATGTAGAATGATGAGTAGATGAGCGAGTAGATGAGCGAGTAGATGAGCGAGCATGTAGAATGATGAGTAGATGAGCGAGTAGATGAGCGATTGTTAACATATGCAACATATGCATGAAAGCGAAATTCAGCTCAACGTTTATGAACAAACGCAGATTTTATCGACAAAAGTGAGATACAGTTCAAAAACATATGAACAAACACAGATTTTGTCAACAAAAGCAGATCACAGTCTAACAAGATTAGCTTAAATTCGAATTTTATTTCGTTTTAAGCGATAAATGTCACTTTAACTAAACTCTAAAATTTTGTTCACTTTACAAACTGTTGATGCAAAAACATTTATCAGTCTGAAATCATTGATGAACAATGACTTAAAGAGAAAGCAAAGACGTTTAATGAATGAAAATCATTTACTCAATATAATCATCACATCAGAAAACACTATACTGAATCACTTGATCAAAAAGTTAAGATCAAATGAATTAAAATTAATATCAATCATGTTGTTATTAATGTCATCTTTTGTTGAGAATTTTACAGATGAAGCAAATGCTTTACAGATATTCAAAAGAACATTAAACAGTCTGAAATGTAAATTTTAACGTTTCAGCAAAAGAAGCTTTGAATACTACAGTACAACATTCACAAGTTCAGAAACAAAATGATGATAATGTTACTATATGAAAAAAAAATAAAGAACTATAACATTTTGATTCTTCAAGAACTCTGATGATTTGATAATATTTTCAAAGCATACTGCTCAGTAATGATTAACTTCATGCTGAAGAATAATGAAGATAAAATCTGTTTCTACATAAACAAGAAAATCAACAATAACATCTGATACTCAACATAATACTTCAAAGATGTAAACACAATTACATTATAAACATTAACAGATGATGCACAGATAACTCAGAAAGTTATACACATTCATGAAGTATACAATTTATCACTTAAAGATCATGAAATCATTCATGAAAAAGAAAATCTTTCAAACATCAAAAAGACGTTGCACATGTTGAAAGAAAACATTCTTGTAAAAGACTTCAATCTGCATCACTTCATATTAGAAGAATCATTTTACTCAAGATAATATTTATTGTTGAATGAGTTAATTAAAATGATCACAAACATTGATGCATCACTAGCATTATCTCAAGATATAATTATGAGAAATTATCAAAAATTTCAAATGACAATAAATTTGATCTTTACGACAGATAATATTATGAATCAATTAATATAATGTGAAATCAATAAAGAAATGAAAAACTTCTCAAATTATTTGTTGATACAGACAATTATAAATTTCAGAATCTGCAAAAAGTTTGCGTGAAAATCGCGTTGCAACTGAAAGATAATAAATAAAAAGAAGTTCATCAATATTTTGAAAGAACAAATGTCAAAATTACTGTTAAATCATGAGATGAAACATTAATGCATAAATGAGTACATCAAGTAACTGCTGAATGCATTGAAGAAAATTGTCAAGATTTTCACTTTCTGAGCGAAATTACATGAAATGATCAAAGCAGAATGAATAAAGAAGTGTATGAAAATTATCAAGAATGTGCAATGAATGAGAAAAAGTTGTTAAATTGTTAACAACTGAGCAAAGTACATTCAAGCATGTGATAAGAAGAATAAGATCATCAGAAAACAGAAATGCAGTAAATATTGAAAAATCATGTAGAATGTTAAACAATTCTTGAGAAAACTGTTCAAAACTGCAAAATGAGCAAGAAATGTAGTTGCAAACACATTAATTTAAGCGACAATTTCTTCTCTGATTAAGTCAAAGTACTTTGACATCATTATAACAGTGTAAAATAAAGTGAAGATGATGTTTCAAACTCACTTTTCATCATCTTTAAAGATTTTCATACTGAATACAATAAACTTTAAGTACTCATTCTTAATTGAAGATGACATTTTGTTGATGCATTATGAAATTAAGAAAGTTGTTTACAAAGTGACATTTGATAAAATGTTGAAACATATGAAATATATAAATAGAATAATGCACAGACTCATCAACAATACATCAGAATAAATACATTCTTTTTTTGAAAGATGTTTACAAAAGAGAATACAGTCAACTCAGTTCAAGAATGCAGTCACAATAGTGATGTAAAAGTCAAACAAGAAAGATTACTTTAATGCAAAAATATATAAATTAATTGCATTACTTGACACACTGATTTGATTTGATTTGAACTCATACATTCTTGTGACATTGATTTAAGTTTAACTCATGAGAAAAACTATGATATCTATATTGAATGAACAAAACTCTCTGAGAAAGAAAATCGCTCGTTGACTATACGACAACTTCGACGTCGTCGAGACAGTGAGTTTTGAGACTATGTATCAAGAATAAATCTATAGCTTCTATTCAGCGCATGATGCTTGAGTAAACTCTTGATGAGAGTATCTGTGCTGTCTGATTATGTCACATCGTCTTTGCTCTGCTCTTCATTGATGATATTCTTTACAAACAATGTTTTGATTCAATCTTTAATTCGAAGATGAAAGACGTTTTCTTTGCACTCGTGATGCTCATGATTGTAACGTACATAAAGCTGTGTTCTCTTGCTCAATGATTGTCATTCATTGAGCGAGAAAATATGTGATGAAAGAGAGATGCGTACGATGAGAAGATAGAGTGTGATTGTATTGAACAACTCTTTTCTTCTCTTGACTTAACTTGTGTCACGTAGACGTTGAATGAATTGTTAGTATAAACGTGCGATCGCAATCGTTCGATGATTGACTCTGATTAATAGAAGAGAATGCGTTCTGATCATTCTTCTGCGCTCTCAATTTTTCACGTAGACAGATGTATGACTTGATGTCAAGTAAAGAAGATGAGTTCAAGCTCTTTCAATATATCAGCGTAATCGACGAGTCACTACTTCTTCAAACACTGTAGTCACGACTTTCAGACTGAGATCAACTATTTCATCTGATATCTTTTCATCAATTACTCAATGACACTGTTGATGTGATGAAGATGTTTCAGTATATCGACGTGATCAACGAGTCGCAAATTCTTTGATCACTTGTAGTCATGACTCTTATACTGAGATCGACTTTTTCACTAGATATCTTTTCATCTCTTACTGACATCGACATGTCATTAATCATCTTCGTAGATTGATTGTGACTGTTAGAAAGAGTGTTGTCGCGTAGATGAAAACTCTGCATGATCAACTTTTCTGCTCACGCAACGTTTTAACATCATTTAAACTGCGTTGAATTGAGATCTCTTGACTCTTCTGACTTTTATTCAGAACATAGAATCAAAAGATTTGTAGTTGACATCATATACAGATGAATCTCGTCATCGATCACTTGACACACTGAGTAAAATCCTGAAATTCATCATATTTAAATGTTTGCAAAATGTTATAAAAGTTTGCAACTTAATATTAAATATTCAAATGAGAACTTGCAAGCATAGATTAATAAATATGACTTTGCAACTAATTATAAAAAAGATACATATTGTATGAAGTGACATGAGAAGAAGAATAGTTTCATTGCTAAGTCTGAATGAGAAGAATGCATTTAATAATGTGATGCACAGCAAACTCTTACATAACATGAAGAAGAGAAAAGTTTTTAAACTGCTTTTCAAATTTGTGAAGAACTTTCTGAAAGATCAACACATCATGATTATACTATTAATGATTACATGATGATGAAGTACAGCATGAATGTCAACATATTACAAGATTCTTTGCTATTGTTGATATTATATTTGTTTTACAATGCAAACTTGTTAAAAGCATGTGATAACATCAAATTGAAAACTAGCTTTACAGACTTCATGAATGATGTTAATATCTTGATATATGAAGAATTTATAAAATGCAACTGCAGAGTTTTTAACAAGATTTATGATAAATGCAAATAATAATTAAAAATGCATGATATCAAATTCTTAATAACAAAGCATAAGTTGATTCACTTTATGACAACTTTTAAATGATTCAATATGAAAGTTGATGTAAAGTTGATAAAACATCAGATTAACTTGAAATCAGATATCAGAGTTTTGAGAGTTCAATTGAACTTTAAGCTGAAATGAGTGATTTACATGCATCATATCAAAGCAAAATTAGTGATTAAACAAAAGATCATGCAGATAATCATCAAGTTTACTTGAAACTTATTAATGATGACAAGAAAGCAAATATACTTGCAATGATGTGCTTTCTGCTTAGTCACGAAGTTATTATATGATATACATCACAAAGAATGAAAAATCATCAAAAGAGTTTGAATGTCAAGCTGAAATCAGTACAAGAAAGAGCATTATGACAGATCATTAATGTTTATTATGTAATATTAATAAAAAATTTACAAATGAAAATAAACATGATGTTGATAAATATTCACTTATAAAAGCTGATATAAAAATCAATAATAAACATGAACTTTTGAAAATTAAATAAAGTTATTGAAATAATAATGCGTTGAATTTGCAACAACTTGATATTCAAAAGAGATTGAAAATCAAAGCTGTATAAAACATCTTTACAGTTGAAGCAAAAGTGAATGAAAGAAATACTTAAGCAGACAAAGATGAATTGAAGTCATTTTTATACAGCAACTCTCTGATCAAAATTATTAAAGATAATTATAGTTGCAAATAAGAAAATGTCAATAAAACAACATAATTTCAACACATTTGCATTGAAGCAAAAAGTTTACTTAAATAATAATAATAACAGAAATGATGTTACAGTAATCATGATGAGAATGAACTGAAAGTTAAATAAAAGACTGAGAAAATTGACTTTAATCATCACTCATCATGATGAATTAAAAGAATTAGTTGCAAAAGCAAAACATCTTGCAGACGTAGTAACAATAAATCAAGAATATTATGAAAAAATATATAAAATATACAGTGATAATCAGATCTTTTTGAAAACAGTAAAAGTCATGACATCAATAAAAGATCAAACACGTCTGTGATGAGTTTAAACTGCACATGAGAGCATTCAATTTCAAGAAGTCACGCTGAAATTACATTAAGTGACAAAATATGCAGAAGAGTTTGAAAATGAAGCAGCAAACAAGATAATTGATGATGCATATAAGTTGTTTCTATTGCTGATCAAACATCAATACATTGAGATGATGATGTAATTGATGTTCATACAGAAACAAATCAGATAAACATGAAGAATAGTTTGAAAAGAAAGATTCAATGTAACTCATTTTCAATATTTGATATTAAAGATGACACAACAACATCTGTGACTGCACAAGAATTATGCAAAGTTTCACAGCGCATTATTGATGCAGCTACACATCAAGAAAATTGACTTCAATCAATTTTTACATGAAAGATGAGTATTTAATGTCGTTACAACGACATGCAAGTGCAACAAAGATCAAATGTCGATCAAGCACATTTTATTAACATGTTCTAAATGAAAGACAGAACAAAAGATGATGCAACATGAAGAGAACATCATGAACTTGAGAAAACTTCTAGAAATCAGAAGCGCGATGACAGTGATCATTTGAATGATACTCTCGACAAGCATACTGAATCAATTTCAGGCTGTGACGTCATCAAAGAATCAGATGAAAGAGAGAAGAAGTAGAGAAGAAACAAGCTCATAGAGTTCTCGCATTGAGAACAGTTACAGTATAGAGCGCAGAAAAAGCGATAGTAAATACGAAAAGAACGCTACGCTAGCGCAGCGCTCGCTACAATATATAGAACCTCGCATAGACTCATAATGAGTGTTGAATCGAGTAAGAATAAAAAAAAAACTATTCTCTTTACAATTCTCATCATGCATCTACCTGTCTGACACTTTCTCTTTCTTTCAGTTTGATACAATTAACTACGTTTATCACTCTTGAAACAGAAGATTGAACAGTTGTGCACACAAAGTTATGATATAAAACAGATATGAGTATATTTTTTTTAAGAAAAATATAATTGACCGATTTTGTTAAATTTGTGTTTCAAGATGAAGCGAAGGAAGAGATGGCGAGGGGGGAAAAGACAGGGAGAAGATAGGAGGGGAAATAGGAAAAGAGGATGAAAGAAGGGGTATAAGATAGTGGGTTTTTGACGTTGTGATTGAGATAATTGAACTGATATTTGGGGGTTGATACTTGCGTGATGAAGTTGTTATAGTTATTTGATTTTTGTGATGTGGCTGTCTACTGACTCTTTCTTTTTCTTCTTTCCCCTATTTGAACCATCCTTCATTGATGTAATCAGTGATGCCGTGGCAGGAAACTCAAGTCGATAACAAACTAAACGCGAATATCACAGATCGTTAAACGTGACCGTTTAGTTATCCTTGAAGAAAAGATTAAGCAGACACGGGCGGAACGCTAATGCTAAGATAAGAATCTTAACATCGTTGATGACGAGCATAGAGGCAAAAAAAAAAAAAAAAAAGCAGAAGTAGAAGAACGTTACATGTTTGACCAAACCATTGAGCCGCACGAACGACGAAGGAGAATGACAATCCCAACCCGAACCACTCACCGTCCCACACTCCCACCCATCAGAAAAGCACAACCTCAACAACATCCACCCCCCTCCTCTCCCGAATAGTCCCAAGCACCCACCCTATATTAACCTCCGTAATCACAGTCCTCTCTGGCAACCCGTCCCAATACATGCCCCGCCCGCGCCACCGAACCATCATCCTCCCTCTTCTCACCCTTTCCGTCCCATCCCATAAACGAAGTCTCGTGAGTGCTTGAGTCCAGAGGTGCTGTAGGCTTGTTGGGAGAGTGATGGTG
>JAABUV010003442.1_pt1 | contig 20167 bp, 14 predicted proteins | sample 5559971 | NCBI WGS metagenome assembly JAABUV01 (sample SAMN10711881, study PRJNA513362) | rock metagenome | isolation source: Antarctica rocks | place: Antarctica: Victoria Land, Knobhead nord | collected 2015-12-19
CACTCCCCACTGACCACTGACCACTGACCACTGACCACTGACCACTGACCACTGACCACTGACCACTGACCACTGACCACCTCAACGGGATTACATCCGGCACATCGAAAATTCCACGCGGGTTGTTCCCGGCTCATCCGCGAAATCTTCGGCAACCCTTTCCGGCTCGCGGCGATCGATCCGGCTTTTCTCTCACCCCGAGTGATGGAACTTGCCCGAGCGAATTATGACGGGCGAGAGTTTGGTCTCATGCCCATGGTCGGAGATGCCCTCGAACAAGCCGGGTGCGCGGACGATCACATCCTCTCGCACTGCCGGTCGCGGGAGGACCATTTCCGGGGTTGCTGGGTGGTCGACTTGCTCCTGGGTAAGGCCTGATTCCATCACTCCTCATCGACGAAATCATACCGAATCGCCAGGATCCGTATCGCTTTTTGTAGGGTGGGTGGGCGCCAGCGAAACCCACCGCAAACCGCTACGACGACGGGGGATCGGTGGGTTTCGCTGGCGCCCACCCACCCGACACCAAAGGCAAGCGATCAACCCGATTCGGTATCAGTCGCCGTACCGGGCCCGGAGGCGGGGGGAGAGTCGGAGGATGAGCTGGGCGCGCTCGAACTCGCCGAGCCACTCGGCGAGGGCCAGGCGGGTGGCGTCGTCGGTGGGCGGGACCAGGCCGGTGGGGCAGGCGGGGCCAAGCTGCTCGGCGGCCAGGCGGCGGTAAGCGGAGAGGGTCCGCTCGCCGTAACGCGCGACTTCCTGGAAGTCCTCGCTCAGGAACAAGGTCGCCGGGACCCGGTGGCCGCCGTTGATCGCCAGGGCCCCGGCGACCTCGGGCCGAGCGTCGCGGTCGAGGAACCGGAGGTCAATCGCCGGGGAGCCCGAGGCGAAGTGATCGAAGATCGGGCACTGGTTCACGCAGTCGCCGCACCAGGCCCCGGCCAGGACCAGGACGGGCATCCGGCGGACGAACCCGCCCAGGAGCGTGGACTGTCCCGGTTCCAGCCGGATCCGCTCGTGCATCGCGTCCCACCGCGACCGCTGGGTCGGATTGGCGTGCCGGTCCAGGAAGGCGGCGTAGGGCAGGGCGGCTTCGAACGCGGTCGACCAGTCCATCGGCATCGGTGGCTCGCGAGGGGAGGTGTCGAGTCTCGGCGGATGCCTCATTCTACGGCAGTGTAAAGCCCTTCAGGCCGGCTCGTCCTCTTCAAAAGCGTACATGTCGCGGACGTGCTCGTTGTAGTAGGCACCCTTGGATTCGGCGGACATCAGCTCGTCGAAGATGGAGTAGGGCACGTCGAAGTAACGGTAGACCCGGGCGGGCTCGCTCGTCAGCTCGACTTCGAGGACGCTGGCGGCCAGGTCGTAGCCGACCGAGCGGATCAGGCGGGATTCGAGCGGTTGACGGTCCATGGTGGGGCTCCGGGGCGTCTCTGGTCGCCACCCGTCCGAGGATCCGGCAACCGGCCCGGGCGGTCAACCCCGAGGGGTCCGGTCGGACGAATCCCGGGTCAAATCCAGCCGAGGGCGGCCAGGGCGGCCAGGTGCTTGCAGGGGTCGGGGGCGGTCGGGGCGTCTTCCCGGTAGAGCCACTCGGCACAGTCACATTGCATCGAGCCGTCCCGGAGCCGGCAGGCGTAGTACGGGCCGTGCTCCAGGGGCGGGGCCAGGCGGGTCAGCCGCCACTGGACCGGGGCCAGCGTGGTGCCCTCGACGTGCTCGGCGCAGTAGGTCCGGCCAACGATCGGGATCAGGACGAACCGGGGGAGGACGCCGTCCTCGCCGCCCAGGGTCAGGACGGTGATGGGCGGCTCGCCCAGGGCCGCCTCCAGCGCCGCCCCGCCGTACCGGGCCCGGAGCCGGTCCCACGACCGCCGGGCGTCGGCCAGGGCCTGGCGGAAGTGCCAGGCCGTCGGGTGCGCCGGCCCCAGGGCGTTCTCGGCGGCCTCCAGGTCGGCCACGGCCACGTCCAGGATCATCCGGCCCCGCTGGGCCAGCTCGACCGCCCGGCGCGCCGGGTCGGTGGGATCGCGGTGGAGCAGTGATGTCGCCATGACCGACCCCTCAGTCCGTCGGGGACTCGGGACTCACGGCGAGCCCGACAACCCGGACCGACGGATTCGCCCCGGGGTGGGCCCGCCGTCCCCGGCTCAGTCCTTCCGGTGGCGGGGCATGGCGATAGCGCCGGGATGAGGTCCCGCTCAGGCAGACTTCGCGGATCTCCGGCGGGCTGGCCGAGGGGCGACGCCTGGGTCGGAAGTCTTCGAGGGTGATGGACACGGGTTGCTACCTCCTTGCCGTCCGTTCAGGCCCTTTCCGTTCAGGAGTGTACTGAACGGCAGAACGCCGGGCAAGGGGTTGGGAGATTTCGTCCAGTGGTGCTATTTCGTGCGCGTGGTGGGCGGGGTGGCGGCGTGCCGGGTGACGGCCAGGGCGGTGGCGAAGGCGTCGATCAGGCCGGAGCGGCCGGTCTGGCTCGGGTGGATCGCCTCCAGGGCGAGCTGCGACTGGACGGCGTAGGAGAGCCGGTGTTCGGGGCCAACCAGGACCACCAGGCGGGGCCCGTCGGACTCCTTGGAGGCCAAGAGCTGGTCGGTGTCGGTGAAGTCGACCTCGGGGACCCCGGGGAGGGTCGACCGGAGGATGAACCGGAGCCGGCCGCCGGGCGTCGGCCCCTCGATCCTCGGGTGATCCAGGTCGGGCCCGACCACGGCAATCGCCCGGAAGGGGCGGGCCCGGTGGCGGAGCAGGACCGCGGCCCGGAGGTTCATCAGCTCGCGGGTCTCCAGGTGGCGGAAGGTGACCTCGCGGAGCCCGTCGGCCATCGACGTGACCAAGACCACCAGCAGGAAGCTGACCAGGACCCTGCGCTGGCGGACGTCGCGGCGTCGGGCCCAGCGGTCGAGCCCCCGAGCCAGCCAGATCGCCGCCACCAGGAGGTCGAGCGCCAGGTGGATCCCCAGGGCCGACCGGGGCCCGACGTGGCCGTGGGTCAGGCCGATCACGGCCCCCCGGAGATCGCCGCTGAGCCACCAGGCGACCGAGACGGCCGTGGCCGGCGCCAGCCAGCTCAGCCACCGGACCCCGACCCGACGGGTCGCCAGGTCGCAGATCGCCTGCGCCGCCAGGAGGTTCAGGGGGATCAGCAAAAACAGGCCCATGGCCGTCTGCGGGCCGCCGACCCAGGTCGCCGGGGCCAGGGCGGCCACGGCCAGCCAGACCACGAAGAAGATCCCGCCGATCGTCGCCCGGTCGTCCCGCTCCGAGACCATCGCGTCGCGGACCGCGCGGGCCACGGCGAAGAGGCCCAGGGGGAGCGTCGCCGGGGCCAGGTCGTTCAGGCGGCTCAGGAGGGTCGGCCGATTCCAGCCCAGCGGGTCGGGCGGGTTGAGCAAGGCTCCGAGGAACTCGCGCCCGTGGCTCGCCAGCATCGCCACGTACCAGGGGGCGGCCACCAGCAGGCCAATCCCCAGGGCGATCGAGCCGGCCAGCAGGCTCGGGTTGTTCCACCACCCGTACCAGGGCCGCTCCTGCCGCTCGACCGGGGCCATCTCCGAGCGGAGGTACGCCTGATGGAGCACGACCACCGGAACGCAGAGCAGACCCACCACGCCCATCGAGAGCAGGGCCAGCCCCAGCGCCAGGCCGCCCAGGACGACCCACGACCCCCCGCCCCCCCGGAGATACCAGCGGGCCGTCCCCACCCCCACCCGGAAGTGCCGGCCGTAACAGTACAAGGCCATCAGGGTCGCCGCCAGGGTCAGCGTCGCCGGCGACGCCTCCTTCATCTGGGTCAGCAGGTGCGGGTTGAACGCCGTCAGGACCGCCGCGACCAGCCCCACCCCCGGGCCCCGCCAGAGCCGGCCGTGCCGGTAGATCAGCAGGACGATCAGGGCCCCCGCGATATAGCTGGGCAAAACGATCGCCGACGGCGCCCGGTCCGACCCCAGGGCCAGGCCGATCGCCTCCAGCCAGGCGTAGAGCGGCGGCTGGAGCGCCACCGCCCGGAACGCCCGGGCCTCCATCGCCGGCTTGAGCGTCACCACCGCCGGCGACTGATCGATCACGAAGCCGTCCAGGACCGCCAGCCCCCGGAGCCCCCACCAGGGGCCCGGCGGGGTCAGGTTCCACCAGTTCTGCGCGTAGAGGCCGGGCAGGACCGCCGCCAGGACCACCAGCGGGAAGAATTTCGCCGACCGAGACGTCGGGCGGATCAGGGACCGACCCGGGGCGTCCCGGCCGTCCAACCGACGCGATGCCGAGACCATATCCATGCGACGACCGGCTCCTTCCGTTCGTCCCCGGGATCCATCCATGCCGGCCGGACTCTAGCAGAACACCCCGAAAGCCGGTAGCCGGATCGCCCGCCCTGGGCATCGATCGCGGATCCCTTCGGATTGGGCTTGCCGGACCGGTTTCCGGGGGGGTAGCCTCGGCCTCGGAAGCAACCACTGGGAACGACGAGCAAGGCGAATATGACGATCCCTCGGATCCATCGAAGGGCCGGATCTTTCCCGATTCTCGCCCTGGCCTCCCTGCTGACCCTGCCCGGCTGCGGGGCCGAATCGGGCGGTCGGACCGTGGTGGTTTACTCGTCCCAGGACCGCGAGTTCGCCGAGCCGGTGCTCCGGGCGTACGGCGAGCGGGCCGGTGTCGAGGTCCTCTCCAAGTTCGACGTCGAGAGCACCAAGACGGTCGGCCTGGCCCAGCTCCTGATCAAGGAGTCGTCCCGGCCCCGGTGCGACCTGTTCTGGAACAACGAGATCCTCAACACGCTCCGGCTCCGCGAGAAAGGGCTGCTGGCCCGGTGGTCGCCCCCCAACGCAGCCGAGATCCCCGCCGAGTTCCGGGCCGCGGACGGGACCTGGTACGGCTTCGCCGCGAGGGCCCGGATCCTGATCGTCAACACCCAGGAGGTGCCCGAGGCCGACCGACCCGAGGGACTGGCCGACCTGGTCGACCCCAGGTGGAAGGGGAAAATCGCGATCGCCAAGCCGCTCTACGGGACCACGGCGACGCACTTCACCTGCCTCTTCGTCGCCTGGGGAGACGAGAAGGCCCGGGCGTTCCTGGCCGGCCTCAAGCAGAACGAGGTCCGGGTCCTCTCGGGCAACAAGCAGGTGGCCCGGGCCGTCAGCTCGGGCCAGGCCGCCTTCGGGCTGACCGACACCGACGACGCGATGGAAGAATTCGAGGCCGGCCGCCCCGTGACGATCGTCTACCCCGACCGCCGAGCCGACCAGCTCGGGACCCTGTTCATCCCCAACGTCCTGGCGATCCCCAAGGGGGCCCCCCACCGGGCCGAGGCCGAGGCCCTGGGCAATGCCCTGCTCGGACCCGCCGTCGAGGCCGAGCTGGCCCGGGGCCCCTCCGCGCAGATCCCCTTGAACCGGAAGACCGACGCCCCCGCCCGGGTCGAGACCCCGAGGACCGTCCACGCCATGCCCGCCGACTTCGAGGCCGCCGCCCGGATCTGGGACCGGGTCGCCGCCGAGCTCGCCTCCGAGTTCGCCGGGCGGTGACCCGAAGATTTTTAACCGCCCAGACGCCAAGGACGCCAAGTTCGGAGAGAGAAGACAGAGGGTAAGAAACAGAGAGTGTTCATTCTCTCTCTCTGTTCTCTCTTTCCTCTCTCTTTCGGACCTCGGCGATCTTGGCGTCTTGGCGGTGAAAATTCCCCGTTCAGACCGGCTTGAGCCCCGACCGGAGGGCCTCGGCTATCTGATTGGCCCCATAACCATGTTCAACCATCAGGCAGGGGATACCGCTCTCCTGGCAGAGGGGGCGGAGGCGTTCGGGGACGTGGTGGGCGACGAACTCCTTGAGGATCAGGACGACGTCGACGCCCCGGTTCTTGACCCTCTGCTCCAGCGACTTCATCAGGGCCGGTCGGGTCCCCTCGTAGTTCTCCCAATCCAGCTCGTCGAACTCGAAAAACTGACGGAGGGCCCGGCGGGCGTCTTCGCGGGCGGAGCCGCCGATCATCAGGACTTTTCGGCCGCGAGTCTGGGCGATCAGCTCGGCGAAGTGGTTGCGGAGCGTCGAGTCTTCCTCGACCTTGGAGTCCTCGTCGCGGATCCGGTCGAGATGCTTGCGGAGGACGCGGAAGTCGCCGCCGGTGATCAGCTCGCGATAGGGCTTGACCAGGTCAAGCAGCTCGGGCTCGGAGGCGCCCCCGAAGTTGACCACGCGGCCGAGCGCGGCGAGGAACTCGTCGACTCCCTCCTCGGGCAGCGGGTGGGCGGCGATCACGGCCCGGAGGTCGCGGAGGGAGTCGCGATAGGCGGTCTGGGCCTGTCGCTTCCGCTCCAGCTCGCGCAGGGACTGCTCGTCGCGGATCACCCTGAGCTCGCGGTCGCGCTGCGAGACCTCGACGGCCAGTCGGAACTGCTCCTGGGCGTCGACGATGTACTGATCCCAATCGGCGACGTAGCCTTCCTGGAAGGCGTCGATGTAGCCGGGCATGAACTGCTTGGAGAGACCGACCAGGCGGCGGAAAATCCCTTCCAGGGCCTGGGTCTCCTCGCCCCCCTCGGCGAAGTTCATTCCCTGGAGTCGCCGGAGCCGGCCGATCCAGATCATCAACTGGGCCTTCTGCTCGCGGGCCTCCAGGGCCCCGAAGTGGATGGCGCCGTCCTCGATCTCCTTGGTGAGGTCGGGGATCTGGCTGGCGGGGAACAGGCGGGCGACGCTGGAGACCAGGCGGTCGGTCTCGCCGAAGTCGCCGGCCAGTTCCGGTTGCAAGCGGTCAAGTTCGTGGCGGAGGTCGGCATATTTCTCCAGGATCGCCTGGAGGGCCTTCTGCGATTCGGCCGCCTCGCGGACGATCACGTCGAGGTCCGTCTGAGCCTCGACCCGCTTGGCCTCGATCTCGGCCCGGGCCGACTGAACCAGGCGCTCGGCCTCGTTGTCCGATTCGAGGTAGGTCCGGTGCTGGGCCAGCTTGATCGTCATCTCGCGGAGGAGCTTGTCTTCGTCGACGGCCTGCTTGAGTTCGCGGAGTCGGGCCGGGCGGTCTTCGCGGAGCCGGCGCTGGCCTTCCTCGGCCCGGGTTTCGGCGGCCCGGAGCAGGTCGCCGGCCTGCCGGACGTCGCCGCCGAGCCGCTGCGCGCGGGCCTTCGACTCGGCTTGGCGGACGAGTTCGGCGAGGCGTTCCAGGGTGGGAGTCATCGGTTAATTCTCGGGCCTTATCGAATGTCGGCCGGCAAGGGGCGAGCTTCGCGGGCGGAAGCGTGGCATGGTCCGGACCCTCCGAGGCTCGCACAAGGCCGGAAAATGGGGAGTGCCGTGCGCCGTCGTCCGGCCTCAATGACGGTCCCGGTCACACGTTAGGGGGGGAATCGCGTCGCGATTATCGCCAGATGATTCTCGAATCGCGATCTCGTTCCGCGCAATCATGGTCGCCATCAGGAACAGCCTGACTTCGGTGAGAAAGTCCATGATCGCGCCTGCGCGGACATCCTGCAAGGGGTTTTGCGACAATCCGGGCCTGGGGTCTGACTGCGGATCCTGGGGAATGTCCGCTCCCTTGGGAGTCTCGGCCCCCTCTCCCCGGCCCTCCCCTTTCGGCGAGACGGAGCAAGAAAGGCCGGCCTCTGGTCCCCTTTGCGCTCGTGGGGGAGGGTGAGGGAGAGGGGGCCGGAGTCGTGGCACCACCAGGTAAGCGCTCGGCAATCCCAGTCACAGCCGGCGCCTGCGCCCGGGCAGGCCGCGCCTCATTCCCGGTCGCAAACCGAACCAAGAATCGAAGCGGAGCCCTTGACGATGACTACGTTCGTGGTCATCATGTCTGTGGTCGGGAGCTGATGAGATGGAGTGGCGCTGGAGGTTGGTGGAATGGGCGAGAGCAAATCGCAGATATCGGACGCCGAGTGGGATGTGATGGAGGTCGTCTGGGCGCGCGGGCCTTCGACACCGGCGGAGATCATCGACAGGGTCGCGACGGGACGGGAATGGAACCACCGGACGGTTCGTACGCTGCTCTCACGGCTGATCGACAAGGGGGCGCTGCGGCGCGAGGTGGACGGGCCGCGCTCCATCTACCGCGCAGCCGTCAGCCGCCGCAGTTGCGTGCGGGAGGAGGGCCGGACCTTTCTGAACAAGGTGTTCGGTGGCGACGCGACCTCGCTGATCGTCCATTTCGCTAAGGACGCGCGAATCCCGCCTGAGGACATAGAGCGGCTCAAACGCATGCTCGACGAGAAAACGGTGGAGGACGAACCATGATGCCATTGCTGGGATTCCTCGACCGAGTCGTACCGCTACTTTGGCGGGCGACGTGGCAGGCTGGCGTGCTGATCGCCCTGATCTTTGTCATAAGGGCGATGCTTGGCAGTCGGCTCGCACCAGCCTGGCGGTTTGCGCTCTGGGGGGTCGTACTCGTGCGGCTCCTGGTCCCTGTGTTGCCTTCGGGTCCCCTGAGCCTGTTTCGGCTCATGGCGTGCTTGGGACCGGTTCGAGCCGATGCCTTCGGGGCGCGGCTCTCGCAACCTTCGCGCGGTGTGCCGACGGCGGCCAGTGCGCAGCCGTTACCTCCGCCGAGCGCTCCGGTTGTGCAGGAGCAGGCACCCGGTCGGTCCCTTGAAATCACGGTCGCGCCGACCGGGTCGCAATCGAAAACTTCGGACGGCCCCTTCGAACTCGTAAAGACGCCGGTGCGAATCGCCGGACTGATCTGGCTGACCGGCGTGCTGTTTCTCTCGGTGCGGACCGCCATCGCCGGAGCCCGACTGCAGAGGCGCAGCCGCGGATGGCGGAATCCCGTTGACCCGACGTTGGCGGCTCTGTTCGCGGAGTGTCAGGCAACGATCGGCGTGCGGTTCCCCGTCGTGTTCCGGGTAACTCCCGACGACCTCGGCCCGGCAGTCGCCGGACTGTGGCGGCCGTGTGTCCTGGTCCCGCAGTCAGTCCTGGCCTCAGCATCGCGAGAGGACGTCGAACACATTCTCCTGCACGAGCTCGCCCACGTCCGGCGTCGGGACCTGGTCCTTCATTGGCTGATGACGGCCGCTCGCGCCGTCCACTGGTTCAACCCCGCTGTCCAGCTCGCGGCGGCGCGGATGCAAGCCGACCGGGAACTCGCCTGCGACGCCGTCGTGCTTCGGCGGCTGGGACGCGAGAGGCGAAACGCCTACGGCGTAACGATTCTGAAGATGGCGGCCCGGCTCGTTTCGCCGTGGCCGTTGCCCGGACTCGTCGGCGTCTTCGGGCCCCGACAGGATTTACAGGAAAGGATCATGATGATTGCGAACTTTAAGCCCATCGGGCAGGTGTGGGGCTGCGTCGCCGCCACCCTGCTGCTCGCGTTTGCCGTGATCGGTCTAACCGATGCGGCGAACCTCGCCCCGGCCGATGAGCCGCCTGGCGCGACGAACCCGGTTCCGAAAGAGCCGACCGAGACAAAAAAGGATGCGGGCAGCACGATTCGACCGCAAGCTCCGCAAGGCCGAGGAGACGCCCAACCAGCGCCGGAACGCGTGGCCGAACTGATCGCGGTTCTGAGAGCTGCGAAGTACGGCGACGCGACGCCCTGGGCCCGCGCCATTCGCGACCTCTTTACAATCGGACGCCCGGCGGTGCCTGCGATCATCGAGGAACTCGACCGTACGACCGAGCAATGGCCGCTGAGGACGTTCGGTTTTACCTTGCGGGCGATCGGCGACCCGCGTGCGGTCCCCGCGCTGATCCGGGCGATCCCGCGCACCCTCCTCGGACCCGTCAGCGACTTCGGCCTGACCCTCGACGACGCAGAGCTGCTCGCGTTCATGCAGCGGCACGACCTGGTCCCGGACGACACGGGGCAGAACTTTATTTTCGGCAGGCCGTTTCGTGAGATCACCGGGGCCTTACACACGATCACCGGGCAGAAGTTCAACGAGGACGAGTTGAATTTCGTCATGCTCGCAGGCGGATCGCCGCAGCGCCGGATCCAACGCCAGCACTTCCAGCAGCTCGCCGAACGCTGGGCCATGTGGTGGGTCAATAATCGGCGCCGGTTCACGGACGACCCGGCCTACGACACGGTGAAGCTTTCCACCCTCCTTGAGGCACCCGGCCGCGACGTCGTGGCCGCCCAGCCCTTCCCGACGGGCGCAAAGGTCCGGGCTGGAGGCGGGGCCAACATGGACATCGGGCCCCCCCAGACCGTTCGCGATGCCCGGACGTTCATGGACCTGGACGCCGGTCGGTCGATCAAGTGGCCCGACGAGCTGCCCGCCCCGGAGAAGGCAAAGCCGGACGACGTTGCGATCTGGGCGGGGCGCGAGGGCTATGACCTGCGTGGGATCGAATACCGCCCGCCGGGATCCGACAAGTCCTACTACGCTCTGCAGGGATTCAATCTCCGCCTATGGCAGATCGACAACCGCCGATACAACACCATCGAGGGGGAACTTCGCGGAGATCGGGCACCTGAGCTCGGGCGGCCAGCCGGCGACCTACTGATGGACTTTGATCCCCAGACGGGGACGTACCACCCCGAAAATGAGGCGACTTTTCTTTTCGTCACGCGCGACGGGGCGACCGGCGTCCTGCAGGTGATCAACCTGATCACGGACCTCATTGTACCGAGCGACATCGGCCAGCCGATCCCGACCAAAAGAACCCGCGGATCCTATCGCGGCGTCCAGTTTCAGTACAAGCTGCTCTATGAGGAGGGCAAAGAGTGAGTGAGGAACACGCGCGGCGAGCTCGTCCGCGATCTTGCGGCGGGCATCGTCAGGCGTGAGGTCCGGTCCCGAGCCCGTCTGCGGCGTCACCGCTTGGGCCGGGCTGCACGGCGCCGTTTGCGCTCTGCCTGCTGCCGCGCTGCCTTCCGCCGCGACTCGTCCAGGCGGTGCGTCAGCACGTGCTCGGGGCGGCTCGCCGCCCAGCGGTCCGGCAGCAACGCCTCCAAGTCCGTCTCGCCCGCGCTCAAGCGCAGGACCACATCCCGAAGGTAAGCCCAAGGCTCCAATCGATGACGCTTCGCCCCCGCCAAGATCGTGAAAAGCACCGCCGCGCGCGGACCCGCCGACTCACTCCCGAGGAACTCCCAATTCTTCCGTCCGATGGCCTGCGGACGCACCGTCTGTTCCGAGAGGTTGTTGTCGATCGTCAAGCGGCCGTCCTCGACGTACCGCCGCAAGGCCGCACGCTGGTTCCGCGCGTAAGTCAGCGCCTTGCCCAAGGCACTCTTGGGCAGCACCCGCGGCGACAGTTCGTCCAGGTACGCCTCGATCCGGGCGAGGATCGGCACCGATTCCCGCTGCCGCAACGCTTGACGCTGCATGGAAGGAGGCGGTCGAGACCCCCTCGCGGTTGCAGAACTGTTGGATCGTGAGACCGCTGTCAGGCTGCTGCCGCAGCCGACGACGCCAGAGGGTTTCCAACGCGGGATTAGCAGAACGAGGCATGGGCTGACTCCAGAAGACGAACGGGTTGGTCCGCCTTCCAGGCTATCAAGCCGCACAAGACTGGTTCCGGCGAGCGCTTACCCACCAGAGACCGGGGTCACACCCGGGACTTAAGATCGGGTGCGAACGACGCGATCCGGTTGATCCGTCGGCCGGTCATCCTCGGCTCGACCGGATCCTTCCACGCAACGCGAACGGAGGACGGGTCGCTCTTCACTCCCGCTCCGGTGGGTTGTTGCCGTAGGCCCAGGGCTTGCCCGTGAACGGCGGGCGACGGGCCGCCTCGGGGACGGTCCCGGGCTTCAACCGTCGGGCCAGCTCGATCCCGGCGTCCCGCATCGCGTCGCCGGCGGTGATTTCCAGGTTGCTGTAGCTGGTCAGCCGGGTCTCGTAGCCGCCGCCGTGGGGGCCGAAGGCGTCCCCGGTCGGGACGTAGCCGACGCAGCCGTTGGCCAGGCTCACCGGGAAGGTGAACGGGAAGCCGCTGGCCGCCTTGATCTCCAGGCCGAACCGGCAGAAGTACTCGGCCGGCGTGGTCACGAACACCGCCGGGCCGACCTGGACTGCCTGGACCTCGACCCCGGCCGCCGGCTCCTGCTTCAACAAGGCGTCGAGCAGGACCGTCTCCTTGGCGAAGGTCCACTCGGTCGGATCGACTTTGGATTTATCCCCCCGGACCGTCGCCAGGGCCGCCTCCACCCGCGCCGGCGAGGGGGCTCGGCGGCGGATCTCCCAGGTCTTCGACCGCGCCTCGACCGGACCGAGCGTCCCGGGCTCCATCGTCAGGAGGACTTTCAGGGCCTCGGCCCCGACCTTCCCGCCGACGAGCTGCGCCCAGCGCTCGCCGTCGGGATAAACGGACGGGCTCCGGTTGTCGACCTGGGTGATGTCGCCCGAGGCCCCGGCCAGGAAGACGACCACGCAGTCCTTGCCGTAATAGCCCTGGATCACCTTCTCCAGATAGCAGATGTAGCTGGCCGAGGCCCCCGACGGACTGGTCGTGGCGTGGCAGGAAAAGTTGACCACGCACCCGAGGAGCTTGTTCGGGTCCCTCGCGTCCCAGGCCCCGACCACGCCCACCTCGGGGTCGACCGGCCCGGCCGGCTCGGAGATTTCGGGGTTCCCCAGGCCGGGATGCGTGACCGCCCGGCCGTCCTTCATCAAAAACCGGCGGTTGAAGGCGACGGTGCCCTCGGACCCCCGGCCCACCCCTCCCCGGGCCTCAACCCGCCGGGCGTCAGCCTCGGAGATGGCGTCGACCATGGCCGTCTCCACCTTCGCCAGGTACGCGGGGTTGGCGCAGGTGGATTCGTCGTAGGCCAGGTGGCGGACGAGTTCGGAGGCGTGGTCGAACTCGCCGGGGAGGATCTTCGCCACCGGCCCCGACGAATGCGAGTGCGACGCCCCGATCAGGATCGAGCCGGCCGGGATCCCCGACCGGACCCGGACGGCCTCGCGGACCTTCTTCACCGTGTCGTCCCGGAGGCTGATCGCGTCCACCCCCACGATCGCGACCCGCGACCGGCCGTCGTCGAAGACCGAGGCCCGGACCTTGCAAGGGTCATGAATTGACTTATGATAACTCTTGCCGTACCCGCCCGGCATCTCCATCCCCACCTCGGGCGTGATGTCCCGCTCGGCGAAGCCGGCCTTGAACGTCGGCGGCGGAGTCGGCGGCGGCGACTCGGCGTGGGCGAGGGCCCCGATCAGGAGCCCGAGCGGGATCAGACCGGCGGCGGTCCGGGTCGTCATGGCGTCCCCTCCCCCTTGAGGTAGGCCAGGAGTCCGGCGAACTCCCGGCGGGTGATGTTCTTCTCCAGTCCCCGCGGCATCAGCGATTCCGAGCCCGCCGAGATCGCCTCCACCTGGTCGCGGAGGACGGTCTCCTCCTTGCCCAAGGGCTGCCGGATCGTCAGGCTCGACGGCGTCTCGGAGGCGATCAGGCCGGCCAGGACCCGGCCATCTTTCAAGGCGACGGTGTAGCTGGCGAACCCCGGGGTGATCTCGTGATCGGGCACCAGGACGTGCAGCAGGATCGCCGCCTTGGGTTGATTTCGGACCCCGAACAGGTCGGGCCCGACGGCGAACCCCTCGCGGTCGAGCCGGTGGCACGAGGCGCACTCGCGGCGGAAGACGGCTCGGCCGACCGCCGGGTCCGACGCCTCGGCGATCACCCCCTTGTACTCCTCATAGACCTTGGCCCGGTCGCCCGCGACCGCCCCGAAGATCGCCCCGGCGCGGCGGCGGACCTCGGGGTCCCCGTGCTGGGCGAGCTGCCGGCGGCGGAGGGCGTCGACCGCCCCGATCGGGATCCGACCCCCCTCCAGCGCCGCCAGGAGCCCCGGGAGGTGATCCGGCCGCGAGAAGATCGCCGCCAGGACCTCGTCGCCGGTCGCCGGGGAATAGCCCGCGAACCGCCCCGGTTCCAACAGCGCCGGGGCGACCCGGCCGTCCCGGATCGAGCCCAGCGCCCGGGCCGCCGAGGCCCGCAATGCCGGCGGCTGATCCGGACCAAGGAGCCCGAGCAGCGTCTGACCCGCCCGGTCGAAGCCGGAGCATCCCAGCAGCCCGACGGCCGACCGCCGCCGATCGATCGGCCGGCCCGGGTCGATCGCGGTCGCCTTGGCCGCGTCGATCAGCCGGGCGACCGACTCCCGGAGCGGGACCTGTTCTGGGCTGGGCCCGATCGCGGCGGCCAGGACGTCGCCCGAGTCCCCGGACGCGACCCGGCCCCGGGCCTCGCCTGCAAACCCGGCGAGGAAGGCCGTCCGCTCCCCCTCGGAGAAGCCGGGCGAGCCTTCCCAGTTGGATTGGATCACCCCCGACCATTCCCCGGACGGCTGGCTCGCCGCGACCAGCCGGCCCAGATCGTCCAGGAGGGCGGGATCCAGGCCGTCGGCTGCGCGGGGGAGGTCTCGGAGCGCGGCCAGGAACCCGGCCTCGCGCCCCGCCAGCGAGCTGAACACCGCGGCCCGGGCCCAGCGGTCCGACCCGTCCCGCGCCGCGATCCGGGCCAGCGCCGCGGGGACCTCCTCGGCCCCGGCGCGGGAGCCGCCCAGGGCGATCGCGGCGCGGAACCGGACGCGGGCGTCGGGGTCTCCGGCGAGCTTCAGGATCGGCGCCAGCCAGGCCGGATTGCCGGGGAGCCGAGCCCCGGCCAGCTCCAGGGCATTCTCGCGGATCGGGGCCCAGGGGTGTTGCAGGGCCTTCGCCAGCGCGAAATCGCCCAGGGCCCCGAACGACTCCAGCAGGCGGATCGCGTGGAGCCGGGCCGGATCGGGGGCGGGCACGCCTTCCCCGAGCGGGAAGTCGGCGAGCCTCTGCAACGCCTCGATCGCGGCCGGCTCGCGACCGGCCAGGAGGAGCCGGTGGGCCGTGTCGCTCCACCAACCGTCGGCCGATGACAGCGACTTTCCGACGAGTTCGGCTCGGATCAACCCGGCCGTGGATCGGCGAATGTCCCGGGCCTCCTCCGGGCGGATTTTCTCGTCGATGACCCGCCAGATCCGGCCCAGATCCTTGCCGGCCGTGAAATCGGTCCGCTTGCGGATCTCGTCGGGGAGGTAGTCGGGATGCTCGATCGTCTTACGGACCATGTCGCAGACGTAGAGGGCGCCGTCGGGCCCGGAGGCGAGGAAGACGGGGCGGGTCCAGTCATTCGAGCTGGCCAGGAACTCGGGACCGTCGTCGATCGGCCGGGCCCGGAAGGTGGCGCCGGCCGGTTCGAGGCGGTCGAAGTGGACGAGGTTGGCGGTCGGGTCGCACGAGAAGGCCCCGCCCCGGTAAACCTCGGGCAGGCCGAGCCCCCGGAAGATGGTGACGCCGCAGGCCGCGGTGAAGGTCCCCGCGTGCGAGTCGGCGGTCGTGACGTTCCCGCTGATCGGATGGAGCCGGGCCGCCGCGCCGTGGCCCTGGAGGGGCTCGGCCACGAGGTCGGCCGGGCAGTCCTGGACGGTGTCCGAGAAGGCCAGGCGCGGGTTCCGCCGGAGGGTGGCCGAGTCGATCACCGCGTGCTGGACCTGGACCCGGTTGTAGCAGAAGAACCGGCGGCCGGCCTCGTCGAAGGTCAGGCCGAACTGGGCCCCGCCGTCGACCGCCTCCCCCTCGGCGGTGTCGGGGCGGAACCGGAAGTCGGCCCGGCGGAACTCGACAGGTGGCCGGCCGGGGGCCCCGGGCGAGGTCACCTTGCCGCCGGTCAGGCCGCCAGCGACGTAGATGTAGCCGTCGAGCCCCAGGCTCGGGTGGCTGACCCGGAGCTGTGTGCTCCCGGCCGTCAAGAACCCGGTGAAGAGGACCCGGCGCTCGTCGGCCCGGCCGTCGCCGTCGCGGTCGAGCAGGTAGAGGATGTCCGGGGCGCAGGTGACGATCAGGCCGCCCCGCCAGGGGAGGACGCCATTGGGAAACGTCAGGCCCTCGGCGAATTCGTTCCGCCGATCCATCCGGCCGTCGCCGTCGAGGTCTTCCAGCAGCGCGATCCGCCCGGCCGGCGGCTTCCCCGGGCCCGGGCCCGAGGGATACCCCCGGTTCTCGGCGACGAACAGCCGGCCGCGCTCGTCGAAGGCCATCGCCACCGGGCTGACCACCATCGGCTCGGCCGCCACCAGCTCCAGCCGGAGCCCGGGGGCCAGCCGGATCGATCGCGCTTCGTCCTCGGGCGAGGGCGGCTTGTCGGCCCCGCCAGCCAGGGCCAGGACCAGGACCGCCGGGGCGAGGAGGGCCCGTCGGGGTCTACCATTCCGAGGGATCACGGGCCGGTCCTCCGCTCGACGTCGCCTATCTCTCCGACCAGCGTAGCGCCGGGAGGGCCCGGGCGGAAGCCCCCGCCCATTTGCGAAGTCGGCGGGAAGACCCTTTGACGATCGGACGTTGGCCCGGTCTATAATCGAATCATGCCGCCCGAGTCTCCCCCTCCCTGCCGCCCGCGAGGGATCGCCATGAATGCCGAGCCGTTTCAAAATGCTCACCGGCTCCGGCCGTTCCAGCCGTTCGCGATCCAGACGGCATCGGGGGAGAGCGACCGGGTCGCCCACCCCGAGGCCGCCTGGCAGTCTCCCGGCGGCCAGAGAGTCATCATCGGCACCGGCGGCGAGTCGGTCGTGATGCTCGACCTGTCGCTCGTCACCGAGTTCGTTGATCGCGGCAATACCAAGAAGGCGGACTGAGGAGGGGATTCATGGTCGGACCCGCCGAGCACCGAAGCCCTCCGACTCCGAGCCGCGCCGGCCCCCTCGCGATGGCCGCCCTGCTCGTCGGCCTCTGGGCCTGGTCGGCCGGCGCGGCGGATTCCGAGGAGGCCGAGGCCCACTACCGGGCCGGCCGCTACGACGAGGCCGCCAGGCTCGCCGCCGAGGAGTCCGCCGACTTCCCCCGGCTCGAACGCTGGCACCTCCTCAAGGTCCGGGCCGAGATGGCCCGGGGCGCGTACGCCGAGGCGCTGGCCAGCGTCGAGGACGGCCTGAGGCGCGTCCCCGCCGGGGCCGAGCTCTACCTGATCGCCCGCGACGTCTACCGCCTCAACGGTCGCGACGACGACGCCAGGGCCGCGCTCGACGCCGCCGAGAACCTGGCCCAGATCGCCCCCGGCCGGTTCGCCTCGGCCGAGGGCCGGGTCGCGCTCGGCCGGATCCTCCTGGCCCGGGGAGCCGACGCCAAAAAAGTGCTCGACCTCTGCTTCGACGCCGCGACCCGGCAGCGGCCCGACCTCCTCGACGCCCGCCTCGCCGCCGCCGAGCTCGCCCTCGACAAACAGGACTCCGCCCTCGCCGCCTCGACGCTGGAGAAGGCTCCCAAGGCCGGACTGGCCGACCCCCGGCTCCACTACCTTTTGGCCCGCGCCTTCGACGACGACGACCGCCCTCGCTCCGAGAAGGAGCTGGCCGAGGCCCTCAAGATCAACCCCGGGCACGTCGACAGCCTCCTGCTCCTGGCCGACCACCGGATCGACGACGAGCGCTACGACGAGGCCGACCGGAGGCTTAACCAGGCCGCCGAGATCAATCCCGACGAGCCCCGCCTCCTGGCCTACCGCGCGGCCCTGGCCCACCTCCGGAACGACCCCGGCGGCGAGAAGTCGGCCCGCGACGCGGCCCTCTCGCGATGGCGGACCAATCCCGAGGTCGACCACCGGATCGGCCGCCAACTCTCCAAGAAATACCGCTTCGCCGAAGGCTCGGCCTATCAGCGCACCGCGCTGACGATCGACCCGGCCTACCTCCCCGCCAAGGTCCAGCTCTGCCAGGACCTCCTCCGGATCGGCGAGGAGGACGAGGGCTGGAAGCTCGCCGCCGAGGTCTTCGCCGCCGACGCCTACAACGTCCTGGCCTACAACCTGGTCACGCTCGGCGACCGACTGGCCGGCTTCCGGACCCTCAAGGCCGATGGCTTCGTCGTCAGGATGGACCCGCGCGAGGCCGACCTCTACGGCGCCCGGGTCCTGGACCTTTTGTCGCGGGCCAAGAAGACGCTCGCCGCCAGGTACGGGGCGGAGGTCGCCGAGCCGGTGGTCGTCGAGATCTTTCCGCAAAAGAAGGAATTCGCCGTCCGGACCTTCGGCCTCCCGGGCGCCGAGGGGTTCCTGGGCGTCTGCTTCGGCCGGGTCATCACGGCCAACTCGCCCGCCTCGCAGGGGGAGCACCCCTCGAACTGGGAAGCCGTCCTCTGGCACGAATACTGCCATGTGGTGACGTTAAACAAGACGAGGAACAAGATGCCTCGATGGCTCAGCGAGGGGATCTCCGTCTACGAGGAGGACCGCGCCGACCCCGCCTGGGGCGGCGCCATCGGCCCCAAGTTCCGGGCCATGATCCTCGGCGACGACCTGACCCCCCTGAGCAAGCTCAGCTCCGCGTTCCTGGCCCCGAAGTCGCCGATCCACATCCAGTTCGCTTATCAGGAGTCGGCCCTGGCCGTCGACTTCCTGGTCGGGCGGTTCGGCCTAAATGCCCTCAAGGGCGTGCTGGAGGACCTCGGCGACGGAGACGCCATCAACGACTCGCTGTCGGCTCGATCGAACGTCGCGATCGACCGGCTCGACGCCGACTTCGCCGAGTTCGCCCGGGCCAAGGCTCGCGCCGTCGCCCCCGAGGCCACCTTCGAGGACCCGGGGCTGCCCCCCGGGGCCGACTCCCAGGCGATCGCGGCCTGGCTGGAGACTCATCCCCGGAACTTCCCCGGCCTCCGCCTCCTGGCCTCGAAGCTGGTGGTCGAGGAGAAATGGGCCGAGGCGAGGGCGGCGATCGAGCGGCTCCGGGCGGCCTATCCGGATGACTCCGGCGCGGGCAACGCTTATCAACTACTGGCCACCGTCCACCGGAAGACGGCCGACCCGGCCGGCGAGCGCGCGGCCCTGGAGGCCCTCGCCGCGCGGGACGGGAGCGCCGGCCCGACCTACCTCCGCCTGATGGAGTTGGAGGAGGCGGCCGGCGACTGGAAGGGCATGGACCGCGACGCCCGCCGCCTCCTGGCCGTCAACCCGCTGACCCCGGCCCCCTTCCGGAGGCTCGCCCGGGCCTCCGAGGAGCTGGGCCACGACGCCGAGGCCCTGACCGCCTACCGGGCCCTGGCCCTGGTCGACGAGTCGGACCCGGCCGAGGTCCATTACCGCCTGGCCCGGCTCTTGAAGCGATCGGGCCGGCCGGCCGAGGCCCGCCGCGAGGTCTTGAAGTCGCTCGAAGAGGCGCCCCGGTTCCTGGAGGCGCACCGGCTCTTGCTGGACCTGGTCGGGCCCGACCAGCCGCCCGGATCCCCCCGGCCCGAGGGCACCCAGCCATGACCCGAACCCGAAGGACCCTGGCCCTGATCCCGCTGGCCCTGGCGATCGCCGCCGGGGCCTCGCTCGGCCAGATGCGCTTCCGCCGGGGCGGTGGGCCTGTCCCGCTCCCCGAGGACCGCGCGGGCGTGCCGAGCTGGAAGGTCGACGAGAAGTTCAAGGGCGACGTCTTCACCTTCGTCCGGGTCCAGTACGACGACGGCCATGGAGCCGGCGGTGGGGGCCGTCGGGGCTACCGCGGCTATGGCGGGGGCGGGGGCGGGGGCCGGTGGGCCACCGACTTCCCCGACAGCGACCTCAACTTCTCCTACCGCCTCCAGCAACTCACCGCGCTCAAGGTCAACCCCGACCCGATCACGCTCCGGCTGACCGACGAAAAGCTATTCGATTATCCTTTTATCTACATCATCGAGCCCGGCCATCTCCTCTTCTCCGAGGACGAGGTCGTCGGGCTCCGCCGCTACCTGCTCAACGGCGGCTTCCTGATGGTCGACGACTTCTGGGGCGACGACGAGTACGCCAACTTTCACCGCGAGATCCGCCGGGTCTTCCCCGACCGCGAGCCGGCCGAGCTGCCGCTGGACCACCCGGTCTTCCAGTGCGTCTATCGCCTCAAGGAGCGCCCCCAGGTCCCCAGCATCGGCGTCGCCCAGTACGGCCGGGCCCAGGGAATCACCTGGGAGTACCGCGACGGGAGCCCCACCAGCATCGTGCATTACCAGGGGATCTCCGACGACAAGGGCCGGCTGATGGTCATCATCTGCCACAACACCGACCTCGGCGACGGCTGGGAGCGCGAGGGGGAGGACCCCTGGTACTTCAAGGAATTCTCCGAAAAGAAAGCCTACCCGATGGGCATCAACATCGTCACCTATGCCATGACCCATTGATGTTCATGCCTCGGGCCCTAGCTAGGCCCGCCCGGGGCTTTCCGAAGGAGCGACCGTGACCGGAGACGCCGAGGCTTACGAGGGCGAGCGCCAGGCCGTCGAGAGGATCTTCGAGA
>JAABUV010003445.1_pt1 | contig 20164 bp, 17 predicted proteins | sample 5559971 | NCBI WGS metagenome assembly JAABUV01 (sample SAMN10711881, study PRJNA513362) | rock metagenome | isolation source: Antarctica rocks | place: Antarctica: Victoria Land, Knobhead nord | collected 2015-12-19
CCACCAAACACCTGGGCCAGAAATTTCATTGCAAAAAACTTCATCAAACAGCCCATTCGCATAGTTGTGAGCGATATCAACGGTTTGGCTTTGATCGCGCATTTCTCGTGAATAATGCGGGCTAGGCCCAAGGCGCGCGACGCCTCGTACTGGCCCGGCGGTATGCTGCGAAGCCCACTTCGCAGGTCTTCCGACATGTAGGCCGCCGAATACAGCAGCAGGGCGACAGCCGCGAACAGGAACTCGGAGTTCCACTCGTTGACGAGCCGGTTCAGCGCGGCTGGCAACAACTCGGAGATTGCGAAGTACCAGACGAAGAGCTGCACTAATAGGGGGACAGAACGATGGTACTCGACGTAGGTCACCGCAACGGTCCGTGCCAAACGGGACGGGGACGCCCGCAGGCCCGTAACGACCATCGCCAGCGGGACCGCCCCGATCCACGCGGTCGCAGCCAGCTCCAGGGTCGTCAGCGCGCCATCGAGCAGGAACTGCGAATACTTCCCGGCTATGACTGCGCCGTAATCGAGTCCCATGGCGGCCCCTGTCAGTCGCGGACCAACGGGGCGCCCACGGGCGCCTCACGGACCATCTTCAGCTTCGAGTCCGCGCCAAACCACCTGTCATATAGCGCCTGAGCTTTCCCGCTCTTCTCAAGATCGTCGAGGTAGGCGTTGATGGCGGCCTTGAGCGTTTCATCATCTCCCTTGCGCATCACGAACGCCTGCTGCGCGTTCTCATAGACAGTCGGGAGGACAGTCATGCGGTCTCCCCGCGGGTCCTGATGGCGCAGGGAGGCAAGCGTCGTCTCCGTCATCAGCAGCCCGGCGATTTTCCCCTGCCGCAGCGCGAGATAGGCGGCCGGAGTGTCATCGAAGGAGATGACAGTTGCTTTCGGGAAGCGCGCCTCCGCAATGCTTTCGAGCGCTGACCCCTTCGCGACGCCGATCTTCCGGTCGGCCAACTGCTCGCCCGTGGTGAGGCCAGAGTCCGTCATGACCATGATCTTCGAGGCGACCATCGCGTAGATGTTGCTATAGTCGACTTGCGCTTCCCGCTCCTTGGTCCAGCCCAGTAGTGCCGCTTCCACATCGACGCGTCCCTGCAGCAACTCCGGCACCCTGCCCTGCGCCGTCACCACTTTAAGCTCGGGCGCGACGCCAAGAGCCGCGGCTAATCCGCGGCACAGCTCCGGCTCGTACCCGTTCACCTCCCGGGTGAGCGGGTCCTGGAAGCCGAACGGCTCGTAGCCGCCCAGGACGCCGCAGACCAATTTGTTCCGGGCTTTGATGTCGGCCAACTGGTCTGCCTGTGTGGCAGCGGGGCACACCGCCCCGATTAAGAGCAAAGCGAACGCATACACTGGGGTGCGGACCATGTTTCCTCCCGGATTGGCGCTGGCCGCGGTTGATGCCTCGGCGCAATTTTGGGAGGCTACTGCTGGTCTGGGCGCGCTGTCTCATAAGCGAAGGCCCGCAGACCATCACCAAACCGGATGACCCGCGCCAGCATAACGCCGCGTTATCGCTTGCTGGCCATCGCTTATGCGACATTCGCCGGCCGTCCTCCCATCCTGCTCGGAGAAGGCGTGAGGGGGAAAGATGCTCGTTGACAAGCAGGGAGTGCTGAACGCCCCAAGGGCGGCAGACACCGCCGAATTCGCGCCTGCCGACACGCACGGGACCATCAGCGAGCGTTTGGTGCGGTTCTCCCTTAACCTCGACTGGGATGACCTGCCCGATGCGGTCGCCGAAAAGGTCAAGCTGCTGATCCTGGACACCGTCGGCGTGTGCATCGGTTCCGCCAGGCTCCCGTCGGGCGCGTCAATGCTGCGCCAATGCTCGGAATGGAGCGGGGCCGGGCCTTGCACCTTGATCGGGAGCGGCCACCGGGTCATGGCGCAGTATGCCGCCTTCGGCAACGGCGCTCTCGGCCACGCCCAGGACTATGACGACACGCATACCGAAAGCATCGTGCATCCAAGCTGTGTGCTAGTTCCCGCAGTTTTCGCCGCCGCGGAGCGGAGCGGCAGCACGGGCAGAGATTTGGCGGCGACGCTCGCAGCGGTGACGGAAAGCGTGATCAGGCTTGCCCTCCCAGCCGGCGGCGCGATCAACCGGCGGGGCTTCCAGGCCAGCTCGTCGCTTGGCGCGTTCGGCTCTGCTCTGATCGCCGCGCGGCTTGCAGGCTTCGACCATGAGCAGTCGGTCCAGGCGATCGGGATCGCCGGCAGCTTCTCGTCCGGCCTGATGGAGTGCGTCCCGGCGTCCGCCTCGTCCAAGCAGTTCCAGCCGGGCTGGGGCGGCTTCTGCGGGATCATGGCCGCCGACCTGGCCCGCGCCGGCTTCACCGGCCCGCGCACTGTGTTCGAAGGCTCCCTTGGCTACTTCGCCGCGTTCCTTCACGGCATCCCGGTCAGCGCGGCCGACGTCTTCCGGGGGCTGGGGGAGGTTTGGGAGCTGCTGAACGTCCGGCCCAAGCTCTACCCGTGCGCCCACAACATACATGCGGCCATCGAGTGCGCGGCAGCGCTGCGGCGGACCGGCGTCCAGCCGCATGAGATCGAAGCCGTGCTGTGCGAGCCGCCGCCAGGGGCGGTGCCGATGGTGTGCGAGCCCTGGTCCCGGAAGGTGGCGCCACAGACTGGTTACGACGCGCGCTTCAGCCTTCCCTATGTGATTGCCGTCATGCTTGTCACCGGACGGGCAGGGATCGACTCCTACACCGACGAGCTCGCCAATGACGGAGTCATACGCGGGATCATGGCGCGCACGAGCTACCGCGTGAACCCGGCATTCCAATTCAGGGACATGCCCGGCCGGGTCAGCATCACGCTGAACGACGGCTCGGTCCGCACGCATGAGGTTCCCTCGGTGCGCGGCAACGCCACGAACCCGATTGGGCAGGCGGAGCTTCTGGCGAAGTTCGAAGCCAACACGGCACACCTGGGGCACGAGCGGTCGCGCCGGATCGCCGACATGATCTTGAACATCGAACGCTTGCCGGGGCTGCAGCTCTTGATGGCGGCGATCAGCCCGCCTGTGCGCTGACGATCCGGGAACTTTACGAAAGGGACGGAAATGCCGAGGCTGAACGTGAACGGGATCGTGCGTGACATCGCGGTTGAGGATGACATGCCTTTGCTCTGGGCGCTGCGCGAGGAGTACGGGCTGACTGGAACGAAGTTTGGCTGCGGCGCTGGGCTTTGCGGCGCTTGCACGGTGATGATCGACGGGGTCGCCGCACGGTCGTGTCAAGTCGCCGTCTCGGAGATCGGCTCACGCACGGTCACCACCATCGAGGGGCTGAGCGCGGACCGCTCCCACCCTGTCCAGGCAGCCTGGGTTGCCTTGCAGGTCCCGCAATGCGGGTATTGCCAATCTGGGATGATCATGGCGGCGTCAGCACTGCTGAAGGTGACGCCCGACCCGACCGACGAGCAGATCAACGAAGCGGTGTCGAACATCTGCCGGTGCGGCACCTACTCGCGGGTGCGGTCAGCGATCCATCGTGCCGCCAATGCGGGATCAGGGGGTGCAATATGAGCCTGAAACAGGGGATCAGCCGCCGGGCGGCGCTGATTGGGGGCGCCTTGGCCGGCTTGACGGTTGCTGTGGGCATCCCAGGCGCCGCGGCGGCGCAAGCGGACGCGGCTGAGCTGGGCGCCTTCATCCGGATCGCACCTGATGGTGCTGTCACCATCGTCGTTCCGTGCTTTGAGCTTGGCCAGGGGTCCCAGACCGGACTTGCCATGATCGTCGCCGACGAACTTGGCGCCGACTGGGCGCAGGTTTCGGTCCGAACGCCGCCGCTGGATACCCTCTATCGCGTTCCGGGACGACCGGTGCAAAGCACGTCGGGCAGCCAGATGGTCCGCCGCTGGTTCGTGCCCCTGCGCACGTCCGCAGCCGCCGCGCGCGAGATGCTGACGCAAGCCGCAGCCCAGCAGTGGTCCGTTGCCGCAAACGCCTGCACGGTCCGAGATGGCGTGGTCACGCACGAGGCGAGCGGACGGAGCGCGTCGTTTGGTAGCCTTGCCGAAGCCGCAGCCAGGCTGCCATACCCTGAGAAGCCGACCCTGCGCCCGGCCTTCGCCATCGTGGGCACGCCGGCAAGGCGCTTAGACATACCGGCCAAGGTGGACGGCTCGGCTCGCTACGGAATTGACGTGCGTGTGCCCGGCATGGCTTACGCCGCGATCCGCCAGGCCCCCGTCTTCGGCGCCAAGCTCGTGTCGGTGGGCGACGCCGCAATCCGAGGAAAGCGGGGCATTGTCGCCGTCGTGAAGCTGACGGACGCAGTGGCGGTGGTCGCCGACAGCTTCTGGAGGGCGAAGTCCGCCGTCGAGATGCTCGACGTTGCATTCTCGGACGTGGCACATAGCACCGTAACGTCGAAGCAGATCGCCGAGGAGCAATCCACCGCGCTCGACGCCCCCAGCGGCGCCCAGGCGATCGCCGCGGGCGACGCGCGCACTGCGATTGCCGAGTGCAAGGCTGCGGGCACCGTCATCCATTCCGACTTCCGCGTGCCGTTCCTGTATCACGCACCGATTGAGCCGATGACCTGCACCGCTCACGTCACCGGTGACCGGTGCGAGCTGTGGATCCCAACCCAAAACCTGACCACCGCAGTCGAAGTCGCGAGCAAGGCGACGGGCCTCCCGGCTACGGCAATCACCGCGCACGCAACCTTTGCCGGAGGGGCGTTCGGACGCAAGTTCGAGCAGGACTTCGTCGCGCAAGCTGTGACGGTTTCCCAATCCGTCAGTCGTCCAGTGCAGCTGATCTGGACGCGGGAGGAGGACGTGCAGCACGACTTCTACCGTCCCGCGATGTCGGCGCGGCTTACGGCAGGCCTGACTGAGGCGGGGGAGGTGTCCGGCTTCGTGATGCGGATCGCAGGCCCCTCCGTGGTGGAGCACACAATCGGTAAGCCCCTCATCAATGGAGCCGACCCGACCGCCTTGCTCGGTGTCTCAACCGAAACGTCCAGCGCGCCCGGCAAGCTGCAGCAGTACTCCATCCCGGACGTGCTGGTGGAGTTCATTCTACAGCCGACCCACGTGCCCCTCGGCTACTGGCGAGCCGTTGGCGCGTCCCAGAACGGGTTCTTCATCGAGTCGTTCGTCGACGAACTGGCAATTGCGGCCAAGAAGGATCCCTATGCATTCCGCCGTAACCTGCTGAAGGACAGTCCGCGCGCGCTCGCGGTGCTCGACAAGGCCGCCGTGGAGGCCGGGTGGGGCATGCCGTTGCCTGAAGGACGGTTCCGCGGCATCGCCTTCTCGGAATGCGTGGGCAGCTTCGTCGCACAGGTCGCCGAAGTCTCGGTGCAGGGAGACGCGATCAGGGTGCATCGCGTGGTGGGTGCAATTGATTGCGGGACGGCCGTCAACCCGGACAGCGTGGTGGCGCAGATGCAGGGCTGTATCAACATGGGCCTGAGCGCGGCGTTGAAGGAAGAGATCACGATCGAGGACGGCCGGGTTAGCCAGAGCAACTTCCATGACTACGAGGTCCTGCGCATGGCTGAGGCACCGGTGATCGAGGTGCATCTTGTAAACAGCGGCGGCCAGCTCGGCGGAGTTGGCGAGGCTGGGCTGCCGGCGGTGGCGCCCGCCGTCGCCAACGCCCTATTTGCTGCGACGGGCAAGCGGGCGCGGTCTCTGCCGCTGAGGGGCAACGCTTAGATGCAAGACACGCCGGCGGCTCCGCCCTGCTCGAGCGGCAGGGCGAAGTCCGCAATATGCAGGCCCGCTTGGGGCCACGCTAACAGGACGGTCCTTCGCACCGGGGCAGCCGTATTGCTGGCCGTCTGTACGGCAGAGCCAGCGCTAGCCCAAGTGGCAGCAGGCGTGCCGGCCATAGACAGACGGGTGCCAGGCTCGCCGGCTGATGCGGGCGGGGCCGCCCGCCAGAAGGTTGCTCCGCCTGGGCCGGACAAGACCCCCGGCGATGCAGGCCCCAGCACGGCGGGCAATGCGCCCATAGAGGGCGTCAGTGCTCCGCCGGCGGAAGCTGCATTGCCACGCTGCCCGGCTGGCACCCCTACACCAGGCAGCGGCACGTGTCAGTGACCGCGGATGCCGCCTGCGTCGTCGGGTGGGGACGCCGGGCGGGCCTCAGTTTCCAGAGGGAGCCGTGACTGCGTCCTTCCAGAGCTCCACCGGCCCGAGGCGGTCGGCGCCTTGGACCGCAAGCATCCAGCCGGGATATTCTGGGGGTAGGGTGCTAACCTCGTCGAGGCGCTTGATGTCGTCCGCGGTCAAGTCAAGGTCCACAGCTGCAAGGTTGTCCATTAGCTGATCCGGCCGCTTGGCCCCGATGATGACCGAGGTCACGGCGTCCTTCGACAACAACCATGCGAGGGCGACCCGGGCCGGGCTGCACCGGTGCGCCGCGGCAATCGGGTGGATGACGTCCAGCACGTTCCAGGCACGCTCCTTGTCCACGATCGGGAAGTCGAACCCTGAGCGGCGCGCACCATCGGGCGTTTGGTTGTCACGGCTGTACTTGCCCGACAGCAGGCCGCCGGCGAGCGGGCTCCACACCAGCAAGCCCATCCGCTCCGCCTGCAGCATGGGGATCATCTCGCGCTCCAAGTCGCGTCCGGCAATGGAGTAGTAGGCCTGGACGGACTCGAAGCGGGCCAGGTCCTTGCGGGCCGAGATGCCCAGGGCGGTCGCGATCTTCCAGGCCGCCCAGTTGGAGCAGCCGACGTAACGGACCTTGCCGTGGCGGACGAGGTCATCGAGCGCGCGCAGCGTCTCTTCCACCGGCGTCACGCTGTCGCTCTGGTGTATCTGATACAGGTCGATGTAGTCGGTCTGCAGGCGCAGCAGGCTGGCCTCGACGCCGTCCATGATGTGCCCGCGCGAGGCGCCCACGTCGTTCTGGCCTGGTCCCATGCGCATGTAGACCTTGGTCGCGAGCACCACGTCCTTGCGGGCGATGCCGAGGTTCTTGAACGATTGGCCCAACGTCTTCTCGCTCTGGCCATGGGAGTAGATGTCGGCCGTATCGAAGAAATTGATTCCGGCGTCGAAGCTTGCGCGCACGAGTTCGTCGGCGCCGGCCTGACTGACGTCGCCGATGTGCTTGTAAACGCCCGCGCCGTCGCTGAACGTCATGGTGCCGAGGCATAGCCTGGAGACGAGCAGGCCGGTATGGCCCAGCGGCTTGTATTTCATTTCATAATTTTCCCGTGTTGATGTCTGTCGTGCAAGCGGGTCACGTCCAGCGCTCAAAAGTTTAATGACTGCACTGTTCCGGACGTACTTGCCTTATGGACGAGCCTTTGCCGAGGCGGCCTTCCAGGATGCACAGCACCAGGGCCCCGAAGCCCGCCGCGGCACCCGTCAGGGCCGTCGCCGGCCAGCCGCCTGCGTGCCATAGGACCGTGGCCAGCATCGACCCCGCTGCGCCGCCCGCAAACTGCATCGTCACGAAGATCGCATTGGCCCGGCCGCGCACCTCGGCCGGCACGGAGAAGACGAAGCGCTGCGCGACGACCTGGCTCGTCTGCATGGCTGCGTCCAACAACACGGCAAGGAGGGCGAGCGCGTAGAGCGCGGACGCATTGACGGTCGCTATGCTGAGAACGAAGGTGAAGGCGAGCAGCGCCATGGCTGCCGGACTCGCGATGTGTCCTAATCCCCTGTCCGCAAGGCGGCCAGCGAGGGGCGCGGCCAGCGCCCCTCCGGCACCGGCCAGCGAGAACCACCCTATCCCGGCCACGCCCAGGCCGAAGCTTTTGGAAAGCATGAGGGGAGCGGCCGTCCAGAACAGGTTGAAGGCGCCGAACATCAGGGTCTGGTAAAGGCACCTCCAGCGCAGCGCCGGCATGTCGCGGATCATGCAGCCCATGGACGCCAGTGCCGCACCGTAGCGCGTTCCAGAGGGCGGCAGGCGCCGCGGCATCACCCGGCGCAGTGCCAGGCCTATCGCCACCATCAACACGGCCGACGCAAGGAACACGGCTCGCCAGCCAAGCGCGGCGGACAGGAACAGCGACACGGGACGCGCCAGCATGATGCCTGTCAGCACGCCCGCCATGACGTTGCCCATGACCCGCCCGCGCCGCTTGGCCGGAACGAGATGCGAAACGAAAGGCAGGAGAACTTGGGCGCCGGTTGCACAGAACCCGATCAGGAACGCGAAGGCGAAGAAAGGCTGAGGGCTGGGCGACAATGCGGTCCCGAGCAGACCGGCCGCCGTGCAGCCAAGGGAGAGAAGGACCAGCCGCCGGTTTTCGACGAGGTCGGCGAGCGGGACGAGCAGGAGCAGGCCAAGGGCGTAGCCAATCTGCGTCACGCTCACGATGGAGCCCGCGACATCTGGGCTGATCCCGATCTCCGGTGCGATCAGCGCGACAAGCGGCTGCGCGTAGTAGAGGTTCGCGACGAGCGCCCCGACGGCAACCGAGATCAGCACGAGCAGCGCTGCCGGCGGCCCCTTGCCGTGGTCGTCCGCCGGTCGCGGCCTGGGCGTGGGTTCACTCGCGACGACTGTCATGCTTGCCAATGAGCTATGCCTTCTGTGTTCGGAGGCGCCCTGCATTGCAGAGCCGCACGGGGCCTCAAGGCCCCGATTGCTTGGACTGCTGGGGGTTCACACGCCTGGAGGACGGATCACGCTACGGCGGGCAGCCCCGGCAGCAGTTTGTCCATCGTGATCGGAAAGTCCCGCACGCGCACGCCGGTGGCGTTGAACACGGCGTTGGCCACGGCGGCGCCCGTGCCGCAGACGCCAAGCTCGCCCACGCCCTTGATGCCCATTGGGTTCGCCTTGCCGTCGAAGTCGTCCAGCAGGATCGCCTCGATCGCGGGTATGTCGGCGTGGACCGGCACGACGTACTCGGCAAGGTCTGCGTTGACGAAGTGGCCGTGGCGCGGGTCCACGTGGGCTGCCTCGTGCAGGGCGGAGCCGACGCCCCAGATCATGCCGCCAATAAGCTGCGAGCGCGCCGTCTTGGGGTTGACGATGCGCCCGGCCGCGAACACGCCGAGCATGCGGCGCAACCGCACCTCGCCCGTCGCCGCGTCCACGGCGACCTCGGCGAAGCTCGCGCCGTAGGTGTTCTGCGAGTAGTCCTTGTAGTTCGGGTCATCTGCCATGCCGGCCAGCGATCCCTCGCCCTCCACGCCGTCAGGGAAGCGCCGGGCCACCTCATCGACCAAGCCGGGGCCCGCAAGTTTCAGCCGCTCGCCTGGCACGTTCGCAGCTGTGGCGACCTTGGCTTTCAGCTCCTCGCAGGCGCGGTGGACGGCGTTGCTGCTGTTGGCCGCCCCCCAGGAGCCGCCCGACCCTGGGCTGACCGGCAGGTCCGACCGGGCCAGCTCGACGCCGACGCGCGCGACCGGCACGCCTAGGGCGTCGGCGGCGACCTGCGCCAGGATGGTGTAGGTGCCGGTGCCGATGTCGGTCATGTCGGAGCGCACGACCACGCGCCCGTCCGGCTCCATGCGCACCGTGGCTTTGGTCGCGCCCTGAAAGTGGTTGCGGATCGCGGCGGCCATGCCGTAGCCGATCAGCAAGCCGCCCTCCTGCCGGCTACCCGGCTGCTTCGGCCGTGCGTCCCAGCCGAACCGGGCCGCGCCGTCGCGCATGCACTCGACCATGCGCCGCCCCGGCAGCGGCACGTTGCGCTCGGGATCGAGGTCAGGCTCATTACGGATGCGCAGCTCGACCGGGTCCATGCCGAGCTCGTGCGCCAGGTCGTCCATCGCCGACTCGATCGCGAGCAGACCCGGCACCTCGCCGGGTCCGCGCACGGCCTCGCCGATACTGAGATCGAGGTCGGTCACACGGTGCCGGGTCAGACGGTGGGGGGCTGCATACAGCGCACGCATGACGGTGGCGGTCTGCTCGACATACAGGGCCCGCTTCGTTCCGTGCATGTTGACGTCGTGGCCGACGCCGGTGAGCCGGCCGTCGCGCGTCGCCGCAAGGCGGATGCGGTGGATCATCTCGGGCCGGTGCCCCGTCAAGTTGAACACCTGCCGCCGGGTGTGCGCAGCCTTGACCGGGCGGTTTAGCTCGCGAGCCGCCAATGCCGCGAGGATCGTTTCCTCATGCACGCGGAGCTTGGAGCCGAAGCCGCCGCCTACGAACATTGCGTCCACATGCACCCGCTCGGGCGGGATTTGCAGTGTCTGGGCCAGCGACATGCGCGCTGCCGCGACGATCTGGGTGGACACGCAGACGTGGAGGTCGTCGCCGTCCCAGCGGGCGAGGCAGGCTTGCGGCTCCAAGGGCTGCGAGAAGTGGTGCGGCGTCGTGTAGGTCTGGTCGAGCGTGACCGGCGCGTCGGCCATCGCGCGGTCGAGGTCGCCGAGGGCGCTGTCCGTTGCAAGCCCGACATTGGCGGTCTTCGGGGCGTAGGCACGGTCCTGGTGGGTGGCGAGGTCGTAGGCGCCAGGCTCGGCCGCGTAGGTGACGGTGACCAGGGCTGCCGCGGACCGGGCCTGCTCGAAGGTGGCTGCGACCACGAAGGCGATGGGCTGGCCGAAAAACGCGATGCGGTCGTCAACCAGGACGGGCCAGGGCCGGGCGAACGAGTCCGGCAGGCTTCCGTCGCGGATCGCCTGTGCCGCCACGTTGCGGTGGGTGAGAACGAGCGCAACGCCCGGCGCGCGCTCGGCCTGGGCCGTATCCATCCCGATGATGCGGCCGCGGCCGATGGTGGCACCGACGATCGCGCCATAGAGCGCCGTCCCCGCGTCCTGCCGCTCATACGAGTAAACCGCGCCACCCGTAACCTTGAGCGGACCGTCGATACGGCTGATGGATTGTCCGATCATGTGCTCAGCTCCTCGCGGCGTCGGTGAACGCGGCCGCCAGCGTGCGGCGCACGAGCGGCAGCTTGAACGCGTTGTGCTCAGTGGGCCTGGCCCCCGTGAGGGCAACGTCGGCCGTGGCGTCCACGCCGCGGCCGATCTCGGCATCGGCGGCCTCGACCCGCCAGGGCTTGGGCGCCAGGCCGCCGAATGCGACCCGTCCCGCAATGATGCGCCCGCCGTCGCGGACCAGCACGGCCGCGACCGACACGGTGGCGAACGCATACGAGGCGCGGTCGCGCACCTTGCGGTAGACGTGCACGCCCGCCACCGGAGGGGGCAGGGTTACGGCCGTGATCAGCTCGCCGGGCATGAGGGTGGTCTCAACCTCGGGCGTATCGCCCGGCAAGCGGTGCAGGTTGGCGACGGGAACGCTGCGTGCCGTGCCGTCCGGGCGCACCGTCTCGACGGCGGCATCCAGGACGCGCATGGCAACGGCCATGTCCGACGGGTGGGTGGCGATGCAGGCGTCGCTCGTGCCCAGCACAGCCAAGCCACGCGTCAGCCCGCCGATGGCGGCGCAGCCGGACCCGGGCTGGCGCTTGTTGCAAGGCATTGCGGTCTCGTAGAAGTACGGGCAGCGCGTGCGCTGCAACAAGTTGCCGGCCGTCGTCGCCGCATTCCGCAACTGGCCCGAAGCGCCGGCCAGCAGCGCGCGGGACAGGACGGCGTAGTCCTGCCGCACCCGCGCGTGCGCCGCTAGGTCCGTGTTGCGCACCAGCGCGCCGATCCGTAGGCCGCCGCCGGGCGTGTCCTCAATGGCGTCTAGGGCGAGCCGGTTCACGTCCACAAGATGCGTCGGCGTCTCGATCTGCAGCTTCATCAGGTCGAGAAGGTTGGTGCCGCCGGCGATGAACTTAGCGCCGGGCTGCCGCGCCACGGCCGCGGCGGCGCCAGCCGGGCTGGTGGCCCGCTCGTAGGTGAAGGCCCTCATGTCACGGCTCCGGCCACGTCGCGTATCGCGGCGACGATGTTGGGGTAGGCGGCGCAGCGGCAGAGATTGCCGCTCATGCGCTCGCGGAGCTCGGAGTCGCTCAACGAGACATCGGCCGTCAGGTCAGCCGTCACGTGGCTCGGCACGCCACGCTTGACCTCGTCCAGCAGGCCGGCGGCGGACATGATCTGGCCCGGTGTGCAATAGCCGCACTGGAACCCGTCGCGCTCGATGAAGGCGCGCTGCAACGGATGCAGGCTCTCCAGCGTACCCAGGCCCTCGATGGTGGTGATCGCCGCCCCGTCCTGCATGACCGCGAGCGTCAGGCAGGCATTCACCCGCCGGCCGTCCAGGAGCACGGTGCAGGCGCCGCACTGGCCCTGGTCGCAGCCCTTCTTGGTGCCTGTCAGGTGCAGGTGCTCGCGCAGCGCGTCCAGCAGCGTCGTGCGCGGGTCGAGGTCGAGCGACACCGCCCGGCCGTTGACGGTGAAGCGCGTCGTCATGGCCGGCCCGTTGCTAGCGGTGGCCGGACCGGTCTGTGCGGACGCACTGCCCGCTAAGCCGGCGCTCGCCGCGGCTGCGCACCCGAGCGCCGCGGCGGACTGGAGGACCATCCGGCGGTCGAAGCCCTGTTCTGGCATGTGTCGTCATCCTCTTAATACTGCATCTTGGGGAGCTAGGGCCAGCGAGCGTTTCTGTGTCAGTCGCGGCCAGATGCCATGGTTGCATCGACTTGATCGACCGGAAGCACGACCGACGAGTTGTGTTCGCGCACGATTTTCCAGCCGTCGCCGGTGCAGCGCCACGTGAGCGTGGAGTAGCTCCGCAGGCCCGTCACCTTGCCGTCCCTGCCCTCGAGCCGGGCGGCCCACCCGAACGTTGCGACCGCAAGATTGCCGGACGCGAGCACGAACGGCCCGGACAGCAGGCGGTGGTGCGCAGTGTTCAGGGCGGAGAAGCCCGGCTCCCAGATCGCGCCGTACTCGGCCGGGCTGCGCACCACCCGGTGCTGAGGGTCGAAGTCGTCGTAAAGCAAGACGTCGGAGGCCGACCAGTCGTAGAACCGGCCCAGCTTCTCGCGGAAGTTCAGCGGGCCATCGCCGGCCTTGCGCTCCCAGCCGGACAGGATCCAGCTCCGAGACAGGGCGGCAACCGAGGCTTCGCCATCGGTGGCACAAGCTGGGGCGCTGGCGGTCTGCGCGGTTGCCGCGCTTGCAAAAAGGCCGAGCACGGCGGCCGCGGCCAGGACGGTGCTGATGCGGCACGGTATGTCATGATGATCCATCTTGTTGCTCCCTAAAGTTGGTTGCCGCTGCCGGCGCGCCCGGACGCGGCTGCGCCGACGTCATTGCACGCGGCGGAAGACCATACCGCCGTGATGCAGCTCGTCGTGGCTGACGAACACGCCGTCGGCGGTGAAGCCCGTGTTGTCCCAGTAGACGATCTGGTTGCCCCGGACTTCGTAGCGGCCCTGATAGGCGCTCCGTCGGCTGCCGCGGGCCTCGTCGTAGCGGTTGCGCAACAGCTCCTGCCTGACATGCCCATCGGCGGTGACCCACATGCCGACGTATGGGTGCGAGGTCACGGCCGCGCCCTTCGTAGCTTGGTCTGCCCCCTGCTGGGCTTGCTGAGCAGGGGGCACGAGCGCAGCGGCAGGGCCGCGATCCTGGGCGTCAGCGGCAGGGGGGGCGAGCACACAGGCGGCGAGCACCACGGCAGAGGCCGTCCTGGATGGGGACATGATGGAACACCTCTTGTCGCCCGGCCGATGCCGCGCGGCACTCGTCACCATGGCCACCTTGCCCGAAAAGTCCCAAATGGCCGGAAAAGCCACTATGCCCCCTCCCATTGCTGCTCGCTTCACAGTGGCCAAGAGGTGGGCGCAGCGAGCGGGCGCACAATTTGCCTGCTGCTTCACTCGGCAGTAAGCTTTGCTTACTTATGGCAACGGATCTTAGCGGCATCTCGGCGTTCCTGGCCGTCGCCGAAACGCGCAGCTTCCGTGCGGCGGCCGACCGCCTGGGCGTGAGCCGCTCGGCGGTGAGCCAATCGCTGCGCCGCCTCGAGAACCGCTTGGGCTTGGCGCTAGTGCAGCGCACGACCCGAAGCGTCAGCCTGAGCGAGGCCGGCCGCAAACTCTACGACCGGGTTGCACCGGCGATCGGCGAGGTGGCCGCGGCGATTGAGGCAGCGGGGGACAGCGTATCCCGGCCGGCTGGGCTGCTGCGCCTCGCGGTGTCCTCAATCGCGGAGCGGTTCATATCGGGGCCGCTGCTGGCCACCTTCGTCGAAGCGCATCCCGGGGTTGACCTTGACGTGACGGTCACCGACGACGAGTTCGACATCGTCGCGCAGGGCTATGATGCTGGCGTGCGTCTCGGCGAAGTGCTGGAGCAGGATGTGATCGCAGTGCCAGTTTCGGAGGAGCAACGGCAGATGGTAGTGGGCGCGCCGTCCTACATGGCCCGCTTCGGCCAGCCATCGCACCCTCGGGACCTGAGCCAGCATTGCTGCATCGGTTGGCGTCCCGCACCTGGATCGGCACCCTACCGCTGGGAGTTCGCGGAGAACGGCTGCGACTTCGACGTGGCGGTCAGGCCACGGGTGACCACCAATGACATGTGGCTAATGATACGGACGGCGGTTGCGGGCGGCGGGCTCACCTTTGGGATGGCAGAAACCTTCCGCCCCTACCTGGATCGCGGCGAGCTCGTTGCCATACTGGAAGAGTACTGTCCGCCGTTCCCTGGCTTCTTCCTGTATTATTCGGACCGCCGCAACTTAGCGCCCAAGCTGCGGGCGCTTGTGGCCCATGTCAAGCAAGCCCGCCTCAACCCCAGGGCAATCGCTTGAGTGTTGTGCTTGACCCGCTGCCGGCGCTGGCGCCGAGCGGCAGGACGTCCTTTCGCATGGTAGATCTTCCTGCGCGTCATCAACGCCCAGGCGATGCACGCCATCGGCTTTGTCAGGTTGATGGTTAGGGGGCCACCAGGGCCTAGCGGGCGATCAGGGTCTCACGCCGCGTGCGCGACGCCGGCCACCTCGCGCCAGCTGCGGAAGGCGGCGTCGCGAGCAGCACGATGGTTGGAGGCGGTCAGGCGATGGCGGCGGAGCTGAAAGTGGTTGTGGATGCAGCTGTGGACGGAGAGGAAGCGTTGCGCGTGCCGTGCTGACTTGAACCGCTGCATCTGCCGCTCTCGTCGCCTCGTGGGTTGGTGCGACACCTCGGCCCGGTTATTCAGGTATTTGCTTTGCCGGTGTTCGATGCCGGGCAGGATCTCGCGCTTCGCGGCCGCGTAGCTTCTGAGCTTGTCCGTGACGATCACCCTGGGAGCGTATTGCAGACCCTTAAGCAGCTTGCGGAAGAACCGCTTGGCCGCTTTGGCATTGCGCCGGCTCTGGACCAGGATGTCCAGCACATGGCCGTGCTGATCCACAGCGCGCCAGAGATAATGCGTCTTGCCTTGAATGCGCAGGAACACCTCGTCGAGGTGCCACTTGTCGCCCGGCTTGGGCCGGCGCCGCTTCAGGGTGTTGGCGAACAGCCGGCCGAAACGCAGGCCCCACTCTCGGATGCTCTCGTAGGACACCACCACGCCGCGAGCGGCCAGGATGGTCTCGACATCGCGCAGGCTCAGGCTGAAGCAGTGATACAGCCAGACCGCGTGCTCGATGATCTCGGCCGGGAAGCGGAAGCCGCGGTAGGGATTGGGGGACGTCGTCATGCCCGGCACGCTGCCATGGCCCGGCCGGGTCTGCCAACCTGACAACGCCGCTGACAGCCTGGCGCAGCCGCTACGTGGCCGTGGACGGCATAGACCTCGAAGCACGCGCGATCTTGAACCAAGAGGCCACCGCCGTTCGCGCCGGAGGCGACCCGCCTGATGCGCTGACGGTCTGGATGCGGCTATGCGACACGGTGGTGCGGGTGGGTTCAGCATCCCCGGAACTACTTGCCGCAACAGCCCTCGCCGGGCTTGCGGCCGGCGTACGGACACAGGGCTTCCATGCCCCAGATGTCCCCAAGCCGGCCACCGCAGACGTAGATTAGGCGTCGCCACCTTTGATGACGCCGCACGCGGCTTGGTAGGCCAGGTAAGCGTACTCCCTCGCCTCCGCCATGCTGGCTGCGGCGCCGCCCCCGATGATCGAATCCGAGACCTCGGACGCAATGCTCCAGCTGATCCGTGCCGCTCCCGGCGGCGCCTGCTTGTGCATCGCTTCCGTCGTCTTCGCCGCATACAGGGTGAAGTCACCCAACTCGGCCTGCTCCATAGTTTCGCTGCCCGGAGCTTTGCCGGGCTTCCAGGTCGGGATCAGTTCGGCCTTCGCCATGTCCGGCTCGCCAGCCTTGCTTTTCAGGTGACGACGATTCGCCTCAAGGATCTCCCGCGGACTTTCAGGCACGTAGGGTGGCTTCTTTGCCATAGATGCTCCTCCTCACACTCCATACCGGCATCGAGGGCCGGTGGATGCGCAACCCAGGCGACGGCGTTGCCAGCCTTGCGCTCACGGGCGCGTTACAGGAGTACTATGACAAAAGGAAGGCCGCTCCAAACTGGAGCGGCCTTGGAGCATGATTCATCTCCTCTGAGCCTATCCAGCCACCTGTTCTTTCCGGTGGCCAACCTCATCAAGCCACCCCAGGTCCTCGGCATGTGGGTCGTAGGCCACCCACGATTCGCCCTTGCGGGCAAAGCCGATGGCCCGCTTCATGCCGCGGACCTCCTGGCATCGTGCAGAGGCGGTCACTAGAAGCTCCGCCGTCTCCTTTGTCGTCGCTTCGGCACGCTCCTCCAGCGGCTCCAGCCACGAGCTGCCGCCCACCGTAGCCGCATGCAGCCGCTGCTGGGCCTCCACGGTCCTCAGCGACGAGGCGTGCGCCACACGGCAGGCCGCCACCGCACGCTCCACCGCAGGCGACATCATCTCGTCCAGCACCCTGTTCAGGCCAGGGCCGGCAACCGGCAGGACATGCTCGGCCAGGTAGCGCGCCGTCTCACGGTCCGTCGCGTCCTTCAGGTTCGGGTCATACCCATCCAGGCCGAACGCCTCCGCCACGTTCATCACCTCCCAGATGTCCGGCTCGATTTCCTCCAGCAGCTCGTAGGAGGGGCGCGCACGCTCCTCCAACGGAAACCGGATCACGTTCGTCAGGCCGGGCAACAGCTCGATGTTCATCGAATCGCACTCCTCGTCACTGTCGCCACCCTAGACGCCCCCAAAAGAGAACACAACACTAATATATTGATATTGTTGATATATTTTCCGGCTGGATGCTGCTTCACAAACTCGACCCTCGAAGGCTTGAGTGATGCCCTAGACGAAAGGCGCCGAGTGGGACAGGTCACGCTCCAGCAGTCTCAGCCTTCGGTCCATCGGCAGTGGCGGCTGCAACAGGGACCATGACAGCAACTCGCTGGCCGTTGGCGTGCGGACGCGATCGGCCCACTCATGCAACGACGTGCCCCCATGCCGTGCGAACCAGTAGTATCCCTCGCTGTCCAGGTATGCTTGAGCATCCTCCCGCGGGATGAACAGCACCCCCTGCTGCGGCAATCGCCGCCGCACCACCCGCAACCAGGCCGACTGCTCCAGCGCATCCGGGTGCGGCTCCACAGCCAGCCCACGCAGTGCCCCATAATCAGGGGCGACCCAGCCGTCGAGATCGCACGTACCATAGCAGCCGACGATAGACGCTGAGAAGCCAGCACCATGCCGCGAAGGCAGGAACTCGATCCGCGCCCTGGGCATCTCGAACCCGCACCTGAGACGTGGGGGCGAGCCGCCGATCCGAAGGAGTTCATCGGAACCCAGCAGGCTTGTGATCTCCTCCGCAAAGGGCACCCCGTCCGACGCTAACTCCGGCCAGCTCCGCTTCACCCTGTCCAGCAGCAAGGGGTTCGGCCGCAAGTCCTCCCGCATCAGGTCCAGCAAATCCACCAGCACCGCGGCAACCGGCAGATACCGGCTATCCGCGAGGGGGCGGGTGCCATGCTCGACCATCAGCGCATTGGCAAGGCTCTTGTAGCGCGCCCGGAAAGTCGGCCGCCCCTCGTCGGGAGGCAAGTTCATGGCGACGCAGGCGTCACGGTAGGCCGGCGTGTCCCAATGGTAGTTCCCCAGCCTGCGGATCACTGCCAGTATCGGGTGGGCCTGCTCCATGTTCTCGACCGTCGTGTTCCTCGTCAGGGGCAGGGCGACCAGCACCGTCGTGCTCCGGAAGGGGAGCACCTTTACCCCGATGACATCGCGCCTCCAGCCGCGTCTCGCCTCGAACACCGCCATCGAACCCTCGCCACCAACGAAGAAGTCCTGTCTCATACCGGCCGTTCGGTTCCGCAGTCCTGCAAAGTAGGAGGCGGAACGGACCGGCCCACCTGGTCTTGCACTCTCGTTGACGACGATGTTGTGCCACCGCCTCGACCAACGGCTCCATACTCCTATCCCATGATGGGTGATGACCCGGTGCCGCGTCGCCTCGGCCGGTATCTCATCCGGCCAGGCCAGCTCACCCAGCTCAGGCTCCAGTCCAACATCCATCGCACATGATCCTCGTCCATGATGCCGGTCAGGATGATCGGCTGCGCCAAAGGTCGCGCAGCTCCTTGCGAACGCCCGCAGCAGGCAAGCATGGCTAGTGGGTCATTTTGAAATCCGGGCTGGGTCATGGTCCAAGATGTCCAGCTTCGACTGCCTGCTCGTGTTCTCCCGTGCAGCTCGCTTGAACGCGGCTCCGGGGAGCTACCACCCGCAGCTATCTCCCGCTTGCCCAACGCTCTGCCGGCGTCATCCCCGGACATCCCCCATCATGTGCTCAGCCGCCTCGTCCGGCGTGCCAATGAACGTCTGGCCGTCGTCATCCTGGACCGCCACATACTGCCCGCCCAGCAATTGCGACCGCGCATGCGCCAGGACCGCCTCCGCCAGCTCCGCTGTGCCAGCCTCCGGACGGTCGAACGCCGCCCGTAGCTGACGCGCCACCTGGACCGGGTCCAAGCGTCTCCATCCCATCGTCCCCTCCTCCGCTCGATCGCCGCGTGCCTTATACTTCTATGTCCATGGCACCGCAGCAGCCCCCCATCGCTGAGCAGAATGCCGGCATTGCCGGCGAATGTCGCTGCCCAAAAAGGGAAGGTGCGCTGCACCAAATCCTAACTTGCCGTTAACGGGGTTGGGAGTAGAAAGGAGGTGCGCCGCGGCCTTGGCCCAGCGCAGGACGTTTCCTCCCTAAACTTGGCGGCTTCCTCACGGGAGCCGCCTTCTTTTCTCGGGCAGCATCCGGCCGCACCAGGCGGCCCTACTTGAAGGTGATCGTTCGCAAGTACACCGCCTGCGACACGTCATCGCACACGCAGCCAAGGCCGTAGAACTCGAAGCCGAGGCACAACAGCGCCACCGCAACCCTGGTAGTGACGCCACCCAGCACCTTTGTTCCAGCCCGGTATGACCTCGACACGAACCTGACCAGGCCGGCTGATGTCGCCAGACCAGCCATGGTCGCAGCCATTCCAAGCGTGGGGTGGTCGCTGTAGCCAGGGTGGAAGTAGCCCCCGATCAGGGCACCCACCATTGCGGCGCCAGCGATCAGGCCAGGCTCAGCCATGGTGCGCAGGACCCTGCGGGCCACACCCTTGCTGCCCTGTTCACCCGTCCGCGGAGGATTGGGCGGTAGGCGATCCGGAGGGAGGCTATCGCAGCCGGCTCGCGGAAGGTTGGGCATCGGGTCCGTCAGCCCCGCCTCGGCATCACGCGACGCCGCACGCCGCACCGCTGCCAACGGCGCCGGGATCACTTCATGCCGCTCCCAAACAGGCGATCCAAACCGCCCGTGACGGAACCGCATCCGCACCTCGCCAAACTCCTCACCCGCCAGCCACCGCGGCGGGCGGTGTTCGTAGAAACGGAACGAACCCGGACGCAGCGCCACACCCCGTAGTTGCCGCGGCGTCAGGCGGCCCAGCCAGCCACGCAACCCGCTCCACGTCGCCCGCTGGAGATCAGCCTGCACAGCGGCCTGCATCAGCGCATGCCGGTAGAACGAGTTGGCCAGATCCTGGAGCACTTCCGACACGTCAACGCCAACATACGTCCAGTCCTGCATGAAGCAGACGTGCCACAGCCCGTCCCGACCTGAAACCGTCACCAGCGCCCGTGCGCCTTTCGAAGCGTGGTAGCTGCCAGTCAGCATCTCCTCCCGCCCGAAGTGCCGCCAGAACTGCACGTCGCCGCCGCTGAACGCCGTCATCCCAGGCGGCTGGCCCACTGGCAGGGCCGTCATCCTGAACATGCGGGTCTCCGCTTGCAGCCGCAGGTAAAGCCGGTCCACCTCCTCCACCGATCCCAGCGGCTCGAAATCCACCGCAGGAGCCTCGCCGTCCCCTGCCCAA
>JAABUV010003446.1_pt1 | contig 20161 bp, 25 predicted proteins | sample 5559971 | NCBI WGS metagenome assembly JAABUV01 (sample SAMN10711881, study PRJNA513362) | rock metagenome | isolation source: Antarctica rocks | place: Antarctica: Victoria Land, Knobhead nord | collected 2015-12-19
ATCTGTCTAATGTTAAATCAGCGGTCTTCACGCCTCACCCAGATGATAGGAATGATTGGACGCAAAGGGACGAGTGTAGAAAGAATGATAAGCATGTATTAAAGTACTTGACTGGTTCAGTCTTTCGCCGCATGGTTAAGATTGATACTTCTCGACATAGTGACAAGATAACATGCAATGTTAGCACTGATCTTATTACTAAAGACTCTCAAAACAATCATGTCTTGCATCACAGATTTACATAATTTTAATTTATTGAAAATCAAATCAAAAAATTCTTTATTAACTGCATGCAATTTATAACTACTCTTTTTTAAATGCATATAATTAATGATAATAATAATAATAATAAATTCATACATTCTTATGACATTGATTAGATCAATTTATGAGAAATAACTATGCTATGTATTTCAAGTAAATAAAACTCTCTGAGATAGAAAATGTCATGATGAATTGATACATAAAGATTAAATCAAAGACTAAAGTCAGAAACTGAGTTAAAGATCAGATCTGAGTTAACTTTGTGTCATGATGTTAGATTATCAACTTGATTTAGAACATAAATTGTTGATGTCTTAAATAATCTCGATTCATTGAATCTGTTTCGCAGTTCAATGAATCAAGTCATCAATCTAATCATCATTATTTTAATTTAGTTTCAGCAATTCTGTTTTGATCATCTCAGTCGTGTGCATGAATCTCTGCAATCTTAAGTCATAAAACTACTGTCTAGTCTTGATTCTGCTCGATTCATGTATATAGAAGTTGAGTTCTCATTTTTTTCTTTCACTCTTTGTCTTTCGTCTTGTACATTATCTGATGTATTGTTTTGTATCTAGATTTTATCAAAGTAATAATAATATCAGTCTTTTATATTGATAGCATCTTTAATTTAACTCAGTCTTTAACATTATGAAAGATTTACACTTTCTGCAACGTTTTTATACGTTGAAATCTCATCTAATTATTCTTTCGCTCAAATGAAGTCATCTTACAATTTCTTGATCAACGATGAGCGTGCTGTTGAACAGTTTACTCAAAGTGTGATCAAAAATTCAGTTGAGATCTTTCATGCAATGCAAGAGCTTCAAAATCAAGTTCGATAACATGATGTCATCACTTCATTCTTGTTCATCATTCTCAATTCTTCAGTTTATATAAAGTTGAATTCTCAGTCTTTTGTGATGATAGCTTAAATCATTGCACAAATCTTGAACAATTAATCTCTTTTCATCATTCATTTCTCTGTAAATTCTGTTGCTGTCTTCATTGCTTTTAGATTCAAGAAGCTTCTTGACATATCTAAGTATGAGAAAGACAAAGATTGATTGAATGCATGAAAGCAGAGTTTAATACAGCGCATGAACGTAAATGATGATCATTATCTCTTTCATCGAGTCAAGATCATCTATGTCGAGTCACGACTCATTATAAATAAGAAAACTCACAATCTAATAAGTCAATATTGAATCAATGATCTTTGTATCATTTTTATCTTTGCAAATTGATGACATAAGTTGCATCATTTCTGCAACAATTCTTTCAAGACAGAAGATGCTCATTTATATTTTCGCGAAACTTTGAAGTAAAACATGAATAACTTTGTTGACTACTACAATCTCTTCTATCAAAAGAAAGAACATTCTTTGATGAAAGATTTCTTGTTGATTGACTGTTTGAAACGCAATGTCAATTATTTTACTTAAGTCATCATTTTCTTCTGATGAAATCTTGATAAAACTTAATCATTCATCTTTCATCAATGAATTCAAGCATTCTCTGATATCAATAAAGAGTTTCAGCAGCTTAAGCATCATCAATCTTGCTTCATCTTCATCATCATCTCATTCATCAAAGTCAAGAGCATCTCTGCATTGACTAGTAATTCTTTGAATTCAAAGATCATCACTTTTGTGACTGTTATTTCAACAGTATCTTTGTTTCTTTCTTTTTTATCTCTCGATGAGTTAATGAATTTAAGCTTCATCATTATCATCATTTAAGATAAGACTCTGATCATTTCTGAGATCAAGAAAATTTGCAACAAGTGAAAGCTGTGCTACTATTGCAAATTGCAACATTTAAGCAAAATCATTAAAGAATGCTCAAACAAGAAGCTCTTCACTTTGTGTATCATGAACATTTATGATAGTGACGTCGTCAGTATAAATGAAGAAGTCTCGCTGTTTACAAGAAAAGTTTAGTCTTTGAGCTAAGTTACGCTCAGAAATCTGTATACATATCATCTTGTCTACTAGTCTCAATCTTTTCACTCTCACTTCAATCTAGACTGATCGCGTCAAGTCAAGTATTTAAGTTCAAGTCAAGTACTTGACTCGTCAAGACTTGATTTGAATCAGAATTCTTGACTTGAGTATTTGAGTTGAGTCAGAAGATTTGACTCGAGTATTTGAATTGAGTCAGAAGATTGAAATCGAGTATCGACTCAAAATTTTCGATTCAACTCGTCAAGACATGAAGCGAAGTACTACTAATATTTATCTGAGTGTCTGATAATGCAACAGAATAATGAAATTGATTGAAGAAAATTCATGCTTGTTCATTTACTACTGCTAATCTGAGATCATTATTATCTTATCATTCTTTTTCTTCTTCTTCTTCTTCTTCTTCTTCTTTTTCTTCTTGTACTTCTTCTTCTCATACTTCTTCTTGTACTTCTTCTTGTACTCGTTCTCATTCTCAATTATATCTGCATCATCATTTCTCTTGCTAAATTTCATCTTCTTGTCATCGTCGTCAATCTCAATGATATCATCAGATTCATCATTTGATGAATCTAGTGAATTAACTATCTTTTGATCAATCGCATTTTTTTCATTCGAAAATGCGCTCATGAATTTGTTAAATTCTTGTATGACATCTGAATCATTCATCATCTTCAATTCATTCAATTCTTCATGATGTAAAATGCGTTGCTGAATTAGTTCAATAGTAGATATCATGTATCTTGACATGTTTTTTCCAAGTTCATCTTGTTGTGCAATAGTCTAATGCATACGTTAGTCTTGTCTTTCACATCAAACACAGTACATACATCGACAGTAGAAGTAGTATTGAACGTCGTCTTCATGATTATTGCTTCAAGCTTTGCTCACTTTGTAATCTTCTTCTTTCTCATCTTCTTCATCAAATTCATCTTGAAGCATTGAGCTATTATACAATCAGCTTTTGAAACACATATGCATTACTCAAATGCATTATCATGCAGACTCTTTTTCACTTGATCATTCGTGATTGTATTTTGCACATTGTTCTTCATTTTCATCTGCTTCGCTTTGATGACTTTCTGATAAATGCTGATGCTTCTCAATTTGATGAGTTATTTATAAAGAGTTATTCAATCTGCACTTTGTTTGATATAGAGAGTTTTCTGATCTTTGTTTCATTTCATCGCATGATTTCTACTCGTAATTGACTGCGACTTGATTGATAGATTGAACATTCTGCAATTTTGATTAGTCTCAATGATAATGCATATAGATAATGCATAACAATCTTCTTATCTGATAGTGATGTTGAAGTGCTTTTTCTAATGAACTTAGTCACAATAGATGAGTGCAATGAATAGATGTGAGACGTAGAAAAAGTTAGAGTTAGAATAGACATTGAGCATAGATAAAGTTAGAATTAGAATAAATGTGAAATGAGATGTAAGTAAAATTAGAGTTAAGACTGAATGTTAGAATTTATTCATCATCTTAGAACTGCGATTAACACATTCATCATATTAGTGCTAATATCAAAACATTCATCATATTGATTCTACTATAAACACAGTCAACAATCATCATCTTTTGTTTACACATCATCTCTTGTTTACATCGTACTTCACTTTGCTCTCACTCAACTCGATAGTCTCAATTTTTCAAATCGTTGTCAGTTGATATACATCATGACTCGTTGCAAGCAAATAAATAATGCATTTAAATAATGCATTTCTTGTTACGCATTGCTGACAGACTTGATTTAGAACGAAAGTTTAAAGACACATCACATGATGATTTGAGAGTCTCAACTCATGATGATATGACATCAGATAATTGAATCACAAATGAATCAAAAGCAGACTTAAAGACTTTATCTGAAAGCAAGATCAATAGAGTTCAGAAGATAATGTAAATAGATAATGCATCAAGCTATCAACAGCTAATTTATCGTGACAGTCAAAGAGAAAATGAAAGTCAGAAATCATCGCACTTCAAGAGATACATCGTTATCAGAGAGATGCAAATTTGTTGATATTGAAGATCTTATTCGAAAGAGTAGTTCATGAAATCATGCAGAATGAGATTGATACAAACAAGATGAGTCAGAAAATGAGCGATGTGAACTATAAAATTCAGACTTCGACACTGCTTGCTCTTCAGAAGATTACAGAAGCGTTTCTATGTGAATTTCTTGTCAGTAAATGTATTACTCATTTGCATTATCATTGATGTTTTACAACATTTACTGATATAATGCTTTACATATGCAGATAGCAATCTTCTTGCTATTCATGTCAAGCGAGTAACTCTTCAGCAGAAAGATTTGATACTCATGAAAACTTTGATGTGCAATCTTGAAATTCAGTTGAATGCTCAATAAAAATAGCATTCGTAATATCTTGATCAGATCAAGTTGTTTAGCATAGCAATACACTCTATGAACTGCATTATCTTTTTGCATTATCTCGTAACTATGTTATCATACTATATACATTAACAATGCAAAAGCAACTTCAAATGAAATGATATTGAACATTTAAACATTAATAGAACATAAAACATTCTGCAAATCTGTCTTGAAAGAATCATCAGATTCATCAATCGCGTTATCTTCATCTTCTTCTCTGCGATAAATATCTCATGCTTCGATGATAGTCTTCTCAGAATTTAAGTTCATGATACGATTATAATATTTGAGAAGCATTATCTATTCAACTGATTCTGAAGTCATTTGTGATCGATTTCATTGACAAACTCTTCTTGCAAGACTGAATGTTCATTCAATATCTACAGAGAATATTGAACATGAAAGAACATTCTTAGTCATTTGAGTTAATCTTGAATAGTTCAAGACGTTGTCTCTTCAATACTTTCATGTTGAAAACTTCTCGACAATAGCATCAGTGTGAAGATATCAATCATCTTCACTAACAGATACAGAGCGACGTTGAGTTCTTTGAAGAAGAGTTCGTGTAATCATCACAACAGACTATAGCATTGTTAACAAATGATCAATTGCATTATCATATTGCATTATTTGATCAACATCACTAGTCACTTGTGCTCTGACTTCTGCAATTGTAGTTCTCTCTTTATAATGATGACAAAAATAGTTCTTGAACTCTTTTCTGTACTTGTCGTAATAAAAATGAGAATCATTCTTATTTGTGTTTCAATCTTGATACAAATTCAGCTTTTGAGTAGAATCTAAAATCATAGCGAGATTGTATATCAGTTCATCTTTGCTCTTCGTCTTAAAATAGTACTTTGCAAGCTTGTTAGAAGCTAGTTTGCAAGCTCGAAGAACAAGTGCTTGTGAAGTACATGCATTATCACGTACTATCGTCTCAATAACATTGAGATGATTGAAAAGAGCATCAAACATTTGAAATTTTAAATGTATGTCAACATTGATGATTCTAGACACAATCAGAGTTTGCTCGTAGAAAGAATTTAACATATTGTCAATAAGCAATACTAGTGATCATTCATTCTTCTTTAATCGAATAGCTTGAATCTTTGCATCTGTCAAGAATTTCTCGATTCATATATCAATTGTGTCACGCAGTTGATATGCACGTCGAAGCATCAAATAAATAGAGTTTCAACAAATGCAAATGTCTTGTATCAATTTTTGAGATCTTGTAACTTGAAGCTTTAGAAAGCAAAGCGTTCGTTGAGAAGAACTGTTGATGACAATAGTAAGAGCGCGAATCTGTTTCACTGATTAGTAAATGCATTATCTTTTTGCATTATCAACTTGATAAATATCTTCTTGACAACAATGCAAAGATCATTGCTTGTGATTACATTCTCGACTTGATCATCATTTAATGACACAGCGAGATTGTCATTCAAAGTCTTTGATTCAATAGCTCTGATAAACTCTTGAGTCATTAGATTGATGATATGAGTCATACAAGATATCGAGTTTTGTGCTCTATTTCATGAAATGTCGCGTCAACTGAGCACTCTTTCAAGCTTCTTCTTTAGAGTGTCATTGTTGCTTGCATTATTGATAACAACATCAAAAAGCTTGTTTTTAATGTCGTATGTATTCAAAATCTTGAACAGCTCTTGCATCAAATGATGATCAGTATGCTCAACTTGAAGAGACGTAAATTCAATAAGATGTTCATGATATTGAAATGTAGCATTCATTCAATATATCAAAACTTTCAGATAAGCGACTTTTTGAGAACTAGATCATGCATTCAATGTAATAGAAATCTGTCGTGACTCTTTTAAATCTTGCTTTATCTTTGCACGAATTTCATCATATTTCGAGAAAATCATGCTTGACAATTTAGTGCAATGAACGAGAGTAATCTCTGAACGAAGCATTTGTAGTAACTGTCAAAAATGCTTATTTTCAATGATTTAAAAAGACAAATTCAGTGCAACGAAGATTTGACACAATATCTTTTTTCAATTTTGTTGATTGAATTGAGATGATAAGTTGATATGACTTTTCTTCTATAAATACGTCAACTTTGCATTATCTATTTGCATTATCATATTGAACTTACATGATCGAAAGATATCTCGAGCTGTGAAAGAGAGTTGAGTCGTTTTCGTTTCTGACAAGCATTTGACTTGAGATGCTTGATCATATTGAACGTACTAGATTCATCAATAGTCGTAGAATAATCTAGAATTTTAAGACAATTCTTGCATAAAATCTTAGAATATTCTTTCAACGTTGAGATCATTTGAATAAACTTGTTTCAGATGTTGAATTTTTTATTTACTTCGATCTTCTTAGCTCAAAGTGAATTATCTATCTTTCTTTGAGTCTTGTTGATGACACTTTCGTCAACAGACATCTGTAGTCATCATTGTTGAAATTGAGCATTGATATCAGCACTTCACTCAACATACTGATTATTCTCTCTTAATATTAGAAGAGAAGTATCACGATGAATTTTATTCATCGCTTCTTGAAGAGTTCGTTTCTTTTCGACGAAATTCTGATTGATGTTTCGTGAATCTTGACTTGTGAATTCATTAGAATGAAGACTACTGAAAGTAAATGAATGAACGATTGAGAAATTAAATTCTTTCTCGATCGAAGATCTTGATAATTCATATGTCTTATCAGAATCAGACATCTTGCAATATATTTTATTGATAATGCAACAAGATAATGCAAACAACGAGAAGAGAAATAGATTCATTTGTTTCACGTAAGTCTTTCAAATATAATGACGTAATAAATTCAAAAATAGTAAATCTTGACATTTGATATCATTTTCGATTTCTTGACGAGTCGAATCGAGAACTCAAATCGAGTATCGATTCAAAATCAATATCAGATCGAGTCAGAATGTTGAAATTGAGTATTTGAGTCGAGTCAGAAGATTAATATCGAGTACTCAAGTCGAGTCAGAAGATTGATATCGAAACTCAACTAAACGATCAGTTTACTTCAATCATATAGAAAGTTTTCTGCTAAATCTGTCTTGAAACTCTTTAAATTCAATTCAACATTCAAAGATAATCACATAATAATATTCTGTATTCTACGTCAAGCTCAATCTAGAGTTCTCACTCTTGCTCTGATTGATAGTGAAGTCTCTGTTTACATCTTTATGAATAAATTCTTCATGCAACAACATCATCTTTTCTTGCATCAATTAACTCACTCTCACAGACTTTGAAGATTTGATGATCAAGTTACTTTAATCAATGACATTATTCATGTTGTTGAAATCACAATGATTCTTGATGAACACATTGAAAAACTATTCTTTTATGTCATTGAATTAAATCAATATCTCATCATCATGAGTCTGTCATGACTTCATCATCACGTCATTAATGTCAATTCTGAGCACAATATTCTCATTCTGTTTTTCTTTTTCTGTCTTAATCATTATTGCTCATTTCTCGTCTATGATCTTAATCAACAAGAAGAAAATTTCTTGTTTAAAGTTAACAAAGTAGCTTTCTCTCAATCTCGCTCTCAATTCACTCACAAGAAGTAACTCAGTTCATGAATCACTCACAAGAAGCAATTCACTCTACAAATCATTCATAAGAAGCAATTCAGTTTACAAATTACTCACAAGGAGTAATTCAGCACTCAGTTTGCTTGCAAGAAGTAATCTAGTCTCTCATTCACTTGAAAGAAGCAACTCAGTTTTCAGTTCGCTCACAAGAAGCAATTCAATCTTCAATTCACTTGCAAGAAGTAACTCAGTTTTTTATCTGCTCACAAGAAGCAATATAATCTTTTGTTCGCTCATAAAAAGTCAATTAATACTCAGCTCATTTACAAGAAATAAATCTCGTTCAATCTTGTTTCTCGTCTGAAATAAGAAGCTTCTAGTTGTATTTTTCAAGTCATTCAAAAAGAATACTCATCAAAAATCAAGTGTTGAAATTCTTTTCTTTCTAAAACTTCTGTTGTTTCTTAAGCAGATCAATTTGATCGATCTTTTATACAACTTGACATAGTCGAGTTGAGAGCTTGAAGCTTTGATCATGCTGCTCATGTCAAAGACATTGAAGTGTTTAGCATCACTTTAAAGAAAATCGATGTCTTCTTGAATCTTGAATCAATCTCGTCTTCTAGTTCAGACTCTGACGAGTCAAAATTGCATCATGCAACTTTGATTATTCATTTAAAGAACAGTTCAACTCTTGCTCAGTTCTCGTTTCATTCTCAAGACAGTATGTATGATAAGAATCATCGTTTGAATCTTCATCAAATGAAAAAGAAATTTTATTTGACTGCATTCATGACACAAGAAAATCTTGAAGTTTATTAACAAAGTAAGAATGTTGATTCAATCACAATTCTATCATTCAGATATTTTGAGTTTCTAGATGTCTTCTTCAAGAAGAACGTTGATATCTTGTCTTTGCATCAAGTTCATGATCATGTCATACATCTTAAAGAAGATGCTCAATTCTCAGTCTTCGCTTTGTACAACATGAGTCGTGATGAAATTCTAGAACTTCGTCGTTATCTGAATAAAAATCTGAGCAAAGATTTCATTCAAGTCAATTACTTTCAGATGATTATCTTTGTTCTCTTCATCAAGAAACTTGAAGAAGAACTTTGCTTCTGCATAAACTATTGAAATCTGAACACTATCATAATCAAGAATCAATATTCTCTGTCTCTGATCTCAGAAACGCTGAATCATCTAAGTCAAGCTAAAATCTTTATCAAGTTGAATATCATCTTTGCGTTCAATTGACTTTGAATCAAAGAAGAAGATGAAGTTCTCATCATCTTTTGCACTTCATTTGAATTATTCAAGTATTTAGTCATGCTCTTTAATTTATGTAATGAGTCTGTCTTGTTTCAGAAGTATATTAACAATACTCTTCATGAACATTTAAATAAGTTCTGTACAGTTTATCTGAATGACATCTTGATCTATTTTGACAATGAACTCGAGCATGAGATTCATGTTAAGCTCATTCTGTGAAAGTTGTAAGAAGCAGATCTTCAGATAAATATAATCAAATGCAAGTTTCACGTCACTCAAGTCTTGTATTTAGAATTGATAATCATCATCGAAGAAATCAAGATGAATTCTTCTAAGATAAACATCATTGTCAACTGATTCATCTTGATCAACGTTAAAGACGTTCAAAGTTTTCTAGATTTTGCGAACTTCTATAGAAGATTCATCTATGACTATAGTAAAATAGCTATCTCGCTCACTCGTTTCATCAGAAAAGATGTACTCTTTGTCTGATCTCAGAAATGTCAAATTGCATTCAACATTCTTAAGAAAGTCTTCACTTTCAAGATTATTCTTTATCACTATAATTCAGATCACAAGATTGTGATAGAAATTGATGCTTTGAACTATATGTTCAAAGACATTTTCTTTCAATATGATGAAAACGAGATTCTTCATTTAGTCACTTACTTTTCAAAGAAGCATAATTCAGTCGAGTGTAACTACGAGATCTACAATAAAAAACTCATGATTATTGTTTGCACTTTCAAGAAATGATGATCAGAGCTTGAAAACTTTATCTATTTTGTCAAGATGATTATGAATTACAAAAATCTTGAGTATTTCATGTTAACTAAGCAGTTGAGTTGTCATCAAGCTCGTTGAAGTGAGTTTCTGTCTAGATTCAACTATCACATCGCTTATCATTTCGACAAGATCGATGATAAGTTGAATGTTCTGACACATCGCTCAGAAAATCTCTTTAAAAAAAGAGATACATTCAATTCTTGACATCAATATCAACATCAAACAATTCTGAAAACTCATGTTTTAAATCTTGATATTGTTGAGAATCTCATCTTCGACATTTTCAACATCAAAGTCATGAAGCTTCAGTCACAAATCATCGCTTTAGATTCAATTTAATTACATCTGTTTTCAGTTATTTCAGCACTTTTGCAAATTTTAGTTCTCATGAATCTAGAAATTGAAGAATTCAATGTTGAAGATGTTAAGTCTCAGCTAGATTAAGACATTCTGAATCTTGATGAAAATTCTGCTGATACTCTCACTCAGACATTGTGAAAGTAAGTTGAAATTAATGACAAATTCGCAGCTCAGATAATCGAAGCACTTTGCAATAAAGCACGACATCACAACAAGATTTCTCTAGTTGAGTGTGAAGAACATGAGAATCATCTGTACTTTCAAGAAAGAAAATATGTGCTCAACTCAGATAAACTACATCTTCGTATCATTCAGCTCGTTCATGATAATGTTGTTAATGATCACTCAAAAAGAGCAAAAAGCTATAAACTGATTAGTTAAGTCTATTGATGATCAAACATTTATAAGTATGTTCAATGCTTCGTATGAAACTGTCACGTGTACACACGTTTCAAGCTCTTTAGACAATGAACTCAAGAATGATTATGTTCTCTTTCAATTCTTGAACGTCGTTGATGTGATGTTTTCATGAACTATGTAGATTTTTTATCGCTCAGTATCTTCATGAGTATCACATATAAATATATTCTAGTCTTTGTTAATCATTTTATCAAAATGAAACATTTAATTCTCATCACTTTTATGAAAGTTGAAGAAGTTATCAACTGCTTTTATGCTCATGTTTGAAAACATCATGATTTACTCAAGTTCTTCATGTCTGATCGAGATATACAATTTATCTTCAATGTCTGAAAGCATATGTGTAAAATGCTGAAGATAGATACTAAGTTATCAACAGCATATCACTCTGAAATCAATAATCAAATTGAGAAAGTCAATGCTGTTATGAAGCATTATTTTCAAGTCTTCGTTAACTACATGCAGAATGACTGAGCTAAGTGACTTTCTGAAGTCAAATTCATCGTCAATAATGCATCATCATTAATTACGTTAGCATCACTTTTCTTGATCAATTTGAGTCAAAACTCACGTTTAGATTTCAAGTTTTCTGAGTTTCTGCTTGAGAATCTTACATTTTAAGCTCGAAACAAGTTAATCAATGTCGAAGAGTTCATCAAGAAGATGAAGAAACTAACTGAGCATCTACGTGATGAGATGCTTATAGCTCAGATCATCTACGAATTTAATATCAATCTCTCTCGTCGTTCTTGTTCTAGATACTTCGTCGAAGATGAAGTTTGACTGAATGCTTGCAATCTCAGCATCGCTCATCTTGCTGTCAAGTTAGATAATCATAATGTTGATTTCTTCAAGATCAAGCATGTTTTCAAGAACAATTTTCTGATCATTGAGTTAAATCTTTCAGCATTCATGAAGATTCATTTAATCTTTCATGTCACTCTTCTGAATCATATCGCAAGTGATTTTCTTTTGAATCAACGTCAGAAATCTTGAGAATTCATTATCATCAAGAATGATGAAAGATTTTGATATGTAAACAGCATACTAAACTTCAAACATGATAGATGTTATAATTCATCTCTGCTCAAGTATTACATTAATTGAAAAGATCATTTTTCTACTTGAAAGTCTTTCAATCTTCTGAATAATTGTAAGCAAGCACTCAATGAATATCATCTTGTCAATTCTGTCATTGAAGAATCACATGTACTGTCATGTGTGATGTCTCAATGTTAATATCAAGAACTTTAAGTTCAATCTTTATTGTTTTAACTCAGCTCAGATCTGACTCAGATCTTGTTTAGATCTGTTTCAGACATTTTGTTTAAAATCTGACTCAAATGTGATTCAAATGTATTCTAGTCTCGCTCATGCATCATCATGTTAAAATGCGTTTCATCTCGCTGTGCATCATCACATTAAACTGCATTTCGTCTTTTTCTTACTCAGATCTGACTCAGATCTTGTCTAGATTTAACTCAGACATCTTGTTTAAATCTGACTCAGATGTGACTCAGATGTATTTCAATTTTCTGTGCATTATCATGTTAAAATGCGTCTCATCTCATCTTGCTCTTCAGACATCTTGCTCAGATTTAACTCAGATGTGATTCAGATCTATTCTAGTTTCATCTGTGCTTTATCACATTAAAATGCGTTCACATCAATTCTCGTCTTATTTCAATCTTCATCTTCAATTCTTTCTCATTTCATCTTGTTTCTTTTTATTGTCTTGCAGAAGCTCAGTCTTGAAGAGAAAAGTTACTGTCATGATGTCAGATCATCAACTCAATTTAGAACATAAATTGTTGATGTTTTAAATAATCTTGATTCATTGAATCTGTTTTGCAGTTCAATGAATCAAGTCATCAATCTAGTCATCATCATTTTAATCTAGTTTCAGCAATTCTGTTTCAATCATCTCAATCATGTGCATGAATCTTTGCAATCTTAAGTCATAAAACTATTGTCTAGTTCTGATTCTGCTCAATTCATGTATATAAAAGTTGAGTTTTCATTCTTTTCTTTCACTTTCTGTCTTTCGTCTTGTACATTATCTGATGTATTGTCTTGTATCTAGATTTTATCAAAGTAATAATATTATCAGTCTTTTCTATTGATAGTATCTCTAGTTTAGCTCAGTCTCTGACACTTTGAAACTTTGTGACTTTGTCAAAACATTGCATAAATCACATTTTATCTTTGACTTAATATATCATGAGTTATGTCATGTTTAACTTGACAATGCTTAACAAACTCTTTATAGTTGATCAATTCTCTTGAATTATCAAGAGTGTAAGATAATGAAATCTCTTTACGTGAAACTGTGTAGTAAAAGATAATAAAATAGCACTTTATTGATGATAGAACTAATTGCTAAGAAATGAAAGTAAGAACTTGCAGAGTTTTCATCTTCTGTCAAGTCACTATCTTTATTCACTCATTGATTTCTTCAATCTAATCTCGTGAGCTAGTCTTGCAGATATACATCATTCATAATTGATGAGATGCATTCTCACAACTGCATTCTTTCTTAAAGACTCAATCTTTGAATTTTTATAACATCGTATTGTCTTCTTACAGCTGACAGCGTAGCAATGACTTCTTCAACGCTTTAGCATCTGTGTAGAAGTGTCGTAAATTGATTATGCTAATGAGCATAAACAAAGTCAGTGCAAGATTGTTGATGTCAATCATTCTTAAATCTTCATAACATTATTATGTTTCTTGATAGCTGATAGTGTAGCAATGATGTCTTCAGCATTTTAACATCTGTGTAGAAGTGTTGTGAATCAATCATGCTAACAAGCATAAACAGAGCTAGTGTGAGATTATTGATATCAATTCTTTAGCTTTGCTTTCTTTTTTTCTTTCTTTCTTTTCTTCTTGCTTTGTCTCAGCATATTCTTTCATGAGTACTGCTCTTTTGAACTAATGAAACATGAAATCTGTTATGCATATCTTGCATAGCTTGCAACTCATGATATAAGCTTCTTTCGTTGCAGCGTTGTTGTGATGCAAGTCAACTCATGAGCTAACATGAATAACATAGCAGTATCAACATCATCATCATCATTACTATCATGATAAGTAGCAGCATTCATGCTAATTGAAATCATGCTAACATGCTCACAAAGTCTGCTTATTTTCTTGAGATGTACATTCTTCTTTGCATCATCATCACTGTCTCTTCTGCTTTCTTCACATTTTTTGCGTTGAAGACTGAGTTCATGATTCTTAATATGCATATTTATCTTTGCGTGTTTCAATAATTGTTGATGTATGATAAATTATAATGATCAGATGATTTGATGCTATTGCTGTGTTCATTATCTGAACGCAGTGATGATTCACACATGTCATGTTCTCATCAAGCATGCTTGCAAATGCGAATACTGTTTTGAAGAGAAGCACGATTGCATGATGAACTCAGCTTCACGTCATCTTCAGCTGTTAATGCATCATGCTGCGTGAATGATGATTCATTATCTCAATGCTCACATCAAGATTCATCTTACTCTTCATCTTCAATAATGAAAGAATAAGTAACTTCTTTCTCAATCATGTGAAATTGTATTTAACAGTTGAATAGAAATTCTTACTTCTTTCATTCTCATCACTTTTCATCATCATTGCATCATTTTATCTTCATCTTGTAAGTATCAATTAAAGTAAGCAGTGCATGATGAGATTCACTGATGAATAAATAGTTCTTCTCTTCACTTTGACATTTTCACTTGCGATCATTAATCACTTCTTTTCTTCACTCTTTTACAACATTCATCATCTTCTTTTTTAGAAAATATATATTATATAAGATTTTATAATTGTAGTTTAATATCAACTTCTTAAACTTGCATCTTTGTGCTTTTGATACTCTCTCAATCATGATTCTTACATGTTTTATTTCTTTTTTTTCTCTTTGACTTCTTTGCAGTTGATTGATGTACTTGTCTTTCTATCTCATAATTCTCAATAATCTTCTTTGCATTACTAAGATTTTTCATTGATTCTCAGAAGTTTTTATAAAAAGATAAATCAACTCATTGAACTAAATACTCAATCTTTTCTTTCTTGATTTGCTGATCAAGTATCTTCTTTATCTTTCATTTCTTTTTTTCTTCTACAAGAATGATTTGCAACTTTGAATTTTCATCACATGAGTGTCAGAGTTTCAATAAAGAAACATGAAAAATTGAGTGAATCACATCATATTTCTTAAGTAGTTTAAGCTTATATGCTTGCATGTCAATCTTCTTCAATATTCTGAATGATTTCAGTTGTTTATAATCAATCTTCTTCTTTGAACAAAGCATATAAATGTTTATACTTTGCAAAAGCACTTTGTCTTTCATTTAAAAGCTTGTAGCTTTATGATGAGTGTTATAATACTTTGCTTGCTGCTCTGCTACTCATTTTCATAGTTTCATTAGATGTTCTTTAATACTTTGTAATTATTTTGCTCACTTCATAATTAAGAATGTCTTCTTCTTTAAAACTTTGTTCTTAAATGTTTCTGTAAAGCTTGCAGTGTATTTCTTTAGAAGTTCATGTGAAGTTTTTTCAATATTAGCGTGTACATTGTTGTTATATGCAAACATCATCATTGACAAAAGCTTTAATCAATTATTTATCTTATAATTAAAATAAACTTGCAGATAGTGCTCAAGCATCTGATTTTGTCTTTCTGTTTGATCGTTGATTTGCAAATGAAACGCAGTGCTTAGCTTTCACTTCATTTCAAGATATCAACATAAAGTGATTCAGAAATGATTGATAAACAATGAGTCTTGATTTGATATAATACTTTGCATCATTTCATGCTGAGATACAAATTTTCATCATAGCAGATTTACAAGCTTCTTGATGTTTAAATCTTTAATCATCAAAATATAAATTATGTGTTTGATCAACTTATTTATTATTATCAATATAGCATCACTTGTTTTTTTAATGTATGAATTTTTTCCAGAAAGCATGTTTGTTATGAAATTCATGATCATCATGTGAAATGAATTTACACTTTCTGAAGATATAAATATCAGCTTCTCATAAAGTTTATGATGATGCACTTGCACTCGCTGACAGTCTGAACAAATGCAAACATATTTCATCATCTTTTTGAGCATTTTTGATCAGTAATATTTTCTTCTTATTGCAGTCTTAATATGAATGCATGCAAAATAATCTGCTTCAAAATCATCATGATTCATATGCAGAATCTCATTTCTTGTAGCAAAGTCATTGAATACATAAACTGCAAAATCACGATGTAACAGTTCATCATCTTTCATACTTCATTTCAAAAGCTCATTCTTTCTAGATGCAAATTGTTGACGTCACTTCTCATTTGCAACAAAGATGTCTCTTTATTGTAATTTCAATAATCACGCAGTCATTGATTCACTTATCTTTAAATAAAATCTCTTCAACTTCATAATTTGATGAATCAGAAGTTGAAATGATGCAGTGTTTAGAATTCTGCAAGATTTAACGAGTATTTTCTCATTCAAACACATGATTCAAATATCTGCAATGATTGTGTCATTTAATTGCATCATCAATGCTGCGAGTTTAATTGCTGTCAAAACTTCTTCATTCTTTAGCAGCTCAGATTGACATTTTTAATTATGAAGTTTGTTTCGCAAAGTAAATAGAAAATAATCATTATTCTTCTCACTATCATTCAATTTCATGATTTCGAGTCTTTTTAATGACACATTCACAAAGTTTAATTTGTCTCTGTGATATTCTATATGAAAGTCAAATGCAGTTAATTTCTCAGCTCAGCACATCTGTCATACATTGAGCTTCATCATCATCATAAAGTAACAAAGATTATTGTGATCTATTATCATACATATGAATCGCTTGCTACTTTAAAGATAATGTCATCAGTTTTTAAAATCAAGAACTATAGCATACAGCTTTTTATCATGCATGTTTCATCATACTTTAGCTTCTTTGAACTTGTAACTATAATATATAATGAAATATCATTGATCAGTCTTGTTCTTCTGACTAAGCACATCTTCAACTTCGTGATTCAATGCATTGATCTTCATGCAAAGATCTGCATCTCAATTATAGTGTTTTAAAATGAAAGTATTGATAAAAACTGCTTTCAATCTTTCAAAAGCTTTTCTTGCTTTCAATGTCATTGCAAAGAATAAACATATCATTTTCTTCTTTGCATTCTTGATTAAATCTGTTAAGAGCATGATGATTTAAAAGATTTCTTTTATAAATTGTTGATAAAATTTTATAAATTTCAAGAATATAAAAATGTTTTTTGCAAACTCAAGCTCAGATCAGCTAGTGATTAAATTGATATAAAACTGTTTCATTTGAATACTTTTTCACTTTATCATGAATTTCAGAAAGATAACTTCATCATGATTGAAAGTGCATTTTAACAGCTTGATATACAGTTAATATTTCAGTAGCATATGAAGAATCTTATGCACATGCTTTCAATGCTGCTTTTTCATCTCAGAGTATACTAAAATGTCATTCAAATATTTTATGCAGCAAATATTCATGAATAACTTAAGCATATGATTTACATAGAACTGAAAGATTGCAGAAGCATTTATCAGTTCAAAGAGCATCATTTGATATTCAAACTGATCATAGCATGTATAAAAAGTTATTTTTCATTCATTACTTTTGCAAATTTGAATGCAATAATAAATGTTGCAAATATTAATTTTGATAAAGTGTCTTGCATGAGCAAAGTGATTTAGCATCTCAGATAGTAAAGATAATGAGTAATTATTCTTTACTGTTATTTCATTAAGATCATGATAGTTTATGCATAAATAAAAACTTTCATTCAACTTTTTTACAAACAACACAGATGCTTCTGCAGAATTACTTAATGAATGAATTTATTTCTTCTTTAGCGCGCTGTTTAGATAGTTTCATATCACAGTGAACTCATCTCATGTCATTTTATAAATAGACTCAACGCAAAACATTTTACTTTTCATCAAATCAATGAAATGTTTCATCTGATTATGTATGTTCAAACTATCAAAAAGAATTTCAGAAAACACTTTCTTAAAATCTTGAATAGCAAAAAATATTTTTGATTCTTTCATTTGAAGTGCATTGCATAAACTGATTGTTGAGTTGAGTTTCAAGTTGACATTTTGAACTCGAATCGATATCAAGTTGAGTTGCTCACATTTTCAACTTAATTCAAGTCGAGTTGCTCATATTTTCAATTCGACGCGACTCGATTCAACTAGAAATCGAGTCAACTCAACTCAACTCATCAAGAACTCAAACTTGACGTCAAGAGTGCTAAAAATAGAAACATAAAACAATATGTTTGCTTGTTCTTTGCATTATCTTTTCGCATTACTCATTACATTGTTTATATATTATCTTTAAGCTATTAACAACTATTGTTGTTAATACAAACTAGTTTATAAAATGTTTAGTTCATTGACAACTTTCAATCTGTTTGACAAAAGCATTTCACATAGTTTATCTTCAGATAATCTTCATTTTGAAGACTTTGCAAGTCAAGTTCAATGATTTATAAATTCTTTACATCATTTTGAAAAGAAGAAGATTAAATAAGAAGCGATGAACAAAATTCATCAGAATTTCTCACAGCTCAAGATAAGAGAGAATAGCAAGTATGTTCAATGAACTTTGAATACAAATGATTCTTTTCTACAATGATAATTTCAAATCTCTGTTGTCGAGAGTATTTAAAACAAAGTTCAATAAAAGATAATCAATTTACTTTGATTCAAAAAAGTCAAAGACGATAAGTAATTTAATATATGAAATCACTTTATACAGTTGACTTCGATTGTTGAAAAATTGTCTAAAATCTCATGCACAATCTGTTATAAGATTATGAATTATTCAACAGCTTTTGATAACTTTAGCACGTCTGCTATGAAAAAGCATCTTGAATCAAACTTTTGCACAGCGACAGAGCGAAAATGCAAACACTCGCAATCATAGATTAAACTGACTTTCAAATGAGTAAGTTATATCTGATAATGCAAATTGATAATGCAAAATTGATAAACTATTAGAAGAAAAGTCATATTAAGTTAATCTTTGTCTTCAATCAAGAAAATTGAGAAAATCAATTATGCAAAATCTTTGTTGACTTGAATTTATTCTTTTAAATCATTGATAACAAGTAATTTTGAAAGCTGCTACAAATGCTTTGTTCAGATCTGCAGATTATACATTGCATAAAAATGATAATCATGATTCTTTCACACTATAAGAAGATTTGTAATAAGATCAGATTGAATCTTACAGAGTCATGATGTATTTCTATTGCTTTAAATGCATGATTTAGTTCTCAAAGAGTAACATATTAAAGAGTGTTGATATACTGAATCAATGTCAAATTTCAGTTTCATGAACATCTTATTGAATTTACATCTCTTGATATTGAGCATATTGAGCATCAATTGATGATGAAGCTAATGAAAATTCTGAAGAACTACATTATTAAGAATAAGCTTTTTGAGATTATTATTGATAATGTAAGCAAGAATAGTATCTTGAAAGAGAAACTTGAAAAGATCATGAGTCGTTGCGAGTTTTGATGAAACAGAACACAGAATTTCATTAATTGTTTAACTTACATCATCAATCTTGTGACTCAAGATTTTATTCAAGCTCTTGAATCAAAGATAATAGCTGATAATTGTTAGAGATCTGTCTAGAGCGAGTCAGATAAAGATGTCATTTAACTAGAAGATAAATGCTAAGAAAGAAAGATAGCTACGAGAAAGAAGCTGACTACATATGTGTGTTTCTCAGCCGACGCTAGGCTCAATAGAAACTAGTCAAGATGACGAAGCGAGAATAGACCTGGTAAGACTAGAAGACTGAGTCTGACAAGGCTAGAATCGTGACAATAATGTTATTGCTCAATTAAAGAATGAGCAAGTGCAAAATATTGAAACAAGCAGAGAATTATTTATTGTGATCAAAAAGACATTGCTTTGAATGATAATGCAAAAAAATAATGCATTTATTAATCATGAAATTAGATTCATGCTTTAATGATAACTGTCAACAACTCTTCTCAGTGATTGATTCACTTCAGAGCTTTTCAAGAGCAGAATGACAAAAGATTTAGAAAACTGATAC
>JAABUV010003448.1_pt1 | contig 20160 bp, 19 predicted proteins | sample 5559971 | NCBI WGS metagenome assembly JAABUV01 (sample SAMN10711881, study PRJNA513362) | rock metagenome | isolation source: Antarctica rocks | place: Antarctica: Victoria Land, Knobhead nord | collected 2015-12-19
GACCGTCTGCGGCGAGCAGATACCTGACCTCGACGTCCAGGGTGAACGGGTAGCCCTGCAAGGGATGAAGGCGGGTCATCATGGTGATTCGGTCGGCGGCCTGGTCACGTGGTTCCCAGTTGCGCCAGCGCAGGAACCCGTGGATTGCGTTGCTCTTCTCCGGTTCGGTGAGGGCGACCTGGTAGTCGACGTCGTCGAACCGGTAGCGGCCGTCGGCGAGTCTGTTGGGCCACGGGATCAGGGGCTGGCCGTGCGCGCCGTCGCACATCGCGGTATCCGGGTAGGACTGCAGCACGTCCTGGCCGCCGAACGTGCAGCTGCGTATTCCGCCGCCGACTTGCACGATGACGGCTCGGTAGCCGCCGAAGGAAAGTTCGTACTGATCACCCGAGGGTGGTGCCGCCATCATTTTGCCCCATTCGTCTCGTTGGGTTCGGGGTGCAGCGCACGGGACTTCCACGGATACGCCTCTGGGCGCCGCCGGATCTTTTTGGCGGAGCTTCATCGATGTCACCCCCAAGTCAGGGCGCGGCCGATCTCAGGCGTGGGTTTCTGCGTCGTGGGGAATGTTGAGGTGGCTGCTGGATTCTGCTTTGGACAGGCTCGTCGATTTCCGGGTGGGATGGGCTTCGTCGTGCATTCTTTGGACCATGTGCGGATGGTGCAGTTCGAACGCTGGTCGTTCGGAGCGGATTCGGGGCAGTGAGGTGAAGTTGTGCCTGGGCGGCGGTGAGCTGGTGGCCCTTCGAGGGAGTTGCCGTAGCCCCATGGGTCGTCGGCGGTGGTCACTTCGCCGTAGCGCAACGATCGGAAGACGTTCCAGATGAAGGGCAGCAGCGACGCACCGAGGATGAACGCGCCGATGGTGGAGATGGTGTTCAGCGTGGTGAACCCGTCGGTGGGGAGGTAGTCGGCGTAGCGGCGGGGCATCCCCATGTTTCCCAGCCAATGCTGGATAAGAAATGTCAGGTGGAATCCGACAAAGGTGGTCCAGAAGTGGAGCTTGCCGAGGCCTTCGTCGAGGAACCGGCCGGTCATCTTCGGGAACCAGAAGTAGATGCCGGAGAAGGTGGCGAACACGATGGTGCCGAACAGCACGTAGTGGAAGTGAGCGACCACGAAATAGGTGTCGGAGACATGGAAGTCCAGCGCGGGAGAGGCCAGGATGACGCCGGTCAATCCGCCGAACAGGAACGTGACCAAGAATCCGCAGGCCCACAACATCGGCGTTTCGAAGGTGATCTGTCCTTTCCACATGGTGCCGATCCAGTTGAAGAACTTGATGCCGGTCGGCACTGCGATCAAGAACGTCATGAAGCTGAAGAAAGGTAGGAGGACGGCACCGGTGGCGAACATGTGGTGAGCCCAGACGGTGACCGACAGGGCGGCGATACCGAAGGTGGCGTACACGAGCCCGCGGTAGCAGAAGACGGGTTTGCGGGAGAAGACGGGGATGACTTCGGTGACGATGCCGAAGAACGGCAACGCAACGATGTACACCTCGGGATGGCCGAAGAACCAGAACAGGTGCTGCCACAAAATGGCGCCGCCGTTGGCGGGGTCGAAGACGTGGGAGCCGAAGTGTCGGTCCGCTTCCAACCCGAGCAGGGCTGCGGTCAGGACGGGGAAGGCAATGAGGATGAGGATCGCGGTGACGAGGATTTCCCAGGTGAACACAGGCATGCGCCACATCGTCATGCCGGGGCAGCGCAGGCAGATGACGGTGGTGATCATGTTGACGGCGCCGAGGATGGTGCCGAGCCCGGCGATGGCCAGGCCCATGATCCACAGGTCGCCGCCGGGCCCTGGGGGAGTTGGTGGCGTTGGACAGCGGGCTGTAGGCGGTCCACCCGAACGCTGCCGCGCCGTTGGGCGTGAAGAAGCCGGACACGGTGACGATGGCGCCGAACAGGTACAGCCAATAGGAGAAAGCGTTCAGGCGGGGGAAGGCGACGTCGGGGGCGCCGATCTGCAGCGGCAGGATGTAGTTGGCGAAACCGAAGACTATGGGCGTGGCGTAGAGCAGCAACATGATCGTGGTCGACAAGAGCTACACCCCGGACAAGGCGGCCGGCGCGGTCACCCAGGGCATCACCTCCAGCAACACACCGACGTGACCGCCGGTAACACCGTGCACTACCTGCCGAGCTTTCCGTATCTGGGCACCCCGCACGGCGGCTACTACAACCCTGGCGTCAACGCTCCGGCCCCTGACCTGGGTGACATGCCGATCCCGGTGGGCGGAGTCGACACCGGCGGCGGTAGCACCGCCGGCGTCCAGGACAGCGGCGTGCTCATCGCCGGCGGCGCAGCCCTGGTCGGGGCGGCCGTCGCCGGCACCATCGCGGCGACCCGGCCGCGCCACGCCGGGCTGTCCGACGAGCCGGCCCCGCAAAAGTCGGCCACATGCGCGGCCAATCCAGGACACCGGAGCCTGTTGGAGCAGATGAAATGAGCGATGACCGAACAGAACCGGCAGGAGTATGTATGAACTTATCGTTCAAAGATGCGGTCCTCGAGGGCTTGGAACTTGTGGTCATTGTTCATTGCACTGACGTCGGTAAACATCAGCACAACGTCTGATTGGCCGCCCTCGCCGTCACCGCCGCCCCGCTGGCGGTCACCGCACTCGGGTTCGCCCTCCGCGCGCTTTCCCGGGTACCGGAAACAGCATAAAATTCGTGGGCATGATGCTCACCGCATTCAGGGCCTTCTCATCGGCGCGGCGGACGCCGCCGGCGGAGATCAGCGCGATCCGCAGCACGGGCAGCGGCGCTGGTAGCCGGGTGAACGGGGCGTCGTCGACGATAGGTTCGTCGTCGGCCTGGTAGGCGGCGACCTGGTCGGCGTCGATCACGTCACGAACGCCGGTCAGGTCGCCGGTGTCCAGGGCCTCGCCGAGGCGGGCGAGAACCTCGGCGACCGCATCGGCCGCCGCCTCGTCGTCCATCGTGGCGAGGAACTTGAACCTGCATGTCGGCGTGAGCCCCGTAGTAGAAGCTCGTCCGGAACTGCTCGAAGCCAATCGGGCCCTCGCCGGTCACGACGTCTGCCCTCTGGCGAGCTGCTCGGCGAGTTCGGGGAGGCGGGCCACGGTCAGCGTCGGGCGCGTGAACGACTCGGGGTAGGGGCTGCCGTCGCGGTTGATCCAGGCGGTGGCCATGCCGGCGCGGGCGGCGCCGTCGATGTCCCACGGGTGGGCGGCGATCAGCAGCACGTCCTCGAGCTCGGTGCCGCAGGTGCGGGCGGCGTATTCGTATGATGTGCTGGCCGGCTTCCAGGCTCCCGCTTGCTCCACCGACAGCAGCGCTTCGAACTCGTCCCTGATGCCGGCCGCGCCGAACAGCCGCTCGGCGACCTGGGCGGAGCCGTTGGTGAGGGTGACCAGCCGGTACCCGGAGCGGCGCAGCGCGCGTACGCCCTCGGGTACGTCGGGGTGAACGGTCAACTTGCTGAAGCCGTCCATCACGTGGGCGGTCGCGGCGTCCAGGTCCCGGTCGAGCTCCACCCCGTGCAGCACGGTTGCCAGCGCGGCGACGCCGAGTTCGGCGAAGGGCTTCTGTCCGCCGGCGGCGGTGATCGCGAACCCGTCGCGCAGCACAGTGGCGAACCACAGCTTGGCAAGGTGCTCGGGTGCACCGATGTCGGCGAACCGCCCGGCCATCGGACTCATGTCGGACAGCGTCTCGTTGACATCGAAGACGATCACGGACGGGCTGAGGCTCATCGGGGCTCCTGGGGATCGTCGGTGCTGGGCGGTGGCGCGGGGAGCACTCCCGTGTCGACGGTGCAGCCGACGAGGACGAGGAGGACGCGGGGCAGCGTCGTCAGGTAGGCATCGAGAGTACCGGCCGTGCCCGTCGCGGCATCGAGCAGGGCGGCCTCCTCCAGACCGCGCGAGGTGTCCGCGACCGCCCCGGGCGCCTCGCGCGGTCTGCCACGCCGGCTGAATCAGCCGGCGGCGGATCGCGGGGTCTGCAGGACCGCAGTGATGTCCCCGTCCAGCTCGGGAGCGGGGGCCTGTCTCTCCAAGGCCTACGCCTGGTATTCCAGCTGCCCTAGGAACCGGCCGCCGAGGCCCGCGACAACTGGATCGACGGAGCCCGCCGGTCCCGGATCCCGGCGTTCGTGAAGCTCCAGAAGAGCATCGTCAAGCCTGGGCCCAGGGTCCTTGCCGCGACCGAACACGACCTGTCCAACGCCCTGATCGAGTCCATCAACACCACGATCCGGCTGCTCACCCGGGTGGCGTTCGTATCCGCCACACCTCAGCCAGTGATCGCCCTCAGACGCCGCCGCTTGGGCGGTCACCAACCCACCCTCCCTGCCGTGTCCTGCCGGAGATGACCTCCGGATTCGTCAGGAGGGCCCTTATTCCGTTGGGTTTAGGTACCTGCGCTGTCTTGTCTGGTTCAGACGGGCCGCGACCGAGCGTCGTGGACGGGATGCCCGCCCGGGCCCCGGACCGGAGCCGGGTCGCGACACGAGCACGAGGACGATGGTGAATCCGGCTGCGGCGGCTGCGGCGGTGAGCGCCCACGGGTATCCCAGTCGTGGCGCCAGGAACGTGAGCAGGTAGGGCACGAGGAGCCCGGCGTAGGCGAGGCTGTAGAAGATCGAGATGGTCGCGCCGAGTTCATCCCGGGCAGCCAACTCCTCGACCTCACGCAGGCCCGTGCTCAGGCAGAGCCCGTACCCGGCGCCGAGCAGCGCGGCGGCGCCGGCGGCCGTGGGCAAGCCCGGCTGCGCGGTCGCGAACGCCGAGGCCAGGCAGCCGAACACCACCACCGCCAGACCGGCCGCCGCCGCGACGCGCCCGTCACCGTGCCGTGCCGTGCTGGCGGCATGGAGCCGGCGACCGGCCGACTGGACGCCGTACCCGGCGGTCAGTGCGAGAGCGGCGAGCAGGCCGGGGACGGCAACATGCAGTCCGGCGACGCGACCGATCCCGTGGGCCGGTAGCGTCGTGAACGCCACGGTCACGCTCCCGAAGACCCACGGCGCGAGGGGCATCGTGATGCCGCGGAATCGGGCGGTGCGGGCCGACGCCGGCAACAGCGGGGCCCTCGAGCTGGACCCGCGGGTGCGGGTGCGGGTTTCCGGGGCCCGGGGAAGCACCGCAATCGCCATGACGGTGAGGACCAGGTGGATCAGGTAGGGGAGCAGGACAGGCGCGGGAGCCCACTGCGCCAGCAGACCAGCGACCAGCGGACCGACGCCGAACCCGGCGGTGAGCGCGACGCCCGCGCGACGCGCTCCCGAGCCGGGGTGCGAGTCGTCGGAGAGCTCCTTGACCCAGGCGGTGCCGATGGTGAACACGGTGCCGGACACCACACCGGTGAGCAGTCGCCCGGCGTAGAGCCACCCCACGCCCCACTGGCCGCCGGCCAGCACGGCCGTCGCCAGCAGCGAGAGCGCGGCGAACGCGATCATCAGAGCGCGGCGGCCGAACCGGTCACTGGCCCGTCCGCCGATCAGCAGCCCGGGAATGAGCCCCAGCGCGTAGACGCCGAAGACCGCGGTGGCCTGGGTGTCAGAAAGGCCCAGGGTGCGCCGGTAGACCGCGAGCAGCGGGACGAACTGGTTCGCCCCGTAGCCAACGGTAAACATGGTGAGCGCGGGCCAGCGCCACCGCCCGGCATCGGGCATCAGATGCTGGAGTGCGCTTGGACGGCTTTCTCCAGCAGCGGCTTGCGCTCGGCGAGCATCCGGTCGACCGCCGCCGGGTCCTGGCGATTCGCCGCGATCATCTCGCGACGCCGCTGGCCGCCACGCACGACGGTGAGGCTGCCGTCCCGGATGGCTTTGACGGTTGCGTCGGCGACCGCCTCGGGGGACTCGTACTCGAAGCCCTCCGGGGCGCCGGCCTTGGAGGACTCCATCATCGGGGTGCTGGTCGCCCCGGGGTAGACGGTCAGGACGTGCACGCCCTCGCCGTACAGCTCCCGACGCAGCGCCTCCCCGAAGTGCGCGATACCGGCCTTGGTCGCCGCGTAGGTCGCGTAGAACGGCATCGCGATCAGCCCGATCCCCGAGGAGATGTTGATGACCAGTGCGCGGTCGGACTCCCGCAGCGAGGGCAGCGCTGCACGGGTGAGCAGGATCGGCGCGGTCAGGTTGAGGGCGATCTGGGCCAGGATCTCGGACTCCTCGATGGCCTCGAGCCGGCCGGCGCGGACGTTGCCCGCGTTGTTGACCAGGACGTCGACCCCACCGAACTCGGCCCGCGCCGATGCCACCACCCGCGCCGGCACGCCCGGTTCGGTGAGGTCCGCGGTCACCACCTGGGCCTGGCCGCCCAGCTCTCGGACACGGTCCGCGACTTGGTCGAGGGGCTGCGCACGACGACCCACGAGCGTGAGCCGAGGTGCGTGTTCGGCCAGCCGCAACGCGAGGGCCTGTCCGATGCCGCTCCCGGCGCCGGTGATCAGGATCGAGGCGTTCTTCAGGTCCATGAGGTCTCCTTCGAGGAACGGGTGAACGGCGGCCGCGAACCCGAGGTAGCGCACCTCAGAGATGGGCAGTCACAGGTCCGGGCCGCCGAAAGCGCTGGCCGGGAGGTTGGGCGTCAGGTCGAGGCACTCACCGTCACAACGCGCCCGTGCTGTGCCTATTCCTCACGTAGTGATCACGGGCTTCGGTCCGCCCCGGCACGGGGCGGCATCCGCGGCCTGGCCGCTCAACGACCGGGCAACAACGGACGACCTCGGTGCGGGGTATCCGAGCGCCCCGCGTCGTCCAGATTGACGTCGGCGCAGGCCAGGGCGAGTGGTTGTCCCTTGTCGCGGCGAAGGCCGCGATCCCGATGAAGTCAGCTGTGCCCTTGACCGAAGATTTGTCTCAGGTGAGCACGGTCGTTAGGGCGGCGAACCCGGCCTTCCTGGCGTTCGTCGCCGCGGTGGGCGTCGTGGTCGACGTGGCCACCGGTCACGGACTGCGGTCCGCGCTGGCGGGTGTCCTTCCGGTGGGTCACGGTTTGGTCGATCTGCTGGCACTGGCCGGCATCGCCGCGGTGCTGTCCAATCTGGTCAACAACCTGCCCGCCACGCTGGTGCTGCTGGGCGCGCTCGGTTCGCAGCCGCAGGCGGCGCCCGTGCTGGCCGTGCTGATCGGCGTTGGAGGTGGGGTTGACTCTCATGCCTTCGTCCGGCTCTATGGGCATTCATGCAGCGCACGTGCGGTGTCGGTCGCCACGCAATATGGCACACTTTCGCCACATTATTTGTCCGTCTGCGAGTGCGAGGTGAGTGCGTGCCACACATTCAGGCCGTGGATGGGTAGTCAGCTGCGCTGCGTCAGGAACGGTTAGCGATGACCAGTTGCATTGCGTCATAAGGCTTCCGTACCGATCGCGCGGTTCAGGTCGATCAGCCAACTGCGGAGGATCGCACCAGAGGGGTCCGTCCACACTGCGGGAAGATGTTCTTCGCTGGTATTGAGGTCGGACAGATAATTCGGCGAATGTGGGCCACTTAATTGGTTCTGGCTCAAGTTTCGTGAAGCCGGCCGGGTTGTGCTCGTGCGGCCCAGCGGCTGAACCTTCTCCGCACGACCGGCCGCAGCGTCGGGTGTGCTGGTCCCGGGCACCGTCGTCGTACACCCGGCCTACCGCACGAACCGGACGTCGATCCTCCACACGATCAACCAGCCGCCATCTTCACGAAACTTGAGCCAGAACCAAATAATGTGGCGATTCACAGGGTTCGCCGGCGCGCACCGCCGCTCGGAACTGGTGGGGCTGCGAGTTCGGATGTGACGGTGCACCCGGCGGACGGTCTGCATGTTCGGGTTAGGTCGTCCAAGACCGACCAGGAAGGCGCCGGCACGGTGCGGGCTTGCCGTACGGGCGGGACCCCCAGACCTGCCCGCCTTGCGCGCTGGTCCGGTGGCGCCGCCTGCTGATGGCCTATGTCGTGGAAGATGGCGGCCGCCGGGCGGCGATCGCGCAGCTGAACAAGCGCGGGCTGTCGACCGAGCACATCTGCCGCAGCGTCGACGACTCGACCACTTCGGTAGCCGACATCAACGCGGAAGAGCCGGAGTCGCCGGACGGTGACGGTGGGGGAGGGGAGCGGTGGCTGTTCCCCACGGTCCACAAGACCGGTCAACCCAGCGCGAAGGCGATGACCGGTGATGCGGTGGCGATGCGGTGGCGATGATGATCCAACGCCGCGCCGCCGCCGCCGGCTACACCGCGGCGCAGGTGGACCTGTTGGGTGGGCATTCACTGCGGTCCGGGTTCGTCACCGAAGCGTTCCGCGCCGGGGCCGACGCCCACTCGATCATGCGGCAAACCGGCCACCGCGACCCGAAGATGCTCGAGGTGTACGCGCGGGAGTTCGCACCTCTGGTCGGCAACGCGGTTCTCAAGCTCGACCTGTGAACATTCAAGTGAGCAAAGTTGCGTCGGACTCAACTGCGTCTGGTTCGAGGTCTAGTTCGCACGTCTCGCGAGCTCGGCGTTCCGAGCCTGTGACGAACGTAGACGATCCGAGGACACGGGGGTCAGGCAGAGCAAACTCGCTTTCGGCAGGAATCTCTGGTTGGAAAGAGTGTTTCCTGAGCGGCCGCCGACCGCGGCCATCAGCACCTTCAGCTGGGATCAACGCGCTTACCAAGCCGTTTGGGTTGCTGACCTACAGTGGCGCAGTGGCACCGTCTCCGTTCGATGAAGCTGACGTTCGGCGAGTCCGGGAGGCGAGCCGCCTTGACCTTGTGATCGCTCGCTACGTCCGACTGCGTCCAGCTCGCAACGACCAGTTCAAGGCCTCTTGTCCGTTCCATTCGGAGAAGTTGGCGAGCCTCAACATCGCGCCGGCGGTAAGAGGCGGCCGCTATCACTGCTTCGGATGCGGGGCCGACGGCGACGTCTTCGACTTCGTGATGAAGATCGACCGATTGTCCTACGCCCAAGCCGTACGCCATCTGGCTGCCCAAGCTGGCATTGACCTCTCCCCGCCGACCAACCCCGAAACCTAGTCGCATCAAAGACTCCGGGCCCAGGGCAACTGCCCAGTCAGCGGCCACTCGCACCGCGCTTCTTCCTGCTGCTGGTCATGGACGGTCATGCCGTCAGAAGGACTCCTCTAGACAGATTCAACATTGTTGTATCTAATGCAACGTCATGGAGAGGCGTCTTGAGGTTCCCGGCGCGGCGCACCTAGTGCTGGTGGATGGGGTCGTACATCTCGATCCGGAACAGGCGGTGTTCCAGGCGATGCTCGCGGGTTGGGAACGACAACAGCGCACCCGATTCCTCAAGGACGGCACGATCGGGCCGCGGGTGATGCTGGTGCGCCGGATGGCCGAGTTCACCAACGCCTATCCGTGGCAGTGGGAACCCGCCGACGCTGAGGACTTCATCGTCCACCTGCGCTCGGAGGGGCGGAAGCGGCCCGTCGTGGTCTCCACTGCTCGGGGGTATGAGCTGTCGATCAAGTTGTTCATGCAGTACGTCACTGATGCCCGCTACGGCTGGCCGGCTCAGTGCTCCGAGCGCTTCGGGTCGGCGCCGCAGCAGGTGTTCCACGACGGCAATTCGGTGGTTCATGTTGCCGACTACGAGGGGCAGCCGGGTCGCAGACCCCTGACCTACGATGAAGTGCAGGCGCTGTTCGACGCGGCCGACGCCCGCGCTGATACGGCCCGCGGCATCGGCCGCAAGGGAGTCCTGACCGGGCTCCGCGACTCGGTGGTACTCAAGACCGTCTACGCGTTTGGTCTGCGACGGCGGGAAGTCCACGGCCTGGATCTGGCCGACCGGCGACGAGCGCCCACGGCCCCTCAGTACGGCGAGCACGGGGCTCTGTTCGTGCGATGGGGGAAGGCGTCGGAGGGGAGTCCGCCCCGCCGCCGGACAGTGCTGACGGTTCCGCAGATGGACTGGATCGTCGGCGTGCTCGACCACTGGGTGAGCGAGGTCCGTCCGCAGTTCCAACCGGGCGCGCTGTCAGCGTTGTGGGTCACCGAGCGGGTTGGCCGCATGTCGATGCGCAGCATCAACCTGGCCTTCCAGCAGGCCCGCGACGCCGCCGGCCTGCCGCCGGAGCTCGACCTGCATTCGCTGCGCCATTCCTACGTCACCCACCTCACCGAGTTCGACTATCCCGAACGGTTCGTCTCCGAGCAGGTCGGACACCGCTACGCCCCGACGACGGCGATCTACACCCACGTGTCGGATGAGTACCGAACCCGCCTGATCCGCCGCGCACTACAGAGACACACCGAGCTGTGGGAGAAAACTGATGATCAAAAAGATGGGCTTCCACTGGAACCTGCGAAAACTGATGGCGCAGAACGAGTTGTTCCAGACGACCGAGCTGGTTCCACTGCTGGCCGAGCGCGGTATTCACCTCTCTCGTGAGCAGGTCTACCGGTTGGTGACGCAGCCCCCGCAGCGGCTGTCGATGGACACGCTCGTCGCATTGTGCGACATCCTGGAGTGCGCCCCGAACGACCTCATCACCGTGGAGGTCAGCAACGTTCAAGTCGGCAATGCGGTCGGCGCACCGACCGAGCCGGCACCGCGACCACCGACCCGCCGAACCACGATCCGCCGGCCCACCGCCACATGAGAGCCAAAGCCGAGTCGTTGGACTCCGTTCTGAACCGTGCTGCCCAACGAGTTGTCCTGCAGGTGCCGAGCGTCAGTCCGGCCGAGGCGGGCGATCTCGTGTCCCGCGCCACCAGAGGCCCCGGCCTCCGACAGCTCGAGGCGCACCTGCGTGCCTACCCGGACGCGTTGACCTCGGGGTCCTCGACCGCGCCGGCCCCGGTCCAGGTACTCGCCGCGCTGCTCGTCGCAGCTGGGCACGAGGACGCCCGTATCCCCGCGTGCCAGCGCTGCGGGCCGCAGAAGCCACTACCGAACCGAGTCGAGGGCGGCAGCATCTGCCAACGGTGCCGCTACCTCACACACCTGGCCTGTGAACTTGCACGATAACTGGTTCTGGCTCAGGTTCCGTGAAGCTGATGGGCAGCCGTCGCGGCAAGGATCGACACTTTGACCGGCGACGAGCGTTCCCGCGCGTTGCTTGGCGGCGGGATGACGGGTCGCTGCAGGTGGGCGGCGCTCGGATGGGATCGTGGTGTCCTGGAGGCATGGCTGCTGACCGCCGTTGTTGCCGGGTTCTACTTCCGCAGCTGTCGCCGGTGATAGTCGACGACATCTGCAGGGTCGACGGCGTGGTGAGGATCTCCGCGCATCCGCGGGCACGCGCCGCGCGATGCAGCCGGTGCGGGCGGGTGTCGAGGCGGGTGCACAGCACCTACCGCCGTCACCTGGCGGATCTCCCGCTCGCCGGGCAGCAGACGGTGCTGCGGCTCAGGGTGCGCCGGTTCTTCTGCGATCGCGTCGACTGCTGCACCGGCACCTTCGTCGAGCAGGTTGCGGGTCTGACCCAGCGGCACTGGCAGCGCAGCGCCGGCCTGCAGGATGCTCTGGCATCCATGGCCTTGGCTTTGGCCGGCAGGGCCGGGTCGAGGTTGGCTACCGCACTGGGTATGCCGGTCAGCCGCTCCACGTTACTGCGCCTGATCCGGCGCTCGCCGGACCCGCCGGTCGGGACGGTGCCGGTGCTTGGTGTCGATGAATTCGCCGTGCGTCGCGGCCTTAAATACGGGACGGTGCTGGTCGATCTGAGCGACGGGAATCGGCCGGTGGACGTCCTGGTCGGTCGGGACGCCGGGGACTTCGCCAACTGGCTCCGTGCCCATCCTGGTGTCCAGGTGATCTGCCGGGACCGCGCCAGCGGTTACGCCGACGGTGCCCGTGACGGTGCACCGGCGGCTGTGCAGGTCGCCGACAGGTGGCATATGTGGGACAACCTGTGCCAGCACGTGAACAAGCTGGTGGCCGCGCATCACACCTGCCTGGTCGAGCCCGCCCCGGTGTCGGCACCTCGGGATGACACCGAACACTGTTCCGGCGAGCCGGCCGGGCTTGCAACGCTGGATCAGCTGCGCACGACAAGGTCCGAGCGCACCCGGTGGCGGTTCTTGGAGATTCACGCCCTTGGGGTGCAGGGCCTGTCGCTGCCGATGATCGCCCGCCGGCTCGGCGTGGACGTCAAGACCGTGCGCCGCTACCTGCGCGCCGACAGTGTCGAGCAGTTGATCGCCGGTGGCGGGCGGGTCAGCAAGCTCGACCCGTTCAAGCCTTACCTGCACCAGAGGCTCTCGACCGGTGCGCGAAATGCGACCGCGCTGCGCGCCGAGATCGTCGAACAGGGTTACACCGGCAGCTACAACACCCTGGAGCGATACTTGAAGCCGCTCCGCCGTGGCGACGCAGCCACGCTCACCCAGGTGCTGCGGAACCGGCCGCCGGCGGTGCGGCAGGTCACCGGGTGGATCACCGGCCTGCCCGGCCATTTGGACCCCGCCGACGAGGCGCGCCTGAAGGCGATCCGGGCCCGGTGCCCCGAGATCGACACCGCCGTCAGGCAGGTGGCCGGCTTCGCCCGGATGATCAAGGACCTTTCCGGCGACAAGGACACGCTGACAGCGTGGATGGCCGCCGTCGATCACGACCTGCCGGCGCTGCGTTCTTTCACCCGCGGGATCCGCCTCGACCTTGAGGCCGTCACCGCCGGGCTGACGTTGCCGTACAACTCAGGCGCGGTTGAGGGCACCGTCAACAAGATCAAGGCCCGCAAGATGCAGCTGTTCGGACGTGCCAACCACGACCTGCTGAGGAAACTGATACTGCTGTCCTGAACGTCGCGAACACCAGTAACCATCGACCGCACCATCGACGCCGCCCTGGGTGACGCCACGGCAGGCCGCGCCCCGCATTGAACAGCCGCCACCGCTGCGATGGTGACGGCCACCGAAAAGTCACCCAACATGCGCAGGGCCCCCGGCGCCATCCGCAGAACGTGCGGCCCGGTGGCTGCACGTTCTCCGCCGTTCGACGGGGTCAAGGCATCGGGTGTGCTATTCCCGGGCACAGCCGTCCCCCCGATACCCGAACGCGGCGTGCGGCTCACCTGCGAAACCGGTCAAAACGTCACCGGGCAACCGCCCCACCGCAGGACTGGACGTTGGTCTTTGCCGCGATCGGCAGCCCATCAGCTTCACGGAACCTGAGCCAGAACCAGATAATTTGGCAATTCACAGGCAAAGTGCTCTCGTCCCACACCCGCGCCGGGTACGCGGCGGACTGGGCACTGTTCACCGACTGGTGCGCCGCCGCCGGACACACCCCGCTCCCCGCCGACTGGGCCACCATTACCGCGTTCAGCGCCGGGTGCCCCGGCGCCCCCGCGACGATCCGGCGGCGACTTGCCGCGATCACCCACCACCACCGCGTCGCCGGGCATGCCGTACCGACCGATCCGACACGACAGGTCGGCACGCCGGCGAGGGAGCTGATCGATCCCGGCCAGGTCGACATGCTGATGCGGCTGCTGCCCTCCCACGGCTGGACCGCCGGGCTGTTCGGCCGCCGGGACCGGGCCCTGCTCACCCTCGCCGCCTGCACTCCGATTCCGTACCGGCAACTCGCCGCGCTGACCGTCGGGCAGCTGCATGTCGCGGGCGGCGTCGCGACCATCACCGACCTGCACGGCGCCACACACGTTGTCGAGGCGGCGGCGGGTCCGGTGCTGTGCGGGCCGTGCGCGTTGGTGCGGTGGCGCCGGGTCCTGGATACCGCCGTCACCCGCCACGCCACCCGAGCACTGGTCGACCTGCTCAAGAAGGCCAAGGAAGTCAACGACGCCAGTCACCACCCGTGGCGCAACCCAAAACCCATAGACGACAAAACTCTGGCCGTCCCGCTGTTCCCACCGATCAACCAATGGGGACACCTCCCCCTGCCGATCCGGGCACTGAGCCCGCACTCCACCTCACACCTGGCCCGGCAGGCCGACACCGGCCTGGCCCATCACAAGGCCCTGGACGTCGGACAGTTCGTCGCCGTCCTGGCGGTCGACCAGAGCGCACCCGAACCGGCGCTCGCGGTCGAGCGGCCGGTGTGGGACTGGGCGGCGGCCAACCAACGGAAGAAGGACGCCGTACAGCAGCTGGCTCCGCTCGCTGACGCCCTCGACGACATCGAGATCCGAATCGCAGAGCTGATTGCAAGGACGAAGGATCTCAACCTGTAGTTGATCCGTCAGTCACCAGTACCTGCTGATGACCGAAGTCTGGGTTGGGGTCGCCAGAAGATCCGGTATCACGGCGGCATGGGGGTGTTAATTTTCGGAGGCACTCTTGTACGGTGGCCGGACGCGCGAAGCTGAACAGGTACGGAGGTAGCGGTGGCACAACCGGTGGGCGGCGATGCAGCCGTGCGGCCGACGCCCAGTGTCATGCAGCACGCCATCCGGCTCCTGGTCATTCTCGACGCGTGTGGCCAGCCCGTAAGGCAAGGGGATCCCGCCGGATCTGTCACGGTCATCCGCGCCGAGCTTCGGCTCCAAGCGCTGGACTTCTGGTTGCGCAACCCGGATTACCTGGCCGGAGAGCTCTTGGCGAAGGTCGAGGCCGGGCAGCTCCCGGTGACGTACCTAGCGACGGTCGAAGAGTTGCTCGAGAGTCCCGAACCAGACCTGCACTGGTATCCGATGCCGCGCTGGCACCACGGCGCATACGAAGCCATCGACGACGCGTTCTCGGTGCTGAGTGCGTACGGCCTGGCCTTCGTGCGCCGACTTGGCGGCATCAAGAAAACCGCCCGGAGCCAGTTTTTCCTCACAGACGGGGGCCAGCAGGCGGTAGCGCGTCTCACGGTCGAGCCTGTCCTGCGCTGGTACACCGAGCAGGTCAAGCTCGTCGAACTCGTCGCGGGCGACGACAACGGCAGCACACTGAAGACCCGGCAGTACCAGCAAGCTGAGTACGCGAAGACGCAGCTAGGCCTGAACATCGCACCCATCCACGCTGCCGTACGGGAACAGCTTGCTGTCGTGCAAGCGACCGCCCCGGCGACGCCGAGCGCAACAGGACAGGCATGACAACACTGGGCCAAGCGGTCAAGAACGACCTCACGTCGCGCGGGATCGAACTCGCCCAGGACCGCATTGAAAGGATCCTCCTGGACGCGGACGTTTCGTCCATAGCGTCCCGAGGTGTGCCGTCGCGGCTCCGCGTTCGACGCCTGTCGGTCACGGGCACTAAGTATTACCCGGAGACCCCCGGTGTCGAGGCGCCGGCTGCCGAGATGAGGACGACCCCCATTTCCTTGGACTGGAAGCCGGGCGACGGCGTCAATGGTGTCGGTAGCGACGCCAACCTTCGTGGCAAATCGTCCTTGCTGCATCTAGCTATGTGGGCACTGACCGGCCGAAGCCACGTCCAAGCCGACGTCGCTTCATGGGTCGACCACGTCCACGCCGAATTCCATGTCGATGGCATACCGCTGTACGTCGAATTCGACGTACAGGGCGACGTGCCGTCCGGAAAAGTTGAACAGGACGTCCCGTCGGGTCGCGCGCTCCTCGGTGTCTTCACCGACGACGACGAGTTCGAGTCAGTGATGGGTTCGGTCATGCTCGACCGGCTCCGCCTCGACGCTATCTCTGTATTCTCCAAGGGCGTCGAGACCGAGCACACGTGGCCGTCATATGCGGCCGCACTGACCGTCCAAGCCGACAAGCTTGACCCGATCGTCGGCAACGAGAACACCCTGAAAACCCGCATCTTGCAGATGTTTGTTGGCACAAGTTGGGCTGCGGTCGACGCGCAGGTCGCAACCGCCTTGAACGCGTTGCAATTTGAGCGGGACGAATTCAGAACGCGGCGGCGTACAGCGGCTTCCGTCACTGCGGCCGCACTGGAGCAGGTGGAGAACCGAGTCGCGGCCGCGAAGGCGAAGCTCGACGAGTTCGACCCAGCTGAACCGGACGTGAGCACCGTGATCGCGCTCGCCTCGGCCGCATCTGAACGTGCACGGGAGGCGCACAACCTTTTACTGCAGCTGATGACGGCACGCACCGCCGGAACGGAAGTCCGTGCGCACCTGCGCGCAGAGGAGCTTCGCCGCCAGGCGGCCGCTGAGGACGCGGTTGCCCGACGGCTGTTCAACGGGATGACACCGACCGTGTGTCCGCGTTGCTCGACCGATGTTCCTGCCGAGCGGTACGCCGCGGAGTTGACCGCACACGAGTGTTCGCTGTGCACCAGCAACCTCGACCTTGATGAGCAAGCCGTGGCAAGTGTCGTCGCCACGCCCAGCGGGGTCGACTCGGCTTTCCCGGCGACAGGAAACGCGCCAGCCACACCAGTCGACGACGTGAATGAGGACGACGAGGAGGACCCCGTCGATCCGCTCGAAGCGCTGCGGGCAGCCGTTGCCGAAGTGAATAGGAGCGTCGAACGGCTCACGGTGGCGGTCCAGGACGCGGACTCCGCCCAAGCAGAGGCGGAAGCCGCGGCACGGCGGGCCCGCGACACCCTCGACTCTGCTCACGCACGGCTCCAGGCTGAACTGGAACTCGCCCGCGCTGAGAGCGCACTCGAGACCCTTCAGGCGGCGACTGTGCCGGAACGGACCTCGCAAACCGAGGACGAGAAGCTCCTGGTTCTAGAGACCGCGTCGAAGCTGACTAAGGACTGGGTCCGGACCGACCAGGGGCCGCTCCTGGAAGCCGTCTCCAAGTCGATCACCGCCCTAGCCCGTCGGTTCGGATCGACCAACATCACCGCGGTCAATCTCAAGGGCAACGGAAACATGGACGTCCACAAGGGCGGCGCGAGAACCGGGTACAGCAACCTCACCAACGGCGAAAAGCTCCGCATTAAGCTCGCCGCCGCCATCGCCCTGATCCAGATCGGGCACAGCGACGGCGTCGGCCGCCACCCAGGCCTACTATTCGTCGATTCTCCAGCCGCCGAAGAAATCCCCGAGGCCGACCTTCGTACGATGCTCGAGGCGATGGACGCCGTCGCAGAAGAGACGGACCTCCAGATCGTCGTCGCCACTACGCATGGCCCGACGCTCGCGGATGTTCTGCCCAAAGACAAACTCCTGGTTGCCACCGGAACCAATTACCTCTGGTGACACCAACAGCAAACACGGGACGTCCACCGCTCGATCCGGCGATCACCTCGGGGTCCTGGAACTTTCTACCAGCCACCGTGGCAATCGGACTCCGCCTGGTGGGACCAGACGGATCCGCTATAGCAAAGGACAAAAGGTGAAGCCGGACCCGGCCGCCATCCGTGCCACCCTCCTTCGCAACCTGACTGGCGGCGAGCCCCCGGCGGACCTGCTAGACCAGCTCGGCGGCTGGGCCGCCGTTGAGGCGATCGCCCCAACTCTCATCGACGAACCACTCCTGACCCCACTGATGTCGCTGCTCGTCCGCGACGCCACGCATGCAGCTCGCGCCGCTGCGGACCTCGCACCCGTTCGGCCTGCGGCCGCGGCCCTCGCCGCTGCTGTCCTGGCATCCACCGACCCGTTTCTGCTCCAGCACAACATTGACACCCTGTGCAGCAACCCGGTCCTCACCGACCTGGTCGGTGCACAGGTGGCCGGCACTTGTCTCACCCTCGCTACGCCGCCCCGCACGGCCGGCGACGTTCCGGGCGAGCGAACAGTCCTCCAGCATGCGGTTGCCCTGGAAGCGGCCGCTCGCCTAGCTGTCCTCGGTCACATCTCGAAGTACAAGGTGTTCGGCGTACTCGCGGACGTAGTAGAGCCTCAGCCACGCCGGTACGCTCAAGCGGTCGCCAGGACCGTGAACCTGGCTTACGACCACTGGGCGCCTGACGACGACCTTGCCGACGTCATCGACATCCTCACCGGCGCAGTTGCGCCGAGCTACACCACCGTGCCAGCCGCGGATGTCGTCACCCGCAACGACGAGTACCGCCGCGACATCGCTCCGGACGCAATGTGGGCTAAGGCGAACGTTGAAGTTGCTCGAGCGTTGCGAGCGCCGGCCGTCAACGACGTCATCGAACTGCTCGACGCCGGGCTCGAGTCGTTGGAGTTCGTGACGACAGTCGATGACCGCGATGATGCCGCGCTTCTGCAGTCAGCGCTGCGCATCCTGCGCGTCCTCCTGGTCTCCCTGGTCGCTGGGGGACAGCCGCAGGACGCGGCCACCTGGGACGTGGCACTCCCCGAAGCCGAAACCGTCATCAGACGTGCAGAAAAGTTCGTCGTCTCCAGCTACGGTCTCAACCACTGGAGCGGCGACCGAAAGATTGTCGTCCTAAACAGCTGGGCACGCTTCGCTCATGATCTCGCATGGCTAAGGGACCAGCTCAACCGCGACAGCCTTTACGACGCCGCCGTCGTGCTCGACGATGTCCTAGCCATCTACTCCGCATCCCGCTCCTATGACATCACCCGCAACGAGCACGGCGTTGAGCAACTTCTGAATGTCATCCGCCCAGCCGTCGCTGGTGGATTCGCTGCCCGTGCCGGTCTGCTGCGCAACCTCGTCGACCACACCGACCATTTGCGCGGCCGCCTTGAAGCAGCTGAAGCGACCAGCGACGTCGCAGATGATCTCCGGCGCCGCCTTGTGACGGCCCAAACAGTCCTGGACGCCGCTCGAGCCAGCTTGGCCAGGGCATCGGAGCCGCCGGGAAAACCGTATGAGCAGGTGGCGGCCCTCCCGCCCCTGCTGGACGAACTGGTCCGATCGCACCCGGCGGTGGCCGGAAAACTCGCCGGCGTACACCCTGCTGACCTAGCAGCCCTTGCGGCCGACCTCGCGGACCGCCAAGCTGCCGCCGACCCCGACCCTGACGTCATGGTCATCAAAGTCCGTAAGCGCGTGCTCAGCGCGCTCTCTACATGCGAGGACTACGTCGGTGACATCGCTACCGCTGCCAATGCAGTGCTTGATCAACTCATCAAGTTCGTCCGGCAACGCCTCAACGCCCAGGAGTCGTCCAAGACATACCTCTTCGACGCAAACGCCAACGAACATGCCCTGCACGTGGACCTTTACGAGTGGTTGCGGCAGGGACAGTTGGGCAGCGCCACAAACGTCGAAGTGCAGGAGATCGGCGCAGGCCGTGTCGATATTCAGATTCAGTTCGCCGGATTTCATTTTTATATCGAGCTAAAAGCTGACGCCACGGCGGTGCCGGTGGCAGACAAGTCTGCCTACATCAAGCAGGCCGTCGCCTACCAGGCATCTGACGTTCGAATAGGGTTCCTCGTCGTACTCCGACTAAAAGAACCGAAAGACAGGGCCCCGTCTGCACACCTCACCGAATACGTTTCCCACGCAACCGTCCAAGTCGGCGACGGGTGCAGCGAGCGGCACGTCGTGATGCTGGAAGTTCCCGGAAATCAAACGAAGCCGTCCGCCGTCCGCTGACGGTGTCGGTTGCCCGAGACCATTCGGCGACCGCCAGCCATGAGCAGTCGACCGGTTCGCAACCTCGCACGGCTCACTGACCCCGGGGGCTGCGCCAGGTATGCCTCCCTCAGTGAGCCGCCTGTCACGGCGGTAAGCGTGGAGCCCCGGCCTGTGATGTCGGTAGCCAAATTGTTTGTCGTACTTTCGCCAAGTTATTTGTCGTGTATCTGCGAAGAAGCCACGCGGCATGGAACCGCCTGACGTGCACAGACGAGTCCGTGGGCGCCTCTCAGGGTCGTCGAGGCGTCCCGAACGCGTCCCGAACCGCGCCATTTAGCGTGGCGACAAGCCGCCCCTGATAATTTGGCGATTCAGAATGCTACCCGACACCAGCTGCGGCTGTTTCATGACTGCATCTTCGATAGGTCGACGGTCGAAACCGTTACAGCACAGGTGTGTGACTTGTCTAATTACATGGCTCACTCTGTTCGAATTATGTGGCCTAAATCAGGCGCCAATGGCGAGGACCCCGCGACGCAAACCTGCCATCCGCCGTTCGCGCCGTGAGACTACGAAGCCTGCCCTTGACCCGCTTGGCCAAATAACGAGAACAGAACGGCCAGATAATTGGAACAGAAGCGGCCACCTAATTCGACAAGTGACAACGCTGGAGGGGTGCCAAATAGCGTAAGGAAATAGCGCCATTTAGCGTGAGGACCGACACACGTCGGCGAACGCGCCCGCCCACTTGATCGGCGTCCTACCCAGCACCTCGTCGCCGACCTTCAGTCGGGTTACGTGGTCACCGACGGCCTCGACCACGCCGGAGAAGTCGTACCCCATCGCACGCGGAAACTTGCCACCGGTCACGAACTTCAGGCGCCCGGCG
>JAABUV010003449.1_pt1 | contig 20155 bp, 27 predicted proteins | sample 5559971 | NCBI WGS metagenome assembly JAABUV01 (sample SAMN10711881, study PRJNA513362) | rock metagenome | isolation source: Antarctica rocks | place: Antarctica: Victoria Land, Knobhead nord | collected 2015-12-19
TCATCCTCATCGCTGAGGGGTCACCGCACCGGGTAAAGGGCCTGCTTGCGCAGGAGAAGAAGAAGGTTGCGCGCCTCGTCGGCGACACACCGATCTACGACTTTGTGGTCGGCAACGAGGAGAACCAGGTGCCGCTCAAGAAGCTGCAGCGCCACGTGACCAAGCTGCCCCGCAACATCGACGGTAAGCGGATGGACACCATCGACGCCCGACTGTCCGCGCTGAGCTCGCGCGGCGGTGGAGCGGCGATGCCGAAGGGGCCGACGCCCGCAGGCGCCAAGGTCCGCAGTCCGCAGCGCACGGCTCGACGCCGGTAGACGTCAGCGGGAGCGGATCAGGGCCGTCTCGGTGGTGTACTTTGCTCGCCTATGAGAGTCGCCGTGTACCTCCGTCAGTCGTTGGATGCCGAGCAGAGCGGGCTAGCCGTTGCGCGACAACGGGATGACTGCCTAGCACTGTGCACCGAGCGCGGCTGGGAACCTGTCGAGTACGTCGACAACTCGGTTAGCGCGTCCAAGGGCGCGCGACCCGCCTACATGCGAATGATGGCAGACATTGAGGCCGGCAAGTTGCGTGGTGTGGTCGCCTGGGATCTTGACCGGCTGCACAGGCGCCCCGTCGAGCTAGAACACTTCATCGACTTAGCGGACAAGCACGGTCTATCGCTGGCTACCGTCGGTGGGGACGCGGATCTATCCACCGACGGCGGGCGCCTGTTCGCTCGGATCAAGGGTGCCGTGTCCCGCGCTGAGATTGAGCGCAAGTCCGCGAGGCAGAAGCGCGCCGGACTACAGCGGGCGACGATGGGTAAGGCAGTGTCGTCGGTTCGGCCGTTCGGCTTCACGGCCGACAACGTGAGCCACGACGAGCGCGAAGCCGAGGTATTGCGCCGCGCTTACGCCGAGTTTAACAGCGGCGCCACGCTGGCGAGCATCGCGCGCAAGTGGAACACGGCAGGGATCTTGACCAATCGCGGCAACCAGTGGCGCGGTCACACGGTGCGCCAAGTGCTCCGCAACCCGCGTAACGCTGGCATCCGCTCCTACAAGGGTGAGGTCGTAGGCGCCGCGTCGTGGGCGCCGATCGTGGACGAGACAACGTATCGCACGGCACAGGCTCGACTATCAGATCCCACCCGACGCACGGGCGCACACAGCGGCCACGTCGACTCGCTGCTCTCCGGTATCGCGCTGTGCGGGGTGTGTGGTGACGGTACGACCATGCGGGCGGGCGGGCGGTCCACGCGCGACCGTGTGTACAAATGCAACCGTCTACCGCACCTGTCGCGGTCACGCCCGCGCGTCGACGCGCTGGTCGAGGACGTCATCGTGGGCGTGCTCTCGCATCCCGACAACGCCGCCCGACTCACCCACGACGAGGCCCGGCCGGACTACGCGGCGCTGCAAGCCGAGGCAGCCGACTACCGCTCACGTCTGGATCTAGCCGCGTCGGATATGGCCGACGACGTGATCACTCGTGCGCAGTTCCACACGCTCACCGAGCGGCTGAGAGCGCGACTTAGCGTCGCCGAGGCGAAGATGGTGCACACCGACCGCGCAGCACTCTTGGACGGCGTAACGGGCTCCGATGCCGCCGCCGCGTGGGCCGCGTTGCCGCTGCACCGCAAGCGTGCACTGATTGACCTGCTCGCCGTGGTGACGATTAACCGAGGGCCGAAGGGTAGCCACTTCGATTACGGCAGCATCAACATAGGGCCGAAGCCGTAACCCAATGTCTCGCCTGCACCATCGACGTGCCCGACGACGCCCACCTTCCCGCCGACCACGCGGCCGGACCCGTCGACCTCTTGGGCGACGACACCGCATAGGGGCGTGGCCGTTTAACGGGGCGCGGCACCGCGTTAATTGACCACTGTGTGACGAACGTCACAAGCACGATGTATCGCCCGGTCGGCGCGGCTCTCACGGCCTGGCTCGCGCCGCTGACGTGGCAGAACGTACCCCCGAGACACACCTACCGTCCGAAGGCATTAGCAGAACGTGTGGCTCGGGGTCACTTCCAGTCTGAGCGAAGTAGCAAACCGTGGATTCCCGCCCTACCTCTTTGAAAGACGCGCACAGCACCCCCACAACCGAAAGCAGCCACAGCCATGACCACCGCATACGACGATGCCCGCGACTACTTCGCCGCCCTGGCCGCCGAGCGGGAAGCCGCCGAGGTTGCTCGCCTCGAACGCTGCAAGGTCGTGGTAGCCGAGGAGCGGGCGGCGTACGAGCAGCGCACCTACCAGCACCGGCTCTATATGCGTCGCAAGCTCGCAGTAACGACCTAGGGAGATCCCATGCAGAGCGTCTGGTACGACACACACGACCTCGCCGAGCGTTACCGGCTGTCGCCACGAACCATCGAGCTATGGCGGGCTAAGGGCACCGGTCCCCGGTATGCGCACATCGGGTGCCGCGCGCTTTACCTGGATTCGGACGTGGCCGACTTCGAGGCCGCGCGCCTTGCCGCCAGCCCTCACAACGGCGCCGTAGGCGCCCACTAGACCGAGCGCCGCCGCCGTGAGGCCGCGCTCTCACCGCGCACCGCTACCGCTGCCTTCCTCGCAAGGGCGCGAGCGGCGCGCGGCACCCTAATCTCCTCCGCGTCATGCAGGCGTGGAGGCCGCCCATACCGTCCGGTATGGGCACACGAGACAACGCGCGGGGAACCGGGCGGGGAACTAGTCGGCCTTCGGCTTCAACACGGCCGCCAGGTAGTTGCCGGTCTCATGCAGTAAGTGAAAGTACGCAGCGAACCGAAGGCGGCGCGGGATGAGCCCCCGCGCCGCCTGCTCGCCGCATTCCGTTCGACGTTCCGCCGCGCACGCGTAGGCGCGGCCACATTCGCCGCCGGGCTTGGTCTCCCGGCGGTTGCTAACCGGCTAGTCCCGGTTGGCTTGGTTCTCTCTGGTGGGAAGCGCAGCGACCCCCGGCCATAGTGTCGGAGGTCGCTGCACTTCGTTACCCCGCCAGAGCAAGCACGACCCGACCACCACCATGAGATCGGCGCCGACCAGCGCCACGAGCCGAAGGATTACCGATATGACCGCCACACTTCTAACCATCGCCACCACTGCCGCTAACGCGGGTGGTGGCGATATTGTGCGTTCTGTGCCAGCTTCCGCGACTGGTTGGCCGCGCAGGAATACCGAGACGACGAGATCGGGCTACTTGCCTCTTGTATTGAGGTTCCCGAGGAATACCCCGACGGCGACGGACTTGTGATGTTCGCCGACGAATCCCTTTGCCGGTGCGATTCTCTTGCCGCGCGCCTGGCACTGGCCGAGTACGCGGGCGCGCATCCTTCCGAGGCGTCGCGGGATATGGCGTATCCCGCGTATGGCGTTGTCGACTTCATTGATCTGTTCGCGGACGATATCGAGACCGCCTACGATGACGGCATCGAGATCGGTATGGGCGACGCGCTGGCTGGTTGCTCGACGGCGCAGCTCCGCGAGTCGTCCGGCGCGGCGCAAGGGTCGGAGATGACGGCCTAGGGGCCGTTTACGCGGCTGACCGCAGTCACTATGCTGTGACTCACGTCACTCTAAACCGCCCACGCGGGCCGTGCTGAGGGTGTTTCAGCCAACGTGTAACCACAACCCAACGGGGGTTGAGCGGGGTGAACGTTGGTTTGCGTTGCATTAGTACTGTTTACCCCTATTCCTCCTTCATGTTTAAGCAAATATGAAGGAGGAATAGGGGTAACAGGAACTAATACAACGCAAACCCCACTTTCCGTAGGTCAATGCGCGTGGGGTTGCAACGATCCGTCGCCCGTCAATCCTAAACCCCAAGGTCAGCGCGATCTAGCCCGCCCGCCCCTGCCCCGCGTTGCTCTGAGACCACCAACTACCGGAGACCAGACCCATGCCACTACCTACGACCGACCGCGACAGCCCGGCCGTCGCCGCCTACCACGACGAGTTCTTCGAGTCTTGCCTAGAGTTCGCGGGCGACGCGCGGACGCCGGGAGAGGAACTGTGGGCTGTTTACAGGGAGTACAACGCCGACGGCGACCGCCCATACCTTCCCGCCCGCCGTCCCCGCGAGGAACGGGCACCGATGTGGAGATCCTTAGAGCGCGCCGGAGCTAGGCGGTTCACACTCTCTGACCGCGTACAGTTCGGCGGCGTTCGCGTGAAGCCTCCCGTTTACCGGCGTGCGTTCATGCGGCCACTTATGCAAGAGCGCCGTGCCGCCGCGATCATCGCCCGCGATGAGGCCGCCGCCGTGGCATCCGCGAATGCATCCGCTGAGAGCTACAGGTTGGCCGTGGAGCGTCACGAACGGTTAGCTGACGAGGCCAACGCCCGCCGTGTCCTCATTCTTGCGCAGACCGCCGCGAGACGAGAACTGCTGATGGCCGAGTAGAACCGCCTAGCGTCGCCTGTAAGCGTTTAGGGCATCCCAGAGTACGCGGAACGCCTAAACGTCGCTCTACGGAGCAATGAGAGGCCCTTACGGCTGTCTCACGCATTACCGGGCGCACCCATTGTGGGCGCGATCGTATCCACCACCACCTAGAGGAGACGAGCCCAATGACCAACACCCACCTAGCAGACCTGACAGCGGCGCCGTTCCCGCCGCTACCACGATGGAAATACGCGGACGTTAGCTGCCCTGCTCCCGCAGATAGCGGCGTCGCCTTTATCGCCCCGACGATTACGGCGGCCGATCTGGTCTACCGCGAGGAGTCGAACCGATGAGGGATCGACCACTCGAACCCGGCGAGCACGCCGCCATGCTCACGTTCGTATCCGCCGACGAGCGCATGGACCTCGCCCTATCCGACGGTGAGACGATGGAAGTCACGTATCTTGATGAGGACTACTGTCCCGTCACGCTGAAGGCCACCATCGCCGCACCGGCCGAGCTGTACGGCTTCGACCAGACCGGAGTCGACGCACTCCGCGAGATTGCCGAGCACGTCGCAGAGGATGCCGACCTGGCGCCGGACGGCGACGCCGTTTACACGTGGCCGGAGGATTGGTAATGGGCGCCCGGCGCAAGCGGGGGATCTCCTCGTCGCAGCGGGTACCCACCCTCGATAGGGCAGGAACACGCCCCGGCCTATCTGCCCCCCGCGATGGCACCCCCGGGCATTCGACCCCCGGCGTGACACCCGGCACCGAGCCACGGCGTCGACCTACTCGGCTCGCCGCGTCACGTTCACGAGACGATCTGCGAAGTCTATTCGCACAGAAGTTGCGAACGAGCTAAGCGCAAGGCGAGCAAGCACAACGACGAACGGCAATCGTTGACACATCACAATCAACTGTCAACGGTTGTCGTTCGTGCTGTCGCGATGCTCGACTCAACGCACCGCGACAACGCGCACGAGATCCGCAACGCACAGCACAACCAGAACCAACACGAGCAGCGTGAGCGACGACGACAGCGTGAGCAACGGCGACGATCACATGCAAGAACGGCGAGGACAACGGCGAACGTCGACGCGATCGACAACGGCGAAAGCGACTGACCTTCGCGCTATGCACTGCGCTGGTCGGCCGCGTCGCCCACGTCGCCCGCGTGTGGTCCGCACGATCACCACATAAGCACACAGCACACGAGCCAATGGTCGTCGCGAACGTCGACGGCGTGGGCGCGGGGGCAGACGGTGATGCGTTTACCTCTCACCGAAGCTCTCAGATCCATTCTAAGCATTCGGGGTTAATCTCCCACACGTTCCACCATTCTAGGCTGCGAGTGTGGACGCTGGGCCGTCTTATCGCGGCGTGTCGGGTAATGCCCCCGCCCCCCTGGGGAGGGACCCCTTGTCCGTCGGCCGTTGGATCGGAGAGGGCGGGCGTTCGCGCCGCGCTTACAAATATCGTAGAGAATTCACCATAGGCCGCACGGGCGTATAAGCCCTCTGGTGCCCCATTCCCGGCGCTGAGAGCGCCGCTAACGGGCCAACGCGCCGCGCTCGTCCCCACGCACATTCCCTTAATCCATCACCTTAGAGGAGTAACCATGTCCGAGATTGACACCGAGAACGACCCGCGCCCGGTACTACCTGAGCTGCACCACTATCCGGAGGACGTTCTAGTCGAGCACCAAATGGCCGAGCAAGCCTGGCGTGCGCGTGAGACCGAGCGTGAGCGGCTCGCCCACAACGCCGCCGTGAAGCAGCGCGCCGACGCCGAATACCTAGAGGAATTAGAGCGCAAGGTGGCAGCCGCTAAGGATGATTCACTCATCAGCCGCGCGAAGGACCGCGAGATCGCCCGCCTAAAGGGTCTGGTGGCGAAGGTGGAAGCCGACGACGGCCAACGAACGCGAGGCCACTAATGGAGCTGGTGCAGGAGATCCCCGCCGACGCAACCCCGGCGGCGCCGTCGGGTCTGTCCGATGAGGCCGTCACCCTGTGGCGGCGCTGGCATTCGGAGCTGGCAGACGACGACCTGATCCCAGACGGCCGCGAGGCCGCCATTCTCACCGAGGCTTGCCGGCACCTGACCATCGCAACTCGGCTAGAGGCCGCCCTTGCCGAGCTGGACTCGCTCGTCGTGCCCGGTTCCCGTGGGAACCAACGGGTGACACCGCTCGTGGGCGAGATCGACAAGGTGCGGCGCACCGTCGCCAGCCTGCTCGGCTCGATCAAGGCGCCCGTCGACCGTTCCGAGGTTGGCCGTACCAACGTCGCGACACGGTGGCGCCGGTAATGGCGCGGCGAAGAGACCCTAAGCCGCCGTCGCCTGCCACTGTCGCGCCCACGGCGCCGACGACGACCGGGCCGACGCCCTACCTGGAAGCGGCTAGGGCATGGTCGTGGTCCCCGCCCCCAGCGGACGGCGCCCGCCTTGTGTTCGATCACAGGCCGCTGCCCCGCGAGCTGCCTTATGGCGGCGCCACGGTCACATGTCCGAGCGCCGCGCTTGCCGCGCACCTGTTCAAGATCTGGCGCGGCCGCAAGTGTCCCGCTGGGGATGCTGGCGCTATCTGTGTCGCGCTCGCGGATCGGTTCCCGGCCGAGGAGCACGAGCACGCGGCCACAGTCGAGCGGACTATGCGCCAGTACGCCCGCCGCATCAGTCTGGCCGACGGATGAGCGCGCCGAGGACGCGCGAGGATGCTTCACGTCAGCTCGGCTATCGCGTAGTTTCCTAACATGAAGCAGATGCGGGTGGACCCTGACGGCACTCTCCACTGTCCGGTCTGTAACGGCTCACAGTTCGCGTTCAAGCGCACCGGGAAGGCAAAGGTCATGGGCGGGCTCGCAGTCGGCGTCGGCGCGCTCGCTGCTCCAAAGCGCGCACATTGTCTCGGTTGCGGTGCTGACCTAAAGCCGTACAAGCCGTCTCCGCAAGAAGTCCGTGCCCGCACCAAGGCTCAGCATCCCGAGTGGTCGCCCGAGAACGTGGACGTGGCCAAGAACCCGATGCTTGCGCCGACGGTGGGTGAAGCACTGGCTATCCGTAAGGCGCGGAAGGCCGCCAAGAACGCAGCGAAGGCCAACAAGGCGCCGAGCGACGAGGCCTAAGCAGCCAGATCTGCGACTACCGCGTGACCACCTTTCATGGCTACTGTCCACAGTGACTCCATTGTGGACAGTCTTCGTGATGGGTTGTCAAGCACCCCAGCGCATTCCGCCGTGGTCTGGTACCCCGACGGGATGCCCCGGCTACGTCGGCGCCGCTTCTAACCGTCGCGGGTAATCTCGGCGCCGACGTAACCACCCTTTGCCGTCCCTCGACGGGCGCACACACCGATAGGCGGACCGAGCCCGATGGCTCGCCGCGCACATCTTCACCCGACGTCTGGACGTCGCCGCTGGTTGTTCCCCGGCTCTGGAAGCCGCACGGCGCACCACAAACCCCAATGTCCCGCCCGCGTATCGCGGGCACCTAACGAAGGAAGCCATCATGGCTACTGATACAACTCTCCGCTCGAACCTGACCCCTAGTGCCGTTCCGACCGAGATCGGGACCGTCCTTATCAACGCTGTCCGCAAGGAATGCGTCGCGGCGCAGGTTGCGAAGCCGTACCCGACAAAGCGCAAGAGTCTTACCCTGCCGGTGATCTCGTCCGACCTGGTGGCGCAGAACGTCGCAGAGGGCGCCGCAATCACGCTGTCCGATCTCGGCACGTCCGAGGTTGAGATCGTCCCCGCGAAGCAGGTCGGCGCCACCAAGTGGAGCAATGAGGCGATGGCGGATGCTCTGCAAGATGACGGGGGCGCTCTCTCGATCCTTACCGGCTCGCTACAGGCGGCGCTTGCCGCGCGGATCGACGCCAACATGGTCGACGCCCTGGCCGCTACCGCCTCGACCAACGGCGGCACCACCGACCTGAGCGACCTGGACAAGTTCCACGCCGCGCTGGCTGCGATCCGAAACCTGGGTGCCACCCCGACGTCCATCCTGGTCTCGCCGAACACGTTGCTTCGGCTCGCGACTATTAAGGAAGGCGCCGCCAGCAAGCGCGGACTGATGCAGCCCGTCGCGCAGGACTCCGCCGTCCTGGCCGTTGGTGGTGTGCCGTTCGTGGAATGCCGCCAGGTGCCTGACGCAGTGGCCTACGCCGTGGCCGCCGATCGGCTGGCATTCGTCTCCCGCGATCAGGCGACTATCGAGCTTGACCGTTCGGTCTTCGCCTTGGAGCGCAAGACACTCGTGCTTGGCGAGGTTCGCACCGCGACCGGCGTCTTGCAGCCCGCCGCCGTGGTCAAGCTGGCCATCGCGCCTGCCGCGTAGTCACGGGTCAAGCCATGAGCCCCGCACCTCCCCTTCGGAGGAGCGGGGCTCTTTGGCGTTCGCACCGACCGTGCCATGATCCACACAGGCGCGTCGCCCGCAGGGAGGCCAGGCGCGTGACCGGAAGCGGAGTGCCGTGGCAGCCTTGGGTGGGATTCTGGTGTTCGTCGGATTGGCGGCACTTGTCGTCGGGCTTGTGGCCCTCATCCGAGGTCATCTCGACTGGGCCAGGATCGGTAACCGAAAGTTGGCGACCGCGCCCGTCGTCGGTGCTCTCGTCCTGATCATTGGGGGCAGTCTGCTGCTGCCGTCCCAACCAGTGCAGAACAGGGCGTCGAAGCCTACTTCCATCACCGCCGCGCCCGTCACGACGACGGCGACCCCGCCTGCCAGTAACACGACCGGCAACCCCACGGTCAGGTCAACGACTGCCCCGACAACGACGACGCCGCCTACGGTGTCTTCGGTGACGACGACGGTGACGACGACGGCGACGCCAAGCGCAACACCTGCGCCGCAACCACCGGCAGTAGTCTCAGACTCCACTCACTGCCGCTTACTCGCAGGTGGAGGAACTGTTTACGTTTCCATCACGAGCGCGGTCGCGCACAACTTCTCCGCGTGCGCTGGTGGCACACAGGTTTCTGATGACAGCTTCCTCGCGTTGCTCAGTGGCGACGCGCCGTTTGACCGCCGATGCGTCAGCTCCAGTGACAACGCGAGACAAGACCAAGCGATCATAGGGGTTTACAGCAGCGCCAAGGATGCCGACCTGGCAGCTGCACGCACCTTCTGTACCGGTCAAGGAATTACCGAGAACTGATCTGCGGCGCCCACGGTCATGCACACGCAGGACGGCCCGGTCATCGCTCACGCGGTGGCCGGGCCGTGTGTCGTTTACACAAGCGCAAGATGGGAGCGCGGGATACCGGCCGCCCAGACGGCGCCGCGCATGGCGGCCGGGACGTCCCACGACAGACTCTCAGCAATGGGCCGCGACGTGTCGAAGTAGCGCACGCACTGGGCGAACGCGGCGGCTGCGATGTTCACGGCGCCGTCGTGATCGGCGCGGCGGACACGGCGCCCGTTGGTCGCCGTTGCCAGTGCCATATCGGCGGCTCGGAAGATGGCCCGCGCGTAGGTGGCTGTCAGGTCCGCGAGCGCGTCGGTGTCTCCGTCGTGGGCGCGGGTGATGAGGGCGCGTTCATCGGCGGCGTTGAGGGCGCGGTAAGGCATGTCTCGGGCGAGTGTGGTGGTTTGTGTCGTCATGCCCAATATCAGAGCATATGCGAAAGCCTTTGTCTAGCAGGCGTTTACACGTTCAGCAGTGCCGTTTACATCGCCCTCTGCGTACCGTTCGGCGCCGCGCATGGCGTCACCGTGACCCGGCCTATACGCGACCCGAGCGTATGACGGCCGTGTCGGTGAGCCGGTCTTGTAGTCCGCGACTATCGGCGTCCCAGATGGCCGCCGGGAACACCAGGCCGACCAGGGCCACGCGGACGACCGCCCGCCACAGCCCGACCGGCGCGGCCTTGTCCACCCGCGCCACCCCGATGCCCAGGGCGACCTGGCCGGGCGTCACCGAGAACAACGCCACCGTGATGATCGAGATGACCACCCACACCGCGTAGTTCCACGACGCGTCCCTCGTGATCAGCCAGGCGAACAGAGTCGCAATCGCCCAGTCCACGGTAATCGCGCCGACCCGCCGCCCCACCGAGGCCAGCGCACCCGGACCGGCCTCGGGCAGACCGAGCCGCTCCCCCCGGTAGCGCTCGCCGGTTCCGTCGGAGTCCCGCGGCAACGCCGCGTGGGATCCCGACAGCCACGACCCCGTCATTCTCGCCATGGCACCAGCCTAAGCCTGCTCGCCCGCGGGGGCAGCACCACACGGATTGTCCCGTTCCGTAACATCGGTGAAACATTCGGGTGATGGCCGGGCAACACCTTCTGATTACCGTCAACGCCTGATGACCCCCCAGCACGCCCTGCTGCGCGGGAGACGAGTAAAGGAGCCACGAGCTTGTTCACCAATTCCGACGAGGTCCTGAAGTACCTGGCTGAGGAAGACATCGAGTACGTCGACATCCGCTTCTGTGACCTGCCCGGTGTGATGCAGCACTTCTCGCTGCCGGCCAAGGCGTTCACCCAGGACGTATTCGACGACGGTCTCGCCTTCGACGGCTCCTCGGTGCGCGGCTTCCAGTCCATCCACGAGTCGGACATGATGCTGCTGCCCGACTGCACGACCGCGCAGATCGATCCGTTCCGGGCCGCCAAGACACTGAACATGAGCTTCTTCGTGCACGACCCGTTCACCCGTGAGCCCTACAGCCGCGACCCGCGCAACATCGCCCGCAAGGCCGAGGAGTACCTGACCAGCACCGGCATCGCCGACACCTGCTTCTTCGGCGCCGAGGCCGAGTTCTACGTCTTCGACTCGATCCGCTTCGACTCCCAGCCCAACGGAACCTTTTACGAGATCGACTCCGAGGCCGGCTGGTGGAACACCGGTGCCGAGACCGAGGCGGACGGCTCCCCCAACCTGGGACATAAGACCCGCTACAAGGGCGGCTACTTCCCGGTGGCGCCCGCCGACCACTTCGTGGACCTACGCGATGCGATGTCGACCAACCTGCAGAACGCCGGCTTCGAGCTGGAACGCCTGCACAGCGAGGTCGGGTCCGGGGGGCAGCAGGAGATCAACTACAAGTTCAACACGCTGCTGCATGCCGCCGACGACGTGATGCTGTTCAAGTACATCATCAAGAACACCGCGAAGGCGGCCGGCAAGAGCGTGACCTTCATGCCCAAGCCGCTGTTCGGAGACAACGGCTCCGGCATGCACTGCCACCAATCGCTCTGGAAGGACGGCAAGCCGCTGTTCCACGACGAGGCGGGCTACGCCGGGCTCTCCGACATCGCGCGCCACTACATCGGCGGCATCCTGCACCACGCCCCGAGCCTGCTGGCCTTCACCAACCCGACGGTGAACTCTTACCACCGCCTGGTGCCCGGCTACGAGGCGCCGATCAATCTGGTGTACTCCCAGCGCAACCGCTCGGCGTGCGTGCGCATCCCGATCACAGGTAACAACCCGAAGGCAAAGCGCATAGAGTTCCGCTCGCCGGACTCCTCGGGTAACCCGTACCTGGCGTTCGCGGCGATGATGATGGCCGGCATCGACGGGGTGAAGAACAAGATCGAGCCCGCCGCACCGGTGGACAAGGACCTCTACGAGCTGCCGCCCGAGGAGGCCAAGGATATCGCCCAGGCCCCGGTATCGCTACCGTCAGTGATCAACCGGCTCGAGTCCGACCACGACTACCTGCTCGAGGGTGGCGTGTTCACTGCCGACCTCATCGAGACCTGGATCGACATGAAACGGACCAACGAGATCGACCCCATCAGGCTGCGTCCGCACCCGCACGAGTTCGCGCTGTACTACGACTGCTGAGTCCAGCGAGGCTCTGACCTGCATCGGAGCTAGTAGGGACCCCCTCGGTACGCAGAGAGTACGCAGTAGCCCGCTCCGACGAGTCCACTTGTTGCGCGATCACTCCCCCGATCGCAATGCGGGTGGACTCGTCGGCGTCCGGCCAGAGGTGCGTGTAGGTGTCGAGCGTTGTCTTGGCCGAGGCGTGCCGCAGCCGGGCCTGCACCACCTTCACGTCCCCGCCGTGCGCGATGAGGAGCGAGGCGAAGTAATGCCGCAGGTCATGGAACCGGAACCCTTCGGGTAGATCGACCACGCCCGGCTTGGCCACCCTGAACGTCCGCTCAATGGTCCACGGCGCAGCGTGCCCACCGAGCCCGTCCGTGACCATGTACTCCCCCGGCCACGCCTTCACCGAGGCCGACAGCATCAGCGACAGCTCGGACGGTATCGGTATCGGCGTCCGAGCCGTCTTCGTCTTCAGCTCCACGTCGGGCCACTGCCGTACCGGGTGGATCACCCCGCGCATGAAGTCGATGTCGTCCACCTTCAGCGCCGACACTTCCGCCACCCGGAGACCGGCAAAAGCACCGAGCAGCACCGCGGGACGTAGCCACTCCTCCATCGCCTCGTGCAGTGCCCAGACCTGTGCCGTGGTCGCCACATACAGGCGTTGCTTTCCCATGCCCGGAGAGGTCCGCCGCGAGCACGGATTACGGGCAAGGATGCCGTCGTGCACCGCGTCGTCCAGTATTTGCCGTAGGCGGCTGTGGAGGGCGTAGACGTAGCTGTCCGCCGCTCCTCCGGCCTTCAGCTTGGAGCACCACGCCCGGACCGCTGACGGCCGGATCGCAGCGAGGCGCATGCCGCCGAACTCCGCGTCGATCTGAGAGATATGGGTGCGGGCCTGCCGCACCGACGACGCCCGGTTGACCTTGTACCCCTCGACCCACAGCGCGCACCACTCCGCGACCGTCATCTGAGCGGTCTTCGCGTCGACGTGTGTCCCCTGCACGAGCGAGGACGTGACGCGCTCCAGATGCTTGACCGCTTCCGGCTTGGTGCGAAACCGCTTCGTGTTCTCCCGGTTGTCGTCGTCCACGTACCGAGCCCGCCAGCGGAGGCCAGTCCCGTCCAGCTTCGACGGGGACCCGTCCGACTTCCGCCACAGATCCTCGACACCCGCACGGCGATTACGTCTTGCGGTCATCGGAGGTGCATCTCGTCACTGCCCAACTCGTCGCCGTACTCATCGACCAGATGGTTGGTGTGCATCAGCTCCTCGTGATACCGCCGACCGCTCTCGACTGCCTCCTCGATCGTGACGTCGGCGTACCTCTCGGCCTCCTTGATCAGGTCCGCTAGTCGCGCAGTGTGGCGGACATCTGCGCGAGTGCCGTCGCCGAATACCCACTTACCCGACTTCGCCATGTCCACGTCGCGGCCGAGCTGCTCGGAGAACTGAATCAGCGACTCCGTCCCGTCAACAATTCCGTTGAACGCCTCCTTCAGTGAGCGGATCTCTTCCTCTATCCGGTCTTCGACCCTGGCCTCACTGGGCTCATGCACCAACCGTTCCAACGACGTCTTCAGTGCTCGGGCAATCACCCTCGATTCCCCGAGCCGTACGGGACGCTCACCGTTCTCAATCCGCGTCACCGTTGTTTGGTGGACGCTGTCCCATCCCGCCTCGCGGAGCGTTCGTACGAGGTCCGCCTTGGTCATCCCCTGCGATTCCCGGATGCGCTTGAGGTTCTCAGCGAACCGGGCGTCGTCACGGTCAGGAGGTCCGTGGCTGTCCAGCATCTCCCCATGATTGCACATACCGTTCACGCTGTGTGCTGGACAAGCGACACGTGCCGTGTATTCTCGCTGAAGGTGCTCGCCGAGGAGACCGCACGGACCGGTGGCTTCTTCGAGGCGTACGACCTCACGGACCGGTTCGGTATCGAGCTTGACCACCCGGCCAGGTGGGGTGCCTTGTTCAGCGCCGCCGCCACCGAGGGTCTGATCGCCCATGCGGGTTTCGCCAAGTCGCGTCGGCCGAGCCGGTCCGGTGGTCTGTGCCGTACCTGGCGGGGTGTTCCCCGGTGACGCCCACGGAGCAGGTCACTGCACGAGAGATCGCGGACCTCATGCAGTCGATGCCGGGGCCCGGAGCCCCAGCGAGGGAGCGAGCGGCCGCGGATGCGGGCCGTCGCCGCGACCGGATCAAGCTGCTGCTGAGCGCGATGACCACGACGACGGAGAAGATCGCCGATCTGCTCGATGCCGCACAAGCCGAGCAGGACCACGTTGCCCTTGGGTATGCGAGCTGGCCTGCCTACATGGCGGGGGAGTTCGCCGACGCCCTTGCTGGGCTCAGTACGGCGGCACGTCGGCCTGCGGTGGTCGCCCTCGCCGAGGGAGGACTGTCCACGCGGGCCATTGCCGGGATCGCTGGTGTCGGACAGTCCACCGTTGGCCGCGATCTTCAGGTGACCCGGAGTGGGTCACCTGGCGAGGCCGGGCCGGTTCGCTCGGCGAAGCTGGAGCAGCGTCGTGCGTTCTTTGACTCCGACGAGGAGATGCGCGACGCGGAGGTCATGGCCGATGCCCGCGACGATGACTTCGAGGCAGCTCTCACCGCAGCTCGCGAGCAGGACGATCTCTCGCAGGGCAACGTCGTCGCCAACTTGCCGGCGAAACGGGTCACCGGCACCGACGGCAAGTCTTACTCGGCCAGGGCCGAAGCGTGTAAGCCTCAACGGTCACCGCTCCCGGACTCCTACCGGCGCGCCATGTGGGAGTTGCGGAAGTCGACCGAGCGCCTGGCGAGGCTGCACGCCGACGACAGATTCCTGGTGAACAGAACCGCCCTCAATAACCTGCACTGGCGTCAACTCTCCGACGTGCAATCACTCGTGGACGCCGTCGACATGGACCTCCGCGGGCACAACCAGTGCAGCGACTGTGACGAGCGCATGTTGCCCGATGACAAGGACGAGATCCGCTGCAAGACGTGTCGGGAGGTCGAGAGGTGACGTGGACCAAGATTGACGAGAACTTCCCCGAGGACTGCGCCCGAGTCCAGCTGTCTGATGCCGCCGTGCGTACCCACCTGGAGGCGCTGGTCTGGTCGATGCGCCGCGAGAATGGTGGGCGGCTGCGCGCCCGCGACCTCGACCGGCTGGCGGATACCGAGCACCCCGAGGCTGCCGCTGATGAGCTGGTGTCGGTGGGGTTCTGGACGCAGCTACCGGACGGGTGGCAGGTGGAGCACCAGATGGGGCACCAACTGGAGCCGGAGGTCATCGCAGCCAGGCGCGCCATGAACGCCGAGCGTCAGCGGAATTACCGCCGCAATGCTGCCGGTCTACCCGAGGATGACCCGGACCCGACCACCGAAACACAAGCCCCCGTAACGCGTGACGTAACGCGTGACGAGACGCGTGACCCTGAGCAGAGCAGAACAGAGCAGAGCGGCTCAGAGAAGGAAGTACTTAGGGCCACCTCTCAAAGCGAGATTCGCGAGGAGGTGCAGCCCGATGCGACCGTCTCACCTTTCCGTCGCCGGTATCCGGCCTGAGATCGCCGAGTGCCCCGAGTGCTTCCTGTTCCCGTGCGCTTGTGCCTACATCGCCAAGCTTGAGCCCGGCGGCCAGTGGCACCACCTGTACGACGTGGCTGCTGCCGGGGTGGGTAAGCCCCTGCCTCATCGCGGCGGTTGCCCCTGCCCCCGCTGCTACTCCCGGTGCATGGCGTCTTGGGGCATGCCCCGACCATCCGAAAGGCTCTCGGAGCGGTGACCGCCGCCGAGGAGCTGAGCGCAGCTGTGCAAGCGCTGGTGCTCGACCACCAGATCGTGCCGTGCGGTCCGAACCCTGACCCTTGGTACGGCGACACCCCAGCCGAGCGGGCCGAGGCCGCCGAGCTGTGCAGCGGGTGCGCCGTGCTGCACCGGTGTGCCGCCGCGGCCGCCGAGGCTGGCGAGCGGTGGGGCGTCTGGGGAGGCGTTGACCGGCAACACCGGCTCACCGGGAAGGGGCACCGGTGAGTGTGCGCAGGCGCAGCCGGGAACCGCCCCAGCAGTGCGCGCACCCCGCCTGCCCGTTCTTGACCCGCCACACCTACTGCCCCCTGCACCGACATGAAAGGCCCACCCCGTGAGCACCGACCAGTTCCGCAGCACCATGACCACTAGTCCCCGCAACGCCGAGGCCGCCCGAACCTTGCTGCTCGGTCTGGCCGGTGAAGCCCTCGACGCCAGCCGGTTGCTGACCGCGCTGTACGAGGCGCTCGGTAGGGCAGAGACCGACGGGGAGCTGGTCAACCCCAAGCTTGTCGGCGCTGTGATGGATCACCCGATCGGGCTCGGGCTCGCTCAGCAACGACTCGCAGACTGCATCACTCCGGAGCACGAGCGGACCGTCCACTCCTTGCGCGCCGAGTTGGGCTGCGCCCACGCGAAAGCCGTCCAAACGGAGCACGACCTCCGCACCGACCTGCTCGGCCTCAACGACCCACAGTAGCTTGCAATGGCAAACGGCATCGGGGATAATAGACAGCGTTCGATCACGGCATCGTCTCTGCTCGCAGGGCGACCAATGCCAGGCTCGCCGCACGCGGGAGCCGGGAAGCCACGAACGACGTTCGCCACGCTCGGGTGAGAGTGCACGCACCGCCCCGGAGAGCTGGCCCTTCCGTTACGTGTCGATCCCGAATCCTTTAGGAGATCTCTGATGAATTCCGTACTACAACTCGCACTGACCGAGTGCGATAAACCTGGCACGACGGGCACCAGCCCGCTCACCGCAATGCGGGAACGTCGCAACCTCATGCGAAGCGCGATGGAAGCTGTCCTGGTCGCCCCGACCCGCGAGAACCGGGACATGCGCCAATCCGAGACCCGCGACTTCGACCTCGCCAAGGATCGTATCGGCGAGATCGACGAACGCATCGCCGAATTGGAGCACGAGGCCCGCGGTGCCGCGGCTGTCGCGGAAACCCGTCGAATGTTCGGCGACGGTGGCACGCCGGGCATCGGTGGCGCGTTCACCAGCAGCAAGACCTATCACGCCGGCCCTCACTCGCCGTCGTTCTTCAAGGACCTGATCCACGCCCGCTCCGGTGACGCCAACGCCGCCGACCGCTTGCGGCGAAACAACGCCGAAAACGGCATGGAAACCCGTGCTTTGGGCAACACCAACGGCACGGGCGGCTCCGGTGGGGAATTCGCCCCGCCTGGTTTCTTGGTGGATGAGTACGTCAAGCTGGCCCGCCCCGGGCGGGTCGTCGCGGACCGCTTCCGCCATGAAATGCTGCCCCCCGGCGTTTCGTCGATCAACGTGCCGAGGGTGGCCACCGGAACTACCGTGGCGATCCAATCGACCCAGAACACCGCGTTAGCGCAGACGGATGTAACCACCGCCTCGCTGAGCTCAGGGATCTCCACCCACGGGGGCAAGCAGGTCGTGTCGCGCCAACTGCTGGACCAGTCGGCGGTCCCGTTCGACCGTGTCATTTTGGAAGATCTCGCAGCGGATCATGCACGGGCTTTGGGCACTGATGTGATCACCGGCAGCGGCACGGGTGGCCAACTCCGCGGTTATCTCACCCCGGCGTCGACAAGCGTCAACACCTGGACCACGGCCGGGCCAACCGCGCAAGCCTTCTACGGCAGGTTGGCGCAATTGCAGGGGACCATCAACGGGTCGCGCTTCAAGGCGCCCGACACGGTGGTCATGCATCCCCGCCGTTGGGCTTGGTTCGCGTCCTACGTGGACAGCTCGGGTCGGCCGCTGGTGGTACCCACCGCTGGCGGGTTCAACGCCCTGGCGAACCGCGACGACAATCAAGGCGTCGGCCATGTGGGGCAGGTGCTGGGTATGGACGTGTTCACCGACGCCAACATTCCCACCAACCTCGGTGCCGGCACGAACCAGGACATCGTCCTAACGATGGTGAGCGACGACATCGTTTTGTGGGAATCACCATTGCAAGCCGAGGCGTTCGAAAGTCCGTACGCCGACAGCATGGGCGTACTTTACCGGTGCTTTAACTACTCGGCTTTGGTGGTAGATCGTTACCTCGCCAGCCTCGGGCAGATCACCGGGACCGGACTCACCCCGCCTGTCTTCAGCTAGCCCCGGACCTGTCGAGGTGGTGGCGTCAACGTCACCCGAGCCGTGCCTCACGGATCCACGCGGCACGGGAGCGAAGGCGGGGAAGGTGCCGGACTCTTTCAACCCGGCAAGGTCCCTCACCTGCGCCACCACCCACGACAACCGCACAGCCGCCACCACGACCGGGGCCAGCCAGCCCGACCGGCAGCCACCATCGGATTGCCTGCAACCGTCCACCCTCGGTGCATCACCCCGACTTCGACCCGTGGCACAGGTAGGGCAGTGCCACCACGGGGACCGCACAGGCCACGCCAAGGGCTCAGTACGACCCACCGGGCCAGCAGCCACCCGGCAGACAGGGGCCCACCTAGATCCACCCACCTTGACGCCACCCGCACAGCTACCTACCTGCCGCCCGCCCCAACCCTGTCGGCCAGACTGCCCCGATCTAGTAGCACCAAGAGTGCCCCCGGATTGGTAGGCACCTAGCACTGCCGACTACCTAGCACCACCACCTACCCACCACCCGCCTAGCCACCTGGGGGGGATGGTCAGCACCCACCCACCCGGGTGGCGGTCGAACCCACTGACCGTTAGCAGTTCACCGTCTCACTGACCGCTACGAGTCCACCATCACTGAGCGCTACGAGTTGTCCGATTTTTTGGTGATGTCCGATTCGTGCGGACCCGCGGTCGCCCACTTCCCTCCCCAACGATTTCGGTGTCGGTCTAACCAATCCTCAGATAGGAGCCATGATGGACCGGGAATGCGCCTTCTGTGGCCTCCAGTACGTCGCTAGGCGAGCTACCTCGCGGTTCTGTGGGGGTACCTGCCAGAAGCGCGCGGAACGGGCCAGAGCGGCTGGTATGCGCCTCCCAGCGGCCAACCTGGACGACCACGACGCACCCCCGAGTTTGCTGGTGGAAGCTGTCAGCCGGGAGCTGGATGAGGTGGGGCGTTTAGGTTCTGTAGGCGGACAGGCGGCTGTCGTGCTAGCGGAGCGCATCGCCTCGCGTCGGGAAACGGGTGCGGCGACGGCGGCGCTGGCCAAGCAGTTGAGCGCAACGATGACCTGGGCCCTGGGCGGGGTGGCGAAGGCTGCCGATCCGCTCGATGAGATCAGGGCGCGGCGTGACCGCAAGCGAGGTGTCGGCGGGCTGTGAATCCGTCGCTTCGTTGACGTCGAGCAGCACCGCCGGTCGAGTTCTGCGGTCATGGCGGCAAATCGGTCGTCTGCGGCCGGGTCGGGCTCGCGTATCAACGTCGACGGCGGTCCCAGCTCTCGTCGCCGGCGCGTCGTTGCGCGTCGACGGTGCTGGACAACACTGCGGCGGCCACGTCGGCGTCCCAGTGAGACCGCTCCAGCAGACCGACTACGTTGTGCGCATAGAGCAGGATCGGTCTGCCCGCTGAGACGTCGATAGGGACGGCCAGCACCGTCTCATCGTCGCCCAGCACGATGACCCCGTTGTCCAACGACCGGACCTGGTCCAGATGAGCCGCAGTCACGACGACCATGAGTCTCTCCCTCTCTGATTGACCTCAACATCGTTGCGTGCCGACCGCGGTATGACCAGGGGGGGCCCGATCGTGCAACCGGGTACCGACACGGACTCAGGGTCGCGACTGATCTGTCCATAATGGACCTCTCGGTACGCAGAGAGTACGCAGTAGCTCCGTTTGGCCCCCTACCTGACCAACGGTGCCAACGGGCAAACGTACAGGTAGAAGCGTTTCCCGTAATTTGCCGGTTTCAGCAAACGCGCAGGTGGCAATACGCGCTGTACTACGACTGCTGAGCATCATGCTGTCTGGGTGCAGATCCATTCGGTAGCTGAACGAATCTGCACCCAAACGGCGCTGGGTAGGGCAAGTGTGGCCAAGCGAGTGTCGGCCGACGCCAG
>JAABUV010003451.1_pt1 | contig 20147 bp, 24 predicted proteins | sample 5559971 | NCBI WGS metagenome assembly JAABUV01 (sample SAMN10711881, study PRJNA513362) | rock metagenome | isolation source: Antarctica rocks | place: Antarctica: Victoria Land, Knobhead nord | collected 2015-12-19
CGCGCCGACCGCCGGCGGCGGCGCCGGGGCCGCCGGGAGCTCGCCGCTGCCGGAAGGGCGCGGCCCGAGCTGCGGCGCGCGCGCGCGCTCGGCGTCGCCGACGGCGCCTGGCGCCCTGGCCGCGGGCGCGCCCGGGGGGGCTGCCGCGCCTGGCGGCCGCGCCGCAGCGGCCGCGGCGGCCGCGGCGGCTGCCGCGCTGACGCCGCCGATCGGCGCGTCTGACGCGTCCGCCTCGTCTAGCACGACATCGAAGCCGTCGTCCTGCGGCACGGGCGCCCCAGGCTGGGATGTGGCTGTTGCTTGGCAGTCAGGACTGGGGCCATGGGACGGGGGGGCAGGTGTGTGGCCCTCAGGTGTGGCAGTCTGGTGCGCGATTTCAGAAGACAGCGCACGTGTGTGGCTCAGTGTTACAACAAATCTGAAACCGCTCACGGCGCAGGCACACTCGCTGCTGAGCGGTCCACCCCGACGCAGCAAGAAATGCACGCAGCGGCAAGCGCAGGCCCTGGCAGACACCTGTTGTTTCCCAGCACATTGACAGACACGGCTCTGAGAACCGTGCTTTCGGCACCCCTTGCAAGCCACCCACCCACACCTCGCGGCACGCGCGCAGTGCGGCAGCTGAGACAGCACATACACTACTCCTGGCGTGCACAGCACACACACTGCTCCCGGCGTGCACAGCGAGCGGGCGCCAGGCCGCACGTCACTGCCCGCCGCGTCCCGCTCCGGCTCCGCCAGCACCACGTCCAGCTCCTCGTCCTCCTCGGCAGGCGGGGGCGGCGGCGGCGGCTTGGCCTGCGGCGGCGGTGGCGGCGGCGGCGCGGCGTCCGCCTGGGGCGCTGCGGCCTGGGCGCCGTTGCCCCAGCTGGCCGGCGCTGCGCGCGCCGTGCGCGTGCCGTCAGGCGAAGCGTGAAGCTACTGCAGTCTGTGCAACAGGCCCCACTCAGGCGGAGCAGTGCCAGGAACAAAGAAAGACCGCGCCGCTGAGCACAACATGCGCCAGGCGCGACGCCGCCAGCAAACGGCCTGCTCGCACGAGGCAGCAGGCAGCTGTGACGGCGTCGCAGCGCGCCTGCGCGCTGGTCGGGGGGCGCTGGCGGCGGCGGCGGCGGCGCCTCATCTTCCGGGGGAGCTTCGCCGTAGAGCTGCGCAGGGGAGCGCGAAGAGGTTCAGCAAGCAGCGGTATGCAATGTGCAGCACAGCGTCCTTGCCAGGGCCCAAGCACAAGGCGCACCTCCGCGTACAGGTCCTTATCCTCCATCTCCTGCGCCCGGGGCCCACCCCCTGGCGCAAGCACAAAACCGGTGGTGCGCAGTCAAGAGGTAACTGTAACAGTTCGCCCGTGCTTTTGCAGCCTGCAGGTGGTTTGGGCCTGGGGTAGGGGTGCAGGAGTGAAAGCCAGAGTTGGCCAGCAGAGGTCGCAATGGCAGACCTCCCCTGGGACAAGCGCAAGTCAGGATATCTATGTGGGCGTGCCCGCTGAGCGGCCGCCCTGCGCGTCTACTGTGTGTGCCTGGGACACGCGCCAACGCGTTTGTTACCTGGAGCGCAGCGCTTAGGCAGGCGTAGGAGCCGCAGCGCTTGAGCAATGGCGGGCCGGGGCAAGACAATCCCCCGGAACCTCTATGTGGACGACGCTGCCGACGAGGATGAGGAGGAGGAGGAAGAGGAGGACGCGCCGGGCGCGCCCGAGGCAGACGAGGCAGTTGATTCAGACGCCGATGTGGACCGCACTGCCAAGGCGGTGGAGGCTGGCGGAGGGGCTGAGCAGGACCGCGAAGGCGAGGCCGACGGCGAGGCCGGGGATGACACGGTGCGCTGCAGGAGCGGCCTACGGCTGCCAAACACGTGCGGTTTGGACTGGTGAAAGTTTGGAGGCGGGTGCAGCGCCTGCTGAGGTGCTTAGCCCGTGTCGTCGTGGCTGCTGAGGTGTGCAGTCGTCGCGCGACGAGCGCGCCTGCCGAGCGCCGTGCGGCTTGCAGGCCGCAAGCAACGCCGCCCTTGCCCAGTGCATGCAACTCAAGCGCAGAGCCTTGCTCTGTGTCCTCCGTCTCGTCAGTGAGCACAAGGTGTCTCTACTCGTGCACGCGCACAAACAAGCGCGGGCAGACTTGCCAGAGGGTGAGGGGGACAGCTTGGGTACCTCGCTCGAGGTGGCATACCTCCTGGGCCGCCAACAACCCACAGCTGTTCGCAGTGTGCCTCTCGTGCATGCCCCAGGCGCGGGCGAGCGCCGCGACAGCCGTTCGCCTGACGTGGAGGGCGGAAGCAGCCCGCTCCCGCACCCGCGCGCTGTTAAAACCCGGCGGTGCGGCCTGCCGGCCTCGCGCGAGCGACGCGCCCACGCTGGGGCGGTGCACAGTCCTCAGGCAGGCAGCTCTTCTGGGGGAAGGATGCCAGCTGAGCCGGTCGCCACGACCAGCATCCTAAAGCCCTGGACCTGACCGCGGGCGGCGCGCGCGCGGCCGGGGCAGGCGGAGGCCGGCGCGGCGTCGGCGGACTCGTCGGAGGAGGAGGAGGAGGGCAACGACGAGTACGACTACGGCGACGACTTCCTGGCGGCCGAGGGCGAGGGCGACGAGGAGCAGCCGGGCGACAGCGACGGCGCGCGCGCGCGCAAGCGCCGCACGCGCAAGCGCCGCCGCGAGCGCGCGCTGCAGCTTGACAACGAGGACTACGAGCTGCTGGAGGAGAACCAGGTCACGGTGCGGCCATAGGGTAGGGTAGCGCGCGCGGCCGCCCGCTTGCGCGCTCCTTGGGCTGACAGCGCGAAGTGCGTGCACCGAGCTTGCGGCCCTCCATGCGCTGGCAGCGGGCGCGGGCGCTGCTATGCGGGCGCCGCCGCACGGATGCCGCCTGCGAAGGTTTACAATCGCTCCGCCCGCGCGCGTGCATGCATGGCACCTGCCGGTCGCTCCCACCTCTGCTGCGTGCCCCTCGCGCGGAGATCCGAGCATGGGAGGCAGCTCGTCGAGCTGCGGGCATGCGCCGCCGCCGGCCGGCGAGGGGCGCCGAGCGCTCGCGTGTGCCGGCAGGGCATCAGGCGCCCGCAGCCGGCGGAGCGCAAACGCATCCGCAAGCACGTCGAGGCGCCCGCCACCGGCCAGCAGCAGCGGTCCACGGCGGACAAGCTCCGGAGCCAGCTGTTTGGGGACGACGAGGAGGGTGCGCGGCCGCCGTCCTGCCCGCCGCGCCTAACCCGGAGAAGCACTCGGGGGCGCCCGAGTGCCGCGCCCGCCGGCGGCGGCTCGGGGTTGAGGATAGTGCGCGCCTGCCTGGCGGCGCGTTGGCCAGCCCGGCAGCCGCCGGGCGGCTGCAGACTTGTGCGCCAGGGCCGCCTGAGGCCGGCATCGTCGATGAAGAACCATGAGCTTCAGAGGCCCTGGCCAGGGTTCCCGGCGCGCGCGCCGCAGGGCTGGAGGATGAGGAGCCGGAGGAGGCGCGCGGCGCGGCGGGCGCGGGGCCGGCGCGCGGTGGCGCCGTTCGGCCGCCGCGCGAGCACGACGCGGCGTACTTCGACGAGGACGAGGAGCCGGACGAGATGGACGACTTTCTGGATGACGACCTGGGCGGCCCGCCAGAGGCTCGGCGCGCGCGGCGCTCGCGCGCGGGCCTGCCGGCCGGCACCTCGGCCGCCGCGATGCGCGTGCGCGGCCCGCCGCACGGGTGTTGTGGATGTGTGAGCATGCCCGGCAGCCTGCTGCCGGTGAGCGCGCGGGGGCGCGCGCGCGCCGCGGGCGCCCGCGGAGCGGGTGAGCCTGCCGGAGCATGCCTGTGTGCGCGCTCGCGCGCTCTGGCCTGCCGGCCCGCGCTGGCGCCGCCGCCGTGCATGCAGGCAGGGGCCCTGCTGGAGCCGCCTGCTGGGGCCTGCCCGCGTCGCCGCCGCCGAGGCCCGCCTGGCCCAGGCGCGGGGCTGATCGGCGCGCGCGTGCCGCCGCGGCGCAGGAGGTGGCATAGTGATGGGGTTGGACGTGTGGGGTAAGGGGAGGGAGGAATGCAAGGCGTTTACACACCAAGTCGCCCGCGTTGCGGCGCAGGAGGTGGCCAAGTGGTCAAGTTAGACGCATGAGAAGAAGAGAGAGAGAGAGAGAGAGAGAGAGAATAGGGCAGATTTACCCAGGCGTTTGCACACCGAGGCGGTTGCGGCGCGGTCCAGGAGGTGGACGACATCTTCGGCGACCCCGACGACCTGCTGGAGCTGTACGAGCGCGGCAAGGCCGCGCGCGGCGCCGGCGGCGCGCGGCCGGGCGCGGAGCCCGAGGAGGCGCCCGAGCCGCCGGAGGGCGAGGACGGCGAGGAGGGCGTGGCGCGCCAGGCCGCGTTCGCGCAGCGCCAGGTGCGGCTGGCCCTTGAGCCCGGCCGGGCTGGCGCGGCTGCGCAGCAGCCCTGTCAGGCAGAGGGCGGGTGCAAGCACGCGGACGAGGCGCGCGCCGGGCGGCGCGCCGCGGCGCCAGGCGTGCTGCCGCTTCCGGCCGCGCCGCTTGCCAAGCAGCGTAGGCCGGGCGTGTCGAGCAGGGCGTGCCGCGTTGTCTGGCGCAGACGCGCTTTTGGAGGGATTTGCCCGGATCAGATGGGGCCCGGATCAGATGGTCGCCGGTAGGGCCGGCGGCGCGGACTTAGGCCGTGCACGTCGCATGTCTGCCACGCAGCCCAGCCCTGCCGCCGTCAACCCGGCATGCGTGCACGGCTTGGGGCCAATGGTGTACAAGGCGCGTGCGTCCCGGCAGCACAGGGCGCCGGGTGGACAGGCGGACAGGCAGAGGGCAGCGACAGGGCAGGAGAGAACAGGGTGGTGCCGGTGCAGGCGCAGCGCGAGCGCGAGCGCGCGCAGCGGCGCGTCAACGAGGCGGTGGAGCCGGAGCTGATGGCGCGCGCGATGCTGCGCCCGGAGGACGACGACATCCGCGCGGTCGACCTGCCGGAGCGCCTGCAGATGGCGCCCGTGCCGCTGCCGGACGACCCCGACTGGCACGCGTGCGCGAGGTGCGCGCGCGCGCTGGGCATGCAAGGCACCTCTCCCATTGGTGGGCAGAGGCAAGCCTCCTTAGAAACAAAAGGAACGCGCCGCCGCTCGCGCGCGGTCGGGGGGCAGCAGGCTCGCGCCCGTGGCCTGCGTGCTCGGGGGGCCACGCGACCGGGGAGTGGGGGGTTCCGAGGCAGGCTGCGTTACCAGGGCCGACGGCGCCGCACCGCCTGCCAGGGGCGAGAGGGGGGGTAGCAGGAGCGCGGGGGGATTGGGGGGGGGCAGCGCACAGCGCGCCGGCCGGGCGCGCAAGCCGCCCGGGGCGTGCAGGTGGATCCACGCGCGCCTGGTGGGCGAGCGGAAGAACAAGCGGCGGCGCGAGACGGACCTGCTGGCGGTCGGGCGGCGCGAGGTGGAGGGCCGCCCGCCCGACGGCCCGCGCGAGTGGGACCCGGACGAGCTCGCCGGCGGCATCGACGACCTCAGCCGCGGCCTGCGGTGCGCGCCGCGCGCCGCGCCGCGCCGGGCCCCTGCTCCCGGCCGGACTACCCGGTCCTGTTGCTGTCACCAGACGGCTAACTGACCCCGCACGGCTCGCGGCGCGGCACTGCGCGGCGAGCTGCGGGCTGCGCACCTGGACGCCTGTACTGCGCATGTGACAGTGCTGCAATTGGCCGTGCGCGCCGCGATGCATGCTGTCCTGCTCCTTGATGTAGGCCAGTGCTGACGGGCGGCGGGCGGCGCAGGGCGCTGCGGCGGAAGCGCAACAGCCGCGCGCGCGACCAGTTCTGGGAAAACACGCAGATGCAGGACGCCATCCTGCGCAACATCCACGCCGTGGTCGTCGAGCTGTTTGTGAAGACCAACGAGGTGCCCTTCATCGCGTGCTACCGCAAGGAGGCGCGCCCGCGCCGCGCTTGCGTGTCCCTCATCGCCGCCTCCCCTGCCGCGCTGAGCGCGCCGCGGGGCTGCGGGAGCAGGCGACGCCTGCGACACGCCCCTCTTCCTTTTGCTTCGCGCGTTCCTGTTTTGGCTCCCGGGGTCAGCCTCCAGCGGGTACATGCCTGTGAGGCAGGCTGTCCAACAGCCTGGATCGCAGACGTGCGGCAAGGCGGCGCCGCCGCCAGGCGCTCCGCGCTGCACGGGCCCTTGGCTGGGCCTGCCGGCTGCGGACGCGCGGATCAGGCCTGTCAGAGTGTCTGTGCAGCATGGATTAGGTCTCGGGCTGCACTGCAAGTCACACTCGCATGCCTGCCTGCCTCCCGAGCAAGTAATGTGAAATCTGGGCAGTGCACCGCAGGGATGACAGGCCCAGCGGCAGCTCTGCAAGGACAGGGATTAGCGCGCGCTGCGCCTGCGGGCCTGCGCGCCGCCCGACAGACGGCGCCGGGCGGGCGCGCAGGAGGCGGGCGAGCTGCTGTGCCTGCTGAAGCCGGACCTGCCAGAGACCACCAGCCGCGACGAGGAGGAGCAGCGCCGCGCCGAGAAGCTGCCCAGCCGGCCCGAGGGCTGCGTGCAGGTGGGCCGGCCGCCGTGCCCGGCCGGGGAGGCGCCGGCGCAGGCTTAAGTTTTCAATGACCGCGCCGGCAGGGACGGGCCGATTGCACGGCCGTACATTCAGTATCTGTTGAGGTGCCGTGTGCTGCAGCGCACGCATGCGCATGCCGTGCTCGCAAACGTGTTTGCCATGGCGCGCCTCCAAGCGGCTGACAGCGGTGCGCGCGCGCCGGCCCGCTGATAATGCACATGCGCGCGGCGCCAGGCTAAGCACCGGCGCATCCGGCGCTGGGACCTGCTGTGGCTGGTGCGCGGCTGGGCGGCGCGCTGGTGCGCGCTGCAGCGCCGCAAGCAGGCGCGCGAGGCCGCCTGCAGCGCGGCGCTGCAGGCGGCCGCGCGCGCGGGCGCGCCGGACGCCGACACGGCCGCGCTGCAGGCCTGCCTGACCGCGCTGGACGAGGTCGGCTCACAGGAGGCGCGCACTCGCACGGCCCCGCGGCGTGCCATGCTGGCGGGTTGCGTGCGGGCGTGCGCGGCGCCGGGCGCGCCGGCGCGCACGAGCCCCAGTCCGGCCGCAAGCGCGCGGGCTTTCTGCAAATGGTAGGGTTAGGATTAGGGTATGGGAAGAATTAAGAACGACTTATCGACGGCCTCGCACGTACGCGCGCGCAGGAGCTCAACGACGTGGACGTAAAGTTCCAGGCGCTGGTCGCCACCGCCGACGCGCCGGCGCCGGGCGCGGAGGCCGACGGCGAGGCCGTCGCGGCGGGCGTGGGCGCGCTGGCGCTGGACAAGCGGCGCCGCCCGCTGCGCCAGAGCCAGTTTGTGCACTTCAGGAAGGCGCGCGCCCATGGGCGGCGCGGCTGCGCTGAAGCTGACTCGCGGATGGTCTTTGCTGCAGCGCATGCATGTGCTTGCTCTGTTACTGGTTTGGGTGCGTGGAGAGGTCTGTAATCTGCCCCCGTATGGAGGGCCTTGGCCTGGTGTGACCAAGTGCGTGCATGTCCAGGAAGCTGTGTGCGGCAACCCGAACACTCGAGGGCGAGGAGGCATGCCGCAGTCTTGACTGCGTGCAGCTCGCTGTGCGTGGTGAACTCGGGCGTCCGGTGCTTCACGCGAGGACTGGCCCGCTGCGGCGAGCAGGCGGGCCTGGAGCCGCTGTGCCGCGCGCTGTTCCTGAGCGCCGCCAAGCTGGCCGACTCGCTGAACCTGCTGTACAAGAAGTACGAGCCGGACGACGGCGCGGTGCTGCCGGAGGAGCTGGCCGCCGCGCACGTGGCCGAGGCGCGCGCGCGCCCCCGGTGTCCGTATCGGTTAGGGCAGGTATTACGTAGTGTAGGAATATGACTGAGCCTCCCACTCGTGGTGCCCGACCCTTTCAACCGTCCCGGCCTCTCGTCGCGCTGACCTGCCGCACAGCCTGGGCTCCTGCGCTGCGCGCGGCACGAAGAGCGGAGCCGGCGCATCCGCGCTGCTCCTGGTGAAGCACCTGCTGCGCTTGCAGCGCTCGCTCTTGACTGCCGAACCAGAGCTGTGCAAGCAAGGCTGACAGTGAAGCTCTGTCCAGCTCTGTTCACGCGCCGCTGCGCGGACGTGCAGCGCGGGCTGCTCATGGTCGCGGCATCAGGGAGTTAACGGCAACGCAGCTCTGCAAAACCTGGTTAGTTGCACCAGGACATGCCGCGCCCCTGAGGCAGCGCCCTGGGCATGCAGCACGGGCTGCGCATGGACGCGGCGGCGGCGCTGCGCGGCGCGCGCGCGATGGCAGTGGCCGAGCTGGCGGCCGAGCCCAAGCTGCGCGAGGTCATCCGCGATCTGTTTTATGAGCACGCCGTCGTGTCCACAGGCGCAGGCCGTCGCTCGCCGTCCGATTCGCTGACACGACACTTTCTGTAGGCTGCTTGAAGAGCGCTACCATGTGCTCATGGCGTACGTGTGGCGAGGAAGCCCATGTGTCATCTGCCTGAGGACTGACTTAATGCTGGCCCGCTCTTGGGGGGCAAGGAACCCGTTGCGAGACCTGTTCTACGTTTGCGAGCAGACACAGTGGCCCACAGGCGGCTGCGCACCGCTGCCGTGCACACACAAGCAGGGGCATGCGGCAGCCCGCGCGGCGGCGCGCTCACCCCGGCGCCGCGCGCGCAGACCCAACGCCCAGTGGCGAGGGCGCGCTGGACGCGTTCCACCCGTACGGCCGCGCCAAGCGCCTGCGCCGCAAGCCGCTGTCCGACTTTGCCGGCGACCACTTCCTGCGCGTGCTCGCGGCCGAGCGCGAGCAGCTCATCACCGTCCGCCTGGAGGTGCGCCGCGCGGGCTTGATGCAGGGCGGGGCCAGTGCCGCAAGCCGTCGCTCGTCTGGCCGGCAGTCATAGCACAGTTCGGGGCGCGAAGCCGGTGGCCGTGCGCGGTGCGGCGCACTTCGAGAGTGTCCGCCGTCATGAGGTGAAGAGCGCGGCGAAGGCGTGCGGCGTGTTGCGTTACGACCAAGCACCAGACGGCCCTGCATCGTGGAGCAAGGGGCTTATAGCGCTGGAGCGCAAGGACAACAAATTGGACATGACAGCGCAGGCAGGGCCTCAGCTTATGGTCGCACGTGCCAGTGCAGACGCCAGCCAGGCGCCGTTAATAGGTTGCGCTGTATTGGGTGGATGTGCAAGCGTGCAGGTCCTGCCAGAGGACCGCGAGCGGCTGCTGCGCGAGCCGCTCGAGTTCTTCTGCTCCACGCGCGTGTCCGACGTCTCCAAGGCGCGCCGGCGGCTGGCACCGCCAGGGAGGCGTTTGCAGATGTGCGTGTGGTAGAGCCGTGCTTGCATAGAGCCAGTCTCCAGCTGTGGTGGGCACCGTTTCTGTTCCATAGTCTGTGCATAAGCGCCCTCGACGTGTGCTCTGGCTCATACCCTGTGCTTGAGGCAGCGCAGCTTCATCCGGTGATGCAAGCAGGACAGCTCGTGCGCAGAAGCGCATGCTCGCAGCCCAGCGTTTCTCAATCGGTCCAGGGAGAGCGATGACGACCGACGCGCAGTGTGCCGACACGGGACCAGGAGCAGGTCCCGCCACGGGCGCTCCCGGGGGGGCGGGGGGGGGGCCTGACCGCGCCGCGGCGCGCAGGCCTGGAACGCGCTGCGGCGCGAGGTGCTGGAGGAGGCTGTGTGCGAGCGGCTGCTGGCGGCGCTGGCGGGCGAGGCGCGCGGCCGGCTGGCGGCCGACGCGCGCGAGGCCGCGCTGGCCGAGGCCGGCGACCGGCTCTGGGCGCTTGCGCGCCAGGCGCCGCTGCAGGCGCGGCGCGGGGGGTGCGGTGTTTAGCAGGGGCAGGGGAGGTTGGGAGGCAGGTGGTTGCCAGCCGCGCGAGGCCGCGCTTGCCTCATAGTTCCTGCACTGGGTCACGAGTCGCTCCGCTCAGGCGCCTGTCGCACGCGCAGCGCATGGCGGCGCATGCGCATGCCCGCGAGGACGCAGCGCCAGCAGCAGGGGGTCGCGGCTGCGCGCCGTGGGCACGACTCAGGGGCGCAGGCCTTCGGGCACCAACAGGGCATGGCAGCCGTGGCCAGGTTTATGAATCCTAGAGCAGGGCAGGGCGCGAGGCCGCTCGCGTGCGCGCGCGCGCAGTACAAGGCGGTGAACTCGGACCGCAGCGAGGACGTGGTGGACCGGCCGCGCGTCATGGCCGCGTGCTGGGGCCCCGGCAGCCCCGCCACCGCGCTGGCCATGCTGGACGAGGCCGGGCAGCTGGCCGCGTTCATGTTCGCCGGCGCGCTGAGCGGGCCGCTGCGGCCGCCGCACCCCAACGACCCGCCGCTCTTCCACGACGAGAACCGCAAGGCGCGCGCCAACGCGTTTCTCCGCCCTCCACCAGCCCTGCGCCTGTCACGGCCGTGTCGGAGCGGGCGCGTGGGATCCGGGTCTGCAGGCCATGCGCGGAGAGCCCTGGCCCTGCTCTGTGGGCCTCGTGGGCTGCTGCATCCTGTGGCTGCCGCGCCGTTGTTGAGCGCAAGACTTGCACGTCAAGGCGAGCGGCAGTTCATATTTGCTGCTGGGGCAGACGATGGATCAGGGCCCAGTCTGCGCAGGCGCTGCCTGCTCGTGAGCACCTCGGAGCAGAGTGTTTCAGGCGCCAGACCCGGCGCGCAGAAGCGCGACGCGGAGCGCATCCGCGACTTCATCCTGGAGCACAAGCCGCACGTGCTGCTGGTCGGCGGCGCCAACATGGCCTGCCGCCAGCTCAAGGCCGAGCTGACCGCCGTGCGCGACTACATCCTGGAGACCATCCCGCACTTCTTCACGCGGTGCGGCGGCGGCCTCGCCCCGCGCCCTACCCTACCTAAATCCTGCCGCGTTTCGGCCGGCATGCGCGTGGGCTGCGGCGCTGGACGGGGTGTGCAGTGCCTGATCGCAGCGCAGTGAATATGGCTGGCGCAAGCGTCAATCAAGTCCTGCATCAACCCGCAGCTGTCAGCGGAAGTCCGGTGAAAGGCTGCGCCGCTGCCAGCGTGCGCCTGCAGCGTGCAGTGTCTTGTCATTTCAGCAATGTTCTCAGAGCGGTCTGCCGCATGCGCCCGACCAGCCCGCCGCCGCTGCCCAGGTCGGACACGGGCGACATCGACATCCGCATCGCGGACGAGCGCGTGGCCGCGCTGTGGGCGGACAGTGCGGCCGCAATCGACGAGCTGCCCGACCAGCTGCCCGTCGTGCGCAAGGCGGTGCGCGCGCGCTGACCCGCTGCCAGCCCTCGCTGCCGCCTGAGGAGACCTGATGTGGTCGTTCGGTTGCATGCATGCACTGCGCATTTTCATTGGGTGACTAGCATGCGGCGCTTCCGTCCAGGACCATGGACCTAGTCTGTAGCCGGAGTGATGTGTCCATAAAGGTTGCCATGCGTGAGTGACATTCATCCATGTAGTAGTGTAACAACAAAGCGCTTTGGAGACGTGCGTGCAGCGGTGACTGCGCATCGGCTGGAACCTGCGTCAAACAATAGCGCGGGGCCTGCCCCTGCCCCTGCCGCACCCGGTACTTTTCCAGGCAGCGCAGGCGCACAAAGCCTGGGCCATGGCGCGCCGTGCCCCTGCTTCGCGGGCCGGCGCTGCGCGCTCCTGCTCGCCGCCCGCATGAGGCGACAGCGGGGAGCTGAGCGCAGCCCCTGCCGCCCAGGTGGGGGTTAACCCTAGCGTAAGCCTAAATCTCCCACTCCACACCCTGGCCAGGTGGCGCTGGGCCGCGGCGCGCTGGACCCGCTGGCGGTGCTGGCCGCGCTGTGCGGGCCTGGGCGCGAGGTGGCCGCGCTCAACCTGCACCCGCTCCAGGCGCTGCTGCCGCCGGACGACCTGGCGGCCGCCGTCGAGCGCGTCGTCATCACCACCGTTGCGCAGGCGCGCCCACCGGCGCAGGCGCCCGGCGCGCGCGCGTGGCGCCCTGGAGAGTTTCACATCGAGCCTGGCGCATGCTGCCTGCAAATAGAGAGGAACGTCAAAACGTTGTGTTGGAAGTCAAAGTGAGTCTTTAGTACATTTGTCCCTGTGCTGCGTGGTGTGCCCTGTTGCTGGTAGCTCCGAGCGCGGCATCTCCGCACCAGCTTGCACTTGCGCAGCACGGGTCCAGAGAATGCTCGCAGCGCTGGAGGTGCACGCCCAGCGAAGCAAAGCAGAGGCAGTTTTGCTTGAGATTGGATCACGAAGGGCAGTTGCTTCACGGGGCGGCCTCCAGGTACTCCCGCGCTGGACAGCACTTGCTAGTTCCTGCCTCGCATCAGCCCGAGCCTGAGCCTGAGCCTGAGGGACGCGTCGCGCGCGCGCGCGCAGGTGGGCGTGGACGTCAACGCGGCGGCCGCGACGCCCTGGCGCGCGCCGCCGCTGGCCTTCGTGGCGGGCCTGGGCCCGCGCAAGGCGCAGGCGCTGCTGCGCGCGGCCGTGCGCGAGAAGGGCGTGCAGGCGCGCGCCGACCTCTGGCGCCAGCCCAACAACCCGGACCAGCCGCCGCTCGCGGTGTTCGGCCGCTGCGTGTTCCGGTGCGCCGGCCGGCCGCTGCATACAAACCACCCCGCGTCCTGGCCGCGGCCGGCAGCCCTGTCACCCCCGTCCCTCATGTCTTTTGTGACGGAGAATGAGCTTGGACGCGGGTCAGCGCCCGGCTGCGCTCCCGCCCGGCTGCGCTCCCTGCTCTGCTGCACGACGCGTCAGACTCGGCGGGCAGCATTTCGCTAGAAGATCAGAGGACCTGTGTGCCAGGACCGGGCCTGACGGGCCGGCCCCGCCCGGCGCGCAGCAACTGCGCGGGCTTCCTGCGCGTGCGCGCGAGCACGCCGGCGCTGGCCAACGCGGAGATGGACGCGCTGGACGACACGCGCGTGCACCCCTCGTCCTACGCGCCGGCGAGCGACATGGCGCTGAGCGCGGTCGGCGTGCGCGGCGAGGGCGCCGGCGACGCGGCGCGCGGCGCCGCGCTGGAGCGCGCCATGGCGCGCCCGCACGACGTGGAGGACCTGGACCTGGAGGCGCGCCCCCGGGGCGCTCCTCCTCGCGCGCAGTCTGGCGCCCTGCGTACACGGTTCACATGTCCTGCTCAATGCGGTGCACCTGGACGTGGCGGCGTGTTCCTGGGCTCCCTGTGGGTACCTGTTGGTCTACTTGGTGTGTGTTAATGCGTTTCCGCTAAACATACTGTGCGCTATGTGCTGCTGCAGCATGCGCGGCCATGCTCGCACGCGCCCTGGCGCTCCCATGCGCCTCGAGGGACCTCGGCCTTGCATTGCAGCACTGCCGTGGCCACAGCCCTAACCTAGAATATCTGTGGGGTGGCGAGCTACTGTTGGCTCAACATGCCCAGGCGCGGCGTGACCCAAAGAACTCTGAGCTTGCCGCCAAGGTTGTGATCAGCCGTCAATGCATCCCAGTCAGACACCCCGCGCGCGTCCGCTCCGCCCCCGACGTGTGCATGCCAGCTGTGGCCCTCTGCCGCGCGGACGCGACCGCGCGCGCGGCGCAGGCGTACAATGAGTACCTGCGCCAGACGCGCACGGACCGCGAGCGCGAGTCGCGCGCGTCCGAGGACCGCCTGGCCTCCATCATCGACATGGCCTTCGAGCTGGTGGCGCCCTTTGGCGAGCTGCGGCCGGAGAGCACCGCGCCCTTCGTGCGCCCCGCCGCGCCGGGCCGGCCAGGGCGGTAGCGATGATACGATATTTGGAGGGGTGCCTGCGCCGAAGGGGTTAGGGGCCGGTGATGTCTGCCTGCGAAGGCAGCTAAACCTTGGGGTTTAGCTGAGAGAGACCTTGGGTCGGTTGCGCAGGCCAGGGGTCTGCCATGTGATGCGCGCCCGTGCCAGCGGGCTCAGTGTTGTATGTTGCCGTGTCTGCTGGGCCAAGCAGAGCGAAGGGCGCGCTGTGGGACAGGCCGAGAGATGCGTCAGGCCCGGCTGCAGCGGCATCTTGCATGGCAGGCATGCGCAAGCAAGCCAGGTGTCTCGCCCGAGATGCTCAGAAATTGGACAGCTGGTAGTATAAGGGCGGGCCGGCAGGAGGTGGCGCTAATCCTGTCAGGGTCTGCCGCAGGATGCAGACGTTTTCTGGATGCTGACGGGCGAGACCGAGGACACGCTGAAGCCGGGCCGGCGCGTGGACGCCGTCGCGCTGCGCGTGTTTGCGAGCGAGGTCGTGTGCTCGGTGCGCGCGCGCACACGCAGCCCGGCCCGCCGCTCCCGGCACCTCCTGCGCGCCGCCCAGGCCAGGCGCCCGCCTTGCGACGCCTCTGACCTGCCGGCACCAGACGGAGGCGGGCCTGTCGTGGGCGCCCCCTGTCGCACTCTGCGCATGCACTTTGCGAGCAGCTGCATGCCAACGAATGGCACAGGACAGGCCCCGCCTTGTTTGTTGCAGGTCCGGGATGGGCGCAGCAGGCCGCACGGCTTGTGGCTCACAGAGGGCCCTAACCCTAACGGCGCCGGCAGGTGCCGGAGCTGGAGGGCGTGCGCGCGACCATCGCAGTGGAGGACCTGTCGTCCAGCGGCGGCGGCGTCAGCGACGCGCGCGAGCGCGTGCAGCCGGGCGCCACGCTGGCCGCGCGGTGCGCGCCCCGCCCCCAGCGCGCGCCGTCCTGTGCCGGGCAGCGCGGCGAGCGCGCACGCGGCCTGCGCCGCGCGCGACGCATGGAGTGGCGTGCGCCTGCCCCTGGTCGCTGCACTCCCAATGCCGCTGCTCACGCAGGGCTTCTGCTATAGGGTTAGGAAACTGGGCGCAGCGGGTGTGGGTCTCCTGGAATGTGAGTGCTGACGGCGGCGCGGCCGCGCGCGGCAGGATAAAGTCGGTCGCGCCCAACGAGTTCTGGGTGCGCCTGACCACGGCGAGCGCGGACCTGAACGCCGAGGCCGCGTGGGAGGCCGAGTACTGCGCCAAGCCGGAGCGCTTCTACCACGTTCTCAGCGAGGAGGAGCTGCGCGCGGCGCGCCTGGCCGCGCGCGCGGCGGCCGCCAAGGCCAAGACGTTTGTCGCGCGGCCGATCCGGCACCCCAACTTTCGCAATGTGAGCGCCGAGGAGGCGGTGGAGCTGCTGGGCGCGGCGCCGCCCGGCGAGCCGCTGCTGCGGCCCAGCGGCCGCGGCACACACCTCCTCGTGCTCAGCCTCAAGGTGGCCCGCCCGCGCCGCAGCCTTTTGTGCCAGAGAGTCACCCTTTCGGACTAAACGGCGGGGAGGGGGTGTCTTGCTACCTGTCGCTGTGCCGTCAGGTTCCTCTTTTGGGTCCGTGCCACTGCACGCCACTATCTGTACAAAGCCCGAGCCTGCCTAGCTGCGCATTTTAGAGCCTACCCCCGTGCGCACGCGCGCGGGGCCGCCTCGCAAGGGGCAGCCCCGTGGCGCAGCTGGTCGGCGTCCCTGACGCTGCAAGGCAGCACCAACGGCGCGAAGGCGGCTCGCAAGCTGGCGCGGGAGGTGCCACGCGGGCGAGCGGATGGCAGCGCTGGGCGTGAGGCCGCCGGCGCCGCGCGCAGGTGCACGCGGGCGCACACGGTCCCATATACGCGCACCAGGACGTGCAGGAGGCGGGCAAGAGCGGCGGCGGCGGCCGCGGCGCGGCGCGCTTGCAGCTCGGCACGCCGCTGCGGGTGCGCGGCAGGGCTGCGGCCCGGATCGGCCGGTCCTCCCGACCCCTGGTTGCCCATTCAGCTGGCCCGGCTCATGCCGCCTGCATCCGCCGCAGCACATGGCCGGGCGTGCCGGCGCACGCGGCCGGGCGTGCCGCTGAATGGCCGGTCGTGCTGCGTGCGCACAGGGAGTGTGCAGCGCAGCGGCAAGCGCACGGCACATTCGCCCATGTAGCCAGCTGCTTGCGTCTGGGACCAATCGCTCCTTTGATTCAAGGTGGCAGGCGCCGGACGATTGCCGCCGCGTGTCACGCTGCAGACCATCGTCGACCCGTCGCCGGCGAACGGCCGCGCGGACACTCACTCGCAGCCGCGCCGCACGATGCCAAGCGGCCGCAGCTCGCCGTGCTAAGCGGCCGCGCCACGCTGGCGCGCGCTCAGGTGGTGACGCGCGCGATGACAGAGGCCGGCGACGACGAGTACAACGACCTGGACGAGCTGGTCGCGCGCTACGCCGAGCCGTACATGCGCAATGTGGAGGCCGTGACCAAGCACCGGCGCGCGCCCGCCCCCGCGCCCGCCGGCGCACCCGCCCGGCGGCGCTGCGTGTGGACCGAGCTGTGGATTGCCTGGTGGCCGTACGCCATGCGTGATGCTGGCATGATGAGTGGTCCCCAGTGAAGCGTTGGCAGCGGCTGTGCGTGGTCGGCACGCATGCTGCAATGCATTGCTGGTCAAAGCCAGGTCACCTTATTTGTCAGTGACAAACACTGCATGTCGCTGTGCGCCACGCTCATCTGTGTGCTGTGTGCATGACGACATGCATCCTGACCGATGCCGCATTCCAAGCATCGTGCGCACCCGCACCCGCGGGCGCATGTCTTGCAAGCCCCCCGTTCCTGCTGGGGCTCTCACATACCATGTCCGTACCGCGCCCGCCGCCCGGGAGCCTGACGCCGCGGCGGCATGCGCGCGCGCAGCAAGTTCCGCGACGGCCACTGGCCCGACGTGCAGGCCGAGCTGCGCGGCGAGCGCGCGCGCCTGGGCCCCAGCGCCAGCGTGTACTGCCTGAGCATCAAGTACGACGCGCCCGGCGTCTTCTACCTGGCCGCCATCCTGCCGACCGCGGCCGGCACGCCGCGCCGCGAGTACTTCACGGTCTCGCCCTCCGGCTTCTACTTCCGCAAGCGGGCGCGCCCCCGCAGCCGCAGCAACCCTACCCTACCCTACCCTACCTATCCTACCCTACCCTACCCTACAGCCTCTGCGCTCTGTGGAGGGCGCAAGCAGCAAGCAGCAGCAGCAGCAAGCAGCAACAGCAGCAAGCAGCTGCTGCCAAAAGTGCTGGCGCGCCTGTCGAGGCGCTCGCCGCAGACGTGCAGCGGGGTACGGCCGGGCGGCGCGCCTTCGTCGCAGGCGCGCTGGCTTTGGAGGTCAAAGGCTTATTACAGGAGGGGCTCTGAGCATGCCAGCCAAAGCGGCAATCTTTGGATGGCGATCTGGCTGTGCCGCGCCTCGCTTGTGCAGAGGGAGGAAGGCCGCCAGAATGCTCCTGGGGCCATAAATATGTTGCCTGTCCTTGCAAAGTGCCACGGCTGCTGACAGCAAGCGTGCGCCGGGCGCACAGACGCACCGAACCGTGGAGCACATCATCCGCGCGTTCAAGGCGCAGCCGTCAGTCGCGGGGTCATCCGCGTCGGCGCCGGCCGCGCCGGCCGCGGCGCGCGCGCCCGCGCAGCCGGTCGCGCCAGCAGCTGCGCCGGCATACGGCGCCTATGGGGCCGCCGCGTCGGCGTACAGCGCGGCCGCCGCGGCGCAGCAGAGCCAGCTCGCGGCGAGCTGGGCGGCCGCGGCCGCGGGCGCGTACCCTGCTGCGGCGTACGGCGGCTGGCAGAGCGCGGCGCAGGCGCGGCCCGTGCCTCTTTTGTCTTGCCGGCAGCTGGCGAGGGGGACCATGCGCAGTGAACCTCGAACTGCCCGTCAGGCGTGCAGAGAGTGTGCAGGCCTGCGCAGGGCCCTGCCTGCTGTGTGCCAGTAGGCCGCAACGGGCAGGTTGATCGCTTTGAAAGAAGAGTACATGAGGGTTCCGGACCAGCGTGTTTATTGCACATGCCCGTGCTGTAGGGCTCAAGTCGCCAGCACAGCATGCGGGAACCACCAGCGACACCGGCCATCCCTGCCGCAGACCTGTCTGTTTCGGCCGAGCTGCAGCGCAGCGCCTGCCTTAAGCGTTGTAGCAGACCCGACTGCCTGAGCGCGCGCGCAGCCCGGGGACGCGCCAGCGCCGCCGCAGGGCGCATGGGCAGCCGCGGCTGGCGGCTGGCAGCAGCCGCAGGCCGCCTGGCCAGGCGGCGGCGGCGGCGGCGCGTACGGGGCCGCCGCGCCGCACGGCGCGGCGGGGCAGCCAGCGGGCGGCGCCGCGGGCGCCCCGCCGGGGCCGCCCGCCGCGGCCGCGGACCCGGGCGCTGCGGCCGCGCGCGCGCGCCAGATCGCGTCCGCGCAGGTGCAGGCGCATGAGCGGCAGGCGGCCGCGGCGGGCGGCGTGGAGGCGGGGGCGCGGAGTGCCGCCTATGCAAACGGCGGCGGCTACGGCGGCTGGGCGGCGCAGGTGGACGAGGGCGCGCCGCCGCCGCCGCCCATGCCAGCGTAGGCAGCCGCTGCGCTGGGGCGCATGGGTGCTGCTGCGCTGCAGGGGCGCGCCTCGCAGCGCTGCCCATGTGCGTGGCCGCTGCAGTGGCGCGGCACGGCGCTGGCTTTGAGTCGGGTAGCGTGCGCCTTTGGAGCAGCTGACTCTTGCCAGGCCAAGACCGGTTGTGCTATGATTTGTTGAGCTGTCTGCGGTGTGTTAGATACCTTGCACGATCAGAGAACAGAGGGCTTGAAGCGCCTGTAGAACAGATGTGTTGTGGGATGTGTTGTGGGTTCTAATTGAACATAATTTGTTGTGTTCGTGCTTTTCGCTGAGAGCGACGTCAACAGCCGCAGAGCCATGTGCGAAAATGTGTGCGCTGGCCCCTGCTGCTGTGAAAAGTACATGCGGCTCATCATTGCTTGCATAATTAGGGGCGTGATTCAACTGCCATTCAAGGACGCTCTTTCCGCTCCGGTGTGCCTCTGTTGCAATGCATGTGTGGCAGCAGCCTGGCCCCGGATACAAGCTGCTGTCCCGAGTTGTGGCAACACAGCACGAGTGCATGGCACAACATGCGGCTTGCAAGCCAGGCGCAGCACCACACTCGCCGCAGAGCCTCACTCAGAATCTTACAGACACGACCGCACTGCAAAGCACCAGCACAACTGCCACGGACATATTCAAAACTTGGACACCACACCCCACCCAAGCAGACGGCCTGCCGTCCGTTCCATCAGCAGCGGCGCACAAGCCCCCACCTAATGCTCCAGCGCAGTGCCGCTCAGGACCTTGCATCTGCAGCATTCTGCCCTAGGCTGCGGCGTAGTGGTGCAGCCGGTACAGCAGGACGCGCCCCTTGGCGTTGCCAATGGCCAGGAAGCCGCCCCCGGGGCTGAAGGCCGCACTGTGCACATGCCCCAGGGGCGTGCGCGAGGTCGGCCAGTTGGCAAACACCGTCAGCGAGGGCACGTGCACCAGCCGCAGCGCGTCCCGCTTCATCCGCGACGCCATGGCCAGCATCTGCGCGCAACCGCGCGCCCCGCGGCGCTGGGGAGGAGGATAGGGTGTGCCTTAGGGTCTGCAGCCCTTGAGCATAAAATTCAGAAGCGCAGTGACAGCGAGCGGTGCAGAGGTGCGGAGCGCGCACGTGCGGCCTCAGGGCCACTGAGAGCGCGCGGCGCCGCAGAGCGCGTGCCTGCGAGTCGGGGCTGAAGGCGAGCGTGTCGATCGTTGTGGTCAGGTTGGTCAGCGCGCGCAGCGGCGGCGCCTGGCGCGCCGCGCACGGGCGCCGCGGCTTGCTGGGCACAAGGTCTGCGCCGGGGCCGCGCTCGGCCGCGGCGCCTGCCGCTTCGGCGCCGGGGCCGCGGCTGTACACGTTCACGACGCCGCTGTCGGCGCCGGCTGCGAACAGGCGCCCGCTGGGCGCCGCGGCGAGCGCGGTCGCCGTGAGGCAGCCCTCGTCGACATCGCGGCGCAGGCAGGTGCGCGTGCGCATGTCCCACGTGTGCACCACGCCATCGCCGCCTGCGCCGCGGGGCGCCCGTCGGCTCGCGTCGCAGGCTCCAGGGTGGCAGGGCGGCCGTCGGCAGTCATGCAAGTCACTTCCACACCTCCTCAGTCATGCGGACGGCACGTCGTGGCCCCACCGGCCGGCCAAGCGCAAAGCGCGGCAGCCACCAGCGGCAGACATGCCAGGCAGCCTTGAAGGCCAGTATGATATGCAGCTCACAGCGAAGAAGGAGCTTTGCAGAGCGGAGGAGAGGAGTCAACAAGGGACAGGAGCCGACGCGCGCCTGAGGTCAGCAGCTGCGCGCCGTCGGCGCTGAACGCGGCGGCGCGCGCGGTGCCGGCCATTTTGAGCGCGCCGACGCACTGCCGCGAGCGCAGGCTGACCAGCGGCACGCAGCCCTGGTTGCCCAGGAAGGCGACGAGCGGGTTGTCCGCCGACGCGCACGCCGCAAACGTCTCCAGGCTGCGCTCGG
>JAABUV010003457.1_pt1 | contig 20133 bp, 19 predicted proteins | sample 5559971 | NCBI WGS metagenome assembly JAABUV01 (sample SAMN10711881, study PRJNA513362) | rock metagenome | isolation source: Antarctica rocks | place: Antarctica: Victoria Land, Knobhead nord | collected 2015-12-19
TCTATTGTCACGATTTTAGCATGTGTTACTCGAAAGATGTTGAAAAAAGAGATGTTAGATCACTTAGATGATGTTGAACAATATTATAGATGATGATAGATGTGAGATTATCAGTGATGTTATGAGAACTTCTCGATACGAATGATACTCAGCGTTCATGAAATATAAGAACCTCTGAATGATCTCTCTCTTTTCTTTCTTCTTCATGCAACGTCTTGTATCTAAAATCTAGTTATTAGAATTTCATTCTGATTTCATTCAGCTCTCAGTTCGTGACACGTGAATTCATTTCTCACAAAGTGCAAGTCAAAGCAATGCATCTTTTGTCTGAACGACGATCACAAGCTTTACGAGAAGCGAACTTTTGAGTATAGTAAAGTAAACAAGATGCTGAATGAGATTGAGAAGCACTTGAAGACTTTCGCATCAGATGATAAAATTTCATGTTTGCATTCGCGATGCAAGACAGTCAAACTGATTCTGTCAAATGTCATGACTTTTAAGAATCATACTGCGAAAGTGCATAAGATAGTATTGCGTGAATAGACTTTACTTGCTCTTTCTATATTCTGTTTATTGTATTCGATCTCATCAATTTTGCATGTATTATCTGTGTACTGATGATTCAATGATTGATGAGTCATGCTTGATGAGATAAGATGATGAAACAACAACATCAGAGAAAGGGAAAACTGCAATGAGATGCCTTTGATTTACTCGACTCATAAGCTTCTAGACACTCTCACACTGACAGCACATGAGACTGAAGTATAAATGAGCTTGGAAAATTATCGATCAGAGTTATCATTGTGTTCTATGAATGATGAAAGACACATGCACAACAGCAAATTATAGTAGTCTGCATTTCACGCTCTGCAGATTTAAGAGTGAATTCAGAGTCAATCTGTCTTCGCGATTCTCATGAGAATATCAGTCTTTCATTCGTAACAAAAAATAATAGAGTTTTTTTTGATATCAAGTACATTTTTATCTTGATGTTTTCTAGCAATCAAAAATAAAATGCAAGCAGCTCGATCAGCAGTGAAGCAATACAAATAGAGAGTCACTTCAGACACATTCTCTGCTTCTACATGTACGAGACTTCGATCAAAATTCTTTCGCACTCTTCGCAACACATCAAAATTGCATTGACTTGTAAAAATCATAGCGCTTTCGAATGTTCTCTGAAAATTACAAAATTCACATCTATAATTGAGCAACTTCTTGATTGCATCATAAACTAGTTTTTGTTGAAAACAAAAATCTGTAGCGTTTGCTGTTACGCAGAAAATTCATCGACTTTCGAGTTTTTAATGTTCGCTTACTAAGAGGTGCGGAAGAATTTTGATCGAGATCTCGTACGAGACAGAGGAAAGAATTCTCGCTCTCTTCTCTCATTCAAATAGTCGAGAATTTTCACACATCTTTTACTTTCTTCAATATTTAATCTACTACACTATCAAACACATCAAATTGAAGCTATTCAGAAGAGCTATGTCATCGCTCAGCAATCACGTCGTCAATACGAAATGACACATTCTCGTCAAGATCAAAGTTCACACCTATTATCATGACTTTCATCTATCGAAGCATCGAATAGCTGAAGATCTCGATATGAATCATCGCGTCATTCAAAACATTCTTTCAAAGTCTGTACGTCGTCAGATCAATTTCAGAGAAAGAAACAAGATCATAGATTCAGATAAGATGCAAAAAATAATACGAAAGATCTGTGAAAACTATACTACACGGATTTTTACATGGGAAAGTCTCGAAGTCGTATGCGATGTACACGTCTGTGCACAAACTATACGAAAAGCAATGAACGAGACTGAATTTCACAAGTGCAAGATCTATCATCATTCATTTATCAGTGCTGTTGAAGTCATCAAGCGTGTATTTTGAGTGAATACGAATCATAGAGACGAGCAATTCATCGAGTATTGATATGACTGACATTTCAGCCACGAGATGACTCTGACAACGAGTATGCAAGCCATCAAAATGATGATACACACGATGAGAGATCATCATAATTCTGACTGCAATTTCAATCAGTTTAGAAGTGATCGTACGTCGTTTTTGTGCTGAGATTCGATTGACTGATATTGAAAATCCTCTCTGATATTTCTGAAAGATCATGAAATCAAGAAAGAATTTACACAGAAGAATTACGCTCAGCAGATCATCGATTCGATGATGAGTTTCTATTTCGATAAGACTATGAGGCTTACAAACGCTACTTCAATTTTATACGAAGATGAAAACAGTGCACACGATTTAGCTGAAACGAAACCTCATAATTCTTTCTCAGAAGCTAAAAAACGTTGAAATATCATCTATATTACGAGTTCTTCAAGCAGTCTCGATTTCAATGTCATTGAAAATATCTGAAGAATCATCAAAAGAAGTGAAATCGAATTGAAATTAATGATATTAGAAAGCTTGTTTTGACTATGAAAGATCGAATGAAGCAAGCAAAGAAGCAAAACGACTATGCTACAAAGTATTAAATGTATAGCTATAGAATTGAACTAATGATGTATATAAAGAAGTCAGAAAATAGAGAGTTTCTCGACTATTTTGATGAAGAGAACGAGAATTCTTTTTCCTGCCTCATACATGTAGAAGCAGAAAGTGTGCCTGAAGTGACTCTCTAGAAATAGAACGATTATTAACATACTAGAAGAAATATGTTAGTTCAAATTCAAGAAAAAGAGAGTCATAAATCGATCATCTCTCAAGACACAAATATAAAGTGTTTTGAGAACTGCTTTTGAATGCTGAATATTCAGAACGTCAAGTTAGAAGTGAGAATAAATCAACAAACATCTTACTTCGTCGCAGAAGAGTTCTTGATCTATTGAGTAATATTTATGACATGATTAGAGCTGTTTCGATCAGTACAAATGTGATAAAATAGACAATTAACCTTCTGTCGTTTAAACATAAACGATCAAATCGAATTTCAATCACAGTTGTTTCACTCGTTCTTATCTTTAGAACTGCACTGCTTTCAAATGATTAAGTTATTTTCGCTCTCGTCAAAGAAAAATTGCGCGAATGCAATTCTATTCTTATCTTTATTCTTATTCATGCCTCAACACTTGTTTATCATCTCATTTGCTGCGTTCAAAAGTGAATCATCTTCTGATGTCTTAATGACGATCACAACGTCTTGAGAATTCTAGTTTGACGTGACTCAATGAGAAAAATGAGGAAAGAAGTCTAGAGTTAAAGAAGTGTGCGAAGTGAAAAGAGTAAAGTATTTGAAGCATCTATCATATTGTTGTATTCTAGCGTGACTATCTCTTTGTGATCATTCAATGTTGTTGAAGACGAAGAATCGAGACGAAGCTCTTGTCTCTCGTCGATAGTTGCAATGCTGAGCGAGAGTCAACTCTCTCAATCATTGATTGCGACTTGAATCTGCGAGCGCGTAATCGGCTTGATGATGAGGTTTACAGAATCGCAGATTATATCGCTGAGACGCTTAGAAAGTAGACTTTTGATGAACATCGCTGAGATCTAGATTGTGTCAGTGTTAGTCAGCGATGAAAAGAATGATTCATATCTGATGATTGACGAATAGAACAATGAGAACGACAAGAGTGAATGAAAAGATCATTTCGATCAGCAGAAAATGAATGTAATATATAGACTTGAATTTTATTCACAGAGACGTAGATGATTGCAGAAATGAAGTAAGTAGAAGTTGCGAGTTTGTAAGAATGATAAAGCTCGTTCTCACTGTGTTCTTATATAGATTTATCGACTAGAATACGATTCATGAAATTCAGTTCTGCTCATTATTTGATCATGACTTTAGTAGCTTCGTTTATTGATCGTGTAACTTCGTTTGTGATTCAAAGATTTCGTCTATGACTGCTTTTGAGAATGAGGCCGAAAAAAACAGAAGCATTCTGAAGTGAAGCGAAGAGCTTCAAAAACGACAACTAAGAAAGACTCTTTTGATAGCATTCGTTTTCTCATGTATAGATAATGAGTGATATACTCATCTTTCTTCATTTCTCAAACCTCTTTCTACATCTTATCTGCTTTCAGTAGTTGCTCATGCTGACTGCTTGCTCTTGAAAATCAGAGTCATCGTTTATTCTGTAACTATAGAGAACGTTTTGCAACAGAGATATGTAGAGTGAGAAGAGTCGAGTTGAGACGATTAAAGATGACAGAAACGAAGCAAGAAAGAGCATGAATCTGAAAGTCAGCAACAGAAGCAGAACATAGTGATATTCTTGTTCTCAGATGTACTTCAGCTCTCAAACTCAGCACATACTTTTGCTTTGATCTCATTCAACTCTCATTTCTTTTCAAACGATACATCATATAATGATAAACTGTCTCTGTCTTCTTTCAATCAATGTTAAAAGAATCTTAATCGTTCACACAACATTTTAATGCAATTTCTAGCGTTATCACATGCTCAGAGATCGAGAAAACATCAGTAGTCTCAATGAAGATAAAGCTGACAGTTTCGTCTTCGCAATGAATACAAACTTAGTCGTCAAGAGCAAACTCTGATAGTAAGCGATGATCGTAATTATCTTTTCAAAGTTCTAGTGTATATCGTTGACGTAAGCTAAAATAAGTATCTATGAGCAAGAAGTTTACACAAGTCATCATCTATACTTTTTCAAGTGAGCTGAAGACTGACACTAGTTGTGATTTGAAAATTCAAAGAGAAGAATGAAAGATGAATGCATGCGAATTCTCGATCATTAAGTATTATTAAGTAATTTTAGCGACAGAAGCAAGTCAAACTTTGATCTCAAAAGAAGATCAAGAGATCGAACATTGAAGACGATATCTTATTGCGCAGTCAGATGCTATTACATGAGACGCATCTCATACGAATATCAGATCATTCAGACTCATCTCGACGCATTTCACAGAAATATCAGATCATTTGAGTTAATCATGTAAGTTTCTTCAAGTGTCTCTCTAAATTTCTACAAACATCTGTCAGAAGTCTCTCTCAAGATCTATGAGCATTTGTCAGTGATATTTGAGAAACTTAGCACGATGCATCTTCAGAAATTGACATCAAAGAGATGAACTTTTCTTATTGCGTTCAAACTTAATCATAGAGAGCGAGAGATAGATGACAGAGAAAGCATCTTCTTTGTAGCTTTTGAAATACAGTACAATAATCTAGAATTACACAAATCTAATGAAGTAAGCTTTTGTCTGCATATGACTAGAACTGTATTGAGAGCAATAGAGATCATCTGCTCTGACAGATACTTGTAGAAATTCAGAAAGATCTTTGACAAGTGAGTGTCAAAAAAGACAAGATATCGTTGTTGCTTCATTGTCGCTCAACGACTGCGTAATTTCGATACTCTGAAAGACGTTTGAAGATACAGATTGAATGAACTTCTTCGATTTCATCACTCGAGAAGATTTCTCTGAGAGATCTTGTCTTTCACTTGATAGCTTGTCTTTAGCAGTTCTACGTTTTGACATGATCGAGATTTCGCTACAAGACTGACAGAGTTCGATGTAAAGCGAGTTCAGATTGACTCATAGAGAGAAACGAAGAGAGCAGACCTTTCTTTTATATTCAATGATCACGCTAGTGTTAGTCAGAACTCGATCGTTTTATCTTAGACAGCGTCAGACTGTGCTGATGTAGAACTGATCGACTGTCAAAGATCAATCACGACTCGCGATATGATCGAATTTTCTTGCATTATAGACGGAAACGTCTTTGAATCTGCTTGATGAAGCGTTCGCGTTGAAAAAGAGATCAAGATTCGTTGCAAGTCATCAAGCGTTCTTTGAATTGAAGCTCATGTCGTCTGATTGATGATTTCTACTGATGATCTTCACTTCAGAAATAGACAGAAATAGCTTTGTGACTGTGATCAGTTTGTAAATCTCAAAATCTGTAAAAAGTCAAAACACATCATCGACTCATCGTTCATGTTTCAACTACTAGTCAAGCATATGCAATGTTCAAGTTACAGCTGATCTGAACAGCGCTTTTTCGATAAAGCAGTATATATCAACGACATAACATGAGTCAAAACTTGAGGTAGAGAGCGATCAAATCTAGTGCAGAGCGTCATATTCAGAAGAATTGAAATTTGCTGAAATGATTCGTCATTATTGAATGACGTAGATATCTATTAAAATGCAGCTGAATCTCTGAAGCTCAGTCAGTTCTCTCAAGAGTCAGCAGAAAGTTTCAAAAAGTCATTCAGCAAGTCATTTATCATACTCATGAATCATTCGAATATGACAAACATGTCAAGTCAATATCTTCAAATTTCATCTGACTTGTTTCAGCAGAACTCGCATGATAACGAAAGCTTCACAGATGTCTACTTTTTTCCTTCTTACTCGCTGACTTCTTATTCTATGATTTCAGAGACAAAGAATTGATCATCTTTCGCGCTTGAGACATGAAATAATCTGATTCACACGACGAAACTTGAAGTCGAGCGAAGAGTAAGAACTCACTTTTACGCTCTCTCACTCTCTGATCTATGCTACTCTTCGTCGACTTCGTCTTTGAAGATTTCGTCAACTGTTACGAGCGTACCAAGGCTGAACAAGGCTGAAGCCCTAATCAATTCGCAGTGAACGCTAGCGAGTTCCCTGCGTAATGATTAGGGCTAACCAGCGAGCTAGTCAGGTTTGGCCCAGATATGGCCCAGATATGGCCCAACATCCTTTTCTTTCACCAACATCTTGTTCATCTACATCACATTCTTCCCGTGTCACAAACACATCCCTTTCGGGCCTAGCGCAGTCTCTGAACATTACATAAATAGAAGCTTTTGTACCAATCTTCTTCTGTATTCTTAATATTCAGTTATAGCTACCTCTAAAGATCAAGCACTATCAATTCTGATCTTCATTGATTGTATCATCTAGGCACGGTCCTGACATCAACAGAGCTTCAGAAAGTATTAGACTTTCTTCTGAATCAAGTTGATTGATTGAAGATGACAGTTAAAGTGACTGAGCATCGAGCGTTGTCAATTTACTGCAACGTCATCGAGAAGATATTGCTAACACATATTCATCAACTTGTGAAAATCGAGAGCGAGAACGAGAATGCAGCTAATTTTGAAAGCGACAATGACGACAAAGAGTATGTATATGTGTACGAGAGCGATGATGAAGATGAGATTAGAAGTGAAGCTTCAAGAGAGAGTGAAGACGAGAATGAAGATGATGATGAAGACATGAAAGAAGATGATGAAGACAGCTATGGTGATATGAATGACGATGAAGACAACGTATACGACAGTATATGAAGAGTAAGCGAGAAGAGACAAAGCAATTGACACATTTGATGCGATTGTTTGAGAATGATAGTCTCAAGTCTGAGTTTGCGACATATAGAACTATCATTTAGCCTAGAAGATTTTTCATGCGTTGATTGAAGAAGTACGAGTCTGACGTTCGACAATGACATTGACTTCTGCATGAAATGTAATGCAGAATATGCTAGAAGTCTGATTGTTTACTACACTGAAAAGCGATCAGCTCAAAAGATGATGAGGAAATTTTCAATAATGTTATTGATAGTGTGAACAACTTCTGAATATGAGAAAGTAGTCGCTGAAAGAGCACTTCTCACGAGCAGATTCTTCAAAAATAAGATTGTGATTCGCTTTTTGAAGAGATAAGCGAAACTCAGTTCTTCACGTGACGTGCTCAAAGTCTCTGAATAGTAAATTGACAGACAAAGAATATGATTCTTTCTAGACTAGTCAGCTTTAGATCGATGTATCAGAATCATACATGCAATCTCTGTTATGATGAAAGATCATGTTTCGTGATCTCACGATCAATAAGTATATTATCTTTCATTCTTGCAAACGATTGCGTCTTTGCTTTTGCGATGTAAGACATTCTGTATATTTTTCTGACGCAGAAGATTCGAAACAAAATAAAGTGCAGACATATATTGAATTAAGCGAGACGAATGTTTGAGTCTCATTTCTGACTTTTTCTCAGCTTCTGTTCTGACGTCTCTCAAACTTCAACTCTGACTTTCTTCGCTTCAATTATCACTTCTCGTTCTCTAGTTTCGACTCTTTTCGCGCTTCAACAAATTTCGCAAGATGTGATAGTCTAGAAGACACATTGACTTGACTCGTGATTGAGTCGACGATGTGATGCACACGTGCTTTATTCTAGAACTCAGCATAGAACTGATGTGAGTCGATGAAGAGAGCAAACATGTCGTAAGACACTATATGTCTTGAAACACTATGTCTTGAATCGCTGTGTGTCTTGAGTCACTATATGTCTGAAAACACGTGTCGTAAGACATCATACATCTTGAGACATATGTCACGAGACACTATATGTATTGAGACACATGTAGAAAGACATTATACGTCTTGAGACATATGTCACGAGACACTATATGTATTAAGGCACATGTAGAAAGACATTATACATCTTGAGACATCATATGTATCAAGACACTCGTAGAAACACACTACATGACTTAAGATCAACGTATTAGACACTTCTACTTTTCTTTCTCTTGTACATTTAATGAAGATCGTACAGGAATGGTTTTTGAATCAATACGTATTTCATCTTCAAATACATGTGATCGATTTTCTTTGATTCTATTGTAAATATTACATCATGAGCAGTAACAAAAACTCAAGCCCTTGTTACTCAATTCTGTCATTCTGATAAATAGTATGCAATCATTCTATCGCTTCGAGAGCTGATATTTCAATTTCAGCAGTTTTATTCGATCGTTCAAATAGTCACGTACAAGACTTCGTAGATCATCTCGCTGCTTATTGATCTCGAATACTAAATCACGATCAGTCTTGATACGCAAAGAGCGAATTGTACTTACTCATCATCAGCATCTTTTTCTTTTCGCTCTGCATCTTTTCGTTGAATTCTTGCGCACTTTCAGCGTTTTCTTGCGCGATCTCGATATTCTCTGAATGTCTCATGTTCATCTCTGTTTGTAAAACTTCTGCAAATCTGCGAATTCTTGATAAACAGTTTCACGTTGATCAAAAGACACTTTGTTCTTTTTCAAATAGATCGAAAAGATTGAGATGAAGAGAATCTATTCTGCATGTCAGTGAATCAAACGAAAGCATCGATGAACATCATCTTATTCAGATTGTCGTCTTTCAAGACATTATTAAGCAGCGACTCTACTGCGAGAGCAGTCTCTGTCATTGTAAGTTTCTCATTAGTGAATTCTCAACCTCGCTTCATGCTTATCGATGTGTTGTACTTGTCAAATCACACGAATTCAAAGAGTACTAGCCTTGCGAGCCTTATAATCATGAATCAGCTGTTTCAGATACAACAAGTGTGCAGTCATCTTGAACTCAGCGACTATCAGAAGAATGCTTTCATACTCGCTCACAGAGACACTGATTTCATAAGACTCACTGAATAGTATCAAACGAGAATCAGTCGCGCTCTCGTTCTCGTCGATCTTGACGCGATACAGAAGTTCTCGTGTCAGTTCTTTACGAGATTCGACGAAAAGATTCAGTCTATTCTGCTTCTCATGTGTTCAAGAAGTCATCACGAAAGAATGATTCTGCACGAAGAATCAGAAGCTGATGAAAGAAATTCATAAATTGATGTATTGCTCAACTTTGATCTTCAGTGATCGAGAAAGATTGATGCTAATCTTGACAATGTCATAGACGTGACTAATGAGAGCTCGAACGCGATCGTGACGAAACGTTTCGCTTCGTCACAGTACACTGACGCATTGAACAACAGATGTGAAAAGAAACAACGCAGCAGAGATATAGATGTACATGCGAGAGAAAAGCGACTTGAAGAACAGATGACGTCAGATGAAACAGACAGAAAGCGCGATCAACGCTTGATGTGTACGAAGAAAGATTTCGTAGAACGATCGACGCAAGAGAGAATGCGAGAGTAGTAGAAGAACACACAGCGATGATTCGATCTGAGTATGATTAGTTAGAGATGAAGATGAAAGTAGCAACAAAGACTAACTATCAGTTCAAACAGATGCTTTGATACTTTCAACGAGAAAGTGGTTCGATTGATCACGATGACGAGTACGTGAAAGAGATTGAGCGCGAACGTCATCAATCTCGTCGAGCGATGAACGCGTCGATAAGAATTCAAAGAAAACTCGAGAAGATCAGTCAGAAAACTAAAATGAGCATCTGCAAAGAGCGAAATCATGTTGACGAGCGATAGATTCTCGACTTGAAGATCAGTTTTAGAGATCGTGAAAACTCGAAAGCTAAGACAGAAGACATTGATCGTGATGTAAATCAGCTGAATCAGAACGTTGATTCGACTTCACGAATTCAAAAGTCGATGACGATTCAGAAAGTACAAGTAAGTAAGATGCTTGAACGTAAAAAGAGAGATCTTTTCTCGAAATCACACTGTACGAAAAAGAAGATTAACAATAATGAAGACAAAGAAGAAGTCATTCGCGACAGTAGCATATATCTGAGTGACATTCATGAAAATACGAAGTCGAAGCAGTATTACAGAGAAGAGATGAAAAATCGAAGTGAATCAAAGAAGTGATAAGAAGAAAGACTGAGAAGAAAATAAAGAAATGTATTGAAACGTCAAGATTCTTTTAATATGTGAAACTGAGATTGAATAGAACTGATCGTGAGAACAAACATAAAAAAAGTTGAGAAGAGAAAACATCAAGAGTATTAGAAAAGAAGCAGAAAATGATGACTCATAAGAGCAGAGCTAAATTGTCATCATTTTTGATGATGCGCTATATTTAGAATTCATTTCGAGAAACGAAAAGAATTTCAACTCACTAAATCGACGCAAAAAGTTCAGAAACAGAGGTTTTATAATTTTAGATTGACATATCAAGATATTTGTGAATCTCTAAAAAGAATCGTCTATACTGACATGTGAAGTCTTCACGCGAAAACTTCAGCTCAGTTCATCATTCACTCGAGTCAATTCTTTCGTCAATCACACTGAAGCAATCAATGCTGAAAATGTTAGATTCTGATTGAAGCGACTAGATTGCAACTCATCTTCATTAGCTTGTTTATCGAAGAAGCAAACGTCGTCGTCGACAGAAATTCGACGACGTCGAAGTTGAAAGATCAACGATTCAAATTCTCGACATCGATAACTTCGTCGTCTTTGATGCATTTCTGCATGAGTTTTATCATAATTCTACTGAGCATTCTTACATCTCTAATACTGATCTCGTCTGACGAAGCGATCTGACAACAGCATTCTTGATTCGCTGTCATGTAATGTTAACGAAGTCTTCTGTGAACTGAGATTGAGATTGATCGATTTTGACGTCTTCTTCGACGCTTAAAAGAATGTTGAAGCAACTGAGAGACTCATGCTTCATTTTCTGAAAGATAAGATAGACAAGACTCTCAAGTATCTATTGCGATTAGCACATTCTTCGTGACATCTCGTCTGTCAGATCTATCTGTTCGAGTATGACTGTCAATTCTTGCTCGTCGAAATAAAGAGAAGAAGCAACGATCTGAACAAGAGAGATGTTCATACGCTCGAGAATGACATAGAAGAATTTCTCGAAACTAAAAGATTCTAGAACGACAACGAAGTTGTCGTGTCGAATGTGATGTAACATGTGAAGCTTCTCGTGAGAGTCTGATTTCGAAAAACTTTTCACGATGACACGTTTGCGAAGAGATTCTTTTTGAACAGCAACAGTAATGAAATGATCAAGCTTGAGCTGAAAGATCTTCTTGTAGCTTTTTCACGAAGATTTGTTTTTCATTTTCTTATATTCGCAAATTTCAAGCCTCGTATCTATCTCAATTCTCTGCGAAGAGAGAAATCTTTTTCTTTTTGAATCTTTGTTTTTAGAGATCGAGTGATTCTGAAAATGTCGTTTCGATTCTGTGACATTGTCATGAGACTCTGTAGTCAAAGTAAACTGCTCGACTTCTCTTAGATTTCTCATGTTGAACAGAGTGTCACGCTTGAAGAGTTGAGAACTCATGCTGAGTATTCGTGAAGAATGAGAAAATGTTTGAAGATTTGATGTGATTGTTGAATAGAAAATACAGTCAAGAAGAGAATGAAACGTCGAAAACAATGCGACGTATGAGTAAATCGACAATGATCAGGAAATTATTTAAAGCACAGAAAGAGAAACAGTTTCAAGTAGAAGAATGACAGCACTTTTTGAAGTCTGTCAGAAACGACGCGCAATACAAAGTACAAGCATTGTCAGATCGCAAGACACTCTAATGTATCTGTTTGTTTTTCATTCTTCATCAAGTAAATCTTCTTGAAATGTGACGAGCTCAAGCGCACGACGAAGAGTCAAGACTCGAGGCGAAAAAAGAGCATAAATACAAAGAAACGACTCGCGTCAGGCTCAAGTGACTGCATTTTCGATGAAACGAGTCAGAAAAGCTCAATGACACGAACGTAGAAAGATTGAAATCGATATTTCGAAAAGAATGTCGTTGACTTGACATACATAATCACATCTGTGCTGTTGTTGATCAGCAACATCTCGATGCTGCTATACTGATTTCAGAAATCTCAGCGAAAGCATTGCTGACTAAATCGAAGAGCGAATATTCGAAGCTAGTTTTTTCGATCGACTATCAGCTGAAATGCCTGCACGAACGACACAGAATTCAGGCAGAAAAAGAAGTTCTTTCTTCAGCGAATAAATAATGAACAGTAAATCTTTATCTCGCAGATACGATGAAACTCTTCTCAAAATCAACGCTTCTGACCTTTATCTTTTACAGACATCGATCGCGAGCTGAAAACATATCTGATCGAGAAGTATTTCAATGAAGAAATGTTCGTCGATGACGAGATCTATCACAAGATACATCAATATCACTTTCAACGCAATCTTAGCTTTGAACGACGATGATGAAATCGTCTGACTGCGCATGAAAAGAGATGTCTGAGACAGCTTTTTTGACACAATGAGCTGATCGCGACTTGCGATGCTCTGTTAAACATCATTGATCTTTGAGAGAATTGAAGAAATAGCACACTACACACAATCATGATCATTAAATGTGATGAGATGAGCAGATACTTGACGAGTGCTCTGATTTGCTTATTCTTCGATAGAAAAGTTTACGTTATCTCAATCATATCAAGAAGATCTGAAAGACGCTACTTCAGCGAGACAAGAACGCGATGCACAAGATAAATCAAGTCACAGTGAAAGCTCTGAAGCTGAAAGCATCACGATTATCGACGCTGAATGTCAAAGTTTTGCGAGATCAAGTGCTAGAAGAGAAAATATTCGACGCTTTTAGCGAGCAAGAGCGTGTGACAATATGAGACAAACTGCAAGTCGTCAACGATTTGATTTCTTCTCTGTTTACTTTCTTCAAGAACATCAAATATCTGAAAGCGTGCGTCAATTGCATGAAACAATTGATAAGTCTATCTTCTTGAAACATTGTGTTCATCACGCTGAAAAAGACGTTTTGCGACGCAAATCAAAGAGCAGATCGAACTGTCATTCAGATCACGAAATTCAGCTTTACGTTTAGCTCGACAAGCTTGATGAATCGAGTGAATCTGAGCTATCAACAGTTGCATGTCTATGTCATGCGTCACTATCTTCAAATGTCTAGAAAGCTCAAAGAAAAAGAGCTTCTGACGAGACTGATGATCAACACAGATGAAACGATGCTGCGCGACTTTGCTGATCTGACTGATCGATTAGATTTCAAGTCTCTCGAGATTATTGCTCTAAAGCAATGTTCAAAGTCGACGATTGCAAGAGCGCAATTCGAAAGATCGAAGTCTCTGCTAGTCATGAATGATGTCGATGAGATAAAGAAATGAAGATGTGAGCTATCACGCGTAGAAAATTATGTAGAGAATGACGAGTTTCTGTTCGTAAATCATCTACACAACGAGAAGAAGAAACAAGACGAGAGAATTACATTCTTTTTCGTTCGAAAGTTCGTCTACTTTGCATTCTTTGAAAGATCATTATTCTTGATCTTGAATTCGATTTCTCGAGTTTCTGATCGCACAGACGAGAATATGAACAGATCGCAAGATGCACACATATCGCAGAAAAGACGAAAGCAAGAGCAGCAGAGACAGAAGCTGAAGAGACAGAAGCTGAAGAGACAGAAGCAAGAGCAGCAGAGACAGAAGCAAGAGAGACAGAAGCAAGAGCAGCAGAGATTGAAGCTGAAGAGACTGAAGCAAGAGAGATTGAAGCAAAAGAGACTGAAGCAGAAGAGACTGAAGCAAGAGCAGAAGAGACAGAAGCAAGAGCAGCAAAGATTGAAGCTGAAGAGATTGAAGCTGAAGAAATTGAAGCTGAAAAGATTGAAGCAAGAGCAGAAGAGACAGAAGCTGAAAAGACAAGAGCAAAAGCAGAAAAGATTGAAGCAGAAGCAGAAGCAGAAAAGACAAAAACAGAAGATACTTAAAAGACTAGAGCAAGAAAGACAAGAGCAAGAGAGACAAGAACAAGAGAGATTTAATAAGAAGAGATTAGAGCGAGAAAGACTACAAGAGAAGCAAAAAATGATAAAGCAGAAAAGATTAAAGAAAGAGAGACTGAAGAAAGAAGAGCAAGAAAGAAAGAAGAAAGAGAAGCGAGAAAGACAGAAGCAAGAGAAGCGAGAAAGACAGAAGCAAGAGAAGTGAGAAAGACAGAAGCAAGAGAAGTGAGAAAGACAGAAGCAATAAGAGCGAAAAAGACAGAAGCAACAGAGACGAGAAAGACAGAAGCAAGAGAAGCGAGAAAGACAGAAGCAAGAAGAGCGAGAAAGACAAGAGCAACAAAGACGAAAAAGACAGAAGCAAGAGAAGCGAGAAAGACAGAAGCAAGAAGAGCGAGAAAGACAGAAGCAAGAGAGACGAAAAAGACTAAAGTATCAAAGTCTAGAGAATCAACAAAGACTACAGAATCAGCAAAGACTCGAACAAGAAGAATTACTTGAGAAAGAAGAACTTGATCAAGAGAAAACAAATCAGCAAACAGAACAAGACGTAAATCGAGACGAGACTTCAGCAAATCTGCTCTCGACGAAAAAAGCACGAAAGTCTGAGACTCAACTTGAGAAGAGATCAGATAACACAAAGATTCGCATCAACTTTAAATTTCGTGAAAAAGACTTCTGAAAAGATGCATCATTTCTTATGATCAATTCATTCGATTCATTCGAGATCGAAAGAGTAGCGAAGAAGAAAATAAGAGAAAAGATAAGACTTTTCAATATCGAGCTGCGCATGTTAACTTCACAGAAGTGTTATCAAGTCGTGATGATCAACGAAACTTACACTACACTCTTAATTCGAGAGTCAGAAATCTATATCGACAACGAGTTACAGATTTCTGCAATGAACGTTCGCATTGATGTCTTATCTCAACAACAACATATGCTGAAGAGAGTTGTCATCAATAATATATTTCAACTGCATCACGTGCAAAAAAAACATCATGAAAGAGTCTTCATATGAAAGAAAATCACTCTGAAAGACACAAGATCGTTGATGAATTGATGACATACAGAGCTAGAGTAGACTTCACACAGTCATCATATCAGAATCATCTCGTTTCGAAGATCACAGACATCGAAAACGATTCTTTCTTTCTATCATTAGTCGTCGAGCTTCTACGAAATTTGAAAGAACATGAAAGCTTTCATGAAGAAGTGAACGATGAACATATGACACGTAGTACATATCTTAAAACTACATTCGACGATTAAGAGCTCGCGAGCATTTCGTAGACTTACGAACGAATTGTGATTTCTCACACGATGAAAGATGATCATGAACGAGTCAATCTTGAGAGTCATTCTCGTCTATTAGAAAAATGTCGTCAAGAAAACATAAGTGAGCAAGAAGTGATATTTCTAGTAAATTAGTGCAGCAGACATAGATTTCTTTGAAATCATGCACGTCTCGCGACACATCATTCTATTGACTTCTATTATTGATCTGATCTAGCACGCGCGTTGACTCAGCTCATCGTACTACTATCGTTATTCTCAAAGTACTACAAGCACATTGATTGATCATGATGACGAGAACTTTTCAAGAAGAACGCAGACGATCGACGAAGAAGAACGACAGCAAGACATACATTTATCTTCGCTCTTCTTGAAACTGATAATCAGTGTATAGCGAATTCTTCTCGCATCTATGTTCACTTGAGACGTCTTCGAGATTGATCTACTCAAACTCTAAAGATGATGTCATGAACACGCAGATTCGCTGATGAGAAAGAACTTAGAAAATATGATAGATGAGATTCTGAGCAGACTAGAAGCGAAGACTGATGACAATTTTGCTGAGAAGAGAAATCGCTTAAGCACTTATCTGAAACTTATACAGCATTCTCATTCTTGTTGATTTACTACATAGTGATTCGAATAAATAGACGTTAGAAAATGTTTTCTGCACGATAATTGTAGTCGAAATCTATTCACGCTACTGCACGTCACACTAGATAGTGAATAGTGCGACTTCGAGCTATCAGATCACAAGAGTTTCATTCTTCATGTTTACAATTTTGAAAGACATAACAAAACTAAGCATCGTGTCTCATCTCAGTATAGACTGCTCGCTGAAACAGTCAATGAGCAGCTAGATACACAGAGAATACGACAATCATCAAGCAGTACTTGTTCATACTTTCATGTTTGCAATGAATTGAGCGATAAAACTAAAGCTCAGACAGTTCGTTCAATTCAGAACGTGCTCAGCTTGCAGAGTCTAGAATGTTCATATCATCAGAATCAGCAAAGAGCAAATCAGATGACTGTCATAGAAATCATTGACAATCTGCGAAGTCGCTTCATTCAAGCTGTCGTTCTTCTTTGCATGTTGAATTCTGTTCGCAACGATCTCATAATACATGATCTTGATCAAGACTCACACAATATTGATATGTCAAGAGAGCATCTATTCAAACGAAAGTTTCTTGACTTCTTCGCTCTCATTTGCGTCACAAAAAAGAACGATGACAGCATCTCAGCGACGTGCATGAAGAAAGACGCGTCGCAAGAAACAGTTCTTCGAATTGTCAGCAACTTCGAAGTAGATGAAAGAATCTTGAATCAACTTCGCGAGCTCGTGAATACGTTGAACAGCATCGAAAGTGAAGATACGATACTCTCTGTTTCTATAACTGAACATAGACTGATTGTTGAACTAATATCATTATTCTCTAATTCTCATCATATCTGACGAAGAAGTCGAGATTTTAGTCAGAATTGTAAGACTTGACATGATAAAGATTCGATACTATTTAAAGAATCTTCGTGATGTCAAAGATATCTTCGATGAGTGTATTTCAGCTGTTGAATCACGTATCATAGAATCTTTCACGTCGACATCTACTTCTCAGCAATTTCTGAAATGATTTGAGCACATCTTCGCAATCAAGAATTTGTCTGTTAATTCGAAGCTTGAGATTCTAATTCATTATATTCAATGAACTCAGAAAGTCAAAAGTCACTATCTTGACTTTCTTAAGACTGCATTTTTCGACAAGATTCAGTCATTATCTCGATGAGTTTATACGATTTTCAAGCTGAGATGATATGATATTGCTTTCAGAGCGCTCGTTCAACTCGCTTATGAGCTTTCTGCTCTTTTCAACTCTATGATTGTTGAGTCTGTAACTGCGTCGTCAAGAACGTCATTTACTATCTTCAAGAATGAGATATCTTTAATCTGTGTTCTATGTAAAATAGTTGAAGCTCGTACGAAGAAATACATCTTTCGTCTTGCTAGCGTCTGAAACGTAGTGAACGTAGAAAATTATTTTCGAAGAGCATGTTTCTTGAATCTAATTGTTCATGCTGAGATGCAGCTTGTCAATTTCTACGATCACAATCGACAGTGCAAATCATTCTTTCGATTCATCGAAGTGAGCAAGAAGTCTTGCTATCTCTGTCACATGTTTCTGACAACTCATTTCGAGTTCTTTTGCATTTCATTCTGTCATCAAAAATTATATCTATCGTGAATTTCTTTCTCAACGACTGATCTTAGCGTCTACAGACAATATAAGATCATTATAAGAGAGTTGAGCAAGTTGATGAAGACAGCAGCAAAACACGATCTAGCAGATCGCTTAAATGACGAACGCAGATCTGTTTCTTCGAATTTCACTGCGAAGATTTCTCTCTCTGACTTGACGAAATCTGCGAGAATGAAAACTCAAATTCTTGCTGAATCGCAGAATAACTTTCAACTCAGATCGAACACAGCGATGAACGAGAACATTGCAATAGAGAAAGCTGTCACGATTGAGAAAGAGACTTTCGAACCTGCATCATCTTTTCGCTCAATCGATGTAGTTAGTCTCACGTCATACATGAAAATTGAGTCGATAACGTTGAACAAAACAGAAGTAGCTACATCAACAGAATGATTCTTGACAAACAACAGCTTGATCTCGATTCTGACAATGATTTTTCATTTCATACGAACTGATGATGTCAATAAGCAAGACATAATCAGCATGAGAGATATCTTTGATTCTTCTACTAACTGCTTGTCGTAAGTCAAGCTGCTCGAGATTCTAAAGACTGATCATGACTTGAGAGTGACTTTTAAGAAGAATCAAGAAGTCTTGATGATCAACAATCAGATTCGCGTGAGCAACGAGCGACAATTTCTTGCCTGTCTGCAGTATCTGCATAACTCGAATATATCAAATTCGAAGACTCTCGTATATGACGTTAGCAAATTAATCTTTTCAAAGAATGAATTGACACTTCATCAGCTGTGACATTTTAGCAAGAAACTTCAAGTCAGTCAAAAACGACACTGACTTCTCTTTGAACAATCTGACTTGATAAGAAGTTCACAGAATATAAAAGTATAAGAAAGTGAAGTTGTAATATGCTATGTATCATGAGTGTAATCAGATATCTTCGCTAAGTATAAAGTGATTAATATATGTGAATAACAGTGTTCATTACTCACTTATTCTACGTCTTATTTCTTAATCATGCTCTCATCTAGTGTGATCGTTGAGTGAAGGTTTGACTGAATTGAATGTGAATTCTTAACAGAAAACTCAGGTCATCGAAGTCTACTTTTGTCGTGAAGAAACCTGAAGAGTGCTCGAAGAGAAGATGTGCATGTTTCTTTGATCTGAGTTATGAGCAGAGTAAGAAATTTCTTTTTCTCGACAATATGCACAGCACAGACAGAAGTCAAGAGAGCAGCATTCAACTCGTTTTCGTGAGAAAGTCTGTTTATCTGACTTATTTTGATACACAAGTATTCAATGATCGTGACAGCGAATTTATTGCCTCGAGCTCTTCAACAGAAGAATCACATCGATCAGACGACTTCTATTATAGATTAGTTGTTACTGATCTATTCGAACGACGAATTAAATGATCAGAAGAGAGAAAATGATGATCAAGATTGAGACTCAACGCAAGAAGACGTAGATCAAAGATACGCACTTCAAGAGCAATCAAGCACGAAAGAAACGTGAGAGAATCAAGATCGATAATGTCAGATCATTGAAGAGTAACGAGAGAAAGAAAGCTGTCAATGATGACATCGTCAAGAAAGATCACATACGAAAGAAGTAAATTGTATTAATCTCGAATATTTCATTTACATGTCTTAACATCTTTTGCTATAGTTCATGTTTTAAACAAATCTACTGCTATCAACACAATCTGTGTTTCATCAATCGTATGTGCATCGACAAGCAATTGAGTAAAATATGTCTTAAGTATAACATTAACTCAAGAAATGACTGCTGTCTAGAATGTCACAACTCGTCGACTGCTTCGAATTCATCGCTTTAAGTATCAGACTTGAACGAAGCGTCTGAGATGAGACTACGCAGTTTCAACGTTCTCGCAACGTCTTGTTCAAAGATTTGAATCACTCATTCATTTGACAAGTTTATCATCATAGCTAAACTTCTAGTCTTCTCATTTTTCACCATTCATTCGCAAATTCGAAGTTCAATCAACATCTCAATACTGCATCGATCGTATCATCTCTTCTATCTCTTCAAATCGATCATCAAAGTTTGCGATCGATCGATTTGAGATCTCTTCTAGTCTCTTCAGATGATTCTCTTCGACAGCGAGCTTTTTCAAGATCATTCTCTGCATCTTCAGCATGCATTCTTTCATGTCTAGT
>JAABUV010003458.1_pt1 | contig 20122 bp, 23 predicted proteins | sample 5559971 | NCBI WGS metagenome assembly JAABUV01 (sample SAMN10711881, study PRJNA513362) | rock metagenome | isolation source: Antarctica rocks | place: Antarctica: Victoria Land, Knobhead nord | collected 2015-12-19
CGCAGAGGTCGCCGTGCAGCACGTCGCGGCTGTGCAGGAAGGACATTCCCTCCGCGATCTGCGCGGCCAGCGACAGCACCAGCGGCAGGTTGGGCGGGCCCGTGTTGGCGCCCGCATTCGCGCGCAGCAGCCCGCGCTCGATCGCCGCCTGCGCGCCCAGCAGCCGTCCGCGCCGGCTCACAGGCGGCTCACAGCGGGCCCCAAGCGACCGCAGCATGAGCCTGCAGTCCCTGCACCCCGCGCCGAGGCACGCTTCGCCTGCAGCAGAGGCAGACAAACCTGGTGCGCGACACAAGTGCACCGGAGGCAGGACGCACAGCAGTTGAGCTGCCGAGCCTTCTCACCGCACACCGGCAGGCAGCCATCGTGACACAGGCGGACGCCCCTCCCTAGACCCTCCCTCCTGGCGCCGGTGCAGCCCGCGGCCACTTCATCATTCGGCCAGGCCCCTGTGCGCCTGTGCGCGCGCACCCCGAGCGTGCCGCGGTCGCAGAACTCCACGATCACCCAGAGCTCGGAGCACGCGTCGGCGAGGGCGCCCTTGGCGCTGGGCATGCCGGTGCTGGACACGGAGTCCCAGGACTTCGAGGGCTGCTGCAGCGCCAGCGCCTGGCGGCCCAGCTTCACCGAGCGCGGCAGCCGCGAGAGGTTGCTGTACCTGCGCGCGCGCGCGCCGCAGGTCAGCCAGGGCTGCAGGTCAGCGGACGCAAATACTGGACCTCACAAGCGCGTCTGCGCCACCTGCGCGCGCGCGCACGCCAGACGCGGCCGCCAACAGGCGCCCGACGAGCGCATGCGCTGCCGGCGCCGCACAGCCAGGCCGCTGCCGCGCGCGCTTGCGCACGTCGCAGGGAACGGGCCGCCGGGCGCGCGCGCGGGCGCACCAGGAGAAGGCCAGCGTGCGCAGCACGCACGGGTGGCCGCCGCCGGAGGTCAGCGTGGCCTCCAGCGGCTCGGAGCCGTTAAAGCGCACGTTGGTCACGTCACGAATGACCTGGCGCGTGCGACGCGCCTGTCACGCCGGGCGCTGGTCGCGCCACCTGCGCACGCGGAGACTCCACACACGCCCCGCCCTTCGCGCCTTCGCTCGCCCTCGCCTCGCCCCTCTCACGGAGCGGCTGGCAGCAGCGGGCGCAGGAGCAGAGGTCCTGCCGCCAGCGCACATCCTCCCCAGGCACGCACCGGTGCGGGCCCCCAGGGCTGGCCGAGCGGGGGCGTGCCTTGACGGCCACCGTCGCCCCGCGCCAGGACGCCTGGTACAACCGGCCGTATATGCTGCCGCGGCTCAGCAGCGAGCGCAGCTCCAGGTCCTCGAACGGCGTCTCCACCGGCATGTTCGTCAGGCCTGCGCGCACAGGGGCCTGGCCTGACCCCGCGGGCTCCCACCTGGCTGCCCGCCAGACAGCGGCGGACCGTGAACAGGGCACGCACAGCTGCGCTGGCGCCGCCGTCCTGGCAGGCACCACGGGGATGTGGCAGGAGCGCCGTGCCGCTGGGCACGCCACCGTGACGAGCACAGAAGAAGGCGGGAACTGACGGCACGGGCGGCGGGGCGCACTGCGGCCCGGGCTGGACAGCGAGCTCGCCATCGACAGCCCGCCCAGCGACCCCATATTTCGCGTGTCCCCGAGCTCCGCGCCGCGCAGCTCGAAGGGCAGCCCCCCGCTGCTCGCGCGCGAGCAGGTCGCTATGCACTGGCTGGGCCGCGGCTCGATCAGCAGGCCCCCCGTGCTGCTCGTGCGCCGGCACGCCACCCGCGCGTGCTCCGACGCGGACGTCGAGCAGGTCAGCTGCGTGCGCGGAGCCGCAAAGTCATCGGCGCCCGCCCCGCCGCTGGCGTCGCCGGCCGCCGCGGCAAATGCGCTGCGCAGCGGCAGCGCTTGGGGTGCCGGCGGTGCCACCACGCACGGTGCCTCCGCGCCAGCACGCGACCGCGCGGCGGGCTGCGACGGCACTGCCGGCCGCACGGCCGGCTGCGCTGCGCTGCGCCGCTCTGGCGGTGAAGCTGCCTTGGCGCCTGCAGGCGCCCCGGGAGCGGACGCCGCGACAGCCTGCCCGTTGCCCTCCACCTGCGCACGCACGGGTGACGCTGCTCGCGCGCCGGTGTCCGGCGTGTCTGTGCCGTGCGCACCCCGCAACCGCGCACCGGCCAGCCTCACAGGAGCAATCAGTCCGCCCATTCTGCGTCAAGCAGGCTCCGCATGCCGACGGTGTTGGCCCAGGAAGGTCAAGCCGTGTCATTGCTCGGCGTGCAGCAAAGTGGGTGGACAACCGGGCGCCCCCAAGCCTGTACGACGGCTGCCGCCGGGCACCAGCTCCGCACCTTGGCCGCTTGAGCATCCAGGCTGCGGGCAGGCGGCTGCTTCCCGTCCTCTACCACCGCGGGTGGATGCCCACAGCTGTTGCCCATGGCGAGAAACTCGGACCAGGAGCACTGTCTGGCTTTGGCCACACTCGCTGGATGTGGCAAGCGGGCGCCCGGCTTCGTCTGGGAGATCTGTTGCTTGGGGTCATGGACAGGCCTGCTGCCTCAGCCCATGATTTCCTTGAGCCCGTGCTTGCCCTTCCAAGTTTTTTTTCACACAGACTTCAGGCTGTGCAAGGGGTGGCTCCCCTCACAGGTTGTTGCTCAAGCGCGCCGGCCGTATTCCTGCGTGCACTTGCGCCAGGTGGCCCTTTGTCACCCGCACTCCCCTGAATAAACATTGCGCGTCGGCGCGCTGGCCCAGACGAGACCTGACGCTCGGCCGGCACTGCAGAACCAGCAGGCGCCGGCAGCGGGTGCAATGCTCGCCCGTGTGCTTGCAGTCGTCCTGGTGCTCATCTGCGTGCTGGCGACGACCGCATTGGGCGCCGGCGGTAGGACTCTACTGGCGGTCGACGGCGCACCCGGTGCGCCGCTCCAGCCTGTCCAGCACCTCTCCGGTCCGGCACGCGTCCGGTCAAACGTGGCTCTGTGCCCGGTGTCTGGTCGGCGGCGCTGAGCTCAGCGCTTGGACGCGGCAGGCTCGGCCGGACCCGTCGCTGCTCAGCCCGGCAGGAGTCGCATCTGCAACGAGGCCTGCGTGCTGGGCAAGCGCTGCTTCCAGGGCAGCTGCGTGGCAGACCCCTCTGGTGCGCCTGCTGGCGTGCCTGCGGCCCGTGCGTTGCAGCGGCTGGCCCCTGTCCTTCACGGTCCACCAGTCGCTGCAGCCTGTGCTCTGTTGAGCACCGCAGGGCGCCTCATGCTCCGTACATCCGCTCTGTATCGACCCGCGGCCTGTGTGGGCCAGTGCGGGCGAGCTTGGAGGAGGCGCCTGCGCCTGCGCCTGCAGCGCGGCCACCCAGCGGAGCTTCATCAGCGCAGGGCGGCCAGGCTGGGTGAGTGTGTCTCAGTGTGAGTGGGTGTGACAGCGGGTGACAGCCCTTGCACCAAACTGCGTGCCCTGCGCACCACATGGTCTACGTTTGCAGGAGTTTGCTCACTTGTGACTAAAATTTGAGCCGCATGTTGCTCCAGGCTACTGAGCCTGATGTCCTTGTGTTGTGTGCATGTTCCTGTGAGCTTACAAGTGATAGAGCGCCAGGTTAGAAACGGCGCCAGTGCTCCCTGCCTTCCGAGCTCACGCCCCTGAATCAAGGGCCTTGATGCTTTGCACAGTTTTGGCCGCCAGTATTGATGGACGGCGAGCCTTACACCGCAGTTGCAAGTTGTACCAGGTGCGACGCCATGTAAGTGATAGCGACCGCGCGCAAGTGCCGCTTTGCGGCAGTCATGCTTCGTAGTCCCCTGAAGCCCACGCACGAGTTGGGTGCACTGCCAGATGCACCAGCACATCCCAACATGGGCAGGAGACACGAAAACGCGACGCGCCTCACGAGGTGAGCATTGCACGGACGCACGGAGGCCGTGCACTAGATGGCCCTCATCACAGGCCCACTTAGACTGAGGCTGGCCTGTTGCCGTGCGGGCTCGCCAAGAGCGCCAGCGCAGACGCGACTACATCCGCGGGCGGCAGGTCACCTGTTGCAGAGACGCGAGCCCCCGGGGTCGGGTCTGTTCAGGCTGGGTGCCAGCCTGCACTTGAGGGTAGCCTGGTGCAGCGCAGGCGATGAGCACGGGCGCACCAGAGAGGCAGAAGAAGAAGTCTTCTGCCGTGGGGGGTAGCTCCAGGGTGGCAAGCTGGTCAGCCAGGAGCGTTGGGGGCATGAAGTGCGTGTGCTGCGCTGCCCGCGACAGCACGCGCCTCTCCAGCGCGTCCCTGGACGGAAGGAGCATGACCTACAGGGCACGCCGCGTCTCTGAGGCGCTCGGCGCACACTCTCTGCCCACGAGTGGACCATGCCGCTGGTGTGGGGCCCGCACAATGGCGACCCGGCTCGAAGGGTGCGGGCCCCGCAGCGTCCGGCGGTACGCCCGCTTCAGCGCCGAGCAGGCGACGACGGCGCGCCCGCCCGCCGCGCTGCCGGCGTGCCGGTCCACGACCGCAGCGAGCTCCAGGAGCCAGGGGCGCCGGTCCTCGTCGGTGAGGGGCTGCCCGGCGCGGAGCTTGGCTGCGCGGCAGAGCAGCAGCCGTCACCCGCAGGCTCCGAACAGCGCCAGGCGGCAGCAGCACCGCGGCGCCGGTGCGCGCCGATGTTGCCAGGCGGGTGGAAGTCGTCGCCCTCATAGAAGGTGGCACGCGTGCGACTCGCCAGGAGGCGGCCCGCAGTGCTCTTGCCGCAGCCTGACGGGCCGCCCATGATGACCACCTGGGCCTGCAGGTCGGGAGCCAGTGCGAGCGCCGCGGGCTGCATTGCGCCCGCTCTGACCTACTGGCTCAAGCGGCGCTGGAGCATGCGTTGGCACGGGACTGCATCCCTGTGAGCAGACCAGGCACTGTTGCCGGCACTGATGGCCAACTGTTTACTGAATGACCGTGGCTTCGTGCACAGAGGTGTCGCAGCTCACAAGCAAGCGGCGCTACTCAGGCATTGGAACCACAGGTGCCCGACAACAAGGGAGGCTCAATGACAAGGTGGCTTGCCCTAGCCGTTCAAACCTGTTCAGGACCTAGCAAGTTTGAGGCACGCGACGACGCCTGCGCCCGGGGCGGTGGACAGCAGCTACCAGAGGGACATCGAAACGCGTGGGTGAGCCGCTCCCGTCTGCACGCGCGCCCAGCATGGCGAACGAGGAGCCGGAGGGCGCCGCCAGCGACCAGCTGAGCCTGGGCGAGGCGCCCAAGTTCCTGTGCGGCGTGGCGGTCAGCGTGTACCAGAACTCAGGCGCGGCATCGCCCCCGATGTGCAGGCATCTGCGGGAACGCATGCTCGCGCATTGGGCGCGCTCCAGCCCGATGCCGTGCGCAGGCGACCCCAACTCGCAGTGGAAGGCATTCGAGGAGCAGAAAGCGGCGCACGTAAACGTGAACCTGCGCCTCTCTGCCGGCGTGCTGCCGGAGTGGGACACGCCGAGCGCGAGCGGCGACGGCGTCGTCGCGGCCACCTGGGAGAACCTGGGGCCCTCCAAGATCGTGGGGGACCAGCGCATCGGCGTCGCCAGCGACTTTTGGAACCGCTACGAGCAGGACATCCAGCTCGCAAAGGACATCCGTGCGTGCCCATGATTGCTGCTGGCAAATCACCCCTTTCGCCGATGCTGCTGCACGCTGAGGTCGCGTGGCTCGTGCGCAGACTGCAACAGCTTCCGGCTGTCCATCGAGTGGAGCCGCCTGTTCCCGCGCCGGGGCGAGCTCAACCAGGCCGCCGTGGAGCGCTACAACGCGATCTTCGACACGCTGGAGCGGTGCGCGCCGCCACACTGCTGGCTGGTGCTGGAGCAGACGCAAGCGCACCGGGCTGCGCTGCGTGCACCTTTCGCAGCTCCACAGTCATAGCAAGGCCCCTGGCTCATACCCGAGCGGGCGCATTGGCGGGCGCACTCGCCGTGCCTGGGCCTGCGGCGGGCGTCACTGCGTCATCGTTGCGCGGCAGGCAGGGCATGGAGCCGAACGTGACGCTGCACTGGTTCGTGCACCCGAACTGGTTCCAGGAGATGGGCGGCTTCACCAGGGAGGAGAACATTGAGGTCTTTGTGGACTGGTGCCGGACCGCGTTCTCGCTGTTTGGTGCGCCCTCCTTGCCGCGCATGTCCTCTGACTCGCTGGGCAGGGCGTGCGCCTCAGCGTCAGCCCGCTAGCGAGCGTCTCATCATCGCTCCAGCCGCTCACCCGCGGGATGGCCGCGCAGGCAAGCGCTCCAAGCACTGGACCACCTTCAATGAACCCACCGTGGCGGCAAACTGTGGCTGGACGCTGGGCAACCACCCGCCCGGCAAGCTGCTGCACTTCAAGGTGCGCATGGTATTGTGGGAGCGCCCGGCCCGGCAGCCGTGCGACGGCGCACAGCAGGACGCTGCTGGGGCAGCCACTTGTTGCTGTCGATCCACTGTGCGCCTGCCTGCAGTCAGAGGACGCATGTGTTGCATGTCAGGGGCGGCATGTGCCATGCAACTCCTGCTGCCAAATGCGCTGCGGGTCGCTGCCAGCTCGACTCAGCCGGGTGCTGCCGCGGCGCAGAAGTCGGGCGAGGTGCTGCTGAACCTGCTGCGCAGCCACGCGGCCGCCTACCGCGCGATCAAGGCCATGCCGGGCGCGCCAAGGCCCCGAGTCGCACGTGGGTGCATGCGTGTTGGCTCGCGGCGCGAGGGGTGCCGACCAGCGACGCCTGAACAACTCTTACAGTCGTCCGGGCTGTTCAGTGCCGACCGGCGGGTGAGCGTACAGCAGGGCTTGCGCCTCCGTCAGGCGGAGCCCTGGGCTCAGCGCCGCCTGCGCGGGGGCAGGCGGCGACAAGGTCATGGTAGGCATCTGCCACAACGTGTGGTGGATCGAGCCCAAGAGCAAGGGCCTGCTGTACCTGCACACCAGGCGCGCGCCGCGGGCCACGCTCGCGCCCGCTGCGCCGCGACCGTGCCGGCATGGCCTGACGGATGCGAGGCGCAGGGCGATGGTGGCCTTCGGCAACCGGCTTTGGGGCAACGAGGTGGTCATGACCTACCTGCGCACCGGCGAGTTCCGCCACTGGGCGCCCATCAGGAAGGTCACGCGCTGGACGGTGGGCGCGGGCCCCCGGCGCCGCGTGCCTGATGCGCGCCGCAGGGCGTGCGGGGCGGCGGCGGGCGCTGAGCCGCGCGCGCTGCCCAGGACCCGCGCGGGAAGCCAGGGTGCGACTTCTTCGGCCTCAACCACTACGCCCGGCGCGGCCCCCGCGCAGCGCACCTCTGTAACTCTGCGGTCTGACAGCCGCGGCCGATGTCTGAACCGCCTGATGGGGCGTCGCGCAGGGGCATCATCGGCCTGAGCCTGTCGCCGACGAACAAGGGCCCCAAGGGCCTCGCGGACATGGGCTGTGCGCCCCGGCCTGCGCCGAAGCCCCCGCCCAGCCGCCGCTGTGCAGGAGGCGCTGCGCAGCGCGGCTGCGCCCTTGCGGCGCAGTGCAGGCCTGCAGGTTGCACTCCTGGTACGACTGGATGCTGCCGTGCGGGCGGCTGGGGATGCCTCTGCCGGCTGGCGTCAAATCCGGCCCCGTGCAGCGCACCGCAAGCTGCTCACCGCATGGCTGGCCCGCAGACCCTGTGGCTGGCGCGCAGACCCGGTGTACCCGCCGAGCCTGTACAAGGCGATCTCCTACGCGTCCACGCTCGGCGTGCCCGTGTACATCCTGGAGAACGGCATGCCCTCCAAGGAGGACGACAGCCGCCGCTCCGACTGGATCAACGGCTGCCTGGCCGAGGTGCGGCGCCTGGCGGGGCTCCGTGCGGCGCTGCAGGGCGCCTTTTCCAAGCGAACGTGCATGCGCGTCTACGTGCACAGCCAGACGATAGGGTCGAGGCCCACCCCCAGATGTCAAGCATCTTTCCATCTCAGAGACTGGGACTTGTACATCAATGCGGCTGCGTCGTCCACGCGTTGTTTAGGCAGCATGTGAACCAACAGATCGCGCGGCTGCCAAGGCAGGCAGGGTGAGATGCATCAGCCACTGAGCACACCTTTTGGAAGGCCATCCTTCGCGCGGGCAGTTTTTTTCTGTCGCAGCAGTATTTGGCTCTGAAGCCCTTGTGGCACCGCCGGTGCAGGTCAGGCAGGCGGTGCGGGACGGGTTTGACGTCCGCGGCTACTTTTACTGGACGCTGATAGAGTGCGCGGGCCCGCGCTGCTCTGCGCACCGCACCCCTGCTGGCGGAGAGCCGCAGGGCGACCAGACGCCGGGTGCTGACGCGGTGCGCATGGCGCAGCAACTTTGAGTGGAATTTTGCCTTCGACCTGAAGTTTGGGCTGTACGAGTGGCACGACGACGGCACGCAGCGGCGGCGCCTGCGCGACGGCGCAGAGGTCCGCCGCACGCCCGCGCAGCAGGGTTGCGCGCTTCTGCCCTGCGTGCCCGAGCGACAGCGGTTGCGGCCATCTCGCTCCCCGCCCCTGGACTGCACATGCCCGGTCCTTGCTTCGCCCCGCCTCCAGCGCGACACGCGCGCGCTCGGGCCGCGCAGTGCATCAAGGACTGGTACAAGCGGCTGCCAGAGGAGATCGGCAGCGAGCTCGCCAAGCGCGACGCCGCCGGCGGCCTGAAGAGCACAGAGGAGCGCCACCGGTTAGAGAAGCTGTCGGAGCAGCGGTACCTGGAGCAAGAGGGGTACACGCCGGACGAGATTGAGGTGCGCTGCCCCTCCTGTGATTGCTGGGCACGCGCTTGTTCTGCAACCTGCAGCTTGCCTAATAGCGCCTTTGTCTGGACCCCCACCCCATATACTCCTTTTCACTGCACCTGTGGCCATCCAAAACCCAACACGGGTTGCTGACACGGGTTGCGACATTGCATGGGACACGGGTTGTGACATTGCATTGCTTTCATGAGGTTCGGATGCATTTTGTGCAAGGCCAGGGTGCTGGAGCAGATGCGTGCTGCTGTGTGCGCAGGAGTACATCGAGCCGGAGCCCGAGGACGCCTTCCCGCCTGTCGTTGACGGACCCGCACAAGCTGCGCACAAGTAGCATAGCCGCGCCATGCTGCAGGGATGCTTGATGGGTGTCGGCCCTGGTGGGTCTCATGAGCACACTGAAATAATGTGTGAACAGCACGGGCTTGGGTAGCAATACTGTCTGTTCAGCACTGTCAAAGGCTGGGCCTTGGGGTCTGCTTGCGGGGACTGATCTGAAGGTGAGGGCGGGTGCTCGTCTGCTGACCACTACTTTACAGCTGGACCCGGCAACCACATGAACCGCTCTGGTCACAGGAACATTTAACTGTACCCGACTCGAAAACACCAGCAGTGCGCTACACCCCCTAGCTATAGATAAAACCAAGTTTATGCACAAGCCGTTGGCGCAAGACCTGTCAGGCCCTGCGCGCACGCCCGGACACAGCGTGCCGACTCGGCCAACATGAGGCTGCGGTGCGCCCGAAAAGGACACACCTTTGCGCCGTGCAGCTAGAAAACAGGCACGCGCGCGCTAGAGGCGCGCGGTCAGGGCGCCCCTCCCGCGCAGCTAGAAACAGGCAAAAGCATGGGCGAGACAGGGCATGCTGCCGCGCTGCCCCTGCCAGCGCATCAGCGGCCGCAGCGCCGCAGCGCGCGGCAGGGGCGGGGTCGCGACGCGCTCGCCGTCGCGGGCGGCCGGCGCAATGCGCGCCGCGCGCACGCCCTCAGGCCGCGTCCTCCTCGGTGTAGTCGTCCTCCTCCGCCGACCGCTGCCGCCGGCTGCTGCGCTTGCTGCCGCTGCTGCCGCCGTGCGCGGAGCCGTCGCCGTCGCCGTCGCCGTCGTCCTCGTCCAGCGCGGCCTCCAGCGCGGCCTCCGCGGCCAGCGCGGCGGCCGCCGCCGCGCTGGACTTGCGCCGCCGCGTGGACGTGGTCAGAATGTTGGCGGGCGTCAGCGCGGCCGCGGCGGCGCTCCGCTTGCGCCGCGTCTGCAGCCAACCCAGCAAGCTCAAGGTCAGCCCACCAACGTCATGCGACGCGTCCGTGAAGACCCGCCTCATCCGTTGCATCCAGGAGTCATGCATCCACAGCGGCTCATGGTATGAGCTGGTATGTGCTCATGACAGCCCGCAGCTCTTCGCCAACCACCATTGGGCAATAACTTTGCGTCGGAGTTGCTGGGAAGCACAGCTTGGCATCCCACTTTGCCGTAACGACACTGGCACGAGTAGGAACATATCACTAGACATGACCACTGCTCGCGTATGAGGAACAGCTGTGCCTGGCGGCGCGGCGCGCCTTTCGACCAGTTTCCTCGACTTCGGCCTGGGCGGCCGCGGCCTCAGCAGCCGCCGCATCAGCCGCCTCCTTAGCGGCGGCCTCCTCGGCGCGCTTGGCCGTCTCGGCCGCGCGCTGCTTCTCGATGAGCGTGGCCTCGTCAAACAGGTGCGGCATGCTCTCCGTGAACGCGCGGCAGTCCGCGCAGCAGTGCACAAAGCACGCCTGCGCGCCCCGGCAGCGACCCGCGCGTCAAGCGCGCGTGCACCTGTGCAGCTGCATGCCTGCCGCCCCAAACCGTTCTCAACGGCATCCTGGGCTTTGACGATGCACATGCGATGCCCGCCGACCAAAGCCCACAGAAGCGGCGAGGTGACCGCTTGCATCCGCACCACACGCCCGTTGGCGCCAGTGCCGCAGCAGGGCCGCATGCGTGTGCGTGCGGCGGGGGCGGCAAGGAGCGGCGGCGTGCGCGCGCGGGCGGGGCCGCGCACGGGGCGCGGGTGCAGCTGGCCCAGGTACTGGAAGCGGGGGCAGATCTGCAGGATGTCCGCGTCGTGCGGCAGGTGGTCCTCGCAGTACGCTGCGGCCGCGGCCCGCCCCGGCGCCGTCAGCGCGCGCGCGAGGCCGGCAGCCAGCAGCGCAGCTCAGGGCCCCTCGTCGCTGATTCCTCCGGGTGCTGCCATCGGTGTGGGCGCACAGGGTCGCAGCAGGGTGGAAAGGGCGCCAGGCGCTTGCGCACGCGCATATGGCACGCAGCAGCAGCGGCGCACCATTCGCGCAGCCCTGGCAGCGGAACAGCAGGCCGCCGGCGGCCGCAGTGGACCGCCCGCACTCCACGCACTTGTGGTGCGGGCACGCCCAGCGCTTGGGCACGTCCTGGAGGCCGGCCGGCACGCTCAGCGCGCGCGCACTGGTTGTGCCTTTGACGGACGCGCCAACGCACCACGGCGGAACACATGTGCAGAGTGCGAATGACCCAGACGGGGAAGCGCTTCACACCTCCGCCGACGTGCTAGAGCAGCGCACGCACAGGTAGGTCGACCAAGGTGGTGAGAGCCGTGAATGTGTGCATAGGTAACGGCAGATGAAACTCAGACTTCAGATGAACAGGGGTCGCGCAGCGCAGAGCGCACCTCCTCGGTCATGCCCAGGCAGTCAAAGTGGTAGGAGGCCGGGCACTCGTCGCAGCACACCAGCAGGCCGCCGTCCCAGCAGATCTGCCCATGCGAGCGGCCCCCTTTGGCCTCCGACGCACTGCAAGTCGGCCAGGCGGCTGCAAAGCAGGCGGGGTCATTGACGAGCAGGCTTGTGCGGATGCCCGTATAAGAATGCGGTGAGCTTTAGCACAGAACGGGACGGGTGCGGACGGGAGAAAAGGGGTGCCCGCAACAGTCCATGGCAGGCAGACAGCACACATGCGCTGCCTGCCTCGGAGCCGGCGCGAGCGGGCACTGGGCGCGCCTGGCACAGGTCGGAGTGCACGTAATCCTTGCCAGCCACCTGGCGGCCCTTCTTCTTGTACCCGCCGTCCACGGGGCGCGCCGTCTCCCACCCGTACACGCTCGGCTCCCCCTGTGCTTGGGACGCCTGGCTTTGGCAGCTCTCCAGCACAGTACACCGGCACAACGTCTACAACCTGTGCTCTCCCACGCAATCATCGCACTGGCAAACAAGGCACACCATCAGGTATGGCTCAGCGCCAGGCGCTCGCTCGCAACCTGCATGAACACCGCAACCTGCACGCACACCGCAGCAGTGACCCGCGAACACGAGCGCGCTGCGTGGGCGGCCTTCCCTCCGCACCTCCGTCAGCGTGTAGTTGTTCTCGCGCAGCACCGCGAAGCCGTCCACGTTGATGAGGCGCTGCTTGCGCTCGCGCCCGCGGCCCGCCCAGAACTCGGCCGCGATGTCCTGCCGCCCGGCCGGCAGCAACGTCTTCCATCACCGCACTTGGTTGAGCACGGGCCCAGGCCTGACACAGTGCTGAGCATCAATGGAGCAGCCGCAACAGGCTGCATGAGGCGGACATGCTCCCTCCATCAGACACCATCAGGCACCAGGCGACAGCCAACGGTCAGGGGTGAGAGGACCGGCGCCGGGCGCACCTTGACCGAGCGGGCCTCGGTGTAGTCGGTGCCCTGCAGCACGCTCGTGCTCAGCGGCACCTCCTCCGCGTTGAAGTCGGCCGCGCTCTGCTTCTGGTCCACCAGGCCCTCGCGCAGCGCGCGCGCGGCGGCCTCCGCCGCCGCCGCCGCCGCCGCCGCCGGGTCCGTGACGGCGCCGTCCAGCGACACGGCGTCCGCCTTGAGCACGCTGCCCGCGCCCAGGCCGCCCGCTGCGCGCCAGCGTCGCGGCAGCCGGTCAGCGTGTCCGGCGGCTGCGCGACCTCACTGCGTGGCACATGCTCTGTAGCGGGCCAGCCGGGCCGTCTTCGCTTTTCGAGCAGCGCTCTCTTCAGCAGCCGAGCTGGCTGCCGCCTGGCATAGTTACTACTCTGCTGCACGACCCGGCCACACTCATGCAGTAATTTTCTGGTCTCGCAGTTGTGCTCCCTGGTGGCAGACCAAGGAGGACAAGCTGTTGGTCAGAAGGAAACATCACAGACGGGCTGTCGGCTTAGGTCACGGCGCGCGCCCGGCGCCGCACCGGCGGCCTCGCCCAGCTTGTCGGAGCGGTTGATGATGGCGTCGAGCTCCTCATCGCTGGGCGGCCGCCCCTCCGCGTTCTGGAAGATGCGGTCCGCGCCAAAGCGCAGCATCGACAGCATCTCGCCCTTGCTCAGGCCCTCCAGGTCGTCCGTGGCTGCGCGCCCGCGCGCGCGGCCTCCGTAAAGCGCCTCACCAGCACAGCGGCCTGAGCCTCCACAGCGACCAGCTCCCGGCCGCCGCAGCCTTGACTCCCCCTACTGTCAGGCAACGCCACCGCGACGTCGGGCCCGCTCGTTTCACACCCACGCAGCAGCAGCCGCGCACTGCCCGACCCGCTGGCAGGCAGTGCACGCAGGCCGCGGCGGCCCCGGAGGGGGGCGGGGCGAGCGCACAGATGTGCGACCCGCGGTTGACCATCTGCTCCAGGAACAGCTTCTTCTCCGCGCGCTGCTGCACGCGCTCCTCCACCGTGCCCACCGTGCAGAAACGGTACACGTGGCACGTGCGCGTCTGCCCGATGCGGTGCACGCGCGCCATCGCCTGCCGGCGCGCGCGACCGCCTCGGCCGCCGCAGCGCCGGGTTCGGCAAGACGTGGACGCACGCCGGATCCGCGCAGGCCGCGACAGTCCTCGACATGGATGGCTTGATGCACGACATGACTGGGCATCGCACCTGAAAGCAGCGAGTGCCATGCGCATAGGCACTGTCAAACCAAGGTATTTCAAGGGTACCTAGGCCTGCTGACCTGGGTTCCTAGGCCTGCTCATGCAGACTCAAGAGCGGCGTGGCCTGGCCTGTGCAACCAGAACACTGGCTAAGCACAAGTGGGAAAGACGCCCACATCTAGGAGCGCCGGTCAGTGACCAGGAGCACATGCCTTCGCATATCCTGAGTGAGACGTGCGGGCGGAGAGCAGGTGCGCGCGGGCGCGCCTGGCAGTCCAGCGCAGGGTTCCAGTCGGAGTCGTACAGGATGCAGGTGTCAGCGGACTGCAGGTTGACGCCCAGCCCGCCTACGCAGCAGCAGTGAGTTCGCATGCTCGTTTAGGCTTGCGACAGTCCGACGCTCCAACACGGTGCAGGCCATCGCCGAGCTGCCCCCCACTTCTGACCCTCGCAAGTGCACAAGCACTCCTGCATCCTGCTGCACGCACGCTCCGCATAGCGTGGGCGGCCGGCCGGGGGGCGCGCCCGCGCGCGTGTTGAGGATATAGATGAACAGGTCCGAGCCCGGGCGGTTGAAGCGGTTGATGTCGATCATGCGCTGCACGCGGTTGGTGCTCCCGTCCAGCCGCACGTACCTGCGCGGCACGAGGACCAACCCCTGAGCATCAGCAGCTGCAATTTATAGAGCCTGTGCAAACGCGCGGTCAGGACTGCAAGAGTCCAAACGTCTGCAAAAGCGGACCAGCTGTGGGCCAGTAATGGTGCCAGGCGGAGCAGACACGCCACGCAGGGGTGGTCCGACTAGGAGACGCATGACGCGGCAGGCGCACTTGTAGCCGCGGTAGATGAGGTAGTCCTCGATCACGTCGAGCATGCGGTTGTACTGGCTGAACAGCGTCACGCGGTGCCCCCGGGCCTTCAGCTTGGACAGCATGCGGTCCAGCACGACCATCTTGCCGCTCGCCTCCACGATGTCCTCCCCTGCCGCGCAGCGCAGCGGCAGGGTTTGGCTGCTGCGCGGCGCCGCTAAGGGGCGCGGCCTGCCACTTCACCACGACGCAGGGCCGCGTCGCCGTGCATCAGTGGCTGGCTCGCGACGCAGAGTGTGCCACCTCAAGGGTGGAGACCAGAGGCCTGGTGAGATCATGGGCTGCATAGCACCCGCATGCTGACATACATGCAGAGCCTGCTGCGCAACGGCTGCCAGGAGCCCCTGGCGCGCACCGGTCGACTGGCCGTCAAAGTCGGGCTCGGCGCCGGGGAACAGGTACGGGTGGTTGCAGCACTTGCGCAGCTGCATCACCAGGTGCTGCATCTTGCGCCAGCTGTCGTTATCCCGCTCGTACTGCGCGCGCGGCGCGGCCATCTTTGTGACGCCACGCCGCGACAGCGCGGTGCGACACTGCACGCGGGCGAGCTCACATGCGCAGCAGCAGCGCGCGCAGGCAAGCGCCGATCGCTTCCGCCAGGCTCGCCGGCGCTGTGCTGACAGGCAGTTGGCATGGGCAGCACACCTGGACGGTGGGGTCGTTGCTGAACTCGGCCTCCAGCGACTTCAGCATCTTGGAGTCCTTGAGCAGCAGCCGGCGGTACCAGAACGTCTGCATCGCCGACAGCGGGCAGTTGATGCGCGTCTCCACCTGCGCCGCGCGGCCGCCCGTCAGGCCTGCCGCAATTGGGAGTGCCTGGCTCTGTGCGGCGCTCCCAGCACATGCCTGAGCACAGCCCTGCTTGGCAAGCGCACCGGCGGATGATGCTTGATGCTGCGGGCAGCCTGGTGTCACAGGGCGGTGGGTGAGGCGAGGCCGCTGCGCGGGCGCACCCGCGGCGGCAGGCTCTTCTCCACATCCTCCTTCAGGCGGCGCAGGCAGAAGGGCCGCAGCAGCAGCCCGGCCCTCTCCAGCTGCGCCCGGTCGACCCTGGGCAGCGGAGGCGAACAGTGAGCCAAGCGCTGGCAGTGGTGAGCAGGCGGGCCGTTAGCATTCAGCAGCTGAGCAGGAAGCAGTTTGGCTGCACGCGCGGCTGCTTCCGGGGGCGCACTTGTGGTGCACGAGGTCGAACGCGTTGTCAAAGGGGTGCGGGTCCGTGAAGACGTCCTGCGGCGCGCACGCAGCATGTCAGTGGCGCGCGGCTGCCAGCAGGCCTGCCGGGAGGGGGGCGCGGCCCCGGCCAGCGCCCCCAAAGCGCGCGCAGGCGGGCGAGCGGGGGCGCGCCGGGTACAGGAAGTTAAGCAGCGCGTAGAGCTCGTGCAGGTTGTTCTGCAGCGGCGTGCCGGTCAGCAGCAGCACGTTCTGCCGGCTGCGCCGCGCGCGCGCGCCCCGTGAGGCTCCGCGCCAGGGGGTCGCTCCTGCCGCCGGCAGCGCCGGGCAGGCTGGCTGAAAAAGTGCGCAGCGCGCGCGCGGACCTGACTTGGCGCATGGTGTGCGCGACGTTGGTGTGCTCGTTCTTGATCTTGTGGCCCTCGTCCAGCACCAGGTAGCGCCAGAAGATGGTCCGGCACAGCGACAGGCCCAGCTGCTGGCTCTGCACCATCTCGTACGTGGTCAGGGCCACGTCGAACGAGGCCGGGTTGGCCAGCACCTGCGCGGCGCCAGGCGGGTACCCCCATCAGCGCGGCGGCCCCACGGCCTCTTCGACGCGCCGCGCCATGCAAGCACTGCAGCAGGGTCTTGTTCGCAATCGGCGCTCGTGGCCCCGGTGCACTTGCGAGCACAGGGCATACCGTCATCATGCCAGGACAGGCCGGGCACAGTGGCGGAGGCTGCGAGCTGTGAGCAGTGACAATCTGGCCCGAGAGCCTGCGGCGCCGGCCCCGGGCGCACCTCGCGGCGCAGGCGCAGGCGCTCCTGGACGTCGTTGCAGTGGAAGCGCACGACGCGCATGCTGGGCGCCCAGCGCTTGAACTCGGACATCCAGGACGGCAGCACGGACAGCGGGACCACCACCAGCGAGGGCCCGCCCACGCCGCGCTCGGTCTGCATGTAGCTCAGGAACGAGATCGTCTGCAGCGTCTTGCCCAGGCCCTGCGCGCGCCCAGGAGCGCCAGGTCAGCTCACAAGCGGTCATGCTCCGCACCTGGACTGCGTGGGTGCCCGGTGGTGCGCGGCCCGCCGCACCGCATGCGCGCCGCAACACATAGGGCAGCATGCACGGAGCTGACCAGAGCTCCAAGTCTTGCGCCTGTCCGCCGCTGCAGGCGCCGTGTGCCCGGCACAGAGTGGGGAGCGTGGCATAGGACGCACGGCCGGCCATGCAGCTGCGGCGGCGCGGCGCGGCCGGGCCGGGGGCGCGCCATCTCGTCGGCCAGGATGGCGTTGACGCCCGAGTCGGCCAGGCGCGACACCATCCAGCGCAGGCCCTCCACCTGGTACTCGCGCATCTCGCCCTGCAGGCACGCCGGCTGCGCCTCCACGGGCGCGTGGATGGGGTCGGCCGCCGCGTTGTACGTCGCCGCGCGGTACCTGCAACCCCGCGCTGTTTGCTGCCGGCGCAGCGGCAGGTCGCCAGACATGCCGCCAGGCCGCCAAGCGACACAGCAGGGCCCGAACTTTCATGCACCACCCAGCCAGCGCGGACGCCACAGGCGCAAGCGGTGGTGGCGGCTGGCAGCACAGGCGCGCGGCCGCGGGCGGCCGCGCACCGGATCTGCGCCGCGGCCTGCGGCGTGATGAACGGCAGCAGGACCTCGATGTGGTTGAGCAGGAAGCGCGCGCGCCGGCCCTCGGACGCGGCGGACGCCATGCGCACGCGCGCGTTGTGCTCCATGCGCGCCTGCAGAGACAGTTGCAGCCACTGCGGGGTCGAGAGTTGCCGGCCCAGTCTGACGCCGCCACAGAACCACGAGGAAGCAACGTGCAGCGCACAACTGGCTGGCTCCTAATCAAATCACAGCCTTCTGAGCAGCGCTGCGGTGCATGCAGGCGCGCTCAGCCTTGCCAGAACTGGCACGCGCTCGGCCCGACAGGCACGCCCAGCCGCGCAAAGCAGCCGCGCCCGTCACACCTAAGTGCCGGCGGTCGCCGCAGAAGCAAGCTCGCCGCGCGACGAGCGCAGCGAGGAGGCGGGCGCGCCTGCTCCATGGCGTTGTACTGCTTCGGCGCGATGCGCGGCTGCGCAGGCGCGGCCGTGGCGCGCGGCTTCTCAGGCTCCATGGTCACCCAGTCGCTGCCCTTGGCGGGCGCCTCCTCCTCCTCGCCCTTGGGCTCGCCTGCCGTTGCCGGACGGCACGCCCCATGTCAGCACTGCCTCGCTGACTGGCACGAGTGCCATGCGCAACGAGGCTTGTCGACATGCCCTTCAGCACCCGGCTGCACCCGCCAAGCACCAGATGCCGCCGGCGACTCCGTCCGGCCGGGCCAAGCGGCGCCCGGGGCCGCACGCTTCAGCTCGACGTCAAAGATGGACTGCTCGCCGCACTCCAGGTCGTAGTTGTTGGCCTTCAGCACGGGCTCCCCATCGATCTGCGCGCAACTCCGCGCCGTCAGGCGCACCGTGTGGCGTGCCGGGCCCGCGCCTGCCCCTCACGCGCTTTCCGGCGCAGCGACCCTGCCGAGGCCGGCGCCCGCACCATGATGACGCGGTTCTTGACGGCGCGCGTGCTGCGCCGCACGTTGACGCCGCCGCTCTCCGCGGCAGCCTCGGCTCGCGCAGCATCCTCCGCGGCAGCAGCCTCCTTGGCAGTCATCGCCAGCATGTTTGCCTGCGCGCAGCATGCCAGTAGGTCACTCACAACATCGTGGGGAAGCCGACGGCAGCGCCTGCCACGCTGGCGTGCAGGCTGGATGTGCGCAGCTCGGCAATGCACGGATGGCATCAGTGATGGCGTCCAAGTGGCCTGTCGCGCCGGGCTGGGCCGCAGCGAGGGCGCCGCACCGCCTTCATGACGGAGTGCGACGACGGCTTCCACTCGTCCTCGTCGGACTCGTCGTCGCCGCCCTTGCGCTTCTTATGCGGCCGCGGCATGAACGCGCCGCCGCCCAGGCCCCCGCCCTGCCGCAGCGCATGCAGGGGTCTCGTGCGCTGCGATGCGGGGACCTCGTGCCGCGTCGGACACAGGCTTATGTGTGGTCTCATGAGACTACGAGCGCGGAGAGGCTGCCCAACGGGCGCCGCGGCGGCACCACTGGTACCACGCCACACACCGCAGCGCCACCCCACACCCGGCGCACAAGGCCCAGCAGGCTGCCTCGGCCGCCAGCGGAGCCGGCCTGCAGAGGCGCAGCGCGCCTGCGACGCAGAGTTGGTGAGCGAGCCGCGGTACGCGCCGGCCGGCAGGCCCGCGTGCGCCGGCGCCGCGCCCGCGCCGGGCGGCGCGCCGCGGAAGTGCGCGTGCTGCGCCATCGCGAGCTGCTGCTGCGCGTGCAGCATGCGCTGCGCGTGCGCCGCCGCCTGCTGCTGCTGCTGCATCTGGCGCAGGTGCATCTGCGCGGCCGCGCGGCCTGTCAGCTTCGGCACAGCGCGTCGGGCGAGCGGTAAGCAGCAGGCGGATGACTCCGACAGACCACGCAACGGAGCCCTGCACGGGCGCCGGGCTCGAACGCACGCGGTGCGTTGCTGATGCGCAGCGCGCGGCACGAGCGGCAGAGGGCGGTGAGGTGCAGGGTGGCGGGCGCGGCGAGCGCAACGCGGGCGCGCGCCTGCAGGGCGTAGACCTGCTGCTGCTGCTGCAGGGTCAGCAGCGGCAGCGGCAGCGGCACGGGCCGCCCGATTGTGTGCATCAGCACCTGCAGGACCTCCGGCGCGACCTGCGGCGCGCCCGCACGCGCGCCGGCCGCCGGCCGCGGCTGCTGCGGCGCAGCCGCGGGGTGCTGCGCCGCGGGGTGCTGCGGCGCGGCCGCGGGGTGCCCGTACATCGCAGGCCCGCCGTAGTAGCCCGGGGCGGCGCCGAACTGCGCGCCCGGTGCCAGCCGCCCCGCGGCCGCGCCGCTGCCATACCCGCCGGCCGCATACCCGCCAAAGTGCCCTCCGGCGGCGTGGCCCAGCGCGGCGGCGGGCTGCGCGCCGTGCGCGGCGCCCGCGGGCAACGGGCGCGTGCCGGGCGCCGGGAACGGCGGCAGGCCGGCAAACATGCCGCCGCCGGGCGCGGCGGGCGCGGACGCGTGCGCGCGCGCGGGAGCGCCGCTGCTCGCGCCCACCCCGCTCCGCCCCAGCGCCTCGCCCCACGCCGCCGAGGGCGCGGAGGGCGCCGCCGCGGGCGCGCTCGGCGCCGGCCCCCCGCGCGGCAGCCCAGGCGCCGCGCCCGGGTAGCCGTGGCTGGGCAGGCACGGGGCAGGGCCGGCGGCGACCGCGGCGGCCCGCTCGCGCGCTCCGCCGTCGCCCGCGCCCGGCGCAGCGCCCAGCGCGGGCTCGCGCGAGGGCCCGGCAGCGCTCGCGGCGCCCGCGGGCGCTGCCGCAGGGGCGGGGGCCGCCGTCGCGCCGGCAGGCTGCTGGCCGGGCGCGGCGGCCGGGTAGGCCGGGCGCGCCGGCGCGGCGCCGCCGTTGGCGTGCGGCGGCGCGCCGTTGCTGCTCGGCGCGGGCGCGGCGTCCGCCTCGGCGGCGCCCTCGGGCGGCGGCGTGCCCTCCACCGACTCCAGGCCGGACGCGGCCGCGG
>JAABUV010003459.1_pt1 | contig 20117 bp, 20 predicted proteins | sample 5559971 | NCBI WGS metagenome assembly JAABUV01 (sample SAMN10711881, study PRJNA513362) | rock metagenome | isolation source: Antarctica rocks | place: Antarctica: Victoria Land, Knobhead nord | collected 2015-12-19
GAGGCCGCCGAGGTCGCGCGCGGCGCCGAGCGCGGCGCGCGGCGCGCGGCGGCGGCCGCCGAGGAGAGGCGCGCCGCGGCCGAGCGGTGCGCTGTGCCTCCCGGCGGCGCATGGCTGCGGGTGGACATGAGTAGGGCTCCGAAATGACCACCCTGCCTCTCACCCATTTCCCGCCACGTGCCCCCTCACCTGGCCCTGAACATTGGTCGGCCTTGGAGGCCGTGCAGGGGATTGCCTGGCGCAGCTGAGCATACAGGGGCTTTGCTGTTGGCCTCCACCTGCAGCACTGCTGAAGTAGGCAACGGCGCCGCCTATCTGCATGTGACGAACCGGGGGCGCGAGCACACACGGGCACAAGCTCGGGCGCCGGTCCTGAGGGTGCTGATGCGCGCGCGAGTGTGAGACATGCGCCGGCACTGCACAGGGAGGCCGCGGAGGTGGTTGAGCAGCTGCGGGCGTCGCGTGAGCGCGCCGACACGGCCGAGGCCGCGGCGGCGGCGGCGCGCGCCGCAGCCGCCGCAGCCGCGCAGCGCGACGGCGAGCGCATTCGCGGCCTGGAGGTCCGCGCGCGCCCGTCGGGCGCCGCCTTCGCCCCCCCTGGCTCCTCGCAGTCGCCCGCTTTGAGCCTCGCCGACCGATCACTTTGCTCGAGCCCCTGCTTCGCGCGGCCGTCCCTGCGTGCATGCGCGGACGCCTGCGCCCCGGCGCCGACGGGAGCCGCGCGCATGGAGCGCGCCATGCCTTATGACCCCGCCGCAGCCGCCAGCCTCGGTGACGGTCAGTCAGGGTAGGATACTGCAGGGTAGGGTGCTGCAATAAGGGTAGGTTACTGCCAATTGGGGTAGAGTAACAATGGTCAGGCGGTCACGCGCTCCGTCCGCCGGCAGGCGGACCTCGCGCAGGCGGCCGCCGCGGCGGCCGCCGCGCCGGCCGGCGCCGCCGCCGCGCGCGTGTCGTCGCTGGAGCGCGAGCTGGAGCTGATGCGCGCCGCGGCCGCGCGCGCGCGGCCCGCCGGCGCAGCCGCCGGCCCGGCCGACGCCCGCCCGCTCGCCGGCTTCCTGGCGGGCCTGGGCCTGGACGCCTGGCGGGATGAGCGGCTGGGCGGCGGCGGCGGCGGCCGCGAGGGCGAGCCGCCCGGCGGCGGCGGCGGCGGCGGCGCGGCCGACGTCGAGGCCGGCCTGGGCAAGAAGGACGGCGGCGGCGTGCCCGGCCGCGCCGCGAGCAGGCGCGGCGTCGCCCCCTCCCGCGCGCGCGGCGCCCGGCGTCATTGCGCCGGGCTGCGGGGCCCCTGGGACCTGGCCCGGCCCCGCGGCGGCGTGTTCGGCGCGCTGAGCCACCAGCGCGCGCACCGCCCCGCGGGCGCTGGTACCTGGCCGGCTGCGCTGCATGCATGCAGCCATGGGACGGCGGCGGCGTGCGCCCCCGCGGTATAAGCCGGCAGGGACGCTGTTCGCCAGGCTCATGTCAGTGCAGCGCCAGCGGCCACCGTCACTCACACACAGCATGCGCACGTCTGCAGCCACACCATGGCCCGGCGGCTCCAGCATGCCTGCCCCTGCCGAAGCTGACACCGCGCGTGTGCTGCAGGCTGGCGCCCGTGCGGCTGCTGCGCCAGCGCCTGGACCGAGGCCGCGTGTCGCCACGCACGCTGCTGGTGGCCGCATACCTCGTCGCCCTGCACCTGGCTGTCATGCTGAGCTTTGCGCGCGGCCCTGCCGACTGCGCGCCCGACCGCGGCCTGCCGGGCGCGTGAATTTTGGTCTTTGTTTCGCGCGAGTTTTTGTCTCTGTCTCCCCCATGATAGCGGTCAGAAGCGTGATGCATGGCAGGGAGTTTGCACTGCCATGCCTGTTTTTGTCGGACTGTTCCTGTATGATGCTGACGTCTTCGCAGTCAGGTACATGGGATGGTGTGTTGCCAACTTAGGCATGAATTTGCATATGAGATGAAAGTCTGAGAGCCAAGTCTGTAAAAAGCCTACTGCGCAAAGGAAGGCAGGGCTAGCTGTGCCTTGCATGCTTGGCTGTGGGCCACCACTGCAGGCGTGTGCGCAGGCTCTAGGGCTCCGAGCTAGCAGAGCTAGGGCATGCAAGAGGAGCCTCTCGGAGAGCTCCATCATGGACAGCACATTCCTTCGTCATCCTGTGCTCTTAAGGATTTAGGTCAAGTATGCATACGAGCGTAACAAACAAGTCCGCAAGAGAGCCAGTGGCGGAGTCAGCCTGACTCAAGAGCACTGAAAGTGCTGCCCGCTCGGTAGTAACAGGATGTTTTTCTCCGCTGCAAGCGCTACTGCCACTGTCGCTTCGGGCCTTTTCGCGGGTTTCGCTCTGTCTATCCATGCTGTGGAGCATCCCACACGGATAGACAGGCCTGAGGACGGCCATGAGCAGTTTAAGCGCTCCTACCCCCGCGCCGCGGCGATACAGGCACGCTCTGCAGCAGCGTATATACCACAGCAGCACTTCAAAACAGCAAAATAAATCACCTTGCGTGTCTGTTGTGTAACAGTCCATGCAATGCTGCAATGCTTATGCGTGTGGGCTGACAGCACGTGGTACGACAGGCACCGCTGGCGATGACCGCTGCGGCGAGCGCTCTTCTGGCCGCGTGCTTCGCTCAGAGGCCGGTGGTGCGCATGACTGCAGTAGCTATCGCTGCGGCGATGGCGGGCATTGTGGCCCTGACCCTCCTGGTCATATATCCGACCAACGACCTGCTGCTTGGGAAAGGCCGCGCCGTGAGCAAGGGCGAGGTTCCAAAGCTCCTGCGCGAGTGGCAGCAGTGGCACTTTGTGCGCGTTGTCCTTAGCATGCTCGCGTTTGGCGCGTGCGTGACTGTCCTAGGGCGCCCCTGAGAGGCGGCGCTGGCACGTCCCTTTGACCGTCACCAGTCTGAGACACACTCCTTTTGGGCAACCTTGTCTAGTTGAGCGACATCGTTGATGGAAGTATGCTGACAAGCTCTGAGCCATTTACACCTTCGCTATTGCGGCCATGCACGGTTGAACAGCGCCGCAGCAGCTGCGCGGCTGTGCTTCAAGGACTGCCGTGACAATGTAACTTCCTCGTGGAGCGCTTGCACACCCAGTGACGACGCCGCTTAGCACAGCATGCCAATTAGCATGCCTGGGGGTATTTTGGCTGCCCGTTCGTTTTGCTCGTTTGAAGTATTCTTGTAGCAGTTTGCAGTATCGCTTATCAACACATGCTAGATGCCCTTTTGTCCTTTGTTTGAGCCTGGGGACGGCCACGTGACTGCGCCCAGCATGTGTGGGCGTGTGACACTGGCCACAGTATTTATGGTCTGCATGTGTTGGTTACGTTGCAGTCTGGCTTTGTGTCTGCACCTTTGCAATAAGCGTCACTTCAAATCAAGATCATGCTTGGGCGAGAGTTGTATAAATAGCAGCACGTCGTGCTGTGCACCGAACACTGCACTGTGAATGCAAGCTTGCGCTGAAAGGCGCATGTCATGCGATTGTTAGGGTGCCTCACAGCTACTTCAAAAGGTGAGGTGAGCGCCCTTGGCGCAAGGCTTGCATGTTACATGTTCCAAGGCAGGGCGACTCTGCAAGGCGCAATCAATCTGTGCTCATTACTGAATTCCTCCTGGATGTTGTCACCACTCGCAGCCTGAAGCTCAGCCCGGTGCTGGCGTGGCGTAGGAGAAAAGCAGAGCCTTATACTTGACAGCATCGCAGTTGAGAGCGTGCTTGCACTGGCGGCTGCTGGCATACGGAGCAGTGTGCTGTCCTGTGGCCCCACCTCAATGTGGGCGGCAAAGGCTCGCCATGAGTCGCTGCCGGGTAGCCGCTGCCCCGAGTGCGTGTGCCGCAGGCTGCAGGCCCATACTCCGCAGACGCCGGCAAGGTGAGCGCAGTGATGCTTTTGTGTAGCACTTCAACTGGCAGCCACTTCTCTGACGTTGCTCTGCTGTGCGGCACAGGCGCAGATTGCGCACGCATCGCTTGCAAGGTGCAGGCCCCGATTGTGTGGCGGTGGTGACGCCTGCAGCGCGTTTGTCTCCGATACCGCACTTGCGCCTTGCCTGCCGTCAATGCACCACCTGATAGGTTCTGAGCAGCTGTGTTCGCAGGCTCTGCACCACAGGCCTCCGCTGCAACGTCGCGGCGCACGGTATGCCAAGTTGATTCTACCCGCGCTGCCTGCAAGAATGGCCTGTATCTCAACGAAGTCTGGCCGTGGCGCGCAGTTTGCAGAGGTCAGGACGGACGCCGAGTCGCGCATGGCGAAGGTCATGAACGACATAGCGCAGCGGCTCGCAGCGCGGGGCGGGCGCGCGCAGCCCGCCGGCGCAGACCCCACCGCGGAGCTGCGGGTCCGGCTTGAGGCCGCGGTCGAGGTCATGCAGGAGGGCCTGGTGGAGCGCGACACTGAGGTGGGCGCCTGTAGGGGGGCATCCCGGACCGCGTCACGTGCAGCCGACCCTGTGCCCAGCGCCTGCCAGGGCAGCGCCGCTCTGGCAGGCCCATGTGCAGCACGCTTGGTTGCTGGTACGCTGGCCTCTGCCGGCGCCACGGGCGTGTCCGCTACCTAGGCAGCGGGAGAGCGCTGCGTGGGCTGTCAGCCATCCCCGGCCCGACCGCGACGGCGCACCCGGCCCGCCCGCGACGGCGCACCCGGCCTGGGCAACACAGGGACCCAGGCCCCCTTCACCACACATGCCTGTCACAGCCGCGGGGAAGCACCTTTGCACTGGGCAGCTCCAGGTTGCCCGGAATCGCAGGCGCGCACAGCCGCAGTCGCAGGGCGCACACCGGCCATGCTTGAACAGGGCGGCGGGGCGGCCGCCCGGCAGGTGCGCCTGCTGCTGCTGGCGGCGCTGGCGGGCGAGCACATCCTGTACCTGGGCCCGCCGGGCACGGCCAAGAGCGAGCTGGGGCGGCGCTTGGCGCAGCTCTACGACGGCCCATTCTTCGAGCGCCTGCTCACGCGCTTTTCGGTGCCCGAGGAGCTGTTCGGGCCGCTGAGCATGCGCGAGCTGGAGAACGACCGCTACGTGCGCCAGGTGACCCCGCGCGCGCCGCCGGGGCCCTGCGGCAGCGCCAGCAGGCAGCGCGGCTCTCTGCCTGAGCTGTCACGGCGACGCGAGCCGCCTGCCCTGCGCGGCCCTGCAACAGCGTGTCAGGCCAGGCCTGAGGTTGTCTGGCGAGCGATCGTCGCCCATGCTGAGCGAGACGACCCAGCGCGAGCGGAGCGGCGAGATGTGCCGGGCTCACGCACACGCGCGCGCGCACCGTGCAAGCTCCCTGACATGCACCTGCGGCGCGCCAGACGGAGGGCTACCTGCCGGCGGCCAGCGTCGCGTTCATCGACGAGGTCTTCAAGGCGAACAGCGCCATCCTGAACACGCTGCTCACCATCCTCAATGAGCGCCTGTTCGACAACGGCGCCGACCGCGTGCGCGTGCCGCTCATTTGCCTGGTGCGCTGCGGCGGCCCCCTGCCGGCGCGGCATGCATGGCTGCTCGCCCACTCGAGAGCGCACCTAATCCGCTAAGTGTGCGGGGCGTTCATGGGTTAGCCGTTGCTCTGCACTCTGCCCTTTTGAGGGCTAAGGGTAGAATAAGCTTGCTCGACACGCGTCCCTGGCCCAGGTGGGCGCCTCGAACGAGCTGCCGGAGAGCGAGGAGCTGGACGCGCTGTACGACCGCTTCCTGATCAGGCGGCGTGTGGCCCAGGCGCGCCGCGCTGCTCCTCGCTCCGTCTGTGGTGCCGCAGTGCTTGCGCTCGGCGCCGCACGACGCGGCGATGCGCGGCCAGTAGTGCGCCAGCATGCACCCGCGAGACTCGTCAGGCAATGCTTGCCCGCCGCGTGAGAGCGTATGCAGCACAACGCGCCCTGCTCGACTGCTCTGTGAACGGCCAGTGGCACAGCAGCGGCAGCGGTCCAGCCGGGCCGGCCGGCCGGCCGTACCAGCGGTGCGAGGAAGTTGCCACGGGATGAGCAAGCAGGGCAAGCAGGCTGCAGGCCGCTGCGCGCCATGCGCCGGGCCGCGGGCCACGCGCCGGCCGCGCGGCTGACCGGGCGGGCCGCGCGCGCAGGTCAGCGCGGAGGGCCTGCCCGCGCTGCTCAGCGGCGCCACGCAGGCGCTGGTGCTGGCCTCGGACAACGGCGCCGAGGGCGCGCCGGCCGCCGCGGCGCCGCGGCGCGTCGCGCTGACGCAGGAGGACTTCGCCATGGTCAGGTGCGGCCGCGCGCTGGCGGCAGCGCGGCGCACGACGCGTCGGCCCATGCTGACGTGGCCGTGCCGAGTCGCAACTGGCCGGTCGACGTGGCGCACATGCGGGGCTTGAGCTGCACGCAGGGCCAGCGGACAGCGCGACGATGTGTGCGTGTTAGGTAGCCCTTCATGCTTGTCTTTCTGCATGGCGTCCTGGTCTTGTCCTGTCCCTGATTTGGGGCATACTGGGGCGCCAAACTCTGTATGGCGGGCGCTGGTGGCGCAGCTCCGCAAGCTCCTCACGGGCGCCTTGCGCAGACGGCGGGGGCCACGCACGCAGCGCCCGGCGCTCGGCTGGCGGAGGTGAGGCCTCTTGGCAGCCCCTTGACAACGGGCGCCGGGCGCGCAGGCGGCGCGCGTCGGCGGCGGTGGCGGTGCCAGAGGAGGTGGTGGACCTGCTGGCCGACCTGCGCGGCCACCTGCAGGACAAGTGCGAGCCGCCCGTCTACGTCTCCGACCGGCGCCTGGTCAAGGCGGTCGCGCTCATGCAGGCGCGCGCCCGGCCGGTCGGCGCCGCGCGGCGCCGCCCGGCGCGCCGCGCGGCCGCAGCCTCTGCAGCATGTGTGCTTTTGCACGCAACACCCAGATCGTCGGACGGCGGGCGTGGCAGTCGGCGCACGCGCGTTGCGGTGCGCGCCGCGCGGCCGCCCCGCGGCGCGCCGCCGCGGCCGCCCGTCGGCGCGCACCGCAGCGCATGCGCTGGCTCCCACGCCCGCCGTTCGCTGATCCGGGTATCGGATGCGGGAGCGCACGTGTTGCAGAGGCGGCGGATCCCGATCGGCAACAGCACCTTCCCGCGGCAACATGACGCTTTCGTGGGGGACTGGGCCACTGCAGGTAGGCACAGTGGTGTAGGGTCACGGTAGGGCCGGGCGCGCAGGTGGCCGCGTTCACGAGCGGGCGCGCGGCCGTGAGCCGCTTCGACTGCCTGCTGCTGCAGCACGTGCTGTGGCAGCGCCCGGACGAGGCGCCGCGCATCGCGGACTGGCTGATCGCGCGCCTGGCGGTCGGCGACAGCCTCAAGTCGCTCGACTACTCCTTCGCCGGTGCGGGGCCGGCACTCGGTGCCGCGGTGGTGCAGGCGTGCCATCTAGGGGGGGTGCCTTGCCATGGGCAGGCATGGTGTAAGGCATTCGGTGGGCAGGCGCCGTCTGGGGCTTCCGATGCTGAGTGCCGACGCTGCCCGCCATGCACGCCACAGGTGCCGTTTGTGCTCAGCTGTGCCACTTCGGGGCGTCCAAGGGTCTGCGTCGCGCTGTGCGTATGCTGCACCGAGCTCCTGAACGCTCCTGGCAGAGGCGCGCTCTGCAGCACGCATGGGCGCAGACGCCAGGGCGCCGGCCCGACCGGCGCGTGGGGCGCGGCGCAGGCATGTTCGCGCGCGCGATGAACTCGTCGGCCGACGGCACCGTGCGCGCGGCGCCGGACCTGCGCGCGGACGTGGCCGCGCTGGCGGGCGTGCTCGTGGGCGAGGTGGAGGCGCTAGGGTCGCCGCAGGGCGGCGCCGGCACGCTGGCGGGCCACGAGCTGTGGCTGGGCGCGGAGGAGGTGGAGGCTCTGACGGCGGCCGTGCGGCCTAAACAGGCCGCGCTGCGCAAGGCGCTGGAGGAGCTGCTGTTCGAGGTGGTCGCGCTGCAGGCGCGCCCCGGCCGCCCCCAGGCGGCGGGCTGGGGCTGCTTGCGCGGGCGGCGCCGGAGGGCGGCGGCCGGCGCATCTGCAAGCTCGGCCAAATGCTCTGCATCGCGGCGTCTTGACAGACTTGTCGTTACTTAAGCAGGGAGCCGCGCTGAGTGGCGGCAGGGCCCAGTGGGGGTCCCTGTTGCGGGCGCTCCCTGTTGAGTCTGCTGCTACCAGTGCTGCTACCAGTGGGAGCCTTAATGCAAGCGTGCTGGGGTGCTAGCAGGGCATGTGTTTGGCGCCCGGGGGCTGCGCCGGCGCCCGTAAGGCCGCTGAGGGTCTGCCTTGCGCCGCGGCGGGAGGCCCGAGCGGGCGCATGTGGTTCACAAAGAGGCAGATCGGGGGGCCAGGTGGCGCTGGAGGAGGACCCCCTGCCCCACACGACCCTGGTGGCAGACCTGCTGCCGCAGCGCTGGGCCGGGCTGCGCGACCGCGCCCCGGCCGGCAGCCCTGCTTAGGGCTTGCCAGGTCAGCCATGATCCTGGCTCTTGGCGCACGGTCGCGCTGCACACCGCCTCACACAGCCCTCTGCTGAGGCAAGGCATGCAAGCTGGGGTTGGCTGCCCTTACAGCATGGTGTGCGTGATGGGGGCAGCATGCATGTCATTTAAATAGTTCTGGAGATGGTATAATGCGTGCATGCAATGCAACTACGCATTCATGCGCAGCGGTGGTGTTGCAAATGCACACATGCGTGTTCGACATTGGCTGCAGTTCTAGCAAGCCGGACGTTTTTCCTGCCGTTGTGGCAGTGCGTTCATCGCTGTGGCTCCTTCCGCGCCGGGCCTGTGGCGTTATAAAACCGTAGCAGGCACTGGCCGCTGTCGCGCTGTGCATGAGCACGGTTGTGCAAAGTGTCTGACCAGCTCCCCCTTGCGCAGGCGGCGCTGGGCGATGCGGAGCCGCCGGAGCTGCTGCTGCTGACGCAGCTGCTGCCGCGCCGCTGGTCGGCCTACCTGCGCTCGGCGCCGGTCGACGACGTGCGGCGCCTGAGCACGCGCAAGGTGCCGGCGACGTCGGCGCCCTACGCCAGGCCCTAGCCCGCTGCGGCGCCGCTGGCGGCATGCGCGGGGCGGCGCATGGCCATGGTGCTACGTGGCATGCGCAGCAGCTTGGGGTTTGCTTATTGTCAGAGCGCGGGCCCACCCCCAAAACGTCGCTTGGGATTTCCTTCTTTGCAGGCTGCTGGCTTCGCCTAGTGGCCTGCGCCATTGATCGTGCCTGGCGTTGCACCCTGACTCCCAGCTCGGGTGTGTGATGTGTGTGCTGGGTGCAGCGGCCTTTCTTCCTGAGAGCGTGTGAGTGCGTCTGTCGAGTGCGTCGAGTCCAAGGGATGGTCTGGGGCTGTCATCCATGCTGGGACCACAGGCAAGCGCTCTGTGGTGCCAGAGCCTCTGCAGCGCACGCGCTGCCGAACGCACAGTGTGTGCCATCAGGAACCAGTCATGTCTTTTGAGATACGTCCGAGGCACACCAGGGGGGATGTGCTCATGCGTGGCGTTCAGGGCGCGCGGACACCTCTGAATCTGATGTCGCACCTATGGCCCCGGTTGCTAGCCTGGTGAGGAGCTTTTGCTAGACATGAAGGACCAGTTCAAGGACAGCGCATGTTACGCAGCGCGATGTGCATGCTGCCTCGGCAGGGATGCCCTCCGCATGTCATCTCCATTCTTGTGAGGCGGGACATCTACTCATTTTACAATGGCGAGCAGGGCCCCTAGGTGCATCCGCGCGCACTGGCGGCTTATTACCAAGTGTCGCCCCCTTGTTTGAGCTGCTTCGTGACAAAGCTGCTTCACCATGAGCGAACAGACCAGCAACACACAGATGCACGAGTGTTTGTACAGAGCGCGCGCGACACGGCGCGTCACCCGGAGCCTCGCTCCAGGGGGCCGCCCATGTCCTTGGGCTTGCCAAAGGGCCACCAGCCCTGCTTCTCCTGCAGGATGATGCCGCCCTCCTCCAGCATCCGCGGCGGTGCCAGCGAGCCGTCCTGCCGCCCGGGCGGCTCTCAGCGCCTCCCACGCGCGTCTCGCATGGCTCCCAGCCACAGCATGGCTGATCCGTGCATGCACACGCGCATGCACAGGGTAGGGTAGGTTGTATGCAGAGTATGGCGCACCCGGCCGCGCGTGAAGGGCGTGTTGGGCGGCAGCATGACGCTGCCGGCGTCCGGGTCCGGGAACGCGGTGATGGCGCCGCGGCGGCGCTCGCCCGCGGCGTGCCGCAGGTTGGCGGCCGGGATGCCGCCCAGCTCGCTCACGCGCATCGTGCCCAGCTCGCCCAGGCTGCCCACCGCGACGCGCTGCGGCTCGCCGTCGGGCCCCATGTACACGTTGTAGATGTTGTCGCGCGCGTCCACCTGCGCTCGCCGCCCCGTGAGCGCGCCGCACCTGCGCTCCATTTCTGAATGTGCGGGTCGTCCGGGCGCGTCTCCGTGCCGGCCGTCTGCCTATGGAGGCAGGTTACGGCACTTGCCAGAGTGGCGGCGCATGTGCCCCAGTGGGGCTTTGCATGCATGGCCCATAAGCCCCGCGCCGCCGGCACCGATGCAGCAGGGCGCCGCATGCGCCCGGCGTGTGGGCTGCGAGTCGCGGGCAGGGTGCGCGCTGCAGCTCTGTCACAAGCACGAGCGCGAGCGCGCGCAGGTCGGGTTGGCCGTTGGCAGGCAGCTCCAGGCTTGGGCACGGGGCAGCGCAGCGGCAGCATAGCGCTCCCGGCCCGGGCCTGGACGCGCGCGGGCGCGCGCCACGTAGAACCCTATCTTCCGGTTGCCGGTGTCGTAGAAGAGGTCGCCGGCCTTGTCGATGAAGTAGGCGCGGCCCTGCGGGTCCACGCTCACGGCCACCGGGTTGCCGCCCGACGTGACCATGTAGTGCCGCCCGTACTTGTCCTCGTACACCTCCGGCATCTGGCCTGCAGGCGCGCGCAGCTGTCAGCGGGCCGCGCGTGCTGCCCGCCCGCGCACCATCGCCTGGTGTGCTCAAGCACAGCGCGCGCAGGCTGCCCGGGAGGCCAGGGAGACCAGGGCGCGGGGGCGGCACCTTGGAGGTACTTCCACCAGAGCGCGGAGCCGCCGAGCATGATGCCCAGCAGCACGCCTCGCCGCGGCGTGAACGCGCTCGCCTGGCCCGGTAGCAGCCCAGCTGAATCCCCTCACATGCACCTGAGGACGTACAGGTAGCCAGGCGGAGGCCGCACACCTCCTCCAGGGGCGGCGGCGGCGGAGGCGGCGGCGGCGGCGGGGGCGTGAACGGGGGCGGCGCCGCCGGCAAGTTGCGCATGTCCGGCCTCCGGGCCAGCTCCCGGTCCGCGGCAGCGCTGCAAAGCGCCAGCGCCGTTTGCAATGCCGCTGCCACTCCGTCACTTGGCAAAGGCAAGGGTATCCACCTGGCTGCCATGCGCCGACGCGGCGCATTCGGCCTCTGATATGATACGTCTGGCCTGCTAGCGGGGCAGTGCAGGCTGGCACCCCTGCGCTGCGCGCAGGCTGTGTCCAGCAGGACGCCTGACCTCAGGGCATGCATGGCTGCTGCACCACACAGCGCAACGGGGCCGCAAAGAAGAGCTGTCGCCTGCTTAATTTCGCACGCTCAACCTTGGCAGTATTGAAGAGGAGCACCACATTCCCTTCAGACTCGAGTTTATACCCTTCCATCGTTGGACCCTAAAGCTCCGGCGGGAGACGAGCCTGCTTGCTCGCGGCGCTGGTCGGCGCTGCATTGAGTGCCAACTGTTGCGAAGACGACCGATTACCACTTATCTCGGTGCTACCGGCAGGTTACCGCCAGCAAGCGCCTTTGTGCGACATCATTTTGAATCCTCCGTGGCATCTGGGGAGCCATCTGTGTAACTTGGCTGCTACTCAGCGCTTACTGAGAGCTCCTTGAGAGGCTTCAACGAGCCAGGAGTGGTGTGGCAGTTGAGTTGCCGGTCGGGTGCCGCGCTGAGCGGCGCCGCGCCCGAGCAGCGTACGGGGAGGGGCGCGTGCGCAGGTAGCAGCGCTGTGGCTGGACCTGACCAGCTAGCGTGAACCTCACCAGCCCGTGAGGCCAATGCTGGACGGGTGACCTCTGTCCAGGTTGGCGGCCCCGTATGCATCTGCGACGCAGGTCAGGCTGTCCTGCCGGCTCGAGCACGCGCTTGTAGCAAACTGTGTGCCTCTTCAGGATCACACCAGTCCGCAGCAGTCGCTCGTGGTAGTGCATGCGCACGACATTTAGCTGCGCGTCGCAGGGCGTCCCGTGCGATGGCCGCAAGCGAGGAGCCGCTCGCTGGCGTGGGCAGCAGCGGCAAGCGCGGAATCTTCCCCGGAAACTATGGAGCGCGCCTGAACCACTGGGAGGAGCGCGCGAAGAGTGCGTCGGCGCCTCCGGCAGCGCTCTCTGCCCCCCGCCGCACCGGCACTCAGCTTACGGTCTATAAAATCTTACGCGCGGTTGCGCAGGCTCCCCGGTGCCGCCTGTATGCGCCGAAATTCAACCGGCGCCTGCGCCGCCCGAGCCGGGCCGGCGCTCGAAAGACTGTGTGCCGGACGCACGCGCACGCGTGCCGACCAACGCCACGGCTGACGCCTGTGCCCCGGACTCGCCCGACGCCACGGCGGCGCCGGCGGCGCCCGTCACCCCGCCGCCCAGCTCCGTGGGCGGCCCGACCGCAAAGGCGGGCGCGGGCGCGCGGCGCAGCCTCGACGTGCCTGCGTCGTCGCGGGTGCGCGCGACCGGGGGCGGCGAGGGGGCTGACGCGGCGGTCGGCCGCCGGCGAACGTCCGAGCCGGAGGCAGCTGACCGCGCGCGCGCCCGCCGACGCGGCTCGCCCAGCAAGCTGAGCCCAAGTGCGGCCCGGCGGGTCACCTCCTAGACATGCTGCGCAGTGGGCTCGCGAGGTCGGCAAAGCAAGCGGGCGTGGGGCTGACTGAGAGGCGAGCCGGAACAGGAGTGCTTGCACAGATGCATCGCGCAGGCGGCCCGCACCCGCCGAGGCCCTCTGCGCGGCACCTCACCCGACCAACCTCTGACTGGCTCTGCGCAGGCCGCGTCGCGCGGCGCGCGAGCAGCAGCCGCGCCAGCTCGGAGGGCGACGGCGCAGCCGCAGCCGCGGCTGCGGGCCAGGCGTCGCCGCGCGCCGCGCCGCACGTCCCCGTGCCGGCGGCCGCGGCGTACTGCGAGCTCGTGCCGCCGCTGCGCTGGCAGGACACGCCGGGCATCACCAGCCCAGGCGCGGCGCGCCGGCGGCACCCGCGCCCGGCCTCTGCCACGCCTGCCCGCTTGCTGCTGACCAGGCGTCCCTGTCACAACACAAGCGTGCTGGGGCTGGGGGTGCGCCTGTTCCGGTCACCGCGTGGCCGCCTCATGCGGCGGGTCCCCGCAGAGCCATGCGGAGCTTCTTTTCACATCTACATGTCTTGGACAGGGCAGGGCAGCCACGGTGCTGCAGGTGCGTACGAAGCATCATGTTGTGTTAGCAGAGCTGACTGCTTGGGCGGGGCATGAATTGAGGTGGCCCGCGCCGTGCAGAGCTGGCGGAGAAGGTGCGGCGGCGCGCGCTGGGCGCGGTGCTGGGCGCGGCGGTGGCGGACGCGGCCGCGATGGGCGTCCAGGGCGTGATGGACCTGTCCATGCTCGACGCGCTGGCGGCGGAGCGCGGGCGCGTTGAGCAGGCGCGCTGCGCCCGGCCCCGCGCGCCCGCCCCCGGCGCCGGCCCTGCGCCGCGCGCCGGCCCTGCGCCGCGCGCCGGCCGTGCGCCGCGCGCCTGGGGCGGCCCGGAGAGTACGCGCCTGCTACGCAGGGTGGTCGCCGCTGTTGGACGTCGACGTCGCCCATGCATGCACTTCAAGGAATGCCCGCCAGCAGCATGGCCTGAAGGAGGCGTCGGCAGCCGTCCAGGGGATGAGGCGTTGCGGGGTGGATGCAAGCGCTAGATGACCGGACGTTGACCGCGTGTGCAGGCGCCTGCAAGCGCGTGCCCGCCGGGTCGCTGACGGGGAGGCGCGGCGCGCGCGCAGGACCCGCAGGGCCTGGAGTTTGTCGACCCGCCGCGCGGGCCGCTGTGGCAGTACGCCGACGGGCACAACACCATCTTTGGCGAGCAGGCGCGCTCTCTTCCGGTACCCCACCCCGGCAGGCGGCTGGTCGGCGAGCGGCCGCCGCGTGGCGGCGAGCGCGAGAGGCGCTGCCCTTCCTGTGCGTCAGGAGGCGCGCGCGCTGCGGATGCGCCGCAGGAGAGCGGACGCGCCGAGGTGAGCTGCGCTGGGCGCGAGCGCGCGCGCCTGACGCCGGCGGGGCGCGCAGGCGCACGTCCTGCTGAAGACGCTGGTGCATGAGGGCGGGCTGAACTGCAACAAGTACGCGGCGCTGAACTTTGCTGCGTTCGCCGCGGCCGAGGCCGGCCGCGTCAAGGACGCCTCCACCAAGGCGCGCCTCTGCTCCTGCTGCGCAGCGACCGTGGAACGCACGCGTTGCCTTCAGGCCGTGTGTCATGCCTGTTTTGGTGCTGTGCCGTGCACAACCGCAGAGCGTGCGCCGTGCCGTAGCTGCCAGAGGCCTCGGGCAGAGCCTGGGCCGAGCGACTTGGGCTGGCCGGGTGTCTGTGTACATGCCTGCGGTGAAGCATGAGACTGCTGCCGCTCGCAGGGCTTCCTGCGCGCGTACGAGGCGGGCGTCATGCCGCCGGCGTGCGGTGTGGACGACTGCCAGGCCAGCTGCTTCACGCGGTGCGTCCTTGGCCTGTCGGCCACCCGCGCGCGGCAGCTAGGCAGGGAGCCAGCGCGGCCGTTGCTTTCTTCGGAGGCTGCGCGCAATATGGTCCTGGCTGCTCACGCAAGCAGCAGCTGCCGCCAAACATGTCGATTTCTTGGAGACCGACCCTGCACAGGCTCTGGGTGCGTATGAGGCTGGCGTCGCCAGCAGCAGTGGCCGCCGAGGGCGCCCGGCAGCGCACGGGCCGGCGCTACGCGCACGGCGCCCAGCCCCGCGCGCGCCGCCGCAGCGCCGCGCGGGCCGCTGCTCGGGAGCCGCGCGGGAAACCCTGGGCGCGCGCGTGAAAGCCTTGGCGCGCGCGTTGCGCGCAGGCTGGTGCCGCTGGTGGCGCTGTACGCGGGGCACCCGGCGCTGCCCGCGCTGGTCGAGCGCTGCGTGCGCACGACGCAGGACAGCCACGCGGCGGTCGCGTGGGGCGCCGCCGCGGCCGCGATCCTGGAGGGCGTCGTCCTCGGCAAGACAGTGACCGGCGCCATGAAAACCGCGGTCGGCGGCCTGCTCAACCCGCGCCCGCGCGGCGATGCGCCGGGCGGTGCGCAACCCTACCCTGACCCCGTCTGCTCTGCGCCTGCTCGCTCGAGGCGCAATGCGAGCGGCGCAGACCGTCCGCATACTCGTGCACTGCTTCTGAGCGGCGTCCTTCACGCGTCTTCTCGGCAGCGAGCCCGCGGCTGTTGCTGGGCCCGCATGCATGCACGAGCCCGGCGCTCGGCAGCAAGGGACGTCTCGGCAGCGGAGGCTGCGCCGCGGTGTGCTGCCACGACAGTCAGGGATGCTACTGCGCCGACGCGCTCATGCGCCAAGACCAAGCCAGGCGCGTTGCACGAAGCAGGCGCGCGCGTGCGCGCAGGCGAGCTGTCCAGCGCGGTGGCGGCGCTGGGCGGCGAGGTCGTGCACGCGCTGGCGGTGGTGCTGCGGATGCTGGACGACAAGACGCCGCTCGCGGAGGCGCTCGCGCGCCTGGGGCGCCACTCGCACCTGCCCATGCCGCTGCAGACCGCCGTGCTGCTGCTGCTGCAGGCGCGCGCGCGGGCCCCCGTGCGCGCTGGCTCTGGCCGCGCTTGCGCGCGCCCGCGCAGCGCTGCCGCGCCCCAGCCCGGCGCAGCAGCCGCTTGCCTCGCTTGAGCCCTCGTCTGGCCTCGCGGCGGCATGGCCGCCCCTGCGCGCACACCGCATCAATATCTGCACTGCGCAGCGACCGGTCGCCTGTGCTGATTGCTGCCGCTAGTCGGCACGCGGGCAGAGCAGGGATGCCGCGCCGCGCTGCGCGCTGGCGCTGGCAACGTTCCCGATCCCCATGTGCCGGGCGCGCAGACCGAGCAGCAGATGGGCAAGGCGCGTGCGATGGACCGCTACCGTGACGCCGTGCGCGGCGCGCTGCGCGGCGGCGGCTGCTGCGCCAGCCGCGCGCTGTTCGTGGGCGCCTGCCTCGGCGCGCGCGGCGGCGCCGACGCGGTGCCGCCGCGCTGGCGCAAGCGCATGCGCAAGCACCGCGAGTGCCTGGCGCTGGCAGAGCGCCTGTGCACGCTGCGCGACTGACGCAGGCGCCTGCGCGGCGCGGGCGCGCTTCGATGTGCGAGCGGTCGTTTGGACAGCGCGCTCCGCTGCCGGCTTCGGTGCCTGATGTGGCAGTGTGAATGATTGATCAGGGGGATTATTGCGCTCGGCAGCAGCCTGCACCAGCATTGCAGATCCGCAAATGTTCCGAGTCAAACGCGCCTGTTCGTGAACTGGCAGTGCGAGCATTGTCTGCAGAGTTGTGCACCAGCCGCCGGCTGCCGTGGAGAAATCTTTGTGGTGTGCTTGGGAAGCAGCTGCACTAGCACTACACACCACCACGGCTCGTCCTTCCTGCGGTCACCAGGCGTGGGAGGCGGCAGCAAACCATGCACCTGCTCAGCCTGTGTTGGGACGGGAAGGACTGCTCTTGTGCAGACGTGAACAGCGCTGCATGCAGCTCTGCCTTGAATGCGATCGTTTGGTGGGTATGGCAGGTGCCAAGAGTCTGACCCCTTTTTTTTTCCTGGTCTGTCAGGCATTGTGCGAGTGCTGCGCGCTGGCTGCCTGAAGTCATGTTGAAGGCAAAACCGCAAGCAACTGCTCTGCCTTGCGGGCGGAGGAAGCGAGGTTGCACTGCAACATGGCATTACTTGCTTTTTCAGCGGTGACATATGGCATCTTTCGCTTTGCTGCCACACTGAGCACCTGTCATGCCAGATACCTACCTGTCATGAGCAGCGCCAGTGCTCTGTACTGGTTCTTATAACACATGTAGCGTGGGGTTCTGTAAAGTTCACAAAAGTTGCAGTTTACTTCAGGCTACTTGAGGTGATCAACATGCATGCACTAAAGCAGGCAACAGGCCGTCGAGCATGGCTGCATGTCACGCGCGATTCCCTTCAGATGATGCATGCTGTGGTTTATGCACAGATCAGGTCATTTAAAGTATCCCCGCTGTGGGGTTCCCGGGGCAGCTCTGCCCAGCGGGGGGTCCCTGCCTGACAACCAGGCACTCGAGTTTGCGTTATTGTGAGCCGCGCAGCGCGGCGGTGGCAGACATGGAGGCGCAGTGCAGCATGCGCCTTAGGCAGGGCCGTGCGCCCGTCTGCCCAGGTCCTTTACACAATGCAAGGCACCTCGAGGCCTGGGTCGGCCTCGAGCGCAGCCGCTCTGGCTCGCACTGCCGCAGCCTCTTGGTGCGGCAGCGCAAGGGGCGCTGCCAGTTCAGCCAAGGTGCGCGCTGCCTCCCCGCCTTAGTGCCAGTCAACCGAGTCGTGGGTGCGGCGCTTGCTACTTCTGCTGCGTCGCGCATGCCGCGGTGCCGGGAGAGTGACCGTGGTCGCGATGCTGTGGCTTGCAGCGCTGGCCGAGCAGTACGGGACGCTGCGCCTGCCGCTTGACGACGCCGCGGCCGCGGCGCCGCTCGCCCCCGCGGGCGAGGACGGCCTCCAGGCCAGCGCGGAGTTTGTGGGGCTGTGCGAGGCGCAGCTGGACCTGCTGCCGCGCCTGGTGCAGGCGTCGGGCCTGCGCGCGAGCGTGTGCGCGCCCGCTGCCCGGCGCAAGCCGGCCCCCCGCCCCGCTGCGCGCAGGCCCGAGTCTGCTGGCTGAGAGTAGCTGACCGAGAGTAATGAAAAGTTTGATGGGCAGTGCACGCCAGGAGCGCCTGATGGGCCCCGCGCTTCAGAGGGCGGCACGTGTCAGCGTGCGCGTGCTGCACAGCGCCTCGCCCGGTGCCCCGGCCAGCCAGGGTCCCTGCAGCAGCACCTGACGCGCGCCGGCCGCCGCGGGGGGGCGCAGCTACGCGCGCGCGCCAGCGAGCTTCGAGACGGGGCAGCTGCTGCTGCGGCGCGTGGCGGCGGCGGGCGGCGCGCGCGGCGAGGCTGGCGAGTGCGCTTTGCACCTGGGCGCAGGCGCGGGCGCCGAGGCGGAGGCGTCGCTCGTGCAGGAGCAGGTGCGCGGCGCCGCTCGCCGGCGCCGGGCACAGCGCCGCTGACGGGCAGCGCACCGCGGCTGCCAGTCTGCAACATCCCCTTCGCGCCACCATGCCTGCCGGGTTGTCCAGTGAAGAAGGGACGTCACAGCCCCGCTCCAAGAGCTGCACTCGCTGGCGCTGCGATCCCACTCCCCGGCCTGCATTTCTAAGGCTGTCGGCCACAGACGCGCTCCCTCTCGCTGTTGATGTTGAGGCGCCGGCGTCGCCGCGAGTGCGACGGGGGTCGCTGGGCGCCGCGGCGCAGGTCGTGGTGCTGCCCGACTCGGGCGGGCTGGTGCTGGCGCTCGTCGCGCACAGCCGCTTCCTGCTGGGCCTGCTTGTCGTGGAGAAGGAGCCGCCGGGCAGCGCGGCGCGCGCGCGCGGCCCCACCTGGCAGCCGCAGCACGCCCCGCCCGACCCCGGCGCGGCCGGGTGGCCGGGCGGCGCGCGCGGCGGCGCCGGCGGGGGCGCGCGCGAGGCGGCGGGTGGCGCGAGCGAGGGCGCCGGCGCGGGCGTAGCCGACGCGGCGCTGGCGCCGCCGGCCATGAGCCAGTTCTTCACGGTGCGCGCCCGCTCGCGCGCCCACCCGCCGGGGAGGGTCCACGCTGCTCTTCGGCCTGCATGTGGCTGGCCGCCTCTGGCTGCTGGCCCGGCACCCCCGGTCGTCCACGACAGCACACGGGCCGCTCGTCTTTGCACCCACTTTCGCAGCGCCACGTCCCGCGCGCCGACCCGCATGCCAAGTAACCCTAACCCTGATGTCAACGCGCGCGCGCGCGCGGCAGGTGGCGGAGGTGGCCGCGCTGCGCCGCGCGTCGCGCGTGCTGGCGCTGGCGGGCGCGATGGACCAGCGCGCGGCGCTGGAGCGCGCGGCCGAGGCCGGGCGCCGGCGCTTTGTGTGCGGCCTGGTCGACGAGGCGCGCGCACCGCGGTGCACGCTGCAGCGCGCGCGCGCGCCTGTGCTCGCTGCGGCCTGCACTGTTCTGCTGGGTGTGCACAACTCTGCAGCACTGCAGCGATGAGGCCAGGTCAGACCCTGTGATTCCCTGAGCCCTTGTGCGTCCAGGCGTGCCCGGGCGCGTCACCAGGGCTGCAGGGTGGTCGACAAAGAACACTGCTGTGCTGCACCCGCGGTCGTGGCATTTCGCGCAGGCGAGGGGGCCGCTGTCGGCGCTGCGCACGCTGGGCGCCATGCTGGCGCCGCGCGCGCGCGGCACGTTCGAGAGCGACATGGCCGAGGGCATCGTCGTGCAGGTCTCGCCCGGGCATCCTCGCAACACTCTGCTGGCATACACAGTGCACCCTGGATTGTGCCATCGAGTCGAGGCCCGATGACTACGGTTCACACGGGCCTGCTCTGCCACGGTCTTACGCAAGCGGGGCTCTCGCAGCTTCTTGCGCAGCGTCCCGAGCGCCTGCCAGGCGCAGGGGCTGCTGCCTGTGTCGCATAGTGGCAGGGTGGGATAGGTCCATACACCTAACCTTCCTTGAGTGCTCGTGCCCCTGACGGTGCGCGGGGCGGCCGGGGCAGGGCCGGCGGCTGCAGGAGGTCGTGACCGCCCTGCAGGCCGCGCTGCACCCGGCCACCGCGCCCGAGGCTGAAGCGTTTGAGCCTGAGGGCGCACCCGCCGCGGTACGCCCGGCGCTGCAGCCGCCCGCGGCCGCCGCGGCGCCTGCGGCCGCGGGCGCGGCCGCGTTCTGCGCCGATGCCGCGACCGTCGCCGCCGCCGCCGCGGCGGTTGCCGCGGTGCGCCAGCCCCCGCCGCAGCTGCTGCTGGGCGCGCCGGCGGCCGCGGCGCCCTCCCGGGCGCTCGGCGCGGCGCCGGCGGCGCGGCAGCCCGCGGGCCGCGGGGAGGGCGAGGCGTGCCGCGTGTGCGACGTCGTGGCGGAGCTGCTGGCGGAGCTCGCGCCGACGTGCGCGGCGCTGGGCGTGGTCGCCGAGCAGCGCGCGCCGCCCGCGCCGG
>JAABUV010003462.1_pt1 | contig 20110 bp, 17 predicted proteins | sample 5559971 | NCBI WGS metagenome assembly JAABUV01 (sample SAMN10711881, study PRJNA513362) | rock metagenome | isolation source: Antarctica rocks | place: Antarctica: Victoria Land, Knobhead nord | collected 2015-12-19
GAAAGGGGCGGCGCTGCTGCGCGGCTTCCGCGGGACGGCGCCGGTCGACCTCGCGCGGCTGGCGGAGGTGGTCTGCCGCATCTCCGAACTCGCCGCCGATGCGGAGGGGATGATCGCCGAGCTGGAGGTCAACCCGTTCATCTGCGCCGGGGACCGCATCGTCGCCGTCGACGCGCTGATCGTGAAGAAGACCGGGTAGAAAAGGGGCAAAGGATGACCGACATGCGCGTGTGCGCGACGGGGCTGCGGTTTCCGGAGGGGCCGTTGGCGCTTGACGACGGCAGCGTCGCCCTGGTGGAGATCGCGCGCGGCACGGTCAGCCGGGTGGCGCCAGACGGCGCGGTCTCGGTCATCGCTGACCTCGGCGGCGGCCCGAATGGCCTGGCGCTGGGGCCGGACGGCGGCCTGTTCGTCTGCAACAACGGCGGTTTCGAGTGGCACGAGGAGCCGGGCCTGCTGCGCCCGGTCGGCACGCCGGCCTCCTACAGCGGCGGGCGGATCGAGCGGGTCGACCTGCAAACCGGCGCGTCCCGCGTGCTCTACGACCGCTGCGGCGCACACCCGCTGCGCGGACCCAACGACATCGTGTTCGACCGCCACGGCGGCTTCTACTTCACCGACCTCGGCAAAGTCCGGCCCCGCGACCGCGACCAGGGCAGCGTCTACTACGCCATGGCCGACGGCTCCCGCATCGCGGAGGTCGTGCATCCGATGCTGACACCCAACGGCGTCGGCCTGTCGCCCGACGAGCGGACGCTGTATGTCGCGGAGACCGAGGGCGGGCGGCTCTGGGCCTTCGACATCGTGGAACCCGGCGTCATTGCGCGCCAGCCCTTCCCCTCCCCGAACGGCGGGCGGTTCCTGTTCAACGAGGCTGGCTACCACCGGTTCGATAGCCTCGCCGTCGACGCCGAGGGCAACGTCTGCGTCGCCACGCTGATGAGCGGCGCGATCACGGTTGTTGCGCCGGACGGGCGGCTGGTGCGCCGGGTGAAGACGCCGGACGTCTACACGACCAACATCTGCTTCGGCGGCCCCGGCCTCCGCACCGCCTACATCACGCTGTCGGGCAGCGGCCAGCTCGTCGCGATGCCCTGGCCGGAGGCGGGGCTGCGGCTGAACTTCTCCGCCTGACCAGGCCGCGCCGAACCCCAGTATGAAGCCCGGCCAAACTGCGACATAAGGCGCGAACGCAACTGGGAAAGCTTGGATGGCAATCGCGATCGTCACGGGTTCAGGCGGGCTGGTCGGCGCCCAAACAGCGCGGACGCTCTGTGAACGCGGCCTGGAGGTCGTCGGCCTCGACAACGACATGCGCCGGCGCTTCTTCGGCGACGAGGCGAGCACGCGCTGGCAGATCGAGCTGCTGGAGGGCCGCCCAGGCTACACCCACCATGGCCTGGACATCCGCGACGAGGCTGCGGTGCAGCGGCTGTTTGCCCGCTACGGCCGGGCAGTTTCGCTGGTGGTCCACTGCGCGGCGCAGCCGTCGCACGACTGGGCGGCGCAGGAGCCGCTGACCGACTTCACCGTCAACGCCAACGGCACCCTCGTCCTGCTCGAAGCCACCCGGCAGCACGCGCCCGACGCCGCCTTTATCTTCGCCAGCACCAACAAGGTCTACGGCGACCGCCCCAACCACCTGCCGCTGGTCGAGCAGGAAACCCGCTTCGAGCTCGCCCCCGGACACCCATGGGCGGAGCGCGGCTTTCCCGAGGAGATGTCGATCGACGGCTGCCTGCACAGCCTGTTCGGCGCATCCAAGGTCGCCGCCGACGTTTTGGTGCAGGAGTACGGACGCTACTTCGGCATGAGCACGGCCTGTTTCCGCGGCGGCTGCATCACCGGGCCGGGCCACTCGGGCGCGCAACTGCACGGCTTCCTGGCCTATCTCATGAAGTGCGCCATGACCGGCGCGCCCTACACCGTGTTCGGCCACAAGGGCAAGCAGGTGCGCGACAACATCCATTGCAGCGACCTGGTCGAGGCGTTCTGGTGCTTCTTCCAACGGCCCTCGCCCGGCGCCGTCTTCAACATCGGCGGCGGGCGCCACGCCAACTGCTCTATGATGGAGGCCATCGCGGTCGCCGAGGGCCTGACCGGGCGCCCGATGCGACACGGCTACAGCGACGAGGCCCGCATCGGCGACCATATCTGGTGGGTCAGCGACATGAGCCGGTTCCACTCGGCCTACCCGGAGTGGTCCTACCAGTATGACATAAGCGGGATGATGGCCGACATCCACGCGGGCCTGGCCGGACGGCTGAAGCCTGAGTCGGCGTGACCACGGACAGCATCAGCACCCTGCGCCCCGGGCCGCGGCGCAGCATGGCGTCCCGGCGCGGCGCACGGGCGGCCGACACGGCTGCCCTCGGCCTCGTTTTGTTGCTGCCAATCTTCTTGATCCACCTCCGTGTCGGCGTCGAGGTCGGCTTTGATGTTGTCGCAGGCTTGTTCCTGGTCCGCAGCGCGCTCGACCGCCAGTGGGGCTGGCTGCGGCGCGATTGGGTCGTGGTCGGCCTGCTGTGGTGGGCTTGGACGCTCGGCTGCACCATCCTTGCGTCATGGGCGGCCCCGCCGGGCGCGTGGGGCCATGCGCTTCAGGCCCTCCTCGTCGTGCGCTTCCTGTTGTTCGCGGCGGCGCTGGAGCAGTGGGTCCTGCGCGGTCAGCGCGCCCGCCGCTGGCTGCTCGCGAGCTTCAGCGCTGTTGCCTTGTATGTCGCCGGGCAGAGCCTGTGGCAGTTCGCGACCGGCCGGAACCTGTTCGGCGATCCAAGATGGGTCGATGGCGAGCTGACCGGGCCTTTCAATGGTCCCAGGGCCGCGCCGACGTTCGTACGGGCGATGTTCCCGGCGATGCTGCCAGCCGTGGCCGGGCTATACTCCTCGCCCAAGCCTCTGCGGCGGTTGGCGGCCGGGAGCGTCCTGGTGGTTGGGGTTGCCGTGGTCGTCCTGATCGGGCAGCGGATGCCCGTGCTGCTGGCGGGGTTGGGCCTGCTGGTCACTGGCTTGCTGTTGCCGGGAGCGCGCGGCCTGGTGGTGGTGGCTGTCGTCGCTGCCGGCGCGCTGATCGGCGCGTCCGCGGTGGTCTCGCCGCCCACGTTCTACCGCCTTGTCACCAAGTTCTCGCACCAGATCGAGACCTTCCCCGACAGCCCCTATGGGCAGATCACCGCCCGCGCCCTCGCCATGGCCGAGCAGCACCCCTGGACCGGCCTCGGCTTCAACGGCTTCCAGACTAACTGCGCTGATCCGCGCTACCAGCACGGCTGGCGGTGGCCCGAAAACCCGGCCGACAACGGCGGCGGCGCCGAGATGTGCGTGACGCACCCGCACAGTTTTTATTTGCAGGCGTTGACCGACGCTGGGGTGCCGGGCCTGCTCGGGTTCGGGCTGCTGGTCGTGCTCTGGCTACGCCGCCTGTCGGCCGGCCTTTGGCGAGACCCGGACCCGGACCCGCTGCGTGTCGGCTTGTTCGTCGCCGTGTTCATCCAAGTGTGGCCGCTTGGTTCCACGAGTCCGCTGGTCTCGTTGCCGATGGGCGGCTGGTTTTTTTTGACGCTCGGCTTTGGCCTTGCTGCGGCTGGCCAACGTACAGCGCATGGCCCAGCGGAGCAGCACGGCCAGTAGTGGGCCAGTCTGACGCTGCGCGCTGAACTGCGCCCTGTGATCTTCGGGACGTAGAACGGACCTCAATACCTGGAACCGCCGGCACCGTTGCATCTGGCAGGCCAATCTCGGCCTGACCCCACATACCCCCGCACAGTTCACCAAAAATGGCCGGAACCGACGATGAGTGGTATATATTGCGATATCGACTTGTTCTAAGCGGCCTGCCGCTGTTTTCCACGGGCCTAGCGCCCCGTGGCTACAGGCAACGCAGGCACCTGATCGGGCAACGTCGGACCAATCGAAGCAGAGGCCACCTTCCGATGAACGACATCAGGCAGCCCGTTGTTGCGAAAGCGTCCGGTAGGCGCGCGTGGCTACTGCGGTGGCGGGCCGGTGAGCGCAAGACGGTCTATCTTTGCGCGCTCATCCTTGGATCGAGCACATTTGTCTTGCTCATTTACGTGCAGAGGATATGGGCCGAGTACGTCGATCAGGCTCCGGGCCACCCGGCCTCGTTCGGTGACTTCTTCGCGCTCTGGTCCTACGCGAAGATCGTAGGCGCCTATCCTGCGACAGAGCTTTATGACTTCGCCACCCTCCACACGAGGCAAGTTGCGCTCGGAATGGACCCGAGCGACCAGAATCCGTTTCCCTATCCACCAATGTTCATAGTGCTGCTGTGGCCGCTGGGCCTGCTGCCCTTTGAAACGGCCTATCTCGTCTGGACCGCTGGCACCCTGGCGCTGTTTGTTTGGGCTGTGGTGGCGACGTGCTCTCGGTTGCCGCTTTGCGTGCTCGGCGTGACCGTTGCTCCCGTGAGCATCGCCACAATTTCCTCTGGACAAAGCGGGTTCCTGGCGGCGGCTCTGATAACTGCGGGAGTCCGGCTTGCAGGCAGCCGGCCACTCCTGGGAGGAGTCCTGATCGGCATCCCCACCTACAAGCCGCAACTCGGCCTCCTGGTGCCTGTAGCCCTAGTTTCTGCCGGATACTGGCCCGCTTTCCGTGCCGCATGTGCAACGGCGCTTGTGCTGGCCGCGGTCGCCACCCTCGCGTTCGGCTGGGCCGTCTGGCCGGCCTGGGTTTCGGTGTTGCCGGCCTATGCGGAAATGTTCGACAGGCAGACCGTGCAACTCACCATAATGCCCACTGTGATGGCCAATTTGTTGATGACGGGTGTCACGCTGCCGGCGGCCAAAGGGCTACAAGCCCTAGTCACCGTCGTCACAGCGATCCTGGTTTGGCGTTGTTTCCGGCGAAATCCGGGGCAACTTGCCGCCGCTGCACTGCTGGTCGGAACTTTCCTCGCGACCCCTCATGCACTTGTCTACGATCTGCCTATGACCGCGGCGGCTCTGGCCCTATTCATTGACGCGCATGCCAAAACAGACGCTTCGTTCAGCTTGGCTGAGGTTCTTATAGTAATTCTGGCGTTCGTGTTTCCACTACTCATGATAGTGAATGGATTTAATGCGCCCGTCAGTACTGTGCCTCTTATGCTATTCTTCGGCTTAACATTGTGGTGTTGGAGGCAAGTCGACCAAGGGCATTATCCAGTCACGCCACCAGCAAATATCTCTGCCATCTCTTAGCAATGCGGCAACCTTCAAGTTGCCCTCCTTGGAGAGAAAGGGAGCATTCACACTGCTCCCACCCTTCTGAGGCGAATTGAAAAGTTATGAAAGCAGTGCGATCAGCTCAACCTCAATGCACCACCGGGCGCAAGCTTCCCTTCGCATACAACTCGCCCATCCGATCCAGCGAGATCGGCTTGATGTTCCCAGCATGCCCAGCACAGCCAAACGCCACAAACCGCTCCTTGCACAGCTCCCGTGTCGCCGTCACCGCCGCCGCAAAGAACTTGCGCGGATCGAACTCGTCAGGCTTCTGCGCCATCAGTCGTCGCATCGCCCCGGTCATCGCCAGCCGGATGTCCGTGTCGATGTTGATCTTGCGCACGCCATACCGGATGCCCTCCTGGATCTCCGAAACCGGCACCCCGTAGGTCTCCTTGATCTGCCCGCCATGCTCGCGGATCACGTCCAGCCACTCCTGCGGCACCGACGACGACCCGTGCATCACCAAATGCGTATCCGGAATCCGCGCATGGATTTCCTTGATGCGCCCAATCGCCAATATGTCCCCAGTCGGCTTCCGCGAGAACTTGTATGCCCCATGGCTCGTGCCAATGGCGATCGCCAGCGCGTCCACCGCCGTCTCCCGCACGAACTCGGCCGCCTGCTCCGGGTCGGTCAGCAACTGGTCGTGCGACATCTTGCCCTCGGCGCCGGAGCCGTCCTCCTCGCCCGCCTCCCCCGTCTCCAACGAGCCAAGCACGCCCAACTCGCCCTCGACCGAGACCCCGACCGCATGCGCCATCTCAACGACCCGTTGCGTTGTCATGACATTGTAGGAATAATCCGCCGGCGTCTTCATGTCCTCGTGCAGCGAGCCGTCCATCATCACGCTGGTGAACCCGGACCGTATGGATCGCTGGCACACAGCCGGGCTGCCGCCGTGGTCCTGGTGCATCACCACCGGGATGTGCGGCCAGGTCTCGACCGCAGCCTCGATCAGATGGCGCAGGAATGGCTCCCCCGCATACTTCCGCGCCCCGGCCGAACCCTGCAGGATCACCGGGCTGTCGCACTCGTGCGCCGCCTGCATGATCGCCTGGACCTGCTCCATGTTGTTCACGTTGAAGGCCGGGATGCCATACTCGTGCTCGGCCGCGTGATCCAGCAACTGCCGCATCGATACAAGTGCCACGCCTACTCTCCCTGTTGTTTATGGTGTGGTTACAAACGCTTCTTGCGGTCCATCAACTGCAGGATCATCGGCGTGAAGATCAACTGCATTGCCAGCGGCATCTTGCCGCCGGGGCAGACGATGGTGTTCGCGCGCGACATGAAGCTGTCGTGCAACATCGACAGCAAGTATGGCATGTCGATGCCCTTCGGATTGCGGAACCGGATCACCAGCATGCTTTCGTCGGCGTTCGGCACGTCGCGGGCGATGAACGGGTTGGACGTGTCGACCGTGGGCACCCGCTGGAAGTTCACGTGCGCTTCCGAGAACTGCGGGCAGATGTAGTTCACGTAGTCCGGCATCCGGCGCAGGATCGTGTCGACCACCGCCTCGTGCGAGTAGCCCCGCGTCTTCTTGTCGCGGTGCAGCTTCTGTATCCACTCGACGTTGATGATCGGCACCACGCCGACCAGCAGGTCCACGTGCCGGGCGATGTTGACCTCGGGGGTGACGACGCCGCCGTGCAGCCCCTCGTAGAACATGAGGTCGGTGCCGGACGGCAGGTCCTCCCATGAGGTGAAGGTGCCGGGCTCCTGCCGGTACGGCGCGGCCTCCTCGTCATTGTGCAGGTACTTGCGCGTCTTGCCCTCGCCGGTTTTGGAGTAGGTGCGGAACAGCTCCTCCAACTCCGCGAACAGGTTGGCCTCCGGGCCGAAATGGCTGAGGTTGCGGCCCTCCGCGACCGCCTGCGCCAGCAGTTCGCGCATCGCCAGGCGGTCGTAACGGTGGAACGAGTCACCCTCGACGATGGCCGCTTGCACGCCCTCGCGGCGGAAGATTTGCTCGAATGTGGTGGTGACGGTCGTCGTCCCGGCGCCCGAGGACCCCGTGATGGCGACGACCGGATGCTTCTGCGACATGGGTGCGCTCCAGTCAGGCGGTGCGGAACAGGCTGCGGGCGTTGAACAGCGGCGTCTCGAACGGCGTGTCCTCCCCCGCGTCGTGCTGGGTGTGGTAGCGCACCAGCCGCTCGACCTCGCTGCGGGAACCGAGGATCACCGGCACGCGCTGGTGGATGCTCGACGGCTCGATGTCCAGGATGCGCCCGCGCCCGGTCGACGCCGCGCCGCCGGCCTGCTCCATGATCATCGCCATCGGGTTTGCCTCGTACATCAGCCGCAGGCGGCCGGGCTTGGTCAGGTCCTTGGCGTCGCGCGGATACATGAACAGCCCGCCGCGCACCAGGATACGGTGAACCTCCGCCACCATCGAGGCGATCCAGCGCATGTTGAAGTCCACCCCGCGCGGCCCGGCGGCGCCTTTGACGCACTCGTCGACGTAGCGGCGCACGGGAGGCTCCCAGAACCGCTCGTTGGAGATGTTGACCGCGAACTCGCGGGTCTCCACGGGGATCGACATGCCGGGATGAGTCAGGGTGAACGCGCCGATCTCGCGGTCCAGCGTGAAGCCATGAACGCCGTCGCCGAGCGTCAGCACCAGCATCGCGGTCGGCCCGTAGATGGCGTAGCCGGCGGCCACCTGCGCCGTGCCCGGCTGCAAGAAGTGCTCCAGCTTGGGCTCCAACACCCCCTCGGGGCAGCGCAGTATTGAGAAGATCGTTCCCACGGGCATGTTGACGTCGATGTTGGAGGACCCGTCCAGTGGGTCGAACACCAACAGGTAGCGCCCACGGGGATAGTGCGCGGGGATTTCGTAGGGCTGCTCCATCTCCTCCGACACCATGCCGGCGAGCTGCCCGCCCCACTCGCAGGTGCCAACCATGATGTCGTTGGCAATGACGTCGAGCGGCTTCTGCTGCTCGCCCTGCACGTTGATGCCGGTTTCGACAGCGGGAGCCTGTGCCGCAGCGTCAGGCACCGAGATCGCTCCGCGCGAGGCGGCGACGGCGATCAACTTGCAGGCGGTCTGTATGTCGTTCAGCAGCGACGTCAGTTGCGGCTCTGGCGTCGCACTCCGGCGTTGGTCCTCGATGATGAATTTTGAAAGCGTAGTCTGGCGATACGGCATCGCTCACTCCCCAAAGCAGCGCTTCGCTGTTCTTTTATTGCGTGAACACCCGGCTGACCCGGATGTCCTCCGCAGTGATCGTCTCCAGCGCCACCCGGTCGAGCGGCTGGTCGCGCCCGGCGAACAGCCGGTTCGCCATGCGCAGCCGCGCCCGGTCGATACCGTTGCGTATGGAGCGCGCGTTGGAGAACCGCGGCTGCTGCATACGCAGGGTGATGTACTCCTGCAACGCCAGCTTGCCCGCGTCGTCGAACCGGTAGTGCATGGAGGTCGCCATCAGCTCGGCGATGCGGAACAGCTCCTCGGCCGAGTAGTCGGGAAAGTCGATGTGGTGGGCGATGCGCGACGCCATGCCGGGGTTGCTGCGGAAGAAGGTGTCCATGCGGTCCTTGTAGCCCGCGAGGATGACGACGAGGTCGTCGCGGTTGTCTTCCATCATCTGCAACAGGATTTCGATGGCTTCCTGGCCGTAGTCGCGCTCGTTTTCCGGGCGGTACAGGTAGTACGCCTCGTCGATGAACAGCACGCCGCCCATCGCCTTTTTCAATACCTCCTTCGTCTTCGGCGCGGTGTGACCGATATACTGGCCCACAAGGTCGTCGCGCGACACCGTGACCACATGGTTGCGGCGGATATACTTCAGCCGGTGCAGCACGTCCGCCATGCGCCGGGCCACGGTGGTCTTGCCGGTGCCGGGGTTGCCGGTGAAGCTCATGTGCAGCGACGGCGGCTCCGTCTGGATGCCCAGGCCGCGCCGGGCGCTTTCGACCAGCAGCAGGGCGGCGATCTCGCGGATGCGGGTCTTCACCGGCAGCAGGCCCACCAGGTCGTTGTCGAGCTGGCTGATGGTCTCGCCGATGTTGCTCTCCTTGTAGAGCGCGGCGAGGTCGACGTGCCGGTCGTGTGGCTGCAACACGGCGCTCATGCTGCGCGCTCCTGAACGTTGGCGTCCGCCAGTTCGCGCCGCAGCGCGCCCATCACGCCATGGTAGCCGCCGTCGGCGTCGCGGGCGCCGAAGATGGCCGAACCCGCGACGAAAACATCCGCCCCGGCCATCGCCACCGCATGGATGTTCGAGACTTTCACGCCGCCGTCCACCTCCAGCAAGATCGGCTGGCCGCCCTCCGCCGCATGGGCGTCGATGCGGCTGCGCACCGCCGCGATCTTTTGCAGGGCGTGCGGGATGAAGGCCTGGCCGCCGAAGCCGGGGTTGACCGACATGATGCAAACCAGGTCCAGCCGGTCCATCACATGGTCGAGGTGGTCGAGCGGGCTGGCCGGGTTCAGCGCCAGACCGGCCCGGCAGCCATGGTCGCGTATCAATGCCAAGGTGCGGTCCACATGCTGCGAAGCCTCCGGGTGAAACGTGATGATGCTCGCCCCAGCCTTGGCGAACATCACCGCGAGTTCGTCGACGGGCGTCACCATCAGGTGGACGTCAATCGGGATCGACACATGCGGCCGGATCGCCTCGCAGATCAGCGGCCCGATGGTGAGGTTCGGGACATAGCGGTTGTCCATCACATCGAAATGCACCAGGTCGGCCCCGGCAGCCTCCAGCCGCCCGACCTCCTCGCCCAAGCGGGCGAAGTCGGCCGAGAGGATGCTGGGGGCGATCTGGCAGCCGGTCACGGGGTGGCTGCCGGAAGGTAGCGCTCGCCGGACGGCCGGCCCGTGGCGTAGCTGCGCAGGGTGTAGTGCATCGTGCGGCCCGGCCCCTCGGCCCGCACCAGCTCGAAGCCCGGCTCGTACTCTGGCCGCTGCACCATGAAGAACATGCGGATCGATTCGAACCCCTTGTTGCTGTCAAACGCCAGCACCTTGATGTAGTCGTTCGGACGCTCCTTGCGGCAGGCGTTCACCTCCAGCATGACGCCGGCTGGGTCGTGCAGGTCGAACATCGGCGTGCCCCACATCGACCAGTAGTAGTTGCGCGGATGCGGGTCGTCGGTGTGCTCGACCGCGATCGACCAGCCGTTGTTCAACGCATACTCGATCTGCTTCTTGATCTCGTCGTCGGTCAGGTCCGGCAGGAACGAAAACTGCCCTTGGGTGATCTTCATGAGTGTTCTCCCGTTCAGGACGCGGTCGGGGTGGGAAGCACGTCGACGGAGTCGGTCGAGGCGTAGTTGAAGCTCACGTCCTTCCAGGTGTCGAGCGCGGCCCGCAGCGGCTGGCACCAGCGGGCGGCGGCGGTGAGGATCTCCGGCCCCTCGTTCCAGATGTCGCGGCCCTCGTTGCGCGCCTTCACCATGCACTCCAAAGCAACGCGGTTGGCGATGGCGCCGGCCTGGATGCCCATCGGATGCCCGATGGTGCCGCCGCCGAACTGCAACACAACGTCGTCCTTCAAATAATGCAGCAACTGGTGCATCTGCCCGGCGTGGATGCCGCCTGATGCCACCGGCATCATCTTTTTCAGGCTGGCCCAGGGCTGGTCGAAGAAGATGCCGTGCTGCGGGTTCTTTGGCACGTGGATCTCGCGGCAGGTGTCATAGATGCCGCGCACCACGTTCGGGTCACCCTCCAGCTTGCCGACGACAGTGCCGGCATGGATGTGGTCGACGCCCGCCATCCGCATCCACTTGGCGATCACCCGGAACGATATGCCGTGGTTCTTCTGCCGCGTGTAGGTCGAGTGCCCCGCCCGGTGCAGGTGCAGGATCATGTCGTTCTTGCGCGCCCACTTGGCCATCGACTGGATCGCGGTGTAGCCGATCACGAGGTCGATCATGATGATGACGCTGCCAAGGTCGCGGGCGAACTCGGCCCGCTCGTACATATCTTCCATGGTCCCGGCGGTGACGTTGAGGTAGGTGCCCTTGACCTCGCCGGTCTCGGCCTGCGCCTTGTTCACGCCCTCCATGCAGTACAGGTAGCGGTCGCGCCAATGCATGAACGGCTGCGAGTTGATGTTCTCGTCGTCCTTGGTGAAATCGAGCCCGCCCTTCAGCGCCTCGTACACCACACGGCCATAGTTGCGGCCGGACAGGCCCAGCTTCGGCTTCATCGTGGCGCCCAGCAGCGGACGGCCATAGACGTTCATGCGCTCGCGCTCGACGACGATGCCGGTCGCTGGGCCCTGGAACGTCTTGAGGTAGTGCGCCGGTATCCGCATATCTTCAAGGCGCAACGCCTTCAGAGGCTTGAAGCCGAACACGTTACCGATGATCGACGCGGTGAGGTTGGAAATCGACCCTTCCTCAAAAAGATCGAGGTCGTAGGCAATGTATGCAAAAAACTGGTCGGGCGAGCCCGGCACCGGCTCCACCTTGTACGCCTTGGCGCGGTAGTACTCGCTGTCGGTCAGGCGGTCGGTCCACACCACCGTCCAGGTGGCGGTCGAACTCTCGCCGGCGACGGCTGCGGCGGCCTCCTCGGGGTCGACGCCGTCCTGCGGCGTCAGGCGGAACACGGCGAGGATATCGGTGTCCTTCGGCTCGTATTCCGGTTCCCAGTAGCCCATCTGGCGATACTTCAGCACGCCAGAGGTGTAACGCTCCTTGAGGTCGGTAATCTTCACATCAAGCGCTTTGTTCATGAGCTGCCTCCATCCCGTGCCATCCAGGGTGTCCCTGTTGGCAGCAACATCGCGGATGAACTTCACAAGGGAAAGCAAAATGCACTTGATAAATGCATAAGTGATCGCTTGTTGTAGTCATCATGGTGCGCAACGTAACAATCCGCCAGTTGCAGGTGTTCGCCGAAGTGGCCGAGCGGCTGTCCCTGGCGCGCGTCGCCGAGCGGCTGAACCTCACGCCCTCGGCGGTGTCGTTCCAGATCAAGCAGATCGAGGCGCAGGCCGGCTTCGCGCTGTTCGAGCGCGTCGGCCGCAAGGTGGCGCTGACCGACGCCGGCACGCTGCTGCTCGGCTACGCGCGCCTCGTGCTCCGCTCGCTGCACGACGCCGACCAGGCGATGACCGACCTGCGCGGCCTGACCGGGGGCCGCGTCCGGCTTGGGCTGGTGTCGACCTCGAAGTATATCGTGCCGCACATGATCGCGCGCTTCCGGACAGCGTTCCCCGGCGTCACGGTCCAGCTCACCGAGGGCAACCGCAGCCGGGTGCTGGCGCTGCTGACGAGCGGCGTCATCGACCTCGCCGTCATGGGGCAGCCGCCGGAAGAGGCGGACGTGATCGCCGAGCGGTTCGCGCCGCATCCGTCGGTCATCATCGCGCCTGCGGGCCACCGGCTTGGCATAGCGCCGCGGCTGCCCGCCAGCGCGCTCGCGGACGAGCCGTTCGTCGTGCGCGAGGACGGGTCGGGCACCAAGGCGATGGCAGACAAGTTCTTCCAGGACGTCGGGGTCTCGCCATCGGCGGCGATGGTGTCGTCGAGCAACGAGATGATCAAACAGGCGGTGATCGCCGGCATGGGCCTCGCCCTGATCTCGCAGCACACCGTCAGCCTGGAGCTGGCGCTCGGCCTGTTGATCACCTTGCCGGTGGAGGGCTTCCCGCTGATGCGCTCCTGGTACATCGTGCAGCGGCGGACGTTGCCGCTGCTGCCGGTGCAGGCGCGGCTGCGCAGTTTTCTGATAGAGGTGGGCCAGCACGTGATCGAGGACATCAGCCGGGACCACACCCGGATCGCATCGGCGGCCCGGCCTCCGGCCCCTGCGGGATCTCCGGCCAGGATGCCGAACGATGCCGCTTGAGGCGCTGATCTTCGACGTGGACGGCACCTTGGCCGAGACCGAGGAGTGGCACCGCCGGGCCTTCAACCAGGCGTTCGCGGACGCCGGCCTCGGTTGGCATTGGGACCAGGCCCTCTATGGCAAGCTGTTGGAAGTGACGGGCGGCAAGGAGCGCATGCGCCACTATGCGTCCACGCACGGGCTGGCCATCGACGACGGCGCCATCGCCCGCCTGCACGCCGCCAAGACCGCATGCTACGTGGCGTTCGTCGAGGGCGGCGCGATGACGCTGCGCCCCGGCGTCGCCCGGCTGCTGCACGAGGCGCGCGGCGAGGGTCTCCGCCTCGCCGTCGCCACCACCACGACCATGGAGAACGTAACGGCGCTGCTGCGGGCGACGCTTGGTCCGGATGGGGCGGGGCTGTTTGAGTGCATCGCGGCCGGGGACATGGTGCGGGCGAAGAAGCCGGCGCCGGACGTCTACCAACTCGTGCTCGACCGGATGGGGCTGGCGCCCGAGCGCTGCATCGCGTTCGAGGACACGCCGAATGGCCTGCACGCCGCCCGTGGCGCCGGCATCGCGACGGTGGTCACCACCAGCCTGTATGGCGGGACCGCCGGGTTCGAGGGGGCGCTGATGGTGGTGGACGGGCTGGGCGACGCGGACGCGCCGTGCCGGGTGTTGCAGGGGGCACCGCTGCACGGCCCGGCGCTGCGCGTCGCCGACCTTATGCGTGGGCCAGGGTAGCGCTGGCCGTCTCCGCGGACCGGCCTCAGCGCTCCCCTTTGGGCGGCGTCCGCCGGGTGGCCGTTTCAACGTCGCTCAGCGCAGCGGCCATGTTGTACCAGGCCGCGGCGGCAGCGGGGTCCGCCGCCGGGTTGCCTCGGCCGAGGACGGCCGGGTCGTAGGTCCGCGCTATGCCGCGTGCGCCTAGGGAGCTGCCGGCAGGAATGGTGCGCTCGTAGAAGCGGCGGGCCGTAGCGATGTCGCCCAGGGCAAAAACCTCGTCGCCGCGCCGCAGCAGCGCCGCCACTATCGCCGGAGCGGGAAGCGCTGGGGCAGTTCCTGCTGGGGGACGCGGGCTTGCGGCCGTATTCGGCGCGGCGCTGGCTGCGCCGGCCGGCGCCGGTCCGGGTGCCTCGCCAGCGTCTTGCGCCCTATCGGCTCCAGGTGGTTGATCAGCCGAGGACGCGGGAGGCAGAGCGGGCACGGAAGGCAGGGAAAGCGTGGGAGGCGGGGAGGCTGTGGGAACCGGCTGGTCCTGTAGCTCGGACGCAGCGGGGGCAGGCGACGCCGGTTGCGGAGCGCCTTCGGCCGCCAAGCGGTCCACGTCATCCCGCGTTGCAGGCGGCGGGGCTGTTTGCGCATCTCCTGTGCGCGGCGCATCCGCGGCCGGCGCAGGTGGCCCGTCCGTATGTGGCTCCTCCGCTGGCACGCGCCGGGCCGCCTCGGCGAGCGTTTGGGTGGCCTGGCCAGCCGGTGGCGCCCGCCAGGAAAGGGTGCCCTTGGCAAAGTCGAGCGCGGCCGGCAGCGCGCGGTCGAGCGGCCCATCGAACACGGCCAGAGCGAGGCCGGCTGCCACGGCCATTGCCGTGACGACCGCCAGAACGGGTTTGACGATCCTGGCGCGGCGTCCGCCCTCCCGTTTCGGTGACGCGCCGTTGAGCATGGCGGCTGCACTGCGGACCATCCTGATCGAGATCGGCGGCCGGCTCTGGATGTCGCCGAGCGTGATCGTGCTCCGCATGATGGCCCCGATTCGCTCTGGGCTTCCCCCTGCGAGGCGCAGCACCTCCTGCTCCGCGCCCTCCGCGAGCACATGGCCGAAAATCCGGCGCGGCTGGTCCAGCAGGTGCCTGATCAGGCCGCGCAGGTCGTCATCGGTCATAGGCTGCAAGACCGGGCGCACGGCGATGCGCTCCACGAGCGGCGCGAACTCCTTGGCCTTGAGCCTGTCCCACAGCTCGGGACGGCCAACCAAGACAACCTGGGGCGAACCCGCGGCCAGCCGGCCGCTCGCCGCGATGCGCGTCAGGCACCGCAGCAACCCCGGCGGGGCTACATGGGCGTTGTCGACGACAAGGACGGTGTGACGGCCGCCGGCAGGCACCGCCTGCCCCGCCGCTTGCCTGAGAACCAACCGCTCGATCTCAGCAAGGACGGCTTGAGGGCCCTCGGTGGGCGCCGGCTGCCCCAAGACCAGCCGCTCGATCTCCGCGGTCTGCTCGGCGGAGACCTGATCGGGCCGGTCCACCCTGATGACATGGGACTGCGGCCCCGACTGCGTGGCCAGCACCGTCGAGAGCACTACCGTCTTGCCCAAACCCGGCGCTCCCGTGAGCGCGGCGAAGACGTGTCCCTCGGCGAGGGCGCGCCCGATGACGTCCGCGGCCTCGCGCTGGCTCCTTCCAAGAAAGGCCCGTCTGCCCACGGCGGTGCCTGGCGCCGCAGCCGGCTGCGGCAAAGCCCAGGCTGGACCTTCCGCGTCGGCTGAACCGTTGTTGGGCGGGGTCCCCTCGCTAGGCGGCATCTACTGCTCCGGAGCGTCCGCCATGGACGCTCCTTTGAAGTAAACGCCTACGCACAATAATGAAGACCGTCGCACACAAGGAAAAGTGATAAGCATCTATCCAACACAATAAGGCGAGACTTGGTAGCCGGACGTGTTATGATGCTAGCCACCAGTGTCCGTCTCTGCCAAATATCTAACTAACAACGGCGTCCTAAGTCGATACCTATTCCGCCGATACCTATTCCATAGAGCAAAGTAACCAGGACGAATTCTAGTTTATTGATGGATTTTGCGTTGATACACACGGTAAGGTTGTGACTTCTGTCAAGGACTCTCCCCATGCGATACTCGCCTCTCCGGTTTCTGGTGGCGCTCTCTCTTACCATGGCGTTCTCGCCCACGTTTGCGCAGCAACTATTCGCCTCGGAGCCCGAACTGGGCAACACCTCGCCTGAGAACAGGGGCAACCCGGCCGTGCTCCGCCGACTCCGGCTGCACTCCGGCATCGGCCGGGGCGCGGCGGCGAACCCAACGGCTCAATACCAGCGGTCCCACGACGCGCTGTCGCCCCTCAGCAAGGCGCCCTCGGTCGGCCTGGTCACCGGCGAGTTGAACGGCACCTACTTGCAGATCGGCAGCGACCTCTCCTCGGTCGTCACCTCCGACGCCCTGCGGGTCATGCCGCTCATGGGCAGGGGATCGCTGCAGAACCTCGGCGACCTGCTCTATTTCCATGGCGTCGACCTTGCGTTGCTCTCGGCAGACTCCGTCCGCTCCGTCGAAAACAACAAGACTTATCCGGGGTTCCGCAACCGGGTAAGCTACCTCACCAAGCTCTACGATGAGGAAATTCACGTTTTGGCCGGCCCCGCCGTGCAGTCCATAGCCGACCTGGCCGGCAAGACCGTCAATATCGGCGAGTTGGGCTCGGGGGCGTCCGTCACCGGCCCTATACTGTTCGAAATGTTGAAGCTTTCCGTCAACACGAACAGCGACAGATCGGATGTCGCCTTGGAGAAGCTGAAGCGGGGTGAGATCGCTGCGATGGTGTACGTCAGCGGCAAGCCAGCCCCGTTGCTCGCGACGCTCCCGGCGGATTCGAAGTTGCACCTCGTGCCGCTGCCGATGTCCGAGGGCCTTTTGGACACCTACGTGCCGGCCACTTTCACCCATGCCGACTACCCTGCCCTGACCGGCGAGGGCGAGACAGTGGAGACATTGGCGGTCCCGGTGCTGCTCACGGCCTACAACTGGCCGGCGGGCACTCCCCAGTACCGAAACCTCGCCGCGTTCACCGTCGTGTTCTTCTCGCACCTTTCAGAACTGCTGCAGGCGCCCTACCATGAGAAGTGGCATGACGTGAACCTGCGCGCGAGGGTCCCTGGCTGGACCAGGGCGCCGTATGCGCAGCAGTGGCTTGACCGCACGCCGGGCAGCGCCCCAGCGCCGCAAGCCCCGGTGGCCACCGGGTTCGAGCAGGAGGAGTTCGCCGAGTGGACCAGCAGCATCGGGCTGACCAACCTCACAGCCGTCCAGAAAGGGGAACTGCTCCGCCTCTGGAAGACCCGCCGGGACCAGGCGCAGCCCGTTGCTGCACAATAAACTGCGGGCGACAATCCAGGGCAGCCCGCTTGGCCCTGGATTGCCTCCACCTGACTGCCCCCGTCCAAATAGGCCATTCCTGATAGCTCGTTCCTGACTAGATCGACCGCATCGCCTGCTTCACCCGCTCCGGCGTGAAAGGGGCGATGCGCAGGCGCGTTCCAGTCGCGTCGAACACGGCATTGGAGATCGCCGAGGGGATGACGGCGGAGGACGGCTCGCCGCCGCCCCACGGCTTCTCCGCCGGGCGGTCGATCAGGTCAATCGTCACCAGCGGCACATCGGGGAAGGTGATGATGGGGTAGCTGGCCCAGTCCAGGCTGGTCACCATGCCGCGGTCGAAGCTGACCTCCTCCATCAGGGTGCGGCTGGTGGTTTGGATGACGTTGCCCTCGATCTGGTTGCGCAGGCCGTCCGGGTTGATCACTTGGCCGCAGTCATGGACGACGAACACCCGCGCCACCCGGACCGCGCCGGTCTTGCGGTTCACCTCGACCTCGGCGACCGCGCCGACATAGGTGCGGATGAGCTCGTATTTGACGTAGCTCATGCCTCGGCCGCGCGAAACATCGCCGGTTTCCGCATCCTTCGCCGGCGAGGGCCGCGCCTGCCACTTCGCCAAGGCCGCCAGCCGGTGCAGCAGCTCGGTCCCGCGCGCATCTTTCAACGAGCGCAGGCGGTATTCCATCGGGTCGGCGCCGGCGGCCGCCGCGAGCTCGTCCAAGAAGGCCTCATTGGCAAAAGTGTTCTGCATACGGCCGGGGGTGCGTATCCACGATGGGCGGAACGGCGTGGTCTCCAACCGGTGGCAGACCGTCTTGACGTTCGAGAAGGCATAGGGCAGCGCCGAGTTGCCGACGATGTTGCCCGGCGCCATTACCGTCTCATGCGGCAGGCCCGCAAGGTCGGCGGCCACCAGCGCCACGTTGCCCGCGGCGCCCTGCGGAATGAAGAACTCGGATTCCCAGGCCGCGACGTTGCCGCTGGCGTCCAGCGTGGCGCGGAGGTCGATCAGCGTGGGCGGCCCCTTGGGATCCCAGCCGTGCTCGTCCTGGCGCGACCACTGCACCCGCACCGGCTGCCCGACCGCGCGGGCGAGCAGGGCCGCGTCGGCGGCGGCGTCCTCGTGCCCGTTGCGGCCGTAGCAGCCGGAGCCGTCGAGGTAGATGCAACGCACATCGCCCTCAGGCAGCTTGGTCATCGCGGCGAGCTGCTTGCGCAACTGGTGGGTCATCTGCGACGCCGTCCACACCGTGAGCTTGCCGTCCCGCAGCTCGGCCACCGCGCAGGACGGGCCGATCGAGCCATGGGTGTGGATGGGGTAGGCGTAGGTCGCGGCGATCCGCTTGCCGCTGGACATGGCCGACTGGGTGTCGCCCGCCGTGCTGGTCACGTCCTCCTTGACGACCTTGGTCGCGCGCACGTGCTCCCACAGCTTGGACTGCTCGGGCAGCGTCTGCGACGCGGACCACGTCGCCTGCAACGCCTCCGCGGCCTTGATGGCGCCCCACTCGCTGCGCGCCACCACGCCCAGGAAGTTGCCGTCGCGCACGACCTTCACCAGGCCGGGGATGTCCTTGACCGACGCCTCGTCGATGCCCTGGAGGTCGGCGCCGATCGCCGGCGGGCGCACCACCCGGCCGTGCAGCATCCCCTCGCGCTTGAAGTCCTGCATGTAGGTGAAGCCGCCGGTGCACTTGGCGGGGATGTCGAGACGGGGGACCGACTTGCCGACGTAGGCGAAGCTGGCCGGGTCCTTGGTGGCGACGTCCTTGTCCACCTTCAGCGTGAGGTCGCCGCCGTCCACCAGCTCGCCGTAGGCCAGGCCCTTGCCGCCGGACTTCGGCTGGACCGTGCCGTCCACGACCGTCAACTGCTCCGCGGGCAGGCCGAGCTTCTGCGCCGCCAGGGCGACCAGGCGCTTGCGGGCGGTTCCCGCCGCGGCGCGTATCTGCATGCCGCCGGCCTGGATCGACAGGCTGCCATAGGTCGGCCCCTGGTCCGGCGTGAGCAGCGTGTCGCCCTGCACCACGGTCACGCGGTCGAGCGGCACGTCCAGCTCCTCCGCCGCGATCTGCGTCAGCGCGGTGCGGACGCCGGTGCCGAGGTCGACCTTGCCGGAGAACACCGTTATCTTGCCGTCGGCGCCGATGGCGAGGAAGCTGTCGACCTCGTCGGCTGCGACGTTCTTGGCTCCGCCGGCCGTGAGCGCCGCGTGCGCCGGGCGGCCGAACAGGGCGAAGCCGACGACCAATGAGCCGCCTTGCAGCAACAGCCGGCGTGTGGGCCGGAGTGGTGGGTTATGTCCCATGATGCGTCTCCTCAGGCTTGGGCGGCGCGCTGCACGGCCCGCACGATGCGCAGGTGGGTGCCGCAGCGGCAAAGGTTGTTGGCGAGTTCGGTGCGGATTTCCGCCTCGGTCGGATGCGGGGTCTTGGCCAGGAACGCCGCCGACTGCATGATCATGCCGTTGATGCAGTAGCCGCACTGTACCGCCTGCTCGTCGATGAACGCCTTCTGCACGGGATGCGGGCGCTCAATGGAGCCGAGCCCCTCCAGCGTCACGATCTTCTGCCCCGGCGCCAGCGAGGAGAGCGGCGTCTGGCACGACCGCACCGCCTCGCCGTCGACATGGACCGTGCATGAGCCGCACTGGCCAAGCCCGCAGCCGAACCGGGGGCCGTGCAGCCCGAGGTCGTTGCGCAGCGCATAGAGCAGCGGCATGTCGGGGTCGTCGACCTGGATCGATGCGTCGCGGCCGTTGACGTTCAGGGGCACCGTTGTCGGCATGGGAATCTCCTGTGGGGACCTATTGCTTCAGCGCGTCGGCGCCGGCCTGGGCGGCCTGCGCGTCCTGCGGCGAGGCGCCACCCGACACGCCGACCGCGCCGATGATCTTGCCGTTGACCACGATCGGGACGCCGCCCTCTAGCGGGATGACGCCGTCCACCCGCAGCCACCACAGCCCG
>JAABUV010003464.1_pt1 | contig 20099 bp, 35 predicted proteins | sample 5559971 | NCBI WGS metagenome assembly JAABUV01 (sample SAMN10711881, study PRJNA513362) | rock metagenome | isolation source: Antarctica rocks | place: Antarctica: Victoria Land, Knobhead nord | collected 2015-12-19
CGGCGGGGGGGCCGTGCCCCCCCCCCCCCCCCCCCCCCCCCCCCCCGTCACCACACATCAGCGCGCTCCGGCCGCTGGGCAACCACGTGTGCCTTGTCCGCGCTCCAGAGGCACGCCTTGAGCGTCACAGCAGCAGACCCTCTAGGCTCTTCACACAGAGCATCGTGCTGTGCTGGCCGGTCACGCTCTGAGCCCGTCACGCTTTGAGAGCAGCCAGGCCAGGAGCGTAACGGCGCAGACAATTACTGTCTACCTGAGGTATCCGGGCAGGCACCCCGCCAATGCCTGCCCGGATACCCGCCCGCCCGGCTACCCGGGCCGCCGAGCCTCGCTGGCGCGCCGGGGGCGCGCGCGCCTTGACGGCCACGGTGAGCGCGTCCAGGACGCTGCCGTCGGCGCCGAGCACCAGGCCGTCAACGCAGAGCACCCAGCAGCTCTTGCCCGCGACGATGCTCAGCGCGGCCAGGTCCAGGCAGCCGCCTGGCGCGCGCGCGGAGCGGGGCATGACGCGCCGTGCGGTAGGGTAGGGCTTAGGACTCACCCTATATCCAAGGCGCACTGCCTCTGATGCACTGCAGCACTTGCCGCGCATTGGCCTGCCTTCCGTGTGCTCAACGTCTCACTCTTTCGCTCAGCTGGACACTCGCTTTATCATGCCCTGTGGTGCCAGAAGAACGACAGGGCGTCAGGGCAGAGCGGCGCGGCGTCCCAGCGGGGGCGGCGCGCCGCCGCGCACGCGCCTGAGCCGTCGGGCCCCGCCAGCAGGCAGCGCTCCAGCGCGCGCGTCAGCTCCGCGCCCAGCTCCTCCTCGCTGCGGCCCTGCGCATCGGGCGAGCACCGAGCCTGGACCGCCACTCTGCCCTAGACACTCGACGCTCTCGTGCCGACGTGGCAGGCAGGGCGCTGTCGGCGCAGCGGCTCTGGAGCGGCCGCCCCCGCGAGGCGTGCAGCCTCTCGCGCTCCGCCTGGTCGCGCCTGCAAGCACAAGGTGCTCTGAATATGTGCTGCCGTCGGAGCAGGCAGCCACCTGAAGCCGCAGCCCGGCGCAGGGGGAGACGTCCACCGCAAGCTGCAGGCCCCCGCAGCCGGGCGCCTCGTCCGTGGGCGTGCCCACCTCCGCCTGCGGCGCACGCCGCGTTCAGGAGCAGGCCCAGGTTGCGACGGTCACGACACACGCAGCGGCGCAGGGGCGGGTCCCGCTGCCCAGCTGCCAGTGCAGGTGTGCGGTGGACTGCCCTATGTCTTTCCGCCTAAGTAACGTCTGTCTGCAACGTACGTACCGCAACGTACGTTTGATACAGGGGCCAACAACTCCCAGCAGGGCCACCACATTGGACACCCAGTTGTCTTGTCAGAGCCCCCCCTTCCCCCTTTTCGCCTTCCCTATGAGCTGCGCGCACGCTGTCGAGCCGGAGATGCAAGCGTGCGCGCCTTGACGGAGACAAGGACCTCTGTGCCGCCGATGCGGCAGCGCGCGGAGCCGCTGGCCTGCGGCAGCTGCGCCACGGCCACCTCCAGCGGCCGCCAGTCCTGGCAGCCGCGGCCATCGCCGCGCAGGCCCGCCTCAAAGCCGCGCTGGATGTACAGCCGCTCTGCCTTGCTGCGAAGCATGCCCCGATGTGCGCGCCTGACTCGGCCCCCGCCATCTCCCGCACAAAAAGGCGGGAAGCGGAATAACCTAGCGGGCCTGTGTGGCTAGTCAAAATCCGATATGTAGGGCGTCAGGTATGCACCGCTCGGCGGGGCCCGCAGAGGCGCGCCGTTGTGACGATGCGCGCCTATGACCATATGCAGCGTGCGCCGTCGGCGGCGCTGTGCGTGCTGGGCGCGCATGCTGCTGGTGAGCGCGCTGCTGTGCCCGGCGGCCGCCGTGTACCGGCCGAACTACCCGCTCGCGGCCCCCGTGACCTGGGAGATGTTTGGCGGGGCGGGCAACTACAGCCGCGACCTCGGCATAACACTTGACTGGTCGCGCTGGGACGGCTACTTCTTGATGAACTGGACCCTCACACCAAGTGCGGGCTGCGCACCGCGGGGGTCGCTCGCTCCTGTGTCGCGCAGGAGCAGGCTGCAACTGTTTGCGCTTCGTTCAGCGCAGCGTCGGCACTTTCGCGTGCACCTGTGCTGTTGTTTGCAGAGGGTAGGGCCACAGGCGCTGGCTGGTTGCCACCCAACAGTTGCCTCTTCCTCACACGCATGCCCCGCGCCTCCAGCCACGGTAGCACGACCGTCGGGACGCACCCCCTGTGAGGCTGCAGCGTGCTCCTGTGTGAAGCGCGCGCTGTGGCTGGCAGCTGTGAGGGGCAGCCCTGAGGGCGGGCGCCTGGCGTGCAGACGACGTCATCACTGACAGCTTTGGGCAGCACCTCTGGTACCCGCTGAGCAACATCACGCTTACCTTCCAGCCGTCCTCGCCGCAGGACATCGACCGCTTCAGTGCGCCGCCCGCTCGCTCGCCGCCAGCTAGCTAGGCTAGCCACGTAGCTCAGCTAGATTAGCTAGCTTGGCTAGCTCAGCTCAGCTGGCTTGCCGCTAGCTGGCCGGGGCCCTGCCTGCTCTGGCGCGCCTGCTCACTGCCAGGCAGGTAGCGCCACAACTGCGCTCGGCGCGTCGCATAGCCCGCTCGTCGGTTGCAACCCCGCTTCCAGACCAACTGTGCAGCAGGCCAAGGACACGTCATTTAGACGCGCGTGATTGTTTTCTTTCAAGTGGTACCTGCGCGCAAGGCCGGCCTGCTTGTGCGCTGTTTGTCCACAAGTGCTGTGCGTGCAGTGCACTCCTGGGGAGCCACAGGCCCCAGTGTAGCACACGAGCATGGTTGATTGTGATGGCCAGGCCCGTCAACCCAGCCGCCTCTGACGCTGTGTGGCGCGCATGGTATCAGACCTCGCCGAAAGCGCAGGCGCTGGAGCGCAGCCCAGCGCAGCCTAAGCCACTGGCGGCTGGCCAGCACCCTCACAGCTGTTCATGCAGAGCGCGTCTCATCAGAGGCGGGCGGGATGCGGCTGCATTGGCATGTGGACACCAGCGACAGGGTCTTCACGCACAGTACGAATGACAGTACGGTAGTACCACAGCCGGGCCCTGAGGAGCAGGCGCGGCGCGGCCGGCAGTGGTGTACGGCGTGCCCGAGATCCCCAACTACCTCCAGGAGTTCGACTTTGCCTTCAACACGTACGAGACCGTGACGCCCGGGCCCTGCAACCCCAATGTCACGGGCTGCTGTGGCGGCAGCAGCCTCACCACGCTCGTGCACGACCCCGTGCCCTACAGCTGCTACCTGCCGTGGTACCACAACCCCTCCGAGTTTAATGTTACGGCGCGCCCCGCTTGCGCTCAACTGCCCCGCGGCACCTGCGGCACGGCGGGATGGCCACGCTGCCACCATGGCGTCGCGCTGGCGATACCCTGCATTGGCAGACACCGCCACGCGTGTGCCGCCAGGCTGTGAACATGACAGGCTTGTTACCAAGCTGTGCCCTGCGAGCACTGCGCCCACGTGCTGCATTCCCATGCGCTGGCGTGCTTTGACGCGCGCGCGTGGCGTGGCGGCTGCACGGCCCGCACAGCCGCGCACTGGACATGGGGGCCGCGGCAGGGTGCCTGACCCTAAACCCACCCCATCGACCCCGCCAGGCGGCGCGTGCCGCGCAGGTGACCGTGTTCCAGGCGGACTTCGTGAACCAGAGCGTGGTGTTCAACCCATGGAACCTGAAAAAGGCATTACCCTAACCCTACCCTGTCAACCCGGCCAGACAGCATGCGCGCGCCGCGCAGGTGACCGTGTTCCAGGCGGGCTTCGTGAACCAGAGCATTGTGTTCAACCCGTGGAAACTGATGGCCACCCAGCTCCCGCCCGCGCCCGGCCAGAACGTCTCGGCGTTCCTGCCGTCCGACTGCGAGGTGCGGCGGCCCGCCGCCGCGCGCCCGCTCCCCGGGCCCCCGCTGTCGGGGAGGTGCGCGGCGTCGCAAGGCTCGGGCGCATGCAGGCCCTGCACGCCCCGCCATGCGCCGGCAGCATGTGCGCTCTCCACTGCCCGTGGGCGACTGCTGCAATGCACGAGAGCGCGCCGTGCGCCGCACGCCTTTGCACTCTGACACCGAGTCCTGCGCAGCTGCGGGTCCGCGGCAGCAGACTGGCAGCAGCAGCAGCAGCAGCAGGCCTGCTTGCCCGCTGCGACCGGGCGCCAGCGCAGCCGCAGCCAGGGCCCCGTGCGCGGTTGCTGCCATGTCCGCTTGTCACGCCGAGCCCCATCCGCGCGCGCCCGCATGCGGCAGATCAACGGCATAGACGAGTCCACATACCGCTTGTACACGCACAACACCACGCTCAGCAACAATGGCATGCGCTGGTGCCAGCTGTCCAGCGACGGCGCCCTGGGCTTGGCCGCCACCGACCCAGGCGCGCGGGAGCGCGAGGCGCTGCCCTGCACAGGAGCGCTGTTTGGCCCGAATGGCGGAGTGCCGTCATGGAGCACGGCAGCATTGCTGCAGCAGAGCCCCATGTCACCTGTCTCCGCCGCCTGCCTGGCCCCCACTTGACCTGCTGCGGCCTGACCTGCATGGGCGAGGACGACAGTGTGTGCAGCGTGGCCCAGTCTGACACTCCGACCTCGATGCTGGGTAGTGCAGTCAGTGCCCGCAGGGGCTGTCAGCTACCTTCATCGGCCGGATGGCTGGGCGCACACAGAGTGGGTGGCTGATGGCGACCCACAGGCGGGCGCGCAGGGTTCAGCGTCAGCGGGTCGCAGTGGCCTGGCGGCAGCCTGGGCCGCGCAAACACCATCAGCACCAGCCAGGCCAACTGGGCCAGCTGCTTCAACTGCAGCAGGCCGCTTGGGGCCTGCACGCAAGTGCCCGGCAGCAACCGCACCAACCAGTTCAGCCAGTGGCTGGGTGCGCGCTGCCGCCACGTACGTGCGCGCGGCGCACGCGCGCCCCGCGGCGAGACGGTGCAAAGTATGGCAGGGAACTGTCTGTCACGAGCAGCAGTGGCACTCTCGGAGGCATGACACCGTGTTCGGGTGGTCAGTATCGGGACATGCGCAGCACATGTGTGGCCATGCATTTTCTACCTGGCAGAGCATGCGCATGAAAGCGTACCTTCGCCTAAGGGGATGAGCAGTCAAGGCCGCTGCCAGGGCCAGCAGTCCTGCAGGCAGCGTAGCCACCACATGCACGCCTCGCACTAAGCCCGCATCAGATAATTAGCAACTGACACCTCATGCGAAGAGACAGGCTGACCCTCAGCGGCACAGCAGGCTGACAAGCACTGGCTTGATGACCAGGCCGGCCGCGCGCGCTCCGCGCAGGCAGCGACCAGACAGCGGCGCTCCTGGCGAGCGCGCTGTACGCGCACAATTGCAGCTGGCTGTACAATGTGAACACTACGACGCCCTACGTGACGACAGGCCGCTATTTTGCATGCATGTATGGCGCGCAGCCGCGATGGGGGGTGCCGACCCTGCACTTTGACATCGGCCTCAACTCCACGTGCGGCCCCGCGCGCGCCGCAGTGCTGTGTGCCGCGCGAGTCAGAGACTGTGTCGGCACTGGCTGGTCGAGAGCAGTGCGCCTGGCGTCTCGCAAGCCATGTGCATGGGGCGCTCCTTACCTGTGTGCTCCCAAGCAAGCTCATGTCTGGTATGCATGCGAGTGGCTGGTGCGAGGACCTCTCTCGGCCCCTTTTGCCTTACCTCACAGCATCTCACAGCCGCCAAGCACGGCTGACAGAGATACACCCTTCCAGCCAGAACCCCCAGCGCGATTTTTTATGCAGTTACAGAAATTGACTGAACCAGGCTGCTCACTGAAGGCTTGCGCACACCGGCTCCGACCGACGCCCCTGCGCGCATATGAGACGCGGGGCCGCGTGCGCGCGCGCAGCATCATGGGCCTGAGCACGACAAAGGTCGCCGTCCCACAGAGCTTCCAGCCAGCGGTCTCAAACCTCCACTGGCCGCCGGGGAGCCAGACCGGCATCATGTACATCACCTTGCTCAACCTGGGCAATATCACAGTGCGCTCGCCCTACTGTGCCCTGCATGTTCTGCACGGGCGCTTGGGAGCTGTTAGCAGACCCTCCCAGCACCTCGGCAGCCTGCATGCTGATCTGGAGGGCGCAGCGCATGTACAGGCACATGCACACACCCATACGCAGACCTTGCGACAACAACAGACAAGTCCTGCGCGGCTTGCGAGCGCGCGTGGGTCCGTGCCAGCCAGTGCTTGCTGTACCCCCGGGCCGCGCATGCCGGCGCCGGCTACGCCGGCAAGCGCACTCGGCTCCTGCCATGCCGGCCGCCGCCCCGCGCGCGCCGACCGCTGTCGGTGCGGCGGCAGTCCACGCAGGTGGCCGTCGCGCCGACGATACCGTACAGCACCGCGTGCTGCGTGTGGACGAGCAGCTCGGTGTGCGACTCCACGCTTGTGACGATCACCGGCGACGACGCCGTGAATAGCGCCGGCTACATCACGGTACCCGCGTGCGGCAATGGCACCATCGGCTTCTACCTGAAGCTGACGGGCCCGAGCTCTGGCCAGGTCGGCGTCTGCAACTTTGTGCGCCCCTGCACCGTGTGGCCCATGGTCTGCTGTGCAGCCAAGTCAATTTCCCGTCGTCGACGCATACTCGCATCAGACCAGGTGGCAATCGGTTTTCTGCAGCGCAGTGGAGTACCCAACGTCATACGTGCGGGACCGTCTGTCCGCGCGGATGCCGGGCACCAGGCTCCTGCGTGTCAGCGCGCACCTTGGCTGCCCGGCGACGCGTGCGCCTTGCGCGAAGCGCCTGCAATAGCACAGCCTGGCCGCGCATTGTCCGGCATGCTGCAGCAACAGTGCCGTCCAGCCCTGCAGCAAGGAGCTGTCCTGTGGCACAACAGCACCCAGGCGCCTCCAGCACACGCTTAAGGCTTGCGGGGGGCCGGCCCTGTCAGGCGGCATCCTCCAGGCCCATTCGCCGCGGCAAGCAGTGTCCAACCTGAACCAGCAGTGCGCTGGTCGGGCGCTGCTACCATGCAGGGACAGCGTTGCCCGCGGCCGTTGCGTGCATGGTGCAAATAACGCACGCCCCCTGCCCGGCGCCCGCCAGCGTACTACTTAAAGTGCTTATGCAGGCGTTGGGGACGCTGTGGGTGACGCCGGTCCCGCGCGCGCGCAGAACTTCTACGTGGGCAGCCAGTTCGGCGCCATGATCACGCAGGACATCTACTTCACGCCCAACCCGCCGCCGCCGCCGCCCTCGCCGCCGCCGCCATCGCCGCCGCCGCTAGCGCCGCCGCCGCCGCCAGTCGGCATCATGCCGCAGCTCAACTTCACGGCCAACTTCCTGAACCTCACGCTCGCGGGATCCGCCAACATCTCCAACTTCCAGGCCAGGTGTTTGCCCCACTCAAACTCGACAAGGTCTTAATAGGGTTTCCAAACCCTATGTCAAGCGAGGAAGGTGGGTTTAGGTCCCCTAAACTAACCTAGTGATATAGCGCGGCGCACCATGTGACGCGCCGGTCCCCCAACACCAATGCGCCGATGGTCCTCGGGGCGCCGCTTGGCACCAGCAGGTGCAGTCGCCCGCAACATGCGCAGCTTGCTCGCAGTTCCTGGACAGCCACAGTCTGGCTTTCCCAGCCGGGCCCGGCAGCATTGCCTGGCGAGTCTCAGTGCGCTGCACAAAGCTGCCTCAGTGCATGCGGACAGGCCGCATCGCCAGGCCCGGCGCACTGCCCCGCAGGCAGGGCTCGACTGCGCGATGGGCGCCGCGCTGCATGCAGGGCGTGAGCGCCTGCCCGGCGCGCTGCGCGGCAGGTACCAGACGACGGTGGCCGCGTCGGCGCACGTGCTGCCGGGCATGGTCACGTCCTGGCTGCCCGGCCAAAACCAGGGCACCACGCCGGTCGTGGCCGGGCGCCGACGCCTGCTGCAATTCAGCGGCATGGCAGTGCTAACGCAGGCGCGCCGCATCATTATCCATGCGGGCGTACGCCCCCTGGCCGCATGAGCGCGGGGTGCCTCTCAGCGCCGCCGGCGGCCGCCGGCAGCGGCATGCAGTGCAGGTGCACCCTTGACAAAGCATGGAGCGGCCATCCGCTGTTCCAGAGGCATTGTCGGGCAAACGCGGGCCCGCCGCCTGCAGAGCACCCATGGCACAGTGCAGAGCGGCCGTCCGCTGTTCCGGAGGCATTCTCAGGGTATAGGGTATATTGTAAGGTAGCATAGGGTGAGCGCGGGCCCGCGGCCGGCAGGTGAACTTTATGGAGGGCTTCTGGATGACGCCGGCGGACACCTACCGCACGAGCGTGCTCGCCAACGCGAGCGCGAGCGCGCTGGTTTTTGCCGCCGACGCGCCGCTCCTGGTGCGCCGCCCCAGCCGCGGCCCTGTCGCTGCTCGCGCTCCCCGTGCGCCGCTTGGTCGGGTGGGCGCCTGCATTGCTGCGGTGCGGGCGGCCGCACTGCTGCGCGCTGCACGATGCCGCATGTGCATCTCAGGGCTGAGGGGCGTCACCGAATGCGAGCTGGCTGGAGCGGGCGGGGTCCCCGATAGCAGGATCGGGGGGGTCTCACAAGCGCTGCAGCGCGGCATTTGCGCCTTGCCTCTTGCCGCGCTGTGTCGCTGCCCTGCATTGGGCTGACAACATTCTGCACGGGAGTGTTGCATGCATGCATGCAGTACTCGCTGTCTACGCTCCACAAACTTCTCCACATGAACACCTCAGTAGTCTGCAGCAGCAGGTCGCATTTATGCGCCAGGCATGTCTTCTCCTCTGGCTTGTGGGCTGCGCTGCGACAGCGCCAGTGGCCAGCAGTGCTGGCGCACGCAGCGCCCCGGCCATGGAACCTTGCGAGGGAGCACGGCCGCCCAGCACCCCGCATGTCAGGGCGAGGCTGCAGGCACCCCAGCGCGCAGGCGGCCGTGGGTGTGGTCACCTTCGCGTATGTGTACGAGGCGTTCTCGCTGGAGTCGCCGCCGCCGCCGCCGCCGCCGCCGCTGCGCCCGCCGCCGCCGCTGCCGCCGCCGTCGCCGCCACCGCTGCCGCGACCGCCGCCGCCGCGGGCGCCGCCGCCGCCGGTGCCGCCGCCGCCGCCGCCGCCACCGTGCACAGGGCCGCCGTTCTGCGCCGCCCCCGCCAATGTCTACGTTGCCCCGCAGCCAGTCATCGCAGCAGGCGCGCCTTTGGCGCTGTCATCGGCACAGCTGGACATGCCACCTTGGGATACATTGGAGTTGCAGAACGCGCCTCTTGGTCCGTGAGGGCAATGGCGCATGCACGGCCCAGGGTTGCAGGCATGCACGGCATGCAAGGCATGCACGGCAACAACCCCAGGATTGCCTGAGGTTCTTTTGCAGCACGCGTTGCATGCCGCACGTGCTGCCTAGCTGGGTGTCGCTGCAACATGCAATGTGTAACTCAAAAGCAGCAACCGGGCGTTGCAGGCAGCGGCAGCCAGGCTGCCGGGCAGGCGGCTGCCAACCAATCCCTCCTATCTACCATCCTTGGCACGCTCGCGAACCTGTCATGGGTGATTGCCCCCCACCCCCGGCCCACGCGCGCGCATGAGAGCAGCAAGTACAGGCCGGCGTTCCTCCTGCAGGGAGGCTCTGCTCCTCATCGCATGCCTGTGTGACGTGCGCACTTGCTGCGCGCCCGCGGCGCTCTACCCAGCGCCGCGCTGTTGCGTCCGTGCATGCCGAACAAGCCCGGCGTGCAGACCCTGGCATGACCCTAACACTAATCAACGCACACCTGCCACGCCTGCCCAGGAGACCTGGCTGTACATAGCGCTGGGCGCGGCGGGCGTGGTTGCCGCGCTCGGCGTCTGCCTGCGCTGCCTGGGGCTGCGGCGCTTCTGCGGCCTGGCGCGCTGCTGCTGCTGCTGCCTGCCCAGCCTGCTGTGCCGCGCATGCCGCTGCCTGCCCTGCTGCCGGCGGCGCGGCGCCGGCAAGGGCGCCAAGGCATGCGCCGCACGCTCCGCTGCCCGCGACAGGCACCGTTACCCATTGACAGGAGCGCCGTACATGCAGGGTGGCACTTGCATGCTCAGCGCCCGCAAGTGCTGCTGCATGCCCACGCCCTTCATCGCTCCCACGCGCTTTCGCTTATGCATTCATGCCCTCTATTAGCGCCCAGCGTCGGGATAGCCAGATGGCCGTGCAGAGGCGCGGTAGCGAGCGTCAGGTTGCTCACAAATGGTTGCAAATGACTTCTGGATCAATCCTTTTAGCAGTGCTTGCTCAAGGGATAAAATATGTGACAAACGTAGTGACAAAAGTGGCACCCGAGTCTCAACTCAAATCAACTCGCAATCAGTGCGCGCAGTTCGCGCCCAAGACCGGGCAGCTGTTCGACGTGGACGCGGAGGGCGGCCTGGACGCGCAGCTCGCGGCGCTCATGGGCGCGCAGGGCGGCGGGGCCGACGCGGCGATTCTGGCCGCGCTCGCGCCGCCGTGCGCCGCCCACGCCCAGCTGGGTCTGCGTGCCTCACAATGCTTCCTAGCACTTGTTGGTGCAATGGCCTGGCTGGCGCGCATGCGCGCTGTTGAAGCGACGTGCCCTGAGGCCTCCCACACTCATCGCCCTGACTCAGCGCAGCACACTCCATCATCACTGCCTCACTGCAAGATGGCATGTACTCAACCCTTGCTGCCTCGTCTAGTGCACCGCGAACCTGAAGCCGGGCCGGCCGCGCAGGGAGACTCAGGTGCCCTTTGGCATGCCGGCGGGGCTTGGCATTGCAGCCCCTTATGGCATGCCGGCGGCCTACGCCGTGCCGGCGCCCTACGCCATGCCGGCGCCCTACATGCCGCCAGCGCCCTATGGCATGCCGGCACCCTACGGCATGCCGACGCCCTACGGCATGCCAGCGCCCTACGCGATGCCCGCGCCCTACGGCATGCCCGCGCCCGTGGCAGCCACGCTGGGCCAGGACGTGGGCGCCATGCTCGCCCTGTTAGGCGTGCAGGCGCGCCCAGCCGACCTCGTGCAGCGGCCCTGCTGTCCGGCTCTGCTTGAGTGTCCTACAGGCGGCTACGCCTGCTCGCGCCTGTGTAGCACAGCCGTGCCTGCCAAGCCAAGCCACACGCCTGTTGCCAGCCCAACCGCTATGCGCAGGCGCCCGCACGGCCCACGCCGCATGCTGGCCAGGCCAGCCGAGCGATGCGGCAGTACCGCTTGGGCGCGCCTGCATGCCTGCTGGGTGACTTTTGCGCCCTGGGGCAGGGCGCGACCGCGCCTGCCGAACCGCCGTCGCCGCCTGCCGACAGCGCAGTGGTCAAGAGGAAGGCCGGGCGCGGCAAGGGCCCCGCGGCGCGGGCGGAGGAGGCCGCTTGGGATAAGGATGCCGGCGACGGCGACCCGCCGTCGCTGGCGGACCTGCTCGCGCGCTCGGCGGGCGGCGGCGCCAGCAGCAGCCCTGCTGGCACGCGGCTATGCGCCCAGTGTGTTTCCACCTGCTGCAGAGGCCAGACAGTGCCTCTGCGGAGAGGCGGATCGCCTGGCGCGCTTGCGACGCTGCTGGTCTGCACTGGCAGGCGCAGGCCACGCTCTCAAGTCTCTAGGTGGCGCTGCGTCACCATGACATATTGCAAGCCCAGTGTACCCTGCAGTGGGGCGCAGACAGCCTCAGTGTGCAGGCGCAGGCGCACGCGACAAGGACGCCGCGCGCGACAAAGGCGCGCGCGCGAGGGACGGCGCGCGCGACGAAGACCCGGGGAGGCGAAGAAAGGAGAAGGCCGCCGATGGTGGCAGCGGCGACAGGCGCGTGGGCGGCGCAGCTGCGGCCTGGGAGGAGCGCCAGCGCCGCGAACTGGCAGCGTATGACGAGGAGGAGCCGGACCCGCCCACTCTGTCTGAAAGGCGCACGGACAGGCACCAGAAGTCCAGGCCGGCTCCCACGCGCGCGGACAGCTTCGAGGAGGAGCAGCAGTGGGCGCAGCCCGCCGCGGCGGCGCGCGCGCGCGCGCCCGCGGCGGCCGCGGCACGGTGGGCGCAGCCGCCGCAGCCGCTCGCGGCGCCACCGGCGAAGGGGCGGCGGGCGCCCGGCCAGCGACGGGCCAGCGGCAGCGCGGGCGCGCAGCAGGAGGAGCTGGCCCGCCTCATGGGCGCGCTTGCGCCGCCGCCGCCGCCGCCGCAACCGCCGCCGCGCATGCAGGCAAGCAGGCAGCTGCCTAGGCGAGCGTACAACGATGATGTAGAGCAGGGTGACGATGACGATTATGAAGAAGAGGAGGACGAGGTTATGGCCGAGTACAACAATGAGCTGCCAGCAAAAGGCGCGCGCGCGCGCCCGGCGCCCCTGGCAGCACCGCTGCCGGGCGCGGTGCGCGGCAGAGCCCAGGGTAATAGAACCGTGGCGCCGCCGCCGCCGCCGCCACCGCCGCCGCCTGTGAGCAACGGCCAGGCCTTGGCCGAGCTGGCACGGCGCAAGAAGGCAGCCAGGGCCTGATCCACTGACGAAGCTACAGCCTCTGTCAGCGACGTTGGCTGCGGGGTGTGGGTCCAGCCTCCACATGTGAGCCACCCTTCCTCAGCCCAGAAAGCACTCCCGCAATGTCTGGAGATTTTAGACTGATTGATTGCCATGAAGGGGTGCCTAGGGTTCTGGGTCTAGTCGGCAACACTCCTTCGTAGTCAACTATTTTTTTGCATTGTTTTTGCACTGCTCTGTCTGTGCACCGAGGCGGGAGGCTGAGGCCCCTATGGACTGCTTAAGAAAGTGCTGCGTTTTTTGCTTGCAAGCTACCAGCAGGCAACCACGGCTTAACGTGCGCGTGTGATGGTGAAAGCATGGAGGCGCGTGCTGTACTCATGTCTCCACTTTCTTGCCGCCTCGTCGCAAGCTTCAGGCACGGCACCTATGTTCCTAAATTTTAAGATGCAGTAAGAGAAGTTTGTGCTTGACTGCCAAAGCAGGGATGTCTTGCAGGCAGCACAGCAGCGACCACCACCACACCCACAGACCCAGACTCCTCAGCGCTGACTGCATTTTATAAGCACACCTATGGTCCTGGCCAGGCTGGCACCCTCTGCCAGGAGATCACCACGTGCTGGGTGCGCAAACGTGACTTGGCGTCTCCCTTGCCGGGCTCACCAGTACCGCGCGTGCCACGCATGACGAGGGCTTGTTCTTGCAGCAAGCCTTCACCAGGCCGGGAAAGGAGTGGGGCTTGACCCCAGTGTGCTCAACCGCATATGGCGGCAACTACAGCACATGGTGGGGCGTCAGCTGCCAGCTCGGCCGCGTGTGGGAGGTCTTCCTGAAGCTTATGATCGTTGTTGGCCCAGTGTCAGACGTGCTGGGCAACCTGACCCAACTGCGTGTGCTCAACCTCTACGGCAACCAGTTAACCGGTGCGCCGTCAGGGCACAGTCTGCAGATAGTAGCGATGTCCAGGCCTTACAGGCTACCAGCACGCGGTTGCCTTTGAGGCTGGAGGGTCACGGCAGCGCCTGCGTGCTTGCAGCACACGCGGCGCCTGGGCCTGTGCCGAAGCATGGGCTGCGTGCAGGAACGCTGCCCGTAGCGCTGAGCAAATGCCAGTACCTGGACTACCTCGACATGCATTATAATAATCTGAAAGGTGCACTTCCAGCCTGCGTGCACCCTAGCAGCACCCCACCGGGCTGACAAGCGCAATATTGACGGCACACACGCTCCTAGGCACCCTTCCGCCACAGTGGGGCAACATGGCAAGTATGAAGCGGCTGCAGCTCAGCGCCAATCAGCTCTCAGGCACGCCTGGAGGTCGCCTTGCACCCTGCAAGTCTGTGTATACCTTGCAGTAGATTATGCTGCTTGTGTAGCAGGCTCCTGCTGCCCCACCAACGGATGTAGCGATCTGCTGCATGGCCCAGGCAAGCTGTCTGCAGAGTGTGGAAATTTCGACGCCGGAGGGCTTCTCCACACCTGCATTGCCTGTCCAGTGCTGATAAGGCCATCACTCTTGATGGTAGACAGCATGCAGTGCCACTGCTTGCGCGCTTTGACAGGCAGCATACCAGTGGCTTGGACTTTTCCGCTCCTGGAGGCCTTCCGTGTGCTGGAGAATAACCTGTCAGGTGCTCACTACATGCATAAGCAGGCACTGCACGCGCAGGGTGCCTTGCATGATGCACGGACAGGCCTCGTGATGTAGGGCACATCAGATCTCATGATGCTATTGTGCTCATCTGGTGGGCATGCGCTCTCCGCATGATATGCAGAAAGTAGGTGAGGGGAACATGCTGTCGAAGCACGCTTGCCCATGCTGTGGCGCAGGGCCCCTTCCGGAGTTCTTTGCGCAGTCGCCGGACCTCATGTCCCTCGACCTGGGCTGGAATCACTTCACAGGCAAGGCCATGATGTGATAGAGAAGTATGACAAAGAGTTTGGTAGTCGCACTTGCCAACCTCACCCTGCACTCCCGCTTGTGTGCGCACATTATAGCCCTGCCTGTGACGGTGACATTACCGTGGTGGCTGTGACGCCGACAGGAACGATTCCGGCAATCTGGGCCAACCTCCGGTACCTGTCCATCCTGTCCCTAACTGGAAACAAGATCAAAGGCGAGCTGGCTGTTGTCGTACCGGTGGCTATGCATCTGACGGGACGCTCTGCAGCGTTGCGTCACGCTTAGCTTCCCATGGGCAGCAGCGCAGGGTCCATTCCAGCGAGCTTCGCCAAGTTGACGTTTCTCAGGGTGGTGTTGCTGGGCCAGAACAGGCTCACAGGCGCGTGCGCCTCACGCGGTCTGTTCATGCATGCTTGCGACATAGCGGAAGCAAACCCATGGCAGGTCCATGCTGCTTTCCCTGCAGCTCGTGCCAGAGCGTTAGTGCTGTGGGCACAGGCACTGTTCCATTTGGGCCAAACGGCTTCTTCATGCAGCTCAACCTGAGCAAGAATATCATCGGCGGTGCTGCTCCACGCCACCGGCCGCTGGTGCTCTGCTCAGTAGCACAGCATCAGGCTGTGACCCCGCTGCATGCGCTGTGGGTGCAGGCACGCTGCCGGACGTGCTCAGGAACAGCACGCTCATGCAGTACGTGGACCTGAGCCGCAACTACTTTAGAGGTGTGTTGCTTCCCGCTGCAGCGAATGCGCTGATGCATAGGCATTCTGCTGTGTTATCAGCATGCTACCTTGCCCCATCTGTGCTCCTGCCGCAAGTGCATGAGCATGCTTACATGTTTTGAGGCTAGTAGTCCAACAGAAGCATAGATGCGCATATGCACAAGCGCCACATCTACCGCGTGAGTCTTGCTACGCCAGCAGCGACAATGCCTGCCCCGCCATGCCTTGGTGCCAGCGCTGACATGAACCGCCAGTGATACGCCACCTGTCGCACAGGAACGCTGCCGTCTAGCTGGGAAGCAATGGTGCGGATCAAGCACCTGGACCTCTCCAACAACTGGTTAACAGGTGTGACTGTTGTCCGGCAGCAGCGCCTTTGTAGCCACATTCAACAGGCTGCATGTCGGGTATCATGAGACCTAAAGAGTACTATCTCGAGGTGAACCTGATGCTTCAGCCCAGCCTGGTCACCTGTGAAAATCTAATGGTGCATGCGAGCGGCAGGCACGCTGCCACCGGAGTGGGGAAACATGACCAAGCTGACATACCTGGACCTGACTGGCAACTGGTTTACAGGTTGGCATCTTTCACTCTGTGCCTTGGCAGTCAAGTGTTTGCTGGCAAACCAGCGTCTCATGTTGCCTGTCATGTGTGCATGCAGTGCCTCTGACATGCATCGCACGTCAGCGCCGCGGGCTGCCAAACATGCGTTCCTCTGGCCAGCGCACTGACAGCTGTCCAAGCGCGCCAGGCGGTGTGCCTGCGAGCTGGGCCTACATGGGCGTGCTCGACAGCTCCTCTAGAGCCAGGCTCTTGAGCAAAACCATTTCAAGCTGGCCGTCCTTCCACAAGGTCCTGGCCGCAGTGTGCATGGCTGTGGGCACGCCCCTGCTGGTGTCGCTAACGTACCTGGTGTGGACGCGCAACCCCTGCGGCATACGGGAGAAAGTGGCGGCCATGTTTGTGGTGCCTCCGTAGTGCGGCCGGCGTTGTCGTGTTGCTAATCAATGCAGGAAATGAAATAAAAGCAAAGCTAAAAAGCAGCACCGGGATTACACCCTAACGTCGGATGCCAAAAATAGCTCGGGCTCAAGGAAGCTTGCGCAAACAGCAGGCACGTGGAGCGCTTACACATGGCGTGCTGTCCTTGCTTCAGTTGAAGCAGCCAACAAGAGCCACCGCCACAATGCCTGTGCTGAGATGCCTGGTGTGGCGCAAGTGCTGACCCTCAAAGGAGTGCTGCAAGCAGCCGCAATAGTTGCTTGCCTACTGGCTAGCCTGCACCTGCGCCTCGGCTGTGGGGCAAGGCCCTTGGCTGCTGCTCATGGCCGTCGCACAGCGTCTGAAGCAGTGCACCAGCGGCAAGGTGCACCTGAGCTGGGTTCACGTGGAAGGTGCATGGACTGCAAATTTTTTGTGGCGAAGGTTCCCCGGCAGCTACGTATAGTGCAAGATGAAAAGACTGCACCCTCTTTCTTCTTGGTGTGGTGTGGTTGGACCTTTGTACGACCTCAGCTCTGGCGCGGTGTGCAGGCGGCAGTCCTTGTAAGAGGAAGGTGGCTGCAGAGCCTGCGGTATCTGGAGGCCAGGCACCTGGATGCTATGGTAAGCTTTCCCAGAAGGTATCCCTGCAGGAGGAGGCCACAGCGCTGCTGCGCCTGCGTGCCAGCACAGCACTGCAGGCGCCTCCAAGTGTGCAGCCGCCGGCACTGCCGCCAGCGCCGCCTGGTGACGAGCGCCCTGGCAAGCAGGCTGCCCCGGTGCGGCCTCATGGCCTCCAGCTTAAGTTCAGGTAATTATTGGTTGTCCTGGACGTGCGACCGCTGCATACTTGAGTTATTTACTGTATGCGTATCACTGTACCGCAAGCAACTGCACCAGGGTGGTGCAGTTGCCTAGCTGTGCGCATCCGGGCTGATGTTTTGCTCCATTTGCATTATCTTGAGTCAATGCAACCCTCCGTACTGCGCACTGCGTGCTGAGCCAGCCAGGTGGGACAGGCGGGCTCTGTGGCAGTGAGCCAGCTACGGGCCCTGCGGCAATTCGCCGTACCTCCGCCGCCCTACCTCACGCCGCTGAAGCCCGTGCAGGACCCGCCGCCGCCCCCCAGCAATGTGAGCGCCATCCTAAGCTCGCATGCGCCGTCTGAGCTGGTGGCGCTCTGGGCCGTGGCTGCCCTGTATGCCTCCCCAATGCATGCGGCGGCTCTGTGTTGGGGTCGCGCATACTTATGCCTCGTTGCAGCAGATGTGGATGCACGGGCGCAGAGCTGGCTGCGCCTGGCGTGCGTGCAGGACTGCCGCTGGCCAGTAGTGTGCGGGGAGCACGGGGTGGTGGACCAGTGCGGCTGCGACTGCGAACAGAACTGGGTGCCAGACGTCAATGCGCAGTACCGGCCCTTTCGTGCGTGCAACGTGTACATGGGCGATGCGGACGACTATACGCATGCGTTGTGGCTGCAGGAGACAAACCCGCCGCCCAGTGCGCGAACCCTCGTCTACAGCCACCTGGCATGATACAGCTGCTCGCCAGGGAGTGCTAGGTCTTGAACGACATGCAACATAATGTCCAACCACAGATCTGCCTGGTGATCTGATTAGTGACAACAGAAGCCTGAGCAGGACATAGTGGCAAGCATGACTCAGCAATTGCAAGGAAGCCTGCTAAGCCTTCAACATGCATCAGCTGCCTATACGCAGCTCGCACTATGTCCTGCTCAGCCTTCAGAGGCCAGGCTGCTGCTGGGCGAGCGCGGCCTCAGGTCCCTCGCTCAGTGTGCATGAGCGGACGACTACCAGCCTGGTGCGCAGCACTCCCGGGCATCACACGCTGATAGGCAAGTGCATGGTCCCAAGCAAGCCGCGCGCGCGGCGCAGCAATCATCGCGCACTACGCCAATGGCCAGGAGGTGCCGCCCGCGCCCACTGGCTACACGCCCACCGCGGTGGACCAGGGCGAGAGCGCGGCGGCCAGCCTGCTGGGCGTGCATGAGGTACGGCGCATGCCACCGCGGACTGGCCAGTGCTCCTATTTCAATCTCTCTCTTTCTGCTGTGCGCAAGCTGCTGTGCAGGAAGCTGCACGGATGTTGCCTGAGGTCTGAATGAAGGCCATTATGTTATATTATCTGAGTAAACAACAATCTTGCGTTTTACATGTAGCATGTCAGCGACACATGCATCTTAGCTGCATGGCCCCGCTAGACATAGCCTGCTGGACTCGCTCAAGGACTGTTGCAGCATGACTAGCATCGCAGAGCATTCAGCCCAATATGCACTCTTGCTACAGCGATCCAGCCCCTTGGATAGTGAGGCAGCGCAGCGCGTGGTTCTTGGAGGTGTGCCGCGACTGTGCGAGACTGCACTGCAACCCCGCGCGCGCGCAGGCGGTCATCGTGTCGGTCGTGGGCGTCGCGATGCTGATGCCCATTGGCGTCATCCTGACCAAGGCGTGCGGCGGCACCTGCTGCGGCCTGTTCAGCTGCTGCGGGCTGACGTGGATCGCCTGGCTCGCGCTCAAGGCGCTCATGTTCGCCGCCTGGCTGCCCGTCCGGATCCTGTGCTGCGTGCGCCGCTTCGAGCGCGACCGGCAGGCGCGGCGCCCGGCCGGCCCTCGCCTCTGCCGAGCGTTTATGGTGGCTGCCCAGTATTGCGAGGCTCTGATTGCAGATGCAACCAAGCATCTCCGAGCGGTCATATGTCATGATGCCTGTCGATCAAGTAGTGGCTGCATGACGACCGGCGTGAAAACAATCGGGCACTGATGTAGGGCAAGCTGGGAGCCTGCAGGTAGCTATGCACAAGCGCATGTGCTCGGAGCAGGCCTGGTCAGCACGTCTGGGGACGCGAGCGCGTAGAGGGGCAGCGCGGCCGCAGCTGACGCGCCCGGCGCGCGCGCGCGCGCCGCAGGCAGCGGTGAAGCAGGACCGGCTCTTCGCTGTGCAGAGGAACGTGAAGGGCAGCCCGGGCGCGGCTGACGCGCCGGGCTCGTGCGCGGGCTGCAGGCGGCGGTGAAGCAGGACCGGCTGTTCGATGTGCAGAAGGACATGAAGGCGGGCATGGAGGCGCAGCTGGCGCAGGTGCTGGCCGCGCAGCAGAGCTCGCAGGCGGCGCTGCTGGCGGCGCTCGCCGCCAGGCCCGCGCCCGCGCCCGCGCCCGCGCCCGCCGCGCTGCTGCTCCAGGCGGCTCAGCAGGCGCGCTGCTGCCGGCGACCACCATCGCATGACAAGCGAGCACTGTCGTCGGTTCTGCGCGGTCTGGCAAAGCGATCTCTCGTGCCATGCCCTGCCGAATCTTGTCCGCTGCCAAGCTCTGGCACAGGGGCATGCCAAGCCAGACAATTCCATTAAGGCGTCAGCCTGTACGTTAGCCTCGCACAACATGCGCAAGGCATAGTTGCAGACATCCAACGTGCGCTGCTGACGATGCAGAAAGCCGCGCTGGCGCAAGGGCCGGGGGGCAGCCCCGAGATGGCGGCCAAGCTACTGCAACTCAGGCTATTGGCGGCGGCGCAGCTGCGCACGGGGGGCGCAGGCCCCCCGCCGGCTGCACCTGGCGCTGTCGGCGCCGCTGGTGCGCTAGAGGCGCTCCTGCGGCGGCAGCAGCTCCTGCGCTCATGAGTGGCGAAGCGAGCATGCCTGTTGTTTTACGGGTTGTTTTTATAGTCTGTTTGCTTTTTTCTTTCTGTGCGGGAGCGACATACTATGCAGATGCGTCTCCAGCCGTAGCGTATCGGCTCTGAGGTCAAGCGCATGCGCATGTGCATTACCTTTGTTTCGGGCATGCAGCTGGGCCTCATAATGGCCACTCACATGTTGTCTGGACGCCGTTCACGCCCTGCCTTCCTACTCTTGATCAGTTCGCCTACTGATGACAGTCAGTGTTGCTACACAGTAGGCCCCCATCTTGGTTCAGACATGACAAATAAAAGAGCACCAGGACTGGGTACACCGAAGACACCGTGCCAGGCAACTCTGAAAGCAGCATGCGTTGACATTGACGCGGAAGGGGGCCGAGGCGTCACGGCGCTGACCCAGCGGCACATGTAAAACAA
>JAABUV010003465.1_pt1 | contig 20098 bp, 35 predicted proteins | sample 5559971 | NCBI WGS metagenome assembly JAABUV01 (sample SAMN10711881, study PRJNA513362) | rock metagenome | isolation source: Antarctica rocks | place: Antarctica: Victoria Land, Knobhead nord | collected 2015-12-19
CACAAGCCACTACTCCTGTGCAGCAAAAGGCTGACGCCGTGATAATGCGCGTTCAGGAAGCCGCACGCAGCGCGCCTGAGCGATGGCCGTGATGCCCGCATGCGGCCCGTACGCCGTGCCGTTCTTGTCAGGCGCGCCGTCCAGGCGCTGGCCCATGTAGAGCCTCAGGCCGGGCGTGGTGGTGAGGATGTCGAGCGCGCGGCCCGAACGCGGCGACGCAATCGTGGCCCCGCGATGAGGCCTGCCCAGGGCGCGCACGGGCGTGTCAGCGACATGGTGCGGCGCCCTGAAGAGCAGCCTGCCAGACTGCTGACGCCTAAAGGGCGGCGGCCGCTTTGCCCCTGGACGGCAGTATGCGCAGTCTGCATCATTACTGCCAGCCCGCTGCCTGGTGGAGGCGGCACGGCCAGAGCATCAGCCTGTCTTGCGGCCAGCGGGCGCGGCCCGCATGGCGCCCGATTGCCAGCTGCGGCGACACGACCCGCGGCCAGGGGGCCGGGCCGCCGCGGGCACGCACAGCTCGGAGAGCGAGCAGTTGCGCGTGTGCGCGCGCGCGTCGGCCTCGCTCATGCCGTGCAGGATGAAGTAGGTGTCCAGGCCCGCCCACGCGCCGCCGCCGGGCAGCGGCGCGCCCAAGTGCGCGCCCAGCGCGATGGGCACGCGCCGGTCGTGCGGCGTGCCCTGCACCGACAGCGAGTTCGTGGGGCTGCCGTCCTCGCGCACGCCCACGAAGAAGCTCCTGCGCGCGTGCGCAGGCCCGTCGTCGCGCCACAGCACGTCACACCTGGACTGAGCGTGTAGCAAGCTGGGCTCGATCCTCCAGTCAGCCCCGCCAAGCAGAGCCTTGCCCGTGCAGGCGCCCGGGCCAGCCCTCGCACCCACCGAGCAGCACCGCCTCGCTCCGAAGAGCGGCAGCGCCCGCAGCGACAGGCACGCTGACCTTGGCGTGCAGGGCGCGCGCGCAGGCGCGCGGGCGCGCACGCTTGCACTTGTATCCTGTGCTCGAGCACGTCGCCGGCGCCCGCGCCATCCAGGTTGAACGCGGGCGCGGGCGCGACGTCGAGCGGCGTCGGCGCGTCGGCCACGGCCTCGACATCCACAATCACGGCGTTCCCCGGCGTCAGTGTGTACGTCACGCGCGCGTCCAGCGCCCCGGGGAAGCCCTGGCCGCGCAGCAGCGCAGGGTAGGTGTAGGGTTATGTGCGCTTTTGGCAGCGCGGCGGGCATCGCGTTGCGTGGTCGTGGTTCGCTCAGGGCAGCGCCGGCCAGCAGGGGCGTGCGCCTCCTCACATTGGGCTAGCAGGCCAGTGTAAGTGGCGCAGGAAGCGTCCACATGCCTGGCACTGGCGGCGAGCAGGGGCGCAGACCTCCTCGCCGTCCGGGCTGTGCAGGTGCAGCTGCACGGCCTGCCCCTCGTGCCGGCGCACGGGCTTGAGGCCCCAGCGCCGCCGCGTCCACGCGCCGCCGCTGGCGTTGCCCTCCAGCTGCACCTGCCGCCCGTCGAGCTGAAACGCCCCGCCCGCCGGCGCATCGGCGAGCCGCCCGCGCACTCCCGCGCCCACCTCGAGCGCGCCGTCATCCTGCGCGCGGGCAGGAGCTGCAACTGACAAAACTTACAAGAGGCGAAGCGGGTGGCGGCGCCTGCGGCCGGGGGCACCACACAGCCTGAGCGCTGTGCTTGCCTGGCCCCGACGATCAACACGCCTGCGTGTCTGCTGCGTCCTGCCTGCTCGTGACGCGGCCACCACCTGCCTCCGGCGCCCCAATCGCACGTCTCGCCACAAGCCCAGCCAGCAATGGGCTCAGCGCGCGCGGCGGCTGACGCGCAGGGCGCCGCCGCACCTCGTACGCGGCCTCGCTGTCATAGCCCAGCACCACGTCCGCCAGGCGCCCGGCGCGGTCGGGCACCAGCAGGCGCTGCACCGCGGCGCCCACGCGCAGCACGTGCAGCTCCATGCCGTTGCCGTTGCGCAGCACGTGCGCGCCGCCGTCCTCGTCCTGCGCCCGCCGCCGGGAGCGGCCGCCGTGCTGCTCGCCCGCCTGCCGCGCCGGGCGGGGTCAGCTTGTGCCTGGGCCGCTGCGTGTGCCCGCAGCAGCTTGGGGCAGGCTGCGCCTGCCGCGATTGCACTTTTCCCATTGGTGGCAGGACTTTTGTTACAGTGCACTGAGCAGGCGCTCCACTCTATGTGCTGCGGCCTGCATACGTTGTCAACACCTGCCGCCTGTGCACCAGTGCCGCTTGCCCGTGCAGTTACGCCAGCATGAAGTCGGGTGCACAGTCCTGGCAGGCGTATGTGTCCGCCCTGGGAGCTGCAGCCTGGCGCCCAGTGGGCGTCGCGATGTGAAGAAGACAGGGCTGGGCCACCACTGGTGGCACTTTGCCTCTGCCCCTTGGAGAGCAATGCTCGCACGAGCGTGCACCGGCATGCAGCAGGCTGGACAGGCCGGCGGCTGGGCAAGCGGCGGCTGGGGGCTCAGTTTTGCAGCGTGTGAGGCACGCCTGCACAGGAAACCAGTGACACGCCAGCGCAACCGCGACGCATGCCAGCAGGGCCACGCGGAGCGGCCTCCCGCGCCCGGCAGCGCCCATCCGCGCTCCCTCCTGTGCTCCAGGCTGCTAATTTTGGCTGCCGAAGTACGGTGAGGGGGGACAAGCTTCCGGGCCGCACGCTTTCGGAGAGACTACCCTAGGCAACTCGCAGCAAGAATGTGAAGAAGGAGCGCAATATTGCTTATAGGCGTGGCTCCTAGCATTGGCATTCAGACGATCTCGCACTCCACTTCTATCTCAACACGATGAAGGGGCTTGCGACCAGCGCTGCTCTCCTGGCCCGCCTCGCCTCGCACGAAAGCGCGGGGTGCACACGCGCGGCGCTGGTGCAAGCAGCCACTTCCGGTGTGCGGGGCTTTGCAAGCAAAGGAGACGCAGACCACAACGAGGTGTGCCTCTGACAGGCAGAGCGTGGAAGGCAACCTTGTGTGCATCTGGAGTTCAAGTGCTTTAAATGGAGGCGGGAATGGGAGGCTGTTGTACCTTGGAGCTAACATAGAACTTCTTGCGTGCAGTCCCAGGTCAGCCACGAGGCTCGTGGCGTGGGCAAAGCTGCATCATTCTTTGGGGATGGCGTGACTGCCACAGTTCACCATGTGGCGCAGGTGCGCCCCCTGATGTGCGTTGGCTGTCAAGTCTTCGTGAGACGAAGCGTGGCAAAGGTGTCGTCACCCTGCAACGTGTTGGCTGCAAGACTGCAGCAGGCTGAGAGGGTGAGGACGGCGTGAATAGAAAGCGAAAGAGGCGCTGGGCATGTCCAAGCCGCTCAGCCAGAACGAAGACATGAAGCCCGCTGGCGGCATGGAAACGCTGTGCGCCCTGGGCTTGTAGCCCGTATTTTTCCGTCAGTCCGTCCTGCACCTCCTGCTGCCGGTGCCGGTCGCACCAGTGTTGTTGTTGCAACCTGTGCCGTCATGGACAGGGACCATGGGGGCAGCAAGGGCGGTATATACTCGGACATGAAGCAGAGCACGGAGGACAAGGCGCACGAGACCACTGGGGAGGCGCCCATCTCGCAGCTGTACCAGAATGCGAACGCGGCCGCAGAGACCACCAGCGTGCCAGGCTCGACGGATGCTTCCAAGAAGATGAAGTAGGTGGCGAAGGGTTGGCCGTGCCGGCAGATGTGCTTTGGGCAGACGTGCTTACCTGGGTGTGGGGCTTGTCCGGTGTACATTGCAGTCGCATCACTGTGTCTGGTATGCAGTAGTCTAGGAGCGTCTAGGATGCGTCAAATTTTTAGCAGCAAGTGCATGCGCATGCGCGTGCATGCGGCTCCATGTAGTTAGAGGAACGCTGAGTCGCCACACAGTTTGGACATCTTGTACTCTGTCTTCCGGGCAGCATTGTGGACCTCTGAGCACCACTGGCATGGTGGAGCCCTTGACAGGATGGCAACAATGGGAGCCTGGGATAACCACCTGTAAATGCAGCTGATCAGCTGATCATTGGGTCAAGAAGTGGAGAGGGATGTCGGTGGATATGAGCCTAGAGCACAGGGCGTGAGGGGCAGTGAACTCGAAGGACCGACTTGGCACAAGCCAGTCGTGCAGGCTATCATGCAGTGACACAATGCAGCTTACTGAGGCAGCAGCAGGCTGTTGAGCGCCCCCTTGTTGGTGTGACCACAGCCCTCTGGAGCGCCATTCAATTGGAGATTGTAGGGGCTCCTTTCCCTGGCACAGGCACACATGCGCGGACAAGCAAACGTGGGCTCAAGAGGGGACGCATGTGTTCACAACGTCGTGCAGCACTGCAAAGGGCGCATGACAGGGCAAGAAGTCATGGACAGTGACAGGATATGAGAGGGATCATGCTTGACTCCGGAAGGACGGGGTCAAGCAGGCCGCATGTGCGCACCCACGCCACCTCTTTGACCCCGTCCAAGTCGCATCCATACTGCTTGTAGCGCACTTATCCTTCAGCGCTTCCATGCGCGGTGCGGTGCGTGAGTTTGTAAACGGAAGGTTTACGGGAAGCGTCCCTGTAACTGTTCTTGCACATATGCATGTACCCTACCCTGTCCGCCATCCCCTCCTACTTGCATGTGGTTGAAGTGAGATGTGTTGCTCTGCACGGCAGCAAGACTGAGTGCAATTGCAAGCAGCACGTGACTGTCACGCAGTGAATCAGTGTGACCAAACAGGCCTGCAGAGCGCAGCCATTATGTAGACGCCAGGCCCAGCGTAGCGCGCCAGGGCCGTGGCAGGGAGATGCGGTCGGACCGTGCCTGGGTATGGCCAACAGCCGCTATGAGTATGTCAGGAAGTTTGAGCTCGATGACACGCTGCTGCCGGGCTGCTGGATTGTCGTGCGGCTTGATGGCAAGGGCTTCACACGGTGCGTGGACTTTGCTGCAAGTGCTTTTCTAGGTCGACTGGCGCACGGGGCTGACACCTGGTCCACACTACCAGCTTTGCGAGGGAGCACAACTTTGAAAAGCCCAACGACGCGAACGCCCTGGAGCTTATGGACCGCTGCGCCCAGGTCCGCCTTGTCCAATGCCGCTGGGGCATGAGCATGCATCCGTACTCGTGTGTAGGAAGTGCAGTGTGAGCGAGGTCGCCGAGCGCACAGGCCGTGCTCCTGGAGTTCAGCGACGTGCGGCTCGCGTTCGGCGTGAGCGACGAGTACAGCTTTGTGCTGCACAAGGATACCGTCCTCTATGGTACGCCGCTCGCCTGGTCACCTTCCAGGCAGCACATCCGCAGGCGGCCGCGCAGGGCACCTGCACGCCTGGGGCCAGCGCAGCTTCACAAATTGAGCGTCCTTGCATAAGCCCTTATGCTGATAGGAAGGCTGCGCGACCTGCCACTCACAGCTTCTATACTATTCTGGGTACTATATTGAAAGCCCAGGGTGGAGGGCACAGCAAACTCGTTGGAGCGGCGGTGCGCAGAGCGGCGCGCGAGCAAGCTGGTCTCGCTGCTGGTGTCGTGCTTCACCGGGCACTACGTGGCGCTGTGGCCAAGCCAGCGCCCGGGCCAGCCGCTGGCCCGGCCGCCCATGTTTGACGGACGCGCGGTCTGCTACCCCACCGATGCCTTGCTGCGCGACTACCTGGCCTGGCGCCAGGTCGACACGCACATCAACAACCAGGCATGCGCCCTGGGGAGCGCCCAAATGGCCAAGGGCTCGGTCTTCAGGTCGTGTGGCAAGGCGTCAGGCCTGAGGCGGATCCGTATGCGGCTCTCCAACACTAGCTCATGTGCGCGTAGGCACAATAAACAGATGCCGTGCGCCTGTATCGGTGCGTCATCGTGTCTTGCAGGGAGCAATGCAGCACACTGGGCTATCTGTTTGCAGTAGGTCCGCACAGCCTCTGCACGCTGCCTCCTGCAGGCTCGTGAGCGTGTACAGCGTACGCAGTCCTTGTAGTTTGACCTCGGTTGTTTTCTCTCGGCTTCCTTGAACAATGCGCACAAGCAGCTCTTTGCCTTGCATGACACTTTGCGCCGGGCCGGCTGCGCAGTTCAACACATGCTTCTGGGCGCTGGTGAAGGACGGTAAGAGCCCTGCAGAGGCGCAGGCTGAGCTCAAGGTGCCCGCCCAGCCTGCTACTCGCCATCGTCTGACCGCCATCGTCTGTCCGCACCTAGGCCCACTTCTGGGCCGGAGAGTTGCCGCCTTTGGCCCTGCTCCTAGTCGCATGCAATCAACAGCAGCTGACCACGCACGCCAAGCATCAAATCCCTGCCAGGCGCCTCATATAAGGACGGAAGGACAGCGTCAGACTTGTGAGCAGGAGTGCTGCCTGCTTTGCTTGCTTGGCACTTGGCGAATTGCAAAACAACAAGTCCTGCTTGCTGCACGCCATGCAGCGGGAAAAGGACATGCTCACGTGTGCAGGCCCTTTTTGCAGGGTTTTGGCTCAAGATGAATCAACCGCAGCATGCAGAGGCCTCACTGAGGTGGCAACATTCCTTTACGCAGGGCACACAGGTGGGCTTCAAAAACGAGCTGCTGTACAGCAGGTTTGGCATCAACTATGGCAAACTGCCTGCACGCTTCCGCAAGGTGCAGCACGCGCGGACCACTGGCACGGTCGCCCCATGTGGCTTTTGCTATCCTACCACCCGCTGATATGCTGCACCTTCGCTGAGGCACCTGCGTTAATAAGCGTCATGCGCAAGGGCCCTATATGTGTGCGAAGTTCTGCCTAGAGTAGCTCCCTGCTGCTACCTTAGGGACAAAGCGTTGCGGCGCGGCAGGGGTCGGTGGTCATCAGGCAGCCGCAAGGGGCCATGAAGGAGGGAGCCGCAAACGAGGCGCATGCAAACCGGAATCCGCCGCAGCATGCCGCCACCGAGTTGCTCGTCCTGCACGAGGACATCATCGGCGATGACTTCTGGTGCCGCTACCCAGAGGTGCTGGCGTGAGGCGCAGGGCCAGCGGGCCCACTTGCAGCCCTGCTGGCTTGCGCTGGCGGCATGGGCGTGTGAGCCTGAGAGGCAGACGCATGCCGTGGACGCACTGACCATGCATACTGTGCTGGCTAGCTGGCTGTGTGCAGGGGACGCGCCTGTCCCTCCAAAGAACCCCCTACGCGTGCTTGGGTTGCACTGTAGGAGGAGATGCACCCATGCTGGCATGCTGCTTCTGTGTGGAGAAGTGAGCGTGGGTGCTCCAACAGTGCCCTCTTCGCTATGTACGCTGGCAGGGCATCCCTATAGCAAGTGCGATGTTACAAATGTCATGCAGGCTAGTTGGCCTCCTACGCAAAGGCACACTAAGGGATAAAAGCGTGATCGCTCATGACAAAAGGTTCTGCGACAAAGTCAGGGCCACAGCCTGAGAGTCGGGTGCCAAAACCAAGGCAGGTCAGCTCTACAAAACCTCTGGCCGCTCACTCAGCAAGTTGGAGTGCTGGTTCTCGGGGGCGTGTTCAACATGCTGATGTCACATGGGTGGTAGGGTCGACACACCGAGTGCTGCTCAGAGGCAAACACATCAGGCAGGGCACGCATCTACATATTGCCTGCTGCGTTGCCCACTGCGCGTATTGCCCATCACTCCTGCCCGTTCAGCAGGCCGAGCCACGACGCTCCAGGGACCGGCCGCGCCAGCACTGGCCGGTGCGGTTTGGGAGCTGCGCGGGGCGCCGAGCTCGGCCTCAGCATCTCATTCAAACAAATGGAACAGAAAGGCCGAGAATCAGGGCCCCCTCACCAAGCTCCAGGGCACGGCACAGCATCGGCCTCAACAGCTCAAGCACGGCACTCCATAGCTTCAACGCAGGCGGCTGTGCAGGCGTGCGCACACCCTTGGGGTTCCCCGCGGCGTAGAAGTCGCGAAGCAGGTCAATCGCCTGCTCGGCGCACAGGCCGCCGCGCCAGTCGCGTGCCTGTGCAGCCTGCGGCACCCCCGCGCCCGCCCTGCAGGGCGCCGCGCTGTTGGCGTAACCCCCGATGCGGAGCAGGGGGTGCCAGGGTTGCGGACATGGCGCAGGTGCATGCTGCCGCGCCGGCAAACCACACACGCTGGCACGCTGGCCCGAGCGCAGCCCAAGTCAGTCCGCAATCAGCTCCGGGCCTGCAACAAGCACTTGCAGAGTGCGGCCTGGACAGTGCCAGACGCTGCCAAGCGCAGCCAGTTACAGGCTGGTGTTTGCTCGGCCGGCGCGGGCCGCGGCGGCGCACCCGCCGCAGCGCCCGCAGTCGCCGTCCTGCATGGCCACCACGGAGCCGCAGCCGCCGAAGCGGTCGTTCGCGCAGCCGAAGCGCACGACCGGGAAGCGCAGCAGCGACAGCGCGCCCGCGCACATGATGCACGGCTCGCACGTCACGTACAGCGCGCACCTGCGCACCCGCGCGCGCGCCGCGCTCGCGGCCGCCTCTTTCGCGGAACTCGTGCCGCTAAAGGGTCCAGCCCGCCGTCATGAGCTGTGCGCGGTGCCTGCGAGCGTGGGCGCAGAGGCCGGCAGGCGGCAGGGCGCACTCGGTGAACGCGGCCGCCTCGAGGCTGTCGCCGCAGGCCGCCAGCCGCGCGTCGACGGCCTCCAGCTCGGCGTGGCGCGTGGCCTGCGCCGCGCACGCGCGCTCAGCACGGCGCAGCGCCCTCCGCCGGCGGTGCGTGGGGAGGCGAGCAGCAGCGCGAGCGCGCACGTTGCGCGAGCGGTTCGTGCGGTTGCTGCCGCGCGCCACGACCTCGTCGCCGCGCACGACGACGCACCTGCCCGCGCCCGTGTCAGCGCCCACCCAGGCGGGCCGCCCGGTGACCCCGCCGCTTGCGCGGTCACGCAGCTTTGCACAGCAGGCAACACAGCCGCCCGGCGGCGTGCAGCGCAGCTTTGCAGCAGTCGCTCCGCTGCATCTGCACCAATGAGTTCCTGTTCACAGGCCGTCGTGCGGGGGCCAGCAGCGCGAAGCGCGGCACACCCGATCGGCACCTCTCCCAGCGCCAGGGCCAGCTCCGCCTGCGCCCCAGTGCTGCAAGAGTCGTCACTCCTGCCAATGTACTTGCTCGTCGCGGTGAGCCCCTGATAGTGGCGTTTTCTGTTCCAGCCAATGCCGTGTCTACACTGTCTGGACAGCAGGCACCTGCTCAAACGCGAGCGCCATGAAGCGCCGGTCGCGCTCTGTCCAGGGCTGCTCCACGCCCATGGCCCGCTGGTGGCCCACTGTGCGCACTGCGCTCTCCGGCCACGCTGGACACGCTCAGTGTGTGCTCCGGGCGGCAGGCCCTGGCGGTGGCGGTGGCTTGAAATAATGAATGGAAGGTGCCGTCTATCAGCCAACTCTGGCTGTTTACGGGCTGCTTGTGAACAGCGAAGGAATGAGTTCTAAGCGATCAGCCAACTTTACAACAAACGAACAGGCTCGGAGGCTGCGAGAGCAAAACCCTCCCCTGCCCTACAGCCGTTGCCGCAGCAAAATCGTAGAGAGAAGCATGAGTCAGCGAGCAGGTAGTGCGAGAGGTGGGCGTTCTGCATACCTGCTCGCCGCCCATCCCATTAGTCGATCCTCACGGCGAGCGCAGGGCATGCCAGCGATCGGTGCCGTAGCCAATTCAGTTAGTTACTCACGGCCGCGCCGGTTTGTTGGAAAAACATGATCGGTTGTCACTTCACCAGTGCTTGACGAGGGACACCGGCCTGTTTCCATCGTGCTAGCGAGCGCGTCAGCTACGTCAGCCTGCGGAGCCTGGCGGGCCCTTGAACACCCGAAGGAAGAGTCGCGGCGGGCTCGCACAAATCAGACAACACCGAGTGCGCCTGGTGGCAAGCTACGCAGCTCGCCGCTGCGAGGCGCGTGGCAGGTGTGGCCTAAAGAGTTCTCGGCTGATGGTGCACTGGCCTGCGCGGTGATGGCCATGCCTGCTTGGGGGTGGTTGGGAGCTCTGTACAGGCGCGCTGGCGCCTGCGGTCCAGCGCTTGTTGCGATCGTTGACCGCGCATTGGGGCGATCAGAGTACCCTCTGTGCGTTCACGCGCGTGGCACCTCATCACCCCGCATGAGTCGTAGGGATGCACGGCTCTCTGCAGCACGCTGGGTCGTGCTTAGCCGTGCACTTTAGCGCAGGTGCATTTGAGCTTCGCCTCGTCGCCGCCGCGACTGGCCCGATCGCGAACAGGGACATGGACACCCAGGGTGCTAGCCCGTCCGGTGCCGCCCTGCTCTTCTGCAGCCTTCTGCGTCTTTGGCCTTTGGTGTTGCTGTGCTTTGGTGAAAGGATGCAACCTGCAAGCGGATGGGAGGGGTGTAAGGAAAGTAACAGTGGCTACGTTCTTTACAATTCTTTTCTTTACACAGCAACCACTGTTTCAACATACTTTTCCATATCAAGTCTGGCCCGCTGAGCACTTGCGGCGCGGCAGGCGCCATATGCGGCACCAGCGAGGCGCAGTGCTACAAGACGCAGCCGTGGCCGGGTGCCTGCGCTCCGGCTGCCAGCGCTTCACGCGCGGCCGCGCCCGCATGGCACGGCCTGCGGTCTGTGACCTCGGTGCGCTGATGCTCACTGCCAGCAGCGCAGCAGGCTGGCTTCTTTATAGGGCATGCTCACCTTTCTGCCACCAACTTGGGGCGCCATTCGCCCGGCACTGCTGGGCCCCGCACCCAGCAGAGCCCCGCCAATTATGTGTGCCACATGTGTGTTGCTCTGCCCAGCAGGCAATGCAAGGGAGTGCCAGCCCCTGCACGCCGTCTGTGGTGGCAGCTGCTCTGAAAACCTTTTGCATCTCTGTGCATAGACTGAAAGCCCACGTCATGCACATCGGCACTGTGTGATGTGCAACCTTACCCTGCCTTCTGTGTGACGTTAGTCCCCGAGGCAACTATACTGCAGTGCCCCTTTCAGCGTACAACCTTGCTCACGCAGATGCGCTCTTTGCACACGCTGGCGCCTTCAGAGCCGCCGCCGCCGCCGGGTGCATGCGCGCCGGCCCGCCTGCAGGATCACCTGGCCACGCCTTTCGACCTTCGGCCCGGCGCGCCCGCGGGCGCGCGGGACGGCCTCAGCCTCACCACGGTGCGTTGCACTGCTTGCAGTGCAGACAGTAACTGCTCGACCTGCAGAGCAATAGCCGTTCAGGCTGCCGGGGCGCCACAAGAATGATGTGTAACCGGGTCTGGCGTGGAAGAGCTGGTTCTGTCTGTGTCATCAAGCTTCAGAGTGACATGTTACAAATCAGGCGAATGCCACTTCGCAGCAGGCGCTGGTCCGGCGCCTGAGCGGCCTGCGTCTTGCGGCAAGCTCATACAGCACCAGCACAGCAATACTGTATTGCATTGTTGTCCGCACGGCGGCTGCCCGGTCACGGCGCGCGGCGCGGCGCAGGCAAAGCCGCCGGCGTTGGAGGACCAGCGCACGCCGCTGGCGCAGTGGCCCAGCGAGAGCGACGGCAGCGACTGGCTGGCCTCGGCCGCGTCGGCGGAGGCGCGCCTGGAGGCGCCGCCTGGCGGCGCGCGCCCGCCGGACGCCGCCCGCTTTCCAGGCGCGCAGCCACCCGACCATGTGGCTCACATGGACGCCCTGGTGGTGTGCATGTGTTCGTGTCGTGCTGCTGAAGCGGTCTGCGCTACGAGTTTGGCAGTCCCGCAAGGGTGGTGCAGGTGCTTGCAACCACCTGAGCTGATAGCCTGCTGAGATGCGTACGAGCTCGATGCAGCTGTTGAAGGGGTTGCCTCAAGAGGCCTCATGCGCTTGATTATGAGAGCATGAATAAGGCTCGGACACAAGTTGCAAGGGCGTGGGCCGTGCGTGCGCGCAGGCAAGGGCGACAGCCTGCCCGGGCACCCCGCGCGCAGCGGCGCGGTGCAGTGGATCATCAACGACTGGGGCGCCTACGACGCGGCCTGGGAGAGCGCGTATGCGTACGCGCTCAGCGATGACGAGGCGGCCGAGGAGGACGAGACGGCCGAGGACTACGGCCCGGCCGTGGGCAGCAGCCAGTATGTGTGCGGCGGGGGCAACGCCGCGGGGGCCGCGAGCGGCGCCGAGGGGGCCGGCCGTGACGTGCTGCTGCCGTGGGACTTGTGAGCCCTGGGCGAGGCCGCCGGCAGCAGCGACCCCAGTGCGGCGCAGCCTGCGGGCGCCAGCAGCGCGGGCGGCGCATCGCGTCCCGGGATGCTTGTACCATGCCATCGCTGCTTTGCCGCACAGCCGGCGCGATGGACATGCGTGACCGCAACCTCTGGTCCTGTGGGAGTGGCACGATCTGGGCGGCCTCTACAGCGGGCTACGCTGGCACGCTGCCGTGTCAAAAAAATAAAAGGCAGGGGATTATCTTGCATCAGTTCGTGGTGCGGAGCTCTGGTTGGTGCGCCACCGGGCGCCCCGCCGCTTTTCTGGGCTGCGAACAAGCAGGGTGTCTCCACCGCGGCAAACTCTCAAGAGCTTGGCGTCAAGAACCGTGCCACTCCCCCCACTTCTCTGTTTGATGGCTCTTTACAACTGGCTCTGATGACGCAGCGTACGACCTAGGGCTTGTGCTGACAGGCTGCTGCATTTGCATGGGTGCAAGCGCTGGCATATTCTGCTTGGCCACAACCCTCATGACCGCCGCGTTGGTGACAGCTTCGATTGCTGTCCTGCGCCGTGCGGGACTGCGCGTCATTGCAGGAATCTTATGGGCCGCGTGCCGCGCCACCCCTGGGGCTGCTTGGAGGCCCCCAGGCCAGGCTCTGTACCATGCACGCGGGGCCGATTGTGCGCTGAGCCCTGCACGCGCCTGCTATTCCCACCTGCCCGGCAATGGCACCCGACCAACAATGCATAGCGCGCGCACGGCTTGGACTGACGCTCCTGTTAGCAGCGTGCACGGCGCCGTGCGGCCGTGCTCGATGCGCACCGGCGTTGCCGCCGGTTCCATGCGCTGCGCTGCGACGTGCAGCGCTGCACTTTGCTGCCAGGCCGGGCGCCGCAGCGGGTTGCATCTTCCGGAAAGCTTCTGCTTGTACCCTGCTCTTGCTCCAAGTTCATAGTTCGGCTGTCCCTTCCCGGCTTGCTTGCAATTGCACGCGTCGTGCCGGCGTGATATCCTGCTTCGGCTGCATGCGATGCCACCGGCCTGTCGGTCGCCACTGTGCTGGGTTTGCACCGCTCTCTGCTAGCTGTTTCATTGATTTCATTGCTCTTGCGGCCTGCCCTGCGGCGGCACGGCATTTGATTCCCTCAAGTCGGGCCGCTCATTTCCCAAGGCGGCCTGCTCAAGCCTAGCACTGACTGTGTGTAACGGGACTGCGTGTAACGGGACCCACGACCCACGACGCCAACAACTTCTGGCAGCGTTTCTGCGCAGAGGAGGCAGCAGCAGCAACCCGTAGGCAAATGATATCGGTTTGCACTGCAAACTTTGCAGCCACCCTTCACATGCGGGCGCCATGGTCGCACTGCGCCTCCGCACCCGGCAACACGAGCGGCAAGCGTGGCAGTAGAGCACACCATGAAAGAGTGCGACATGAGCGCAGTTCAAACGAGCACGCCCGCTGCAGGCTGGTGTTCATCATGCGTGCACTTTTCCAGGCAGGTCGCAGCGCTGCGGCCAAGTCACCCAACGTACACAGCGGCCGGGCATCATGGCTGTGAACGCAGCCGCTACCAGGGTATCTCCTCGCCCTTGTAGTCATACCAGCGCCCGCTCAGTGGCCTGCCGCTCTCCAGCACGGAGATGAGGCCAGCCACGCTCTGCGTGCCGCACACAAACGCCTTGCAAGTTGCAACAGGCCGTGATGCAGCGACTGCAGTGACTGCCGCCGCCGCATGACAGCATCGCTCATACATATGTAGACGCCTACTCAAAGCACGGCTGCAGGTGGACGGATACTGGCGCACGGGCCTGCGCATCATACAAAGGCAGGCACGTGCCAGGCAGCGTGCATGCACTGGGGGACAGGGCGGGGGACGGGCCTGCGCTGGCGTGATCAGCCCGGAGCCACCCGTCATGTCGGTCTTCACCCAGCCTGGCCCCCGCCCAGCCGCACTTGGCCTTAAGGTGATGACCAGTAAATACGACTGCAAAGCTGCAGATGTGCCAGGCAAGCATGGTCCAGACAGGTCCAGCTCGTCACAGTAGCCGTTCTGGAGCCCTCGTCAGTATGAGTAACGTAGTGCATGGCTGTGCAGAGATGCATGCATCCGGCATGCGCAGTCGCGAGCGCACAATCCATACGTGTCCATTGCGCAACATCGTACATGCACTCGCGGCTGCATGCGAAAAGCGCGAAAGCTCCGGGCTCACAGACTTAGCGCCGCGGCACAGGACGGGCAGCGCAGGAGCCCTACACGTGCTGGGACTGCGCGTGAACGGCTGGCAGCGGGGGCGCGGACCAGGGTGCAGCAGCACACAGGCGATGCCGTCATCCTCCAGGTCAATGGCTAGCGACTTTGTGACTGCGCGCGCCCCAGCCTGCTCAGGTCGAGGACGCAATGGGCACAACAGGCACATGGGTCAAGCTGGTGAAGGACGACATCCTCAAATCTCCGTCGAGCTGGAGCGCTGGCTGCTGTACATGTGCATTGTTACGCGCTGCATGAACCTGCACGTATGTTGGCGCCGCAGAGCTGCGGACGATCGCAAGGCGTGCCGCCCGCCAAAGCAGCGCGGGGGCGCGGGCGAGCTGTGCGGGGCGGTGCTCGGCGCAACTGATGTTCAGCGCGGCCTTGGACGCGCGGTAGGAGTACGTGTTGCCGGACGTGTTGTCGCTGACGCTCCCCATCTGCGGTAGGCGAGTTTTGTCAGGCACAGTAAGTGGAGAGCGCATGTGGGCTGTAAACACACACACAGCGCATCGCCGGCGCGCGCCCGGACTCGCGCGATCGCGCCGGGCAGTCGCAGCGCACGCGCACCCTGCCAGGGCCACCGCGCATGCCGTGCGCGCCTTGGACGTCATGTTCGCGATCGTTGCGCCGCGCCCCAGCAGGCGCGCCAGCACCAGCTCCTTCGCCACCAGCAGCGGGCCCACGGCATTGGTGCGAAACACCCTGCGGCGCGCAGCCAGATGGCAGGCTCAGCCAGGCGCGGCCTGTCGTTGCTCGCACCTGGGGTGCTTTAGTACCTGGGTGCATGAGCTTACACCCAAGCATGCTGGCTCCTGCAGCATGAGCGCTCTCACACCGCGTGCAGCCCAGGCTCTCATGGCATGCTGACATGGTCCATTAAGAGCGGTGGTAGGTGAGGCAGCAGGCACTGCTGAGCAGGCGGGGTAAGCAACGACGGCGGAAGGAGCAGCCGCGCCTGAGCATGCTCTCATCAGTGACATCCTCCAGCTTGTTCCACTCCGCTATGCCGGCGTTGTTGATCACATACTGCGCGAACGGACGGCCGGCTGAGGCTCTCATGCGACCATTGTGCCTCCGGTGGCATCGCTGACCCGATTTCGGAAGCGCAGGTGCCTTTCAGGCATGCATGCCGTACGTGGGGTGTCAGAATCAAACAAGCAGGATTTAAGGCTTCAGCAGCGTCCCCGTCTCGCCGTGTCAAGATACATGTGGATCAGCAAGTGCGTGGGCGCACATCAAGCCTTGGGACAGTCTCGCGAAGACTGCCGGCCCATGCCTGCCGCGCAGAGGACAGAGGCTGCTTGATCCTTGAACATATCAATTCGCTGAGGAACCTCAACAGAGGGTAACATGCTAGTGCAGCATGTTACCCCAGTGCGGGGCATGCAGTGCTTGCAAACAAACCAAGCACCACGCAAACCTCTCTGCACAGAGCTGCTTTTGCCCGGACACATGCATATGCATGAGATTAGTGCATCCAAGCAGCCCCGAGGTGCTGCAGTGCACTCAGTGCCAGGTGCACCGAGCCTTGATAGAGGCGGGGTCGGTGACGTCCAGGCGGTCTATCCTCAGCTCCGGGTGCTCCTTGCGCAGGCCCTGTAGCCCAGGGGCTGCTGGATTCCTTGCCGTGGCGACCACGTTGTTGCCCTTGGCCAGGAACTGCCGCACAAACTGCGCTCGCGGAGGGGCGTCAGAACAGTCAAAACAGCCAATGGTCGCTGAGGGGTGCAGCGCAGACCTGTTCACGTAAGTGATACAAGCATAACAGGCTCCAAACGGTAGGTGACAAGGTGCGGGCGGCAATGTTGCCGCGCACACTGTTCACAGTAAGTAGCACAGGTCACAATTGCAGGTGCTCTGGTGCACTTGCAAGCAGCTCTGGGAGGTACTACACAGAAAGGCCAGGCCTTCCTTGAGAAAGTTAACAATAGAGTGTGTCAGGATGGACAGGAGCGCGCCTCCAAGCCTATCCCCCTGCTCGCGCCCACCACCGCAATCGTCTTTCCTTCAATACCCACCTTCGCCATTTCAGTCAGGTATGGAGTGTTTCAAGGCCTGGCCACACAGACGTACTACAGGTCCTGCTAACGGGGAAAATGTACTTTTGAGACACCCTGATAGACTCGACTTCTTGTGCTTGCGCTACCTGTTCCTGCGCCTCCTGCCTGATGACCAGCCTGGTGCTCGCACGCCCCACGCAACCCACCGGCGCAGCAGACAACGAGGAGGTGGGCGGCACGGCTTGGCAGACGTGCAGCACAGCGCTCGAGTGCCAAACCGACTCAGTGTTGAGCTGTGCTGCAGGAACTGTTTGAGGTGGTGGACGAGCGCAACGCCGTGGTCGGCCACGCGCTACGCTCGGATGTGCATGCGCGGGGCCTCCTGCACCGCGCGGTGCACGTGCTTGTGTTCAACAGCGCCTGCGAGCTGCTGCTGCAGCAGCGCTCGCCGCGGCACGCGCGCCGCCGTACCGCATCTTGATAGTTTCTTGTTGCATGGTTGCTGCAAAACGCGCTGCATGGCTGCATGGGTGCGCTTGACGGCCCCAAGCCAACGCCGCGGCCGCCCGCCAGGAAGAGCATCGGCGCATCGCAGTGGGACCTGAGCTGCGCGGAGCACCTGACGCCCGGCGAGACATACGCGCAGGCGAGCTTGCCCGCCCCCGGCGGCAGGTCCCCTGTGCGGCTCGTGGCGCTCCGTGCAGAGGCACAGCAGTCAGTGTGGGCTCCAGGGTAGCTTGTGCTCAGCTGGCCAACGCTGTGTGCCAAGCACATTGGAGCCGCTGGCGCTGCCCACGCAGCTGCCGGACTTGCGCGCTGTGCTCGGGCCCAGGCGGCGCTGCGGGGTCTGAAGGAGGAGCTGGGCATCGCCGTTGACGCTCACCGGCTGGTGGGGCCGCTGGCGCCCGCGCACCGCCGCGAGCTGCATGTCCCTGGGCGCTTCCACGACTGCGAGTTTGTGGAGACCTACAGGCCCGCCCGAGCGCTTGCTCGTCGTGAGCTTGCTTGAACACGGCCATGCCAGTGTGTGCTCTTATTCTATCGCTCACCATGCTGTGCTACCTGTGCTTGTCAGGGCTGCTTGGCCGCCACAGGGCTGCACGGTTGACAGATCCGGTGGCACAGGGTGGATGGGTGGGGCGGCCCCGTGCACGCCGACGCGGCCGAGGTGGCCGCCACGCGCTGGGCGAGCCTGGCGGACGTGGCAGCCGAGGCGCGGCGGGACCCCGGTTGCTACACCGCCTGGTTCCTGGAGGAGATGGAGCTGCTGGGCTGGCCGGGCGCGGCCGTGCGCGCGCCGGCCGCGGCAGCGCGAGGGCTTGGGTAGGGCCTCGTCGCATCCTGCAAAAGTGCAATTTGTTTTGGTGTTGCGCTTGCCCCTGCAGGCGGTGCGGCTGACGCTTTGCTGGAGGCGGGGGTCGGGCGCAGCTGAGTACTGGGCACTCATGGCATGCGCTGTGCCAATGCCGCGCTGTGCCAATGCCCACATGAGAAGCTGGTACCGGCTGTGCCACATCCTTACACGCACAAGGGAAACCAAAGCATCTAGCGCAATCTTGCAGGACCACAAAATAGTGCAGTGTTTCCTCTCTAGCATACATCTCTAGCATAGTGACATGAAACTGCACACCATGGGAAAAATCATACTCAGGTCATGCCACGCCGGCCCATAAATTTGCTGGCCCATGAGTCTGACAAAAAGATCACCTCAGGCTGTACCAAACACGCATGATACCACTCCTTGGATCACAGTGGTGCTCCCAGGCAAAGCGCCACCAAAGCTACAAAAGAGCCTGGTGCTTGCTATCCCAAAAAGTGCGTCCCCTCACTCGGCTCTCATGTGCACGGCAGCATTAACAACTATGTACAATATCCACAGGGCCCTTTGACCATGCCAACACATCACCGGCCAATCTGACAGAGCTCTGCACGCTCAAGCGCCTTGCGGAGCTCGCAACTTTACGTCCTCGTGCTCACTGTAATGCTCATGCAACACAACAAACGAGCTGCTACACAGAGAAGCGTGGCAGTGACCATGCTGCATGAGTGTGCACATGCAGGGGCGGGCGCATGAGCCTGGCCACCCCCACGCTCCCAGCACAGGGGCAGGCCACGAATACATGAAGCGCACATGCAGCATCCAAGACTCCCTAGCGGCTCCTTCTAGGCTGGATTCTTGGCAATGGCTCCTTTAGGCTGCTATCTCGGCGGCCTCCTCGCAAGCGCCCCCAGCATCCGCAGCGTCCGCGCGCGCCCGCTTCGCCGGCCCGTCCGCGGCCTCCCCGCCGGCGCAGGCGGCGGCGGGGACATCGCCGACAGCACTGGTGCTCGCGCCGCCTCTGACGCCCCTGCCATCTACGTCTACCGCGCCTCCGCTGGACACATGCTCAGCCGCCGCCTCATCTTCGCTGCCGCCGCTGACCTCCGCGGAGGGGCTCTCGTCGTCATCAGGGGCGCCCCCGGGAGGCGCGTCCCGGGAGGCGCCGGCGCCCGGCGGTGACGTGCCGCCGCGCGCGCGCGTGCGGCGCAGGCAGTTGCGGTGCGCGGCGGCCGTCCCGCAGCGCCCCTTCTTCTGCACCTTGCAAACCGCGCAGCGGCCGCCCGGGATCGGCGCGCGCGCCGCGCCCTGCGCGGCCAGCAGGGTCGGAGGCGCCCGCGGTGTGCAGGCCCTTGCAAGATGCGCTGGTGTGCCGATCGGGGTCTACACAGCATGCCCGAGCAGGCCAGGTTTTCATGTTTGGGAGCAGTTTGGACGATGTAAGAACCTGCTCAGAAAACCTTTGCACCATGGTCGCACATGCCGTGTCCTCCCCCAGCGCACGCTGCTGCTGCACACCCACGGAGGGCAGAAATATGAGGGCCTGCACGCCTTGGACGAGACGTCGGACTTGGCGGGCCGCATGGCGGCCGCGCTGCGCTTGCGGGGTCGCTGGCGCACACACCCTGGGCCCAGCCCGAGGTTGGCGGCGGCCGCCGCGGCCGCCGCGCTGGCGCCGTAGCCGTCGCTCGCGCTGCCGCTGCCCATGTCGCCGCTGTCGGCCGCCGCGGCCGGCGGCGGCGCGCCTGAGGGCGCGGCTTGGGCCGCGGCACTGGCGAGGGCAGCATTCCAGATGTCTGGCAGCAACCCCAGGGGGATCTGCGACGGCAGCCCGACCGGGAGCAGCGCCGCGTGCGGCGCCTGGAGGCCCGGGGCCCCCCGGGTGCCCCCGGAGCCGGCAGGGTCGCCGGGCCCCTCCAGGGCCCCCGGGTCTGCGGCCGCCGCAGGCGCGCCGCGCGCCGCACCCACGCCGCTGCCAGCCGCATGCAGGGTTATTACCTCGTCGGCGCCAAACCCTGCCAGGGCCGGCCCCGCGGACGGCGACCGGCTCGCGCGGCGCGGCGCGGGCGACGCGCCGCGCGAGGGCGCCGGCGACGGTGTTACTGAGCGCGGCGGCGTGGCCGGCGGCGTCGCGGCCGTGACCACCTGCCGCCCGGCGCAGCGCACCGTCAACCAAACGCCAGCCCTGGCAAGGGTTTCAATACTGCGCGTGCTGGCAGCCATGGGCTGCTGTGCAGGCGTCAGGCCCTTGCAGCGACTTGCAGCAAGACCAGCTTTGCTGAGGAGCGGCGCGGGCCGGGGACCGTGGGCATGCGCGTGCAGGCCAAGCGGACGGAGGGCTGAGCCGGTACGGCATATCCAGAAGTGCAGACGCTGGCAGCCGCGCGCATCATCATGCTTCCTGCACGACGCTGCCCCACGCTGGGGACTTAGGGCGTGGCGCGCCTTCAAAGACGGCCGGCGCGCGCGCTGCGGGCGGCCGCCGCGGAGCCTTGAGGAGCGGAGTTC
>JAABUV010003466.1_pt1 | contig 20094 bp, 15 predicted proteins | sample 5559971 | NCBI WGS metagenome assembly JAABUV01 (sample SAMN10711881, study PRJNA513362) | rock metagenome | isolation source: Antarctica rocks | place: Antarctica: Victoria Land, Knobhead nord | collected 2015-12-19
GTTTGTGCAGGCGCTTCAAGCGCGGCATGAGCTGAAAGCCGAGCAGCCTGGTAAAGGCAAAGGCGACCTCCGACTGGCCGTGTGAGTCGACAAAATTCTTGTCCACGCTCATGGTCGTGCAGTGCCGCAACACCCCTTCGATCATCGCGGCCACTTCGGAGGAGGAGACCGTCTTGATCTGCGAGTAGATGCAGATCGCCTTCTTTTCGATGTGCCAGTACACCATGATCCCAGCGCCAAAGTGCCGCTGGCTGAACTCAGTGCGCAGGTTTTGATCCCATGCGCCGAACTTCTTGGAATCCGAGGCGCAGGTCGTCGTCGCTTCGCCCCAGATCTGGGGGTTGCGTGCAGCAAACGTGGCGTTGGCGATCAGCGCGATGGCCTCCCGCAGATGCTCGCGGGTGATGAAGCGGCGCCGCACGTAGCGCAGGTCGGAGTAGTTTTCGTCATGTTCGCCCGCGGCGATCCGCTTGAGCCCGGCGTTGGTGCCCAGGGCATACAGACAGAGGAGCAATCGCCGACGCAATGTCTCCGGATCAAGAGCCTCGCGGGAGGCCACGCTGCTGAACGCGCGGGTAAAGTCGATGCGCAAGTCGGCCTCCTTGAGCATATCCAGCAGGCTGGTCATGGGCCAGCGCCGGCCCACTTCGCCCTTCAGGGACGCCAGCATCGGCGGCTCGGGCAGGGCCTCTAGCGGCGTCACCTTGATCCGCCCTCCGCCCTTCTGCAGGATCTGCACGCCGGTGTTCTTCGGCATCCCCCGGTCGAGCGCCTTGAGCGCGGCAGCCATCTCGTCCTGCACTCCTTTGATAAAGACATCGGCATCCAGTGGCTGATGCAGGGCCTCATAGTGGGCCACGCGTTGCGCCGCGAAGTCTGCGGGGAGATCGTCATCGGCGTTACGGAATCGGTCGGCCCCGACGACCCAGACCTCCTTGCAGCGCAAGCGCGCCCGCAATGTCTCCAGCACACAGATCTCATAGTTGATGCGGTCAATCCGGACCCGGCCTTTGCGATCGGTCTGCACCACCGTCTCCAACCAATCTGGTGGCACCACCCCGGTGATAGGCACATCGTCTGCTGCCGTGAAGAAGTGCCGCGTGCTCGCCACATGCTGCTTCAGGAGCTCCAGAGCGCGAATGACTGGCCGATGGGCGGCGTTGTTGGAGCGAAACTCCAGCACGTCCAGCAGTTCGGGGAGCAAACGGCGATAGTGCGCGCCATACGAGGCACGGAGGCGGGTCTGCACCTGGAGGTCGTAGCCGGGTCCCGTCGCCTTGTATTCCCGCACCAGGTCCTGCAGCGTCTTCTCGCCGACCACGGGATAGAGCACCTCACGCACCACTCCATCAGGATGATCGACTGCTGCCTCGGCCAGGTGATAGAGCAGGGTGTTTTTCCCCGTGACGCGCTTGATGTCCACCAGGAGTTCCTGCGTGACCCGGTGCTCGGCGCGCGCCCCAATCTTGTGCACTGTAGCGATGAGCAGATCGACCAGACCGTCGGTGATCTCCTGACGGCGTAGCAGGCACAGCGCGCCGACCAGCGTGGCCCGCACCGCCTCCGCATGGGCACGGAGTTCGCTGGGAGGTTCCGCTGCGGCACGCTGCCGATACGCCCGGATCAGATGGGGTGACACACCGGCGAAGGCCGTGTCGGGAAGGTCCACCTGACGGACACGCCGCAGCCGCGCGATTTGGGTCAGCACACTCTCCAAGCTGACCCGCCCGGGATCGGCCTTGAGGTCGTGGAGGCTGAGTCGTCCGGGATCACGGGGGGCTGGCGACGCTGCCTCGGCTGCCTCATCATCTCCTGGGGCTGGCGCGAGCAAGCTGTCGATCTGCGCGATTCCCCCAGGACCGAGTTGCGCGAGTACCTGCCGCTGCACCTGGTCTTCATAGGTGTGGAGGGCGGAGCGCACCAGACGATCGACGCGCTTCGGCGCGGGCGGCTCCAGATGCGCGGCCCGGCAGCGTGCATAGACCGCTTCCTGCACACGTTCGGGGCGATGCTCATGCCGCAGCGCTTCCTGGCACAGCCAGGTCGTCAGATCGTCGATGTCCTGCTCCGTCGACTCGCGAAAGCCCAGCGCCTGGCGGATTTGGATGCGGTGATACACCATGGTGCGACCGGTCCAGGCGTACTGCGCGTACAATTCGGGGGGAAGACCGAGTTGCTGGGCCACATAGACCACAGCCGCAGTGGGGACATCGCCTTTGTAGTGCGGGAATCGGCCGTCATAGTGGAAGAACTTGAGCAGCAGGGCAAACCCCAGCCGCGTCGCACCTGCCTTGTTGGCGATCAACTCCTTATCACTCTCGGTCAGGGTCCAGTGTTCTGCCAACTCGTCGGGTGTCCACTGCCGCTTCATATCTGTGTCCCCTCCTCACAGCTCCTGTTTCCAGACCCGCGTCAAGTGCCGAGAATAGCTGGTGTCGGCACTCCGCGGACATAGGGCCGAGTATAGGAGGAACAGGCATCAGAGAAAAGATAGCTCTCCACACGATCCAGAGGTGATCCACGATGAGTTTGGAGGGGCGAAGTGCCTCTGCCAAAGACCAACTCGGCACTTAGACAGGGATCTTCGAGGTCATTGCTGCAGGTACCCGCATCACCGGCGGCAACTTTCGGCTCATCCACCGCCTCTTCACGCAGATTGAGTGTATCCTGGAGATCAACGAGTTGCCCACAGTGCCCCAGGAGGGCGTCGAAGCCGCCCGCGAGCACCGGGGGCATTGGCCCTCTCCTAACCCGTGCAGATGGCACGCCAGACAGAGGGGATGTACCATGCCTGACCGCGTCGAGAAGCAGGACCTGATCCGCGCGGTGTCCGCACGGCTTGCGGGGGAGGACACCACGGTGGACACTACTGTGGACGCGTTCCTGGAGGAGATCTATCAGGCTCTGAAGCGGGGAGAGTCAGTATCCTTGCGCGACTTTGGCTCGTTCTACGTCCGTCCTGAACAAGACAGCTGGGTCTTTCGCTTCAACCCTTCCCAGCGGTTGCGCAAGCTTTTCGGATGGAGTTCCACCCATCGTGGCGCTCCGTAGCACGCCGCCTGGGGGACCCCAGGATCCGGGGATCAGCACTGAAAGCGTCGCCGATAAGGAGATACCAGCCATGGCGCAGTCTGCCGATGAGGTCTATCCGCACCTGGCCCGGTGGGTCGACGCCGACGGCTGGGTCGAAATCGGACACGACGACTTCAGCCGCTCCTTTGTGCGTGCCTTGCATGAAGGCGGAACGGTCTGGGAGGGCGCTACGAGCTATAACACCCTCGCTGCTGCGTTGGCCGCGTTAGATGCTGGCATTGGCCAGTGGCTGCACGACGAGATGGACGAGGAATGATCGGTCGGGACGCCATAGAGCGCTCAAGGTTCCCCGCCAGAACGGACGAAGAGACGCGGCAAGCGGTGGAGGATTGGCTGTAGTGGGTCGGTCGTGGCGACCGTTTTTGAGCCGTGACGGGTGCCGGGAGGAGAGCAATGCCACCACAAGGGGCACAGGCGAGTCCCATCTATCAACTCAAGGTGACCCTGCAGGGTGTGAAGCCGCCACTCTGGCGGCGGCTCCAGGTACGCGCCAGCATAGCCCTGCCACGGCTGCACGACACGATCAAGTTAGCGCTCGCTGCGCTCGCGTTACCGCACTGCCTGAAACGGCCCTCCACACACCGGACAGACGAGGCGGGGCATCCGCCCCGGCTTAAGTCCGGTCGAGGCCGCGAAGCCGTCAATCACCACATCAGGCACGGCGTCTTCATGCTGGCAACGGGAACAACGGCAGTTGTAGGTGATCTCCATCCCCAGACCCAACATCGCGCGCTCGGTCTCGTCCAGGGGCAGGTCCCGGGGATCGCTCATAAGACAGCACGCCTCCTCGTTTCATCCGCTCCAGCTCATCATAGAGGATGCCGTAGCGGGGATGCCACAGCCGCCACAGCCACAGCGTCGTGCCGCAGCGTGAACAGACCAAGGGGTCATATCCCAGGGTGGCCTCCATCCGCTCCCGATAGCGCCGCCGCTGTCGGCGTGGCGCTTCCAGCCCGGCGATGACCTGCTGCACCACTCCCTGTACGGCGGCGGCTACCTTCTGTCGCATCTTCGCCCAGATACAGGTGGCCTGGAGGCCATAGTACCGGATGCGCTGAAACCCCTTGGGCAGGATGTGTTGCACCATGCGCCCAATAAAGGTGGTGCGGTCGACCGTCTCGACCGTCCGCTTGCCTTCAGACAGATGATCGCGATACCAGTACGTGACCGTTCCCTGGGCGCGATCATAGGTGACGATCCGCGACAGCGCCATCGGCGGGCTGACCACATACTTCACCAAGTAGCGCGTCAATTGCGTCATCCGCGGCAGCACATTCCCTTGCAGATGGGCCACAAACCCGCGCGGATAGCGCCGCCGCATCACCGCCACCAGCCTCTCCGCGTCCGCGTCTCCGGGCAGCCGGGTCGTGATCAGCGCGAGCACCTGCTCCTGCCATGCCCGATGCAGCAGGTCATAGGGCACATACCCCAAGGGCTGCCATGTCCCATCCCCGCGTAGCCCGCCATCCGTCATCAGCACATGCAGGTGCGGGTTGTACGTCGCTGACCGCCCCGCTGTTTGCACCACCACAATGTAGCCCAGCGTCACCGACTGCCGTTTCGCCTGCTGAACGACGGCATCCATGGCCGTGCGCGCTGCCTGCATGAGCCCCTCCAGCAAGGGCACCGCATGCTGATAGATCAGCGTGCGCAACGCCGCAGGCACCGTCAGGATCAGATGCCGGTACTTGACCCCCGGGTGCAGCATCTCCTGCACCGTCTCCACCCACGTCTGCCCATAGACCCGGGCACACGAGAGACAGAATTGGCTTTTACAGCTGAAGGCGACCACATGCCGCTCCAGGCACTCGGGACACAGGTAGAGGGCGTGCCCCTTGGCCGGATCCCCACATCCCAGCATCTTCTGCACCACTTCATCCACAGCCGCATACCGCGGATACCGGCGTGTGAAAGCCGCCCACCCGTCCACAAAGATCTGCTTGAAGACGTTCTTGGCCTGCTCTGGCTGTGGCATGACGCTCAGTGTAGGCGACCCCAGCGGGACGGTCAAGCGCCCATCCAACCCTCACCTTCTTTATTTCTGAAGATCCAGAACATGAGGCTGAAAAAGGAAATTCCTAGGGGATCCAGGTAGCGATGGGCTGGACTGACGCGCATCTGCACGCGTTCATGATCGGCGGTGTGGAGTACGGTCTGCCGGATCCCGACTTTGCGGACACCATGCGCAGTGAGCAGCGCGTCAAGCTGGAGCGGGTCATCACCACCGAGAAGGACGGGTTTGTCTACGAATACGACTTTGGTGATAGCTGGACCCACATCATCCTGCTGGAGAAGATCCTACCCCCTGACCCTGCTGGGCACTACCCACGGTGTCTGGCCGGCAAACGTGCCTGTCCTCCCGAAGATGTGGGTGGAGTCTGGGGCTATGCTGCGTTTCTCGAGGCCATCCGCCATGCCGACCATCCCGAGCACGACGAGATGCTCGCATGGAGCGGCGGTGCGTTCGATCCCGACGCCATCTCACTTGATGAGATCAACCAAGCGCTCAGGGGCCTCTGATTGCCTCAGCGACGCCGTGGTGAGCTTAGCGGGAATGTGCCTTGAAAAGGTGTTGAGACCCCAGAGAGCCCTCTACGGATCGGGTGCGCCGCCTGCACTGCTGCCTGCCGTGCATCCTAGAACTGACCCTGTTCCAGCTATCTCAGCGGCCCTTACTTTGCACTTGGCTGCAGCTTCCGTAACACTGGGCCTTGACCCAGCCGATCAACTGCCCGGCATAGCTGCCGTCGGCCCAGATGATCTGCAGCCGGGGAAAGCGACCCTCCGCCTGAGCCACCACGTGCTTGGCCCCATCACGATCCTGCACGTTGGCGGCTAGGACGACGAGCGCCAACACGAGGCCGAGGGTGTCCACCAGCAGGTGCCGCTTGCGCCCCTTGACCAGCTTGCCGCTGTCAAAGCCGCGCGGTCCGCCCGCCTCGGTGGTCTTCACGCTCTGGCTGTCCAGGATCGCCGCGCTCGGGCTCACCGCCCGTCCCGCCGCCTGGCGCGTCTGCGTGCGCAGGGCATCGTGGAGGCGTTGCCATGTGCCATCGCGCCGCCAGCGCCGATAGTAGTAGCTCACCGTGCCCCAGGGAGGGAGGTCATGCGGCAGGGCCCGCCACACACAGCCCTGCCGGTTGAGGTAGAAGATGGCGTTGAGCACCTCCCGCAGGTCCACGCTGCGCGGGCGACCGCCAGGCAAGGCGGGGGGGAGCAGCGGGGCCAGCCGCTCCCACTGGGCATTGGTCAGATCGCTGGGGTAGGGGGCACGAGTCATGGGCTGTCTGTCTCCTGCTGAGATATACTGAGAATGGTTCTGACGGGCCGCCGCTGGCTGACCTCGGTGTCGCCCCTCAGTTTACTCGACCTGGGCACTTCTCACACAGCTTCTTAGAGCTGTGGATGCGGATGTTGCCCTGCCCCCGGACTCCCCTGTCGCGACAGTGCTCATTGGGGCAGAATTGGGTCTGTGGGTCCATGGTGTCTGCTCTCCTGACCGTGGGTAACGGCCACGGCTCTGTCGAGCATGCCTCATGGACCCGCGTTCTGTCATCCCCTCTCCTCCTTCACGCGTAAGTGGGGTGGTACCCACCAGCGCAACCGGGCGGTGTTTTCTCGCGATGATGGGGGCGATCCATCAGTTGGAGCGGGAACTGCGGGCAGAGCGGGCCGCCGCAGGGCGCGCCTCGGCGAAAGCCCGCGGGCGCACGGGCGGGCGCCCACGCACGGATGCCGCAAAGTTGGAGACAGCCAGAGTCTTGTACGAGAACACCGATCAAACGGCGGCGCAAGTGTGTGCCATCGCGGGCGTGGGCAGGCGAACGTTCTTCGCCTACCTCACCGCACGCCGGCAGGCGTCCGAGTGAGGGAGCTGTAGCGCGGATATGCGGACACCGAGAGGCGGCCGACGGAGCCCACGCGAACTTTTACCTTTTCGAGGGGTTGGGCACATTTAACCTACTGCGGTTGGGGGACCGGGGCGAGCGTAGCGTTTTGCGGGAGGCCCCCCAGGGCCGAGCAGTCAAAACCGTAGTGAGTACAGGTTTGCTGCGCGCACCTTCACTGGGGCCGCGCCGTCCATTCTTTTTCCAAGTAGTTAGGCGTTGTCTTTAGCCAAGCTTGGGGTGGGTCGGTCCGTCACTAGCCAACCGTAGAACCGTAGCTTACTACGCAAGCTCGCTGGCGCTCGCTCGCTCGCTCCGCGAACACGCAATCGCGTAGCGATTGTGGAGTGAGTCCCCATTTGCTATGAAATGGCTCGCCGTTCTGCTCGCTGGTGCTCGCACACCCTCCGCGCGACAAGACGACAAGCGACGGCCCCGGTAGCTAACTACCGGGGCCGTCGCTTGTCGTCCGACGTGGCCTACTCCTTGGTGGACTCGTCGGTCGCGTGCGCCTTGGCAGCCTCCTCGGCATGCTGCATAGCTTGGGTGGCGTGGCCCTGGGCGTGGTGGGCCTGCTCAGCAGCCTTCTCCGGCTCGCCCTTGCCGTGCTGCTCGGCGGCCTGCTCGTGGTGCTTGGCCGCTTCCTTGAGGTGTTCGGCAGCCTGCTCGTGATGCTCAGTGGCGGGATGCGGTGTTTCTGCCATGGTGGACCTCCTCCTCCGATGGTGCCAGCTATAGTGCTGGTCACGCTCATACAACCGGGTCTGCACGAACCATGCCACGTAGCAAACTCGTCGTGAGCCTACGGCTGCTACTTGACGGCGCGGCCTGCCCCAAGCTTGGTAACACTACGAAATCGGCGACCCCATCGGGCAAGGTGTACTCACTACACAATCGCTACGCGATTGCTCGCTCGTGGTGGTCCTGCCCGACGCTGGGGATAATTCCGTGACCTCTGATCCTCTCTCCTGTAGCCTGATAACGAGGCGAGGAGGGGAGGGGGAGCCGGATGACGTGCACACACGTGTGGCTGCTGGCCGTGATCTTGGTCGCGCTTTTGTTCCTCAGTATGACACGTCGGTGCTGGCGGCGTGTGGGGCAGGGTCGGCTGCTCTCCATGCACGGACGGTGGCGGCACTGGCGGCCGCGCACGCCCGACGATTGTGCGCACTGTCGGCAGGCAGGGAACCTCTCCCCTCGCGCCCTGCAGACACCAGGCGTGCGTCCGTGGCGGGAGGGGCGGAGCCGGCGCGGCGCCCCCCGGCGCATCGCGACCGAGGGGTACGCCTGCCGCACGCCAGGATGTCCGTACGCCGGCATCACTGACGGCCAGATCCACGCACTGGTCGCCGATGGCCACCACGGACGCACCGACCACATCCAGGATTTCGTCTGCCAGGCCTGTGGGAGCAGAGTGAGCTCCCGCTGGGGCACCGCGCTGTCCCAGCTCAAGACGCCCCCCGCACGGATCGGCGAGGTGCTCAGCGCCCTGGCGGAGGGACTCACGGTGGGCGCTGCAGTGCGCGTCTTTGGCCATGGCGAGGCGACCATCACCCGCTGGCGGGACCGCGCTGCCCAGCAGGCGGCACGCCTCCATCACCACTTCCTGCACGATCTTCACCTGCCGCATGTGCAGCTGGACGAGATCCGCACCCGTCTGCGCCCGCGCGAGCGGGTCCTGTGGCTCTGGCTGGCGCTCGACCCACAGACCAAGCTGATCCCGGCCCTAGCGCTCGGGGCCCGCACGCAGCAGACCGCCCATACCCTCGTCCACCGCCTGCGGGGCACCCTGGCCGCCGGCTGCACGCCGGTCATCACCACGGATGGGTTGCGCCTCTACTTCTACGCGCTCACCGCGCACTTCGGGTCGTGGGTCACCAGGGGGCGGCGCCAGCGCTGGCAGGTCGATCCTCGGCTCCTGTACGGCCAACTGCACAAACGCTACCAGCGCCGCCGCCTTGTCCGCATCCGCTACCAGATGGGCTGTGGCGCTCGGCGTGCGCTCCAGGCCACGTTGCGCGCGCTGTGCTGGAGTGGTCGGCTGCAAACGGCCTTCGTGGAACGGCTCAACCTGACCGTGCGCCAGAGCGTCGCCGCACTGACCCGCCGCACCTGGGCGACGGCGCAGACCGCCGCCGGTCTGCAGCGCCAGGTGGAATGGTGGCGGGCCTATTACCATTTCGTCCGGCCCCATCGCAGCCTGCGGCAGCACAACCGGGCCTGCACCCCGGCGATGGCGGCGGGACTCACCCCGCGCCCTTGGACCGTGGCCGAGGTCCTCGGCTATCCCTGCGCCCCGGCCACCTAACCCCAGCACCGGTGACAAGAGGCGGGCCGTTATCGCTCCTGTGGCGCTCACGGAATCACGCATGTCCCCCCTTTCTGGCGGCAGACGGGCCTGTGCCGGTGTCAGAGAAGCCCCCGCGAGCCTGCAGGAACGCTCCGGAGGGCCACCCGAATTATCCCCAGCGTCTGAAAGGGACTACCGAAGACGGCAGTTTGAGCAGCTTGTGATTCAGCTCATTCTCTGGCAAACAGGGGCGGGAGATGACCTTGCGCGTTGCTCCTGGCCCGTGCTTCCTGGGAGAGACCATTCACGTGCAGGCGGTCAATCAGTCCCCCAGGACGCGCTGGGTACTTGGCAATACCGAGGGCGACGGCTGTCCTGGCCGTTTCGTACACCCGTCCGCTGCCGGCCCTGGCTCAGGCCACCCGTCGGTAGGCGTGGTGGAGCCCCCCCGGATAGGCACGGCTGCCACCGGTTGCGGTCGTCGTGCCGCTGTGTGCGCCGCCACGACCGCCCTCTTCTGGCCACGTCACGCCGGAGGAGGAGGGCCCCCTCTTCCTCCCGAGGGGGATGCTCTGCACCCTCAGGGGGTATCCCAGACGCCGCCACCTGCTCCGCGTCGGTCAGGTCCAGGAGCGCGCCGCTCGTGGCAAACAGGGTCGACGCCTCGACCAGCTGCTGCGACGCCCAGGGGGCCGCGCTGTTAGCGGCCACGGTCACCACGGGCGGCCCGCACCTCCGCGCGGGCCAGGGCCGCCCGCACGGCCTCCTGGGCCGCCCGCTGGGCTTCCTCCTGGGCCTGTCCGCCGCGGCGCGGGAGCCCGCTCGCCACGTAGCGGCTGAGCGTCTGTGCCCCCATGCCATTGTGGCGCAGGGCGAACGCCGCAGCCGCCTGCTCCGTGGCTCCTCGCTCGTCAAGGCCGGCGGCACGGGCCTGCTGGTAGGCGTCGTACACCTCCCGCGCGTAGGCCGCCGTGGGCGCGCCCAGGCCGGCGATCCGCCGCACCTCGGCGTGGTGGGCCTGCGCCGCGGCTCTCTGCACAGCCAGAGCGGCTTCTCGCACGGTAGCGGCCCGTGCTGCCTCCTCCTGGGCCGCCTGCGCGGCCCGCGCCTGGCGGGCGGCGTCTGGTCGCGTCAGGTCCTCATTGAGGTCCTTCAGCGCCGGCCGGTAGCGGTCCGCCGCGGGGTACTGCTCTTTGATCCGGGCGTAGAGGCGGTCGCCCGCCGGGTCGTTGTCGGTGGCTACGATGACCCGCCCCCCGCGCGCCAGCGTCCCCTCAATCGCCGCGCTGGGCAACGGCCCCATCCCAGCGGTGCTCAGGACGCGCCCCGGCGCCCGCTCCGCGCCCCCCTGGCGCAGTGCCCAGGCGCTCAGGGCGTCGATCGGCGACTCCGTGATCAGCAACCGCGGCGGGTCGTCCGCGCGCCCCGGCGCGCCGGGGGCGTCCACGCCAAAGAACCCCGCGCCCCGCCGGCTCCCCGCGGCCAGGCCCTTGTAGATACTCCCCGGCTCCACCCCGCGCAGCACTGCCCCCGTCGGCGTCCCCGCCTCGTCGCGGCACAGGAACACCGCGTGGACGTGGCCGCGCTGCACGCCGGCATAGATGTCTCCCTGCTCGTGCAGCCAATCCACCACCCTCCCGGGCAGTCCACGCTCCCCGGTCAGATAGGCCCGCACCTGGCGCCAGCGGCCCTCCTCGGCAACGGGGGGCCGAAACGGCGGCCGTTCCTCCGCCACGTAGCCCCGCACCTCTTGCTGGAGCGCCTCCAGCCCGGCCTGCACCGCCGGCTCGCACCCCACCTCCGCACCCAGCCAGGCCACCGCCTCGCGGAACGTGTAGCCCGTCGCCTGGCGCACCAGGTCGATGGCCCCGCCCCCGCCCCGTTCCTGATCGTGGTTGTAGAACGTTGCGCCGGTGACGTTGATGCGTTCCCCAGCCAGCCGCCACTGGTGGCGATCCGCCGGGTCACGCTCCGCGCCCAGCCGCTCCAGCACGGTGGGCAGGTCCGTGCCCCGGGCGCGCTCGACCTCGGCCTGTTCGTAGCGGGCCACCGTCGCCCGCAGCGCCCCCCGCTCCTCCTCCAGCCGCGCGTTGTCCTGCTCCAGCCGGGCTACCCGCGCGCTCAGCGCCTGCACGTTGCCCTCGGCCCGCGCCGCGCGAAACTCGTAGTGCAGCGCCTGCGTCACCGCCCCATCCACCGCCGGCGCCACCACCGCGGCAATCCGCTCGCTCTGCCGCTCCGCCCAGACCTCGGGGTGCAGGGCCATCCGCGGCGGCGCCTCCACGCTGGCCGCCCGCGCCACCGCCGCCGCCTCCCGCAGGGGCTGCTCCAGCTTGGCGTACCAATCCCGCACCGCCTGATGCTCCGCTGGGCTGCCCCGCACCCCCCGCTCCAGGCCCAGGTCGGCCACGACCCGGGCATAGCTATCCTGCAGCTCCACCAGGCGCGTGCGGCTCCCCCCGATGTAGGCATTGGCGCTCAGACGATCTTCCGCCGTGACCGGCACCACCAGCGCCTGCAGGTGCGGAGTCCGCTCGTCGTCGTGGAAGACCGCGGCGACCACGTTGCTCTTGCCGTACGTCGTGTGCAACCAGGCCAGGCTGCGCTCAACCCAGGTCTGCACCTGCGCCGCCGACGCCCGCTCGAACCATTCCGGCGAGGCGGTCAGCACGTGCTCGATGCCCAGCACGGCGTTGCTGCGGATACGCCCCTCTACCACCTCCAGCCGCGCCTGGGCGTCGGCCAGCCAGTCCCCACTGCCGGCCAGGCGCACGTTGTCCCCCCGGCGGTCGGGATCAGCATTGGGCGTCTCGCGCGTGCGCTCATTGTGCCGCCCCAGCGCCTTGATGGCCCCGGCCGTCTTCAGCTTGGCCAACCGCAGCACCGCGTACGCCGCCATCCCCCCACCTCTCTTCCCCAGTAGCTTCGTTGTCGAGGGAGAGCGGGCGATCCCCTCCCTCAGAGAAGCGCATAGAGGTTTCGCCGCAGCGAAACCGGAGTGAGTCCAGGTTAGCCGCGACAGAGTCCCTCCCCGTCAGCATACACCTCCTCACATCGTGCTGGCTACTGGGGAAGAGTGGGGGGTTGGGATCCCTGGCCACTGCCCAATTCGGGGTGCGCCCCCGTGCTGTAGAACCCGGCATGGGCCCTGACGGCCGCTCGCAAACCAGCCCAGTCGTGTGCCGCTACCGCCGCGTCGAGAGCCTCCTCCAACTCTGGAGCAGGGCGTGGCCAGGGCGCATCGGCAGGGAGGTGGGCGCAGGCTGCGGCGCACCGCTGATACAGCTCGGTCAGCAGGGTACAGGCGCCCTCATCGTCCCACGCGGCAGACGCCGGCGCCACGGGCGCGGTCCAGGAGCGCGCCCCGGCGGGGTCCGTCAGGTGGGCACAGGCGGCGTGCAGCGCGCGCTGGGCCGCCTGGAGGCCGCCCCCGGCGTGCGCGCCCTGATCGGCGCTGATCAGGGTTCTGGTCCGGTCCAGCGCGGCAAGCGCGGCGGGGTCCTTGGCACCGTCGTGGCCCAGCCAGTCAGGTGGCATCAGCACGGCCGGCACGCCGGCGATGGCCAGGTCGGCGCGCAGAGCGCGGGCCGCCGCGGCGCCGGGTCCATCGCCATCCAGGGCCAGCACCACCCCGGGCAGAGCACGCAGCGCGGCCACGGGCAGCACGGGGGCCGTGCCGGTCAAGGCCACCACGTGCAGGCCTCCGGAGGCGCCCTGCCGCAGGGCCAGGGCATCCCCGGGACCCTCCACCAGCACCAGGGGGTGTCCCCCTGCCTGCGCCGCAGCCAGATTGGCGACAGGCCAGATCCCCGCCGGACAGTCCTTCAGCTTGCGCTGCTTGACCCGCCGAAACAGCGCCCGGTGCGCGGCGGGCCAGGAGGGGTCCTCGTCCTGGCAGAGGCGGCCAACGGCGCTGACCACGCGCCCGGTGCAGGGATCAGCCAGGGGGAAAACGAGGCGCCCGACCTTCCGCGCCTGGTCGCCCGGCCACAGGCCCGGCGGGGCGTAGCCGGCGCCGAGCGTGGCCGCCAACTGGGGGTCCAGGCCGCGCTGGCGCAGGTAGAGGGCGCCTGGGCAGTCTGAGCGGCTCAGGCGGGCGACCATCGCGGGCAGCCGGGCCAGGAAGGCCGTGGCCCCTGGGGAGAGCGGGGCCACGGCCAGGCGCTGGGCGCGGCTCTCATCGGCGCGCCGCCGGGCCTCCAGTTCGCGCCGGCCCAGGTCCTCGAGTGAGGCCGCCCGCCCAGAGGGAGGGCGGCCGGGGCGCGCCGGGAGAGCGGGCCAGAAGTCCCGCAGACGCCCCTTCACCCCACAGCTATGGCAGGTATAAAAACCGGTGGCGGGGTCCACCGAGAAGCTGCGCTGGTGGTCACCACCGTGGACGGGGCAATAGTATCGTTCGCGGCCCCCACTGCGCCGGGGCCGTGGATCGTAGCGCTCCAGGTCAGAGCGCGACAGGAGAGGGCGTCCATCGCTGGTCGTCGGCAAGGCCGCCGCAGCGCCGGGTGCGCGGTGGTTCACCCGTCAATCTCCATCAGCTGGCACCGGTCTCCGTGCAGGGCCAGCCACAGTGGTTTGCCGGTCAGACCCTGCCGGTTCTTCTCCACGGTCAGGCAAACGGCGGTGACCCCCGGCGGCAGAAGTGGGCCGGCGGGCGGCACGCCCCGTTCCCCCTTGTCGGCGGCGCGAGCCAGGGTCATGGTCACATCGCTGTTGTACTCAATGTCCCCACTCTCCTTGAGGCTGGCCATGCCGCCGCCGGCGTAGCCGGCGCGATTCTGGCTGCTGATGGCCAGGACCGCGCACCCGTAGCGTTCGCCCAGGCCGCGCAGCGCTGGCGTCAGCCGGTCCAGCCGCTCGCGCACATCGGCGGCGTCAGCGTTCGCGGCCGTCCGCTTGACCAGAGCCTGCAGGTAGTCGATGATCACCAGCGCCGGCGGCTCTTTGGCCTGCTCCATGACGCTCTCGACCAGGTGGCTCATATCGGGCATGGTGGCGCGCGGCGTGGCCAGGTACAGCCGCCCGCCCACCTGGGCCAGCTGCCCGACGGCAGCCTGCCACACCGCCGGCAGGAGCTTGCCCTTCAGCGCGGCGGAGTAGCTGACGTTGCCCAGGCGGCAGGCCGTCTTGCGCGCCAGATCGGTGGCGTCGTTCTCCAGGCTGAGGTAGAGCACGGGCCGGCCCGCCTGGGCAACGGTGGCGGCCATCTGCAGGGCCAAGGTGGTCTTGCCCGCCCCCGGCATCGCCGCCAGGATGTACAGCTTGCCGGCCTCAAAGCCGTTGAGCACCTCGTCGAGGTGGCCCAGACCCGAACGCACGCCCACCACGCCACCATTGCGCGCGGCCGCGGCGCGCCGGGTCTCGTAGTCGGCCAGCAGCGTGGCGGCCATGGCTGGTCCCACCCGGTGGACCGCCGTGGCCTCGGAGGTGTCAGCCGCCGCGCGCGCGAGGCCACCCAGTTCAGCGGCGTGTAGGGCCATCAGCCCGGCAATCTGCGTGTCGGTCGCGTCAGGACGCCGGGCCAGTTCGGCGATCAGCGCGGCGGCGATGGCGTGGGCGCGCTCAGCCAAGGGGGGAGGTGGTGTCTCGGCAATCATGGGAGGGGGACCTCGCAGTCTGGCACGCCACAACCACACCTCTCACCCCAGTGGTGATGGCGTGATGTGGCGTGATTCTCCCTCTAGCATCGCGCCGGCGGCGCGCGGCAGCAAGCGCCGCCGTGGCGCGCTTAACTTAATTGGCTTTATTAACTTATTTAGGGGCCCCTCTACCTCTGGACGAGTGTGCACGATAACGTAGCGGTTGGGACACGATAACGTAGCGGTTGGGACACGATGGCGTAGCGGTTGGGACACGATGGCGTAGCGGAGCGGCCCTGGGATCGCCATGGTCACAGCACCCAGGGGTGAGCCAGTGGCCCCTCCGAAGCCGTCTCTTCCAGCGGGCTCTGCTAGCTGGAGCCGTACCGCTCTATCCCAGCGCTGCATTCCTCCTGATCCATCAGGGGAACCAGGAGCAGCGCCGAGGTCCGGTTACCCAGACAGCAAGCGGGGCCGCTCAGAGCCTCCGGTGGCGTCCTCTCCAGACGTTCCCGACCCCCTCGTAAGGGACACGATAACGTAGCAGTCTGGGACCGGACCCCCTGCCGTCCCGTCCCACGGGCCTGGCGTTCTACCGCTCTCGTCCGGGCGCACGCCGGGCAAGGAGCGGGGGCAGGGCAGGGCAACGAACGGACCCGATAACGTAGCGGGTGGGACAGTGCGGACCCGTGCTAGCTGCCCGGCGCTGCCGCGCCCCGCCGCCCTGAATCGCGGGCTGCCTGCGTTGCCGCGGCCGTGAGCGGGGCGTAGTGGTCCTTCAGTGCCGGTGGTGGCGTCAGCCACAGCGCGGCCGTGAGCCAGTCCTCCAGCCAGCCGCGCGCGGGCAGGGCGGCGGCGATCTCCTTGCCCTTCTTGGTGTAGTCCCAGCCCCCGATCACCCCATCACGCACCAGGTGGTCGAGCGCCCTGTGGAGGCGCGCCTTGGTCCGTTCGGGGTGGCGCGTATCAAGGGGTAGGTTGAGCTCGTCGAGCAGCGTGCCGATCTGCCGGCCCTCACCCGCCTGGTCAGCGCCGCCGACGTTCATGCGCAGGTGGAAGGTGGCGTAGCGGGCAAGCCGCTTCTCCCACTTCTGGCGGTAGGGGTCATACTCCAGGGTCTTTTGCATCATCAGCGCCGTCTGGCGGTAGGGCGCGGCCAGGAATGGTTCCAGCCAGGTGCCCGGTTTGAAGCGCCAGGCAATCGGCAGGGCGGCGCTGCCCTCCTCCCCCTGCGTGATGCGGTCGGTGATCGCCAGCACCCGGCTCTCGTGGGTGAAGCGGGCCGGCTTCGGCTTCTTGCCATCGCGCGCCTCCAGGATATTGATCTCGCGCACCTGGACCCACAGGGTCTCCAGGTTGGCCATGCTCGCGGCGACCTGCGCGATGTCCTCGGTGCGCTGGCCGGCGCGGCGCCGCTGGCCATTCTCATGCTTCATGATCGGCTGGATGCCCCGGTACCGCAGCACCGCGTCCGCGCTGATCCAGGTCGTGCCATCCTCCAGGCGGTGGTGCATGGCCTGCACCAGGCACGCTAGCAACACATCGCCGTCGTGGTCCTTCAGCCCACGGGCCTTCTGCCAGAGCAGGTCGGCGACGTCCTGCGTCACCACCGTGGTGTCCTCGGGCCGCAGGTAGGTGGCGATCTGGCCAGCGCCCTTCTTCGGCTGCCAGGTGAAATAGGGCAGGCCGTCGTGCGTGCGTTGCCACCGGCGCCGGGTCATGGGCGTCTCATCACCCGGCGTGCCGTGCTCGTCCGCGCCGTGGTGGATCGCGGCGAGGATACCCTGGGCTGGCAGGCAAGAAGGGATGCTGGCCATGCCATCGTGAAAGGCCTGCGGGATCGCCGGCAGCGCTGGCCGGTGGGCCACATGCGGCGCCGGCGTGGAGGCGCCCGTGCCCTCAGGCGCGGGGAGATGGAGCGTGGTCAGCACCCACGGTGGCGGCGGGGTTGTGGGGCGATAGAACACGTCGGCGTACTCGATCAGGCCGGCGCGCTGCCAGGCCCACTGGAGGACCAGGTCACGGCGGCGATCCTCGATGGCGATCTTCTCCAGCGCCTCGGCCAGGACCCGCGGGGGCGTGCGCTGCGCGAGGCGGTCTCCTGCCTTCTGGAGAGCGGTCATGCTGGCCCCGTGCAGGAGGTGGGCGCCCAGCGTGGTGTAGCGCTCCAGTACCTGCTGCGCGGCCGGGCTGAGCTGCGGGAAGGGCAGGTGCGTGTCCAGATCAGCCAGCCACAGGCGCGCCAGGTCAAAGCCCGTTGTCTCTGTCACCTCGGCATGGGCGTCCAGCCATCCCTCGGTGCGCTCCAGCCAATACAGGGACTCCAGGTCCTCCCGTGACAGCGCGTCACGGGTCAGCGCCGGTTGTCCCTGCGTCAGCGCGTGCTGGATGGCGATGTCCTCTTCGTAGAGGAGCGGGGCATCCCGGAGCGGGAGGGCCGCGCGCAGGCGCTCCAGGTACGCGTCACTCGGCTGTTTCGTCGTGTCGTCAGGGGCGGGGTACGGGCGTTGCTGTTCCAAGTCCTGCCTCCTGACTGCAGCGTACAGCGCCGGCCTGGAGTAGCCCAGCGGCTTATCAACAGTGTAACGGGTCTGCTGGCGGGCCGGGTAGCAGGAGAAGGACGCTCCTGCTCAGCGACCGAAGGGTCACACAAGGTCGGCGCCCTTGCGCATGGATGCGGCTTGCGGCACACGGGGCCTGTTCTTCTTCATAGCGTGCGCTACGCGGTCCAGGCCAATTGCGTCCGCGGCGCGTGCGCATTCGGGTAGGTCACGGAGATCTGCCGCGGACGCTCCAGCGCCCGTGTGGTAAAGCTCCGCGCCTCTCTCGGCGCGCCGCGCGTGCGGCCCAGGCACTCCCGGCGGCGCTTCCCATAGATCGCGCGTCGTCGTCGGTCGCGGGCGGGAGGGCGCCGCTTTCCTCGGTGCTCATCCCGCCCTCACCACGTCTCCATGGTGGCCCGCAGGCGCTCATCGGACCACTTGGCGTAGACCGCCGCGGTGTCCACCGACTGGTGGCCCAGGTGGCGGGCCACCGTCTCCAGCGAGCCCGTTTCCCGGTGCAGGCGCGTGCCGGCGGTGTGGCGCAGGGCGTGCAGGCCGCGGCGGGGCACGCCGGCGCGGTCGCAGAGGGCATACATGCGCACTCGCGCCGTCTTCGTGCTGAAGGGCAACACATAATCACCCGCTCCCGGAGGCGCCTCCCGGGCCGCGCGCGACGCTCGCAGCGCGGTGACGGTGGACTGCGAGAGCGCGACCTGGCGTTGCTTGCCCCCTTTGCCCTGCTGGACGCGCAGCGTCCCCTCAAGCAGGGAGAGGTCCCCCCAGCGCACGGTGACGAGCTCCGCCGCGCGCAAGCCGCCGTGGCCGGCCAGCAGCACGATCAGCTGGTCGACGGGGTCGGCGTGGTCCAGGAGGGCCTGCACCTCACTGGCGCTGTAGGGGCTGCGCTTCTCCCACTGGGGCGTGCGATCCACGGGGGTCCGCACATCGCGGAACGGGTCCGCCGTGGTGGCCCCGGCCCAGCGCAGGGCGGCGTAGAGAGCACGGGCGGCGGCGAGATGCACCGTCACGGTGGCCGGCTTGAGCCCGCGCGCGCCATCGGCGGCCGGCTTCTGGCGGGTGGTCTCCATGCGGCGCAGCCACAGCGCCGCGGCGTCGCGATGCGGCCGCAGGAGGTCCTGCGTGGTCCAGGCCTCCAGCAGAGTCCGCACACCCTTGCAATAGTTGCGCCGCGTGTAGCGGGACAGGGTGGCGCCGCGCGTGCCGTGCAGGGTCAGCCAGGCGTCGGTGAGTGCCCACAGCGCCTCGGGATCGTGGTCCCGGGCCGCCTCCATCCCGCGCCTGCGGCGCGCGTCGGACGCCAGGCCCGCCCAGATCGCCGCGCGGTCGAGGGGGTCTCCGGGGACAAAGAGCGTCAGCGCCGTGGAGGCCGCCGGCGCGGGAGGGGCGGGCGTGGAGGGGGCGGAGTGGGGCGCCATGGTGTCTCCTGGGGGCGCGGCGGCGGCAGGACTGGGCTCAGTGTACAACAACTGGCGGTGATATCCCCGCTGAAACGGCTCTGCTTGGTAGAATACGTGTATCTCTACACGTAGGGGGTGTAAGCCCAAACCGCCGAAAATTCCGCCCCGCTCACGGTCCACCTCAAGTCCCCTGGAGGGGACGCTGTCGCCCTGTTCATGGCTGAACGATCAGTGTCGGAAAACACCTGTTTGGCGACAGGCCAGTAGCCCATCACAATATGGTCCGCGCAGCGCACGGAGATACGTACGGAAAACCCTGCCGGAATGGTGTATCATACGGAAACAGCGCTACGGGTGTTTTCCGACACTGCGGGATCAGCCATGAACACGACGACAGCGTCCGCTCCAGGGGACTCGACGTGGTCCGTGAGCGGGACGGAATTTTCGGCGGTTTGGGCTTACACCCCCACGTAGGGCTATGGTGGGCGCATGGGCCACGCGCCTCAACTAGTAGGAGGCCTCGCCCCGACATGGACCCCTTAGCATTATTTCATGGGCCAAACGCTGGCTACATCCTTGATCTGTATGACCGCTACCGCGCGGATCCGTCCTCGGTTGACGCCGCTACCCGCGCCCTCTTCGATGTGCTGCCCGCCACGCCGGAACCCTCCGGCGCCCCGGCGGCCATGGCCCCGCCGTCCCCACCGCAGGCGCTGTCCGTTGACACCGGCGCGCTGGTGGACGCCGTGCGGCTAGCGCACAATATCCGCGTGCGCGGCCACCTGGCCGCTCGCCTCGATCCTCTGGGCAGCGCGCCTCAGGGGGACCCGGGCCTCGACCCTGAGACATTTGGCCTGGGCCTGGGCGACCTGGCCGCTTTGCCTCCAGAGGTGGTGGGCGGGCCGCTGGCCGCCGCCGCGCGCAACGGGCTGGAAGCCCTTGAGGCCCTGCGGCGCATCTATTGCGGCACCACGGGGTACGACTACGGCCACCTGCAGTCGGCGGACGAGCGGGCCTGGCTCCACGACGCGGTGCAGTCAGGCCGCTACGCGGCGCCGCTCTCGAACGAGGTCCAACTGCGCCTGCTGGAACGGCTGACCCAGGTGGAGGGCTTTGAGACGCATCTGCAGCGCGCCTTCCCCGGCCAGAAGCGCTTCTCGATTGAAGGCACGGATATGCTGGTGCCCATGCTGGACCAGATTATCCAGAGCGCGGCCTCGGCCGGCGCCCGCGAGATCGTGCTGGGCATGGCCCACCGCGGCCGCCTCAACGTGCTGGCGCATATCC
>JAABUV010003469.1_pt1 | contig 20092 bp, 15 predicted proteins | sample 5559971 | NCBI WGS metagenome assembly JAABUV01 (sample SAMN10711881, study PRJNA513362) | rock metagenome | isolation source: Antarctica rocks | place: Antarctica: Victoria Land, Knobhead nord | collected 2015-12-19
GATACATAGCTGAACATCCCATCCTGAAACCGCTCATCTCCACGCATACTCGTAAGACGATCACCATGCCCGCTGAGCCTCTGAATCCGTACCTATTTCAACAAACTCCTAGGTCGATCACCTTAGGCGCCGCAATCCCATCCTGATCCCGCAGATAGAGCTGGTACTCGCCTGAAGCATCGCTGAAATAGGCCAGTCGCTTCCCGTCCGGGCTCCATGCCGGCTCCCTCTCCGCCGCACCCGATGTGTTCGTCAGGTTCCGCACATCGCCCTTCTCCACCGGCACCGTAAACACATCTCCGTGGGCCTCGAACACCGCTCGCGCTCCCGTCGGCGACATGCCCACACTTTGGATCTCCTCCGGCCGCACCGGTCTGATCCCCGCAGCCAGCTTCGGCAGATCGCCCCCCAGTGTGATGGTCACCGCATGCTCCGCGCCCGCGGCCGTGTCATACACATGCAGACTCCCAAACTGCTCGTAGACCAGGCCGCCCGGTCCCGCCGTCATAGACTTCAGGTCGAGGCCCTTGTTCTCCACTAGCTGCGTCACCGCCCGCGTCTTCGTGTCGTACTGGAACAGCGTCACCGGCCCGTTCCTGTCCGACAGGAAATACACCGCGTCACCCATCCACTGCGGATTCGTGTCGTTCGAGTTCTCCCGCGGTACCTTCACCAGGTCGAGCGTCTTCGCATCCACAATCCAGATCGGCTCCGTCTGCCCCCCTCGATATCGCTTCCAGGAAGCCCTCTGCCATTGGTTCACCGGCGTGTAAGCGATGTGGCTTCCATCCGGCGAGTACGACGCCTCATCGACCGACGGCAGCTTCGTCTCTTCCGGAAGTCCGCTCCCATCCGCATGCACCAGAAACATCCGCGTGAAGTCGTTGAAGCTCGTCTGCGCCCCCGTCACCATCACGTTCCTTCCGTCCGGCGTCCATCCGATCACGTCATTGCCGGCCGGGTGATACGTCAAACGCTTCACCGCGCCACCACCTGCCGGTATTACGTAAGCGTCCTGATTGCCGGCAGCCCGCTGATTGAAGGCGATCAGGCGTCCGTCCGGCGAGAAGAACGGCGCTCCCTCCACGGCTCCCGTCGATGTCAGCCGGCTCGCCTCACCTCCCGCGCGCGCCACCGTCCATAGATCGTCCGCATACACAAATGCAATCTGCGTCTGACTCATCGCCGGTCCCGAAGCAGGTGCGGCGTCTGTGCGCTCACCGGTGCCGCCGCAGCAAAAAGCAATAGAGCACTACAAACGGATCGGAGCAAAACATCACCTCGGAAACGCGATCTCGGTCTGTCACAACCTGTGCGGATTCTAGAGCACATCTCCCTCAGAACAAACGCGCGCACCAAGACTGCCGTTCTTCCGAACAGACAAGCTATACCCGTCACAACGTAAACGTTCGCTAGCGGAAGCGTTTGTTTTGTATGTAGGCGGCTTCTGAGTGGAAGCGGTTCCTGAAGCTACGCCATTTCCAATCGCGCGGCTGGATTGCCGACCGTTCGGGACATTCAACATCCTGCCAGCCAACCCTGCCATCGGTCACACCCGCGAACACCTCTCGACAGTTCTCGTTGTTCTAGGCCTTGGGAACATGAGATGCCCACTTCATACCGCAAAAGTGGTATCTACACCCAAATCGGCACAACGGTATCTTTCGAGATTATGAAGTCCTCTCTCTGCTACTTATTACGACCGTGAGAGCCGCGCGCAAGGGAGCTTGCGCGTGCCCAATGCATGGGCCTGCCCTGATTCAAGGGTGGCAGCTAGCCAGCAAAGGCTCGGAAGAAGGAAGATAGTATGCCTGATCAAAATAGGTCGCAACAACGTTCGTCCAGCAGCCTTTCAGTAGTACTTGCCGTTCTTGCGTCCACCGTAATGCCGGCAGCGATTGTGGCGCAACAAATCCCAACGGATCAGGCTGCAGAGGGTAGCCATGCATCACTTCGATTCCGCTATCGCAAGTTGCTGGGGCCAGGCACAATAGCCGCAACCGCGAATCCGGTAGTTGCAGCATACTCGCTCACCTTGCCAGTCACCGGCACATGGAGTGTCTCCTTCGGACCGACTACCAGCTACGGACTCAACACCGGGACCGTAGAGGCTCGCGCCGGGAAGCTGGTGACGATTCTGGTAGCAGGAATGCAAGCGGACACGACCTATCACTTGCGAGCTAAAGTTAAGCTGGCGGGCATTATCGACTTAACCGACATTGACCACACCTTCACCACAGGCTCGTCGCCGGTCGGGATACCCCGAAAGTTTCCGGTTACGCTGGGAGCCGTGGGGATGCCACAGCCTGGAATCGAGCTTGTGAATCCGGTGTTTGGCGCCATGCCAAGCACAGCTCTGGCGACGGATCTCGAGGGAAACGTAATCTGGAGCTACCCGTTCGCGGACAAGACTCCGGGGACACTTCTTTATCCGTTCAAGCAGCTCGATAACGGTCACTTCCTCGCTCTAGTCTCGCCGCTATCGTATCCACTATCCGGACCGGGGCCTTTGAATGCTCTGCGTGAGTTCGATCTGGCTGGCTCAACAGTGCGAGAGTTGACCATGACTGCTCTTAATGCGGCGCTCTCGAGTGCGGGATTCAATGTGACGTTGGAGAACTTCTCCCACGATTTCGCCCGCCTGCCAAACGGTCATACTCTGGTGCTGACGAACACTGCGAAGGATTTTACGGACCTGCCGGGATACCCTGGGACGACGAAGGTGGTGGGAGATGTTGTTGTGGATCTCGATCGGAATTGGAAGCCGGTTTGGCTCTGGAATGAATTTGACCATTTCGACGTAAACCGTCACCCTTGGCAGTTCCCGGACTGGACGCACTCCAACTCAATTGCATACTCCAGCACGGACGGGAACTTCATCGTGTCGATGCGGCACCAGAACTGGATCGTGAAGGTCGATTATCAGAATGGTGGGGGCAACGGAGACGTGGTCTGGCGACTTGGACAAGGCGGGGATTTCAAGCTGGTGGGAGGTACCGATCCAACGGACTGGTTCTACGCCCAGCACACCGCCATCTTCAATTCACCGAGAACTGCGGGTGTCTTCTCGCTTAACATAATGGATAACGGGGATGATCGTCTGTTCCCGCCCGGGGTGAGTTGCGGAGAAGAGGATGCGCCGGCATGCACTGATACGACTATTCAGACGCTCCTGGTTGACGAGACAGCGAAGACGGCCACGCTCGAGTTCCACGATGTCCTGCAACCATCTCTGTACTCAAACTTTGGGGGTAATGCAGAGAGGCTGAAAAATGGCAACACAGAATTTGGGCTCTCAGGTGTGACTACAGGATCCGAGATCTTCGAGGTAACGACGGATGCTACGGCCTCGACGGTGTGGCAGATGACACTGCCAGGGTCATATGCCTACCGTGCGCAACGGGTCAGGAGTCTCTACCCCAGAGAGTTCGATGGCAGAGAAGATTCCTTCTAGGATCCAAGAGAGAATGCTGATCGTAGCTTGAGAGCAACAGGGCTTTGTGCAACGATGGCAAAGCCCTCCACTGGAAGATGGACGGATGCCCGGAGCGTCAGCAGCGACCCGCGCGAGCATTTCGCGTCTCGATAACGGCTACGACGGACCTACGGGTCCCCCCGACGAGGTTCGGGCAAGCTCTCAGCCGGAAACCCTTTCCTGCGGCCTGCAACTGTCACACCGCTTCCCCGCGTTAAGCGGCCAAAGCCATTTCCATTTGTAAACGCAACACTTGGCCGTGGCGCGCCGGCCCTCTCGCCGACGTAAAATGATGTAGGACATCAGTGCGTATCTCACCCCACCCGGCTGATCACGCACTTCAGGTACCCCGTCTCCGGAAGCGTCAACACCGCCGGATGATCCGGTGCCGCACCCCGCGTCTCCAGTACCTGCACCCGCCGGCCCGCATCCACGGCTGCGGAGCGCAGCACCTCCAGAAACTCCTCCAGCGATACGTGGTGCGAGCACGAGCACGTCACCAGGGTCCCGCCCACGCTGAGCATCCGCATCGCCCGCAGGTTCAGTTCCTTGTACCCCCGCAGCGCACCCTCTGCCGCCCGCTTCGACTTCGCAAAGGCGGGCGGGTCGAGCACGATCGTTTCGAACCGCTCGCCAGCCTCTTGGTACGCCCGCATCAACTCAAACGCGTCCGCCTCGATCCAGTCGACCGCGGCTGCTATCTTCTCGCGGTTCAACTCCAGGTTGCGGTCCGCCACCTCCAGCGCCGACCGGCTCGCATCCACTCCCGTCACCCGCTCACATGCCAGGGCCAGGTGCAGCGCAAATCCACCCTGGTACGTACACACGTCGAGAGCCCGCCCATGCGCATAGGCCGCCGCCACGGCATAGTTCAGCCGCTGATCCAGAAACGCGCCGGTCTTCTGCCCCGCTCCCGCGTCGTAGTGGAATCGCACCCCGTTGATCTCGAATATCGACTGGCTCCGAGCCTCGCCACCAGACCAGATCGGGCCGTCGGGCGGCGGTTCGAGACCCTCAATCTCTCGAATCCGGCTATCCGTTCTCTCCCAGATTGTCCCCCTTCCCTCTGGAAACACTCCTGAAATCGCCTCTCCCACAACCTCCCGAACATCCGCTCTCGCGGTTCCCTGCACCAGCAGCTGCACGACGGCAACGTCGCCATACTGGTCCGCAACAATCCCGGGCAAACCATCCGCCTCACTGAAGATCAACCGCCGCGCATCATTGCCCTCGGAGATCGGGGCAAGCTCGACTCGCAACGCGATCGCCGCCAGGAGTCGCCCTCGAATCTCCTCTAAATACCTCTCTCGCCCCAGCCCTGCTACACGCGCAACCATTCGCAGCGCGATCTCCGACCCGGCACTATAGAGCGCCGTCCCAAGCGGCACTCCTCGCCCATCTACCACCGTCACCAGCGCGCCTCTATCCGGCTCGCCTGCCTCTCCGCTTCGGTCAACCCCCACTGTGCCAACCGCCTGCACCTCCGACCGGTACACCCACATGTGTCCCGCCCGAAGCCTGTCCGCCGCCCGCCGCGTGACGGTCACCGCGACCGTCGCACCACCCGGGCCCTCGACCCGCACTCTCTCATCTGCCGTCATCCTTCAATCCTAGAACACCCGCAAACTCTAACCTCTTCTTGCCGCTATCCTGAAGTACACAGAGGAGTGCGCAGGCCCCGTTGAAGCCAGAAAACGTAGATGTGGTCATCATCGGAGCTGGTGCCGCAGGTCTCATGTGCGCCATGGAGGCCGGACAGCGCGGTCGCAGCGTCATCCTGCTCGATCATGCCGACAGTCCAGGCAAGAAGATCCTCATCTCCGGCGGTGGCCGGTGTAACTTCACCAACCTCCACACCCACCCCGAAAACTTTCTGTCCGAGAACCCGCACTTCGCCAAATCCGCCCTAGCACGCTACACCCCCACCGATTTCATCGCTCTCGTCGAAAAGCACAATATCCCGTATCACGAGAAGACACTCGGCCAGCTCTTTTGCGATCACGCCGCCCAGCAGATCGTCACCATGCTCACGAAGGAGTGCGACGCCGCAAACGTCCGAACGGTTCTCCGCGCAAACGTCTCCTCGATCCAGAAAAGTAGTGGCTTCCTGCTCGAAACCTCGCGCGGAACCTGGCGTTGCGGATCTCTCGTCGTCGCGACCGGCGGCCTCTCCATCCCAAAGATGGGAGCAACTGGCTTCGGCTACAGTGTCGCGAAGCAGTTCGGGGTAAGCGTTCTCGAGTGCCGCCCCGCCCTCGTCCCTTTCGTGCTCGATGAGCCCAATCGGCAGCGGTGGTGCGACCTCGCCGGCCTCTCGACAGAAGTCATCGCCACGTCCGGAATCGGAAAGCAGCGCTGCAGCTTCCGCGAAAAACTTCTCGTCACTCACCGCGGCTTCAGCGGCCCTGTCGCCCTCCAAATCTCCTCGTATTGGAGACCAGGCCAATCGATCACACTCGACCTGGCGCCAGATAAAATCTTGACCGCTCCTCTCCGCAACACAAACGCAATCAGAACTTCATCCATCGCTCTTGGCGCCCTGCGCGAAGGCTTACCCGCCCGCTTCGCCGAGCGCTGGCTTGCTCACAACCTGCCGCCGAGTTGGACTAACGCCTCGCTCGACCGTCTGGAGCACACGCTGCACCAATGGCGAATCACGCCGCAGGAAACCGAAGGCTACGCCAAAGCCGAGGTCACCGCCGGTGGAATCGACACCGCCGACCTCGATGCACGGACCATGGAAGCCAAACGTGTGCCAGGCCTCTACTTCATCGGGGAGGTGGTCGACGTTACCGGCTGGTTAGGCGGGTACAACTTCCAATGGGCCTGGGCCTCCGGCGCCGCAGCCGGACGCGGCGTCTAACCGAAGCTCAAGAATGCGATTGCATACCGATCATTTCACCGTGAGACTCAGAGCCATTGTGCGAGTCAGCCCTGAGGCGGTCGCAGCAACCGTCAGGGTGTAACTTCCGGGGGGCGTCATGGCTCCGGCAATCGGGCTCGCACCTCCCGTGCTCGGAATCAGGCGCCCCGACCCACATCCTCCGCAGGCTGCAACACACACGAACGCCAGCAGCGCCACCAACCTCACAGCGCTCTGCCCCCGCAGCAACAGTGCTCCGAAGGGAAAGAGGCTCGCCAGCAATACCGGTAAAAGCTTGTTGGGTGGAAGAGGTCTAACGATCTGAGCCGCCAATGAGACGCCCGTAGCTACGGTAACCGCGACCAGCGTCGCCGGCCCTAAAGGTGCGTTTCCAGGAGAAACGACGCAGGTTGCATTGACGGGCGCACCTGAGCAGGTAAAGCTCGCAATGCCGCTCGTACTTCCTAGGGCGCTCAGCAGCAGGGAGCACGTCGCAATCTTTCCGCTCGCAATAGCCGCCGAGGTGCTTCCGTCGGCAGCCAGGGAGAAATCTACTCCCGCCCCCGTGAGGGATACCGTATGCGGCGAGTTGGGTGCGTCGTCGAGGATCACCAGACCGCCGCTCCTCACGCCGCCCTCTGCTGGAACGAACGCGATTTGAAAAGTACACGCCGTATTTTGAGCAAGCGTCGCTCCGCAGGTGCCTCCGGGCACGAATGCGAATTCACCCGTCAAGGAGATCTTGGTCAACGCAAGCGGCAGGCCTCCGTTGTTCGTCAGAACCACAATTTGCGCTAGGGAGGATATCCCGACCGGGGTATCCGGGAAGGTCATCGATCCAAGGGGAGACAGCGACACACCCGGAGGTGCTACTCCTGTGCCCTTCAGATTCACGGTCTGCAAACGAAACTGATCCGACACAGTCAGCACTCCCGATCCCGCACCCACGCTCTTCGGCGTGTAGGCAACAGAGATGGAGCACATTGAGTGGGCGTTAAGCGAGTTGCCGCAACCGTTCACCGCCGTAAAATCGCCTGATCTAACCCCTGCCGCGATCAACGTCAAGGGCACGTCTCCAGCATTTGTGACAACCACCTGCTGCACTGCACTGGCCGTTCCAAGCTGTTGCACACCAAAGCTCAGCGCGGAGGGCGAAAGCGAGTCCGTTGCGGGACTTGTTGCTATTCCCGTCAGAGATGCGATCTGCATCCCGGAGCTAGCGGTTGCCGTGAAGCTGCCGCTCCGTGCACCGCCGGCAGTGGGATTGAATGTCAACGAGACGGTGCATCCCGTGCTGGCGGCAAGTGAGGTCCCGCAGGTGTTCGCGCTGATGCGGAACTCGCCCGCGATGCTCGGCACCTGTAGCGTAACCGGTACGCTGCCAATGTTCGAAAGAGTGAGATTCTGTACCGCACTGGTACCGTTGATAGTCGTTGCGGGAAATGTTAGACGGAGCGGCGTTAGAACGATATCGCCCGGTGCCGTTGCGTTTCCACTAAGTGCCGCTGCCGCCTGTCCGCCGCTAACATTAGCATAAATGGTCAACAGACCCGCGCGTACACCTTGTGTCGCTGGGAGAAACTGCACCTCCACAGAGCATGAGCCGCCGACCGCGACCACTGCTCCCACGCAATGATCCGTCATCGTAAATTCGCCAGCAACACCGATGTGGCTAACTACCAGAGTTGCATCTCCGATATTCGTAACTTGTATCGTTCGCAGAGAACTCTCCGTTCCGACTGCCTGATCAGAGAAGAAGAGATTAGCCGGAGAAAGGCTGATCGCGGGCTTGGCCGCATATCCCGCCGTGAGCAGAGGAATCTCCCAGATGCCACGACCGTAGGTCCCGACACGCAGCACGCCCGAACGCCCATCTCCAGTTGGCATAAGAGCCGCGGCCGAGAGCTGGACCGCTGGGGCATTAGGGAGAGAGGCGCCGTATATGCTCCAACAGTTCGACGTTGTGCAACTTGATACCGCGCTTGTTACATAAACGCCAGTGTCAAGCGCAACGTAGATCGTGTTGGCATCGTTCGGATCCACAACAACGCTGTTCGCGGGCGCGTTTGGAAGATTGCTCGACAAGTTCAACCAATGCGCGCCTCCATCGGTTGATCCATACAGATGAGCCGCGCTGGATCCACTTTGGCTGAAGCCCATCACGGTCGCGTAGATCGTCTTTCCCGTGGGATCGTGAGAATCCGCCGCTAAGGAAGAGATGTCGAATCCGTTTGGATTGAAGCGTCCTGACGCGCTGAAGTCGTTCGTTACCACTGAATGTGCAAGATCCGTCCACCGAGTCGAATTCGCCGCGACATCAGCGTCCAAAGTGGCAAAAACATGTCCCGCAAACGCTCCGCCGCCATCAGAAAAGCCCGCCATGCCAGCATAAATTACCCGTGATCCGGAGTTCCAAAGCGTTCCCGCGTTGCGGAGAGGACCTGCAGCCGCGAGCGAGCGCACGAACGGATTAGTCGTTGGATCGCACGCTCCGTTCTGCGGCCCACCCAATGTCGTGCTGATCTGGTTCGCGCTACTCCACTGACTTCCCGAACCGGCTGCCCCCCGCCACACCCGGCAGGTTCCGATCAGCAGGTTCGAGCCCAGCGCCGGATCCAGAATCCATGGCGCATCCAGCAGGGACGCGTCTGTGTTCGTCTGAGTGGCGCCGATCGTTGCCACACCCGCAAAGTCGCTTGCACCGCACCTGCTCCCCACCGAACATCGGTGAATGCTGACGCCTCCTGCCGTCGAAATGTACCAGAGCAATGGATTGCTCTGGTCGATTGCAACGGTTCCACCCTCACCGTCTGACACCTGTTGCCAGGCGCCACTCCGATCCGGGAAGGAACTCGCGGTCCCGTTTGCCCCCAACCCTACCAGCAGGCTCGCCGGGTCCTGCGGATCCTGTGCAAAGCTGATGACCTCTGCCAACGACCCCAAACCACCATTAAGATTCTGGAAGTGACTGGCGTCCTCGGTCGAGCAGGCTGAGCCCTGTTCATTGACGTCATCCACCGACCTCCACAGCCCGCTATCATTGCCTAGAAAGATCGTTGCCGTGGCACCTAGCGTTGCAATTGCATGCTGGGCAGGACCCACCTTTCCAGGCGCGGCGCAGGCATCCGTCGCGTTCGTGGTGTTGCGAAACACGCATCCGGCAGCTAGCGAGCAGCGGTAAAGATCGCTCGTGCCCACAAACAGTAACGTATCGGCTCCAGCACCCACGGCTGCCAGGCTCATGTTGTAATCCGCTTGCAAAATCGCCGCGCTTCCGCTTCCCACATCCAGAGCAGTCGACGCGATCCGCTTCCCGAAGGTCACCGTCGGAGAGGTGCAGCTGTTACCGGATAAGCCGCACACATCTTGCCACAGACCTTGATCAACATTGTTCCGGTCCGTCGTCAGGGCAAACGTATCTCCGGTATCCGGCTGCACGGCGAGTGTGCCTCGAAATACCGGACACGATGAGCTGCCGCTGGTTCCAGGTGCTGGAGGACACGCCTTCGATGTCATAGCCGTGCCGGGCTGTGTTGCCATCCGTGTCCAGGCAGCTCCATCAATGGACTCGTAGTAGCCGTGGTATCGAACCACGGCGTAGAACCGCTGCCGCATGGGGTTCCACACCACAGCCGTTGCCGCAACTCCCCCACCGTTTCCTCCTGATGGCATTGGTGTCTGTACGATCTGGGGGCCATCGGAGATCGTCGCCATCCGCCACGTCGCACCCGCATCGCCCGAGACGTACAGCCCCATGACGCTGTCCATCATCGGAGCGTGTACGATCGTACCCTCAGCTGACTCGCTTACCGCCGCTACCACCAGGTTGGGGCTAACCGTGCTCCATGCAAACCCCGCAAATCCCAGTCCCGAAAAAAAGTGTCGCCCGCTCGCGCCATCCAAAGAGTTTTGAACCAGGGTCCAGGTAAGCCCGCTGTCCGCCGAGCGCAAAATACCGCTGCCGTAGTAAGAGTCCAATGCATCGTTCGGATCGCCTGTCCCTGCGAGCACAATGCCGCCCGTTTGAACGCTGATCGCTCCTATACTCAGCGAAGCTGTCGCTGAACTTCCTCCGCTTCCGCTGAACACGGGCAGGTTGTCGGTCATGGGCGCAAACGTCACGCCCTCTGCTGGCCCCGCCGCATTCGTGGATTTCCAAACGCCGCCACCTGTCGTCCCCAGGTACACGGTGTTTCCTGTCCCGTCCGCAGGATCGATCGCGATGCTTGAGACTCGCCCGCTTATCTTTCCATAGGCCACACTCGCCACCTGCCCCGGCCCGACAGGCTGCCATCGCGCGTTCAATGCTGCGATCGGCGGCTGCGCACCCCGTGCCCTGACCATGTCGGCATGTTCTGCCCTTGCTACCGCGAGATCTCCCGCTCCTCCTGTACCAACCGCTGAGACTCGCCCATGCAGGAAGCGTTGCGAGGCCTGGTTCCTCACCGAGCGAGTCAACGGTGCTTCAGGATCCGTCTGGAGGCTCATACGCCCTTCAACCGGACTGGGTGTAGCTTGTGCGAACCCGATCTGCCACGGAACCCACATCGCCGCAAGCAAAGCAAGGCCCTGCAACCAGACAGTCCGCTGCTCGCGCCAGTCGTCCCAAATCTGTTTCATCACCGGACCTATCGGCCCGCTCAGTCGAAAGTTCAGTCCGCATCCACAGATACCGGGCACAAACAAGACGACTATGGCGAGACCACCCCGGAAAGAAGCACCTGCGGCGTCTCTTCGCCTTGCAGCTACACCTCGCCTTCACCAAAACTATGCCGAACCCGCTCAGCTCTCAATCGGCACAAAGTTGTAGGACGGCCCGATCTCCTACAGAGTCTCCGGCGCCGCCAGGTCCCGCATCTGCTGGATGTACCGCTTCGAATCGAACTTCCGCCCGGTCGAGGCACCCGACATATACCGTATCTTCCCAAAGATCGGACGTGAACCCCAGGGGCGATCGAACTTGCCCACGATCGCCCATGCAATCCCCCCATACCCGCCCGGATCGCGCCGTCTAGAAAGTATTTGTCGTTCAGGTAAACGCAATACTGGAACGCCGTCGGAGCATCCGGCGTCCATTCCAGAATCTTCTTCGCCCAGTACATCCGCATGTAGTTATGCATCCATCCGTGCCGCACCATCTGCGTCTGCGCCGCATTCCAAAGCTCGTCATAGGTCCCGGCACTCTCCATCTGCTCCAAGGTGTAAACACGGTCGCGCTCGTCCTTCGCATGCTCTGCGATGGTCTTCTTCGCCCACGCGTCTGCGCACTCGGCACTGTCGTAGTTCGGCTGAAACTTCACGAAGTTTATCGTTAGCTCGCGCCACGCAATCAGCTCGTTGAAATAGCTGTCCCTCGCCGCCTTCAACGCCGGATCCTTCTTTGCAGCCGCATCCACCGCCAGCGCAATCGTCTGCGGCCCGATATGCCCATAGTGCAGCCACGGAGACAGGCAGCTCGTCCCGTCCGCTTCCGGCTTGTTCCGCTGCTCCTCATACCCCGGCAGCAGCTTCGTCGTAAACAATTCCAACCGCGCCAGCGCTGTGTGCGTCCCCCCCGTGCCACGCCGCTACCGGTCCGACACTTCGATCGAAGTCCTTCCACCCCCGCGTCATATCCTCGTGCACCGAATCGGCCTCGAAACCCGCCGGTCGCTCCCATGCGTGCTCCGCACGCGGGTTCTCGTAAGGAACGAGATACTCGGGCAGCAGCTTATACAGCCTCGGCCGAATCGTATACGCCCCGTATTGCGCCTTCTCGATCAGCTTCGAGGGCACCACCACATCCGTGTCAACCGTCCGGAACGGAACTCTGACCTCCTCCGCAAGCTGTTGCCTCCAACGCTCCGGCTCGCGCATCCGGTTTTCGTCCCCGATCACCATCGCCGCCTGCACATCCGAGATCAGCCGCGTGTGCGACTCGTTCGGCGCTCGTCGCATCACAAAGGTGATATTCCGTGCTGCCAGATCCTCTTCGATGTCCGGCAGTCCCTGGTTCAGAAAGGCATAGTGGCGCAGATTGGCATGCGGAAAATTCGAGATGCCCGCGAAGTAAACCACCACTGGCAGCCCAAGTGCATTCCTCACCTGCACCGCCAGATTCACGGCGTGATTATCCACCCCACGCTCCGCGCGCTGCATCCAGTACAGGACACACTTCCCCTGGCTATCCGGAGCCCCATCCCTCCGAACCGTCACCCGCGGATCTTGCGTCAGCGCTTCCAGCTCTGCGGGAAGACCGCGCGCCAGTTCCGGCCGCGGGTCGATTCGCGCCCCTCGACGTGCCCGTGTGCCCCCGGCCTCAGGCGCTTTCGGCATCCGCTCCGCTGCTGGGCTTAGGACATCCTGCGCGCTTTCGACTCGTTCTGATTGACTCGGCTTCTTCCCTGGCATAGTGCTACGTTAGTGGATTACGCGCTCAATGCGCTTCAGGGGAGTCGCTCCGCCGATGGATGGTGTTGATCAGGTCGCAGTCCGGCCGTGCCTGCTTGAGGATGCTGAAGCTCTCGCCCTCGTCGCCGCCGCTACCTTCCTCGAAGCGTTCGCCGGCATGCTTCCCGGTCCGGCCATCGTGCAACACTGCGCTCGTCATCACATCCACCGCGTCTATGCAAAATACCTCTCCGAAGACCGTGTCCGAGCCTGGCTCGCTGTCATGCGAAATGGCGACGCGCCGGTCGGTTATTCCATGCTTACCGCACCGGACCTCCCGGTTCCGGACCTCAGCCCATCTGATATAGAGCTGAAGCGCATCTATCTCTTCTCGAAGTTCCAGGGCTCCGGCATCGGTCAACAGATGATGGACGTCGCCATCGAGGAATCCCGGAAGATGGGAGCACGCCGGCTCCTGCTCGGGGTCTTTGCCGGCAACCTTCGCGCGCTTCGCTTTTATAAACGCAACGGTTTCACCCATCTAGGAGCCCGAACCTTCACCGTCGGAACCCTCGTCTGTGACGATTTCGTCCTCGGTCGCGACCTCTGACCCTGCAGATCTCAGAAGCTCCCCGAAAATAGATAGGCGGCCACGAGGGCCGCCTCCTTACGCCGTTTACCTGGACTGTTTTTTACCAGCGCCCCCACGCCCGGCTGATGTAGTCACTCAGCGTCATCGTGATCAAGACCAGAAAAGTGAAGAACCCTGCCGACACGGTCATCTTGATCAGCCTGGATTGAAACTTCACATGCATAAAGAACAGGATCACCACGACCGCCTTGAAAGTCGCAATCCCCAAGGCGATAATCGGGTTGAATACCTTCAGGTCAACGTAAGCCGCTACAACCGTAATCGCCGTTCCAACCAGCAGGGTTGCAAACACCATGCTGTACTGTATCGGCGTGACGATGTGGTGTTCGGCATGCTCTGGGTTGGTTACGTTCGCCTCGTCGTCTCTGTCTGCCATGATCTAGATCCTTTCTCAGTCTCTATTCCTGCTCCAGCTACCTTCTTCGAGCCCTAGTGAACCGGATGCCGGTTGATCAGGTAGAGCAGCGGAAACAGGAACAGCCACACAATATCCACAAAGTGCCAGTACAGCCCGAAGTTCTCAATCGGAGCCACATACCCGACGTTGAACTCCCCACGATGGGCCCTGTAAGTCAGCCAGAACAGAACACCGATCCCGATAATCATGTGCAGCGCATGCATGCCCGTCATCGCGAAGTAAAGCGAAAAGAACACCTGCGTCCTCTGCGCCATGTCCGGCGCCAGCGGCTGCTCATCCTTGATACCGTGCGCTGCCGGGTTGACGAACTCCGAAATGTCGAAGTGCGGTCCGGGGATGTGATGCTTCTCCCACTTTTCGTGGTACTCAACATACTTCACGCCCAAGAACGCCACCCCGAAGACCGTCGTCAGCACCAGCATCAGAACCAGCAGGCCCTTCTTCCGCACCTCCGCGGCCCATACCCCCAGTGCCATGCAAAATCCTGACGTGATCAGGATCGCCGTGTTCGCGGCTCCAAGCGGAACGCTTAGCTGGTTCGAGGCAACAGCAAACGCGTCGTAATACCAGTTGCGGTAGAGCAGATAAGCGAAAAAGAGCCCGCCGAAGAACATGATCTCGGTCAGCAGGAACAGCCACATCCCGAACGTTCCCGCCTCCCTCTGTTGCTCTTCGGTCTCAAAGTGGTGGCGATGCTGCGGCAGCACCACATGCTTATCCTCCGCGTGAGCGGCAATCTCATGCGTGTCGGGATGCGTCGCTACGATCGTGTTATCCAACGGTCGTCACCTCTTGTTTTGTCTTATGCGCCAGCCACTCATAGTCATACGCCTCGTGATCAACAACCGGCGTCTCAATGAAATTCTCGGTCAGCGGCGGCGACTGAATCTGCCACTCAAGCCCCGTTGCCTGCCACGGATTGTTGCCCGCAATCGCTCCATACTTCAGCGACCATCCCAGGTAAAGCAGCGGCAGCATGTACCCAACACCAAGCACAGTCGCCCCAGCCGTCGAGAGTACATTCAACACTTGAAACTCGGGCGGATACGCATGGTACCGGCGCGGCATGCCCAGGTAGCCAAGAATGAACTGCGGCAGGAACGTCAGGTTGAAGCCGATAAAGGTCGTAACAGCGGCCAACTTTGAGAGCGACTCCGGGTACATGCGGCCCGTCATCTTCGGCCACCAGAAGTGGACGCCCGCCAGAAACGCCATCAACATACCGCCGACCATCACAAAATGGAAGTGCGCCACGATGAAGTAGGTCTCGGTGAGGTGAATGTCCATGCCGAGCGCTCCCAGGAATACACCCGTCATACCGCCGATCGTGAACAGCCCGAGAAACCCGAAGGCATACAGCATCGGCGTCTCAAATGTGATCGATCCCTTCTGCAGCGTGAACGACCAGTTGAATATCTTGATCGCCGACGGAACCGCGACCAGCATCGTTAGCAGCGAAAACACCAGTGCCGAGTAGTTCGACACGCCCATGATGAACATGTGGTGAGCCCACACAAAGAATCCGAACAGCGCGATCGCCACCGACGAGAATGCAACCGCGGTATACCCGAAGACTCGCTTCCGGCTGAACGTGCTAATTACCTCGGAGATCACACCCATGCCCGGCAGAATCATGATGTACACCGCGGGGTGGGAGTAGAACCAGAAAAGATGCTGGAACAGCAAGGGATCCCCACCCTTGGTCGGATCGAAAACCCCTATGCCGATAGTTCGCTCAAGCGCGACCAGGACCAGCGAAATCGCCAGTACCGGGGTCCCCAGCACCATCAGCAGGGAAGCCGCATAGTGCGACCACACAAACAGCGGCATCCGAAACCACGTCATACCCGGCGCCCGCATCCTGTGGATCGTCACAATAAAGTTCAAACCCGTAAAGATCGATGAGAATCCGGCGATAAAGACCGCAGTCGCCGCGGTAATCACATGGGTATTCAGATAATGCGTCGAGAGCGGCGTCGTAAACGTCCACCCGGTATCGACACCGCCCAGTACCAGCGCCGCCAGCGTCATGGTTCCGCCGATCAGGTACAGGTACCAGCTCAGCAGATTGATCTTCGGGAATGCCAGATCCTTCGCTCCGAGCATGATCGGTATCAAAAAGTTTCCCAGCGTAGCCGGCACCGACGGCACCAGGAACAGGAACACCATGATAATGCCGTGCATAGAAAAGAATTTGTTGTACGTGTCCGAGGCGACCAGGTCCGGCTGGGGAGTCAGCAACTCCAGGCGAATCAGACCGGCGAACGCTCCCCCGATGAAGAAGAAGAACGTGATCGAGATCAGATACAGAATCGCGATACGCTTGTGATCGCCCGTAAGCAGCCAGCTCATCAGGCCGTGCTCGGCGTTGATGTAGTTCCTCTTCGGCAGAGTCGCTGTGCTCTGATCGGGAAGGTTGACGATAGTCGGAGACATTGAGCTCATTGCTTCACCATTTCAGGCGGGTTCGGCTCCGCCATCGGCGTGTTTGGCGCCGCTTGGGTAGACTGTTGGGTGTTCAGCATCTGCTGATTACGATAGTTCGTCTGCAAAGTCTTGATGTACTCCACCAGGTCGATCAGGCCGTCTTCACTCACCTGTCCCTGGTAGGTCGGCATGATCGGCGCATACCCGGCTGTAACGTGCTGCGACGGATTCAAAATCGAGTCGCGTAGGTAGGCCTCGTTCACCTGCACCTCGGACCCGTTCGCGAGCTGCAGCTTCGATCCGTACACCCCCGCAAGATTCGGTCCGCGCGCCGCCGCGGTTCCGTTGTGGCAGGCGTTGCATCCCAGGCTCCCGAATAAGCGCTCCCCGTTCTGCGCGAGCGACATGCCACTCGTCGATTGCTGCGTCCACTTCTGGTAGTCCTCTGGAGTCAGCACCGTAATCTCGCCGATCATTCCCGAGTGCTTCGTTCCGCAGTATTGCGTGCAGAATAGATGGTACGATCCCGGCGTCGTCGCTTCAAACCACACCGTCGAATACCGGCCCGGAATAACCTCCCGCTTCACCCGGAAGTCGGGGATCGAGAAGCTGTGAAACACATCCTGCGAGATCATCGTCAGCTGCACCGGTCGCCCCGTTGGAACGTGGAGCGCGTTGATCTCATGCTGGCCGCCCGGATGCTCCGCCTTCCACATCCACTGCTTGCCCACAACATAAATGTTCATGGAATTGGTCGGCGGCGTGTAAATGCGGAAATAAAGCAGCGCTCCCCAGACAAACACCACCAGGAAAAGGGCCAGCGGGATGATCGTCCACGTCGCCTCCAGCAGCGTGGAGCCCTCAACGTGCTCGGCCACCGGGTTCCGCGACTTGCGGTATCGAATTGAAAATCCGAATACCAGCGATCCAACCAGGACCATGCCGACAACCGTGATGAGAAGCAGGAAAAAATACAGAGCATCGGTGTAGGGCGCGATCGTCGACGCCTCGCGCGGAAATAGCGCGGAGGCGTTCAGCCACTTCACCAGAAACTGCCACAGAACTGGACTAATATGCATCGTTACCCTTTATCCATTCTCTTTCTTCGTCAGGTCGTGGTCGCGCCCGAGACGCAGGTCCCGCCGGAACATCAAAAACATGAATCCGCCAAGCCCCGCCATCGTCACCATGCCGCCGAACTGAACTACCCTCGCGATCCTGAGGGATTGCTTGTTCGTCTGCGGATCATAGTGATAGCAGTAGGTCAGAATGTTCGCGACCGGGGATCCAATCTTGTTGCCCGAGGCCTCAATTAGCCCCAGAAGCATGTCCTTCGGCGAGTACTCCACGCCCAGGTAATACTGCGCCAGCTTCCCTTGCGGCGTCGCAATCTCGATGGAGCTGGCATGCGCGAACTGGGTCAGCTTTCCATCCGGTCCCGGCACCCGTACATACCCAAACCCCACGGCGTTTGTTACGGCATCGATCGCCGGCCGCTGCCCCGTAAGGAAGTGCCATCCGGAAGCCGTCTCTGGCCGGCCGTACCGCTTCATATACAGCGCCTTGTTCGTCGCGGCTAAGGCCGGAGTCTCGCTTGGATCGATGCTAATCACCACCACGTCGAAGTCCTTGCCCGGCGTCAGCTTCACCATCTCAAGCGCTCCGGTCAACCCGTCCAGCTCCTCCGAACACAGCATCGGGCAGTTGTAGTACACCAGGGTCAAAATCGCCGGCTTCTTCCCGAAATACTCGCCCAGAACAACCGGCTTGCCCGTCTCGTCCACGAACGCGGCATCCATCGGAAGCTGCTGATTCAGGTGCTGCGAGACGCCGACTTTCTGCAGCACCTGCGGCAGCTGGTCACCGCTGTTCTCGCCACCCTGCTTCTCGCCGTAGCTCGAGACCTGTGCAAGCCCGCTCGTACCCAGCAGGCAGCCGGCCAGCACGCAACCTATGGATACAGCCCTTCCCAGGCTGCGTCGTGTCGATCTGGGCGTCCTCTGCATCATGGTTCTCCGGCTCCTTCTACCTTCCTCAATCCTATGCCTTTCGTCACCGGATAGGCTTCAGCTCGGCGTGGGTCGAGGCCTCCGCTTTGCCGTAGCTCAGCTTCTCCGCCCGCGATTCCATCACATCGAGCTCATATCCAGTTCGGGCAAACCCGTTCGTCAGAGGCCTTGTGATCACCATCGCTGGATCGCCTGCCATAAGCTGCCCCCCCGGTTGAGCTGCTGCCGCCTGCTGCACGGGAAGTCCACGCTGGGCCACCAGCTCCATTGCCCGCTCAATTGGGATCCGGGTCACACCACTGTCCGAGCTGTAGTTCTCGAGCAAAAGATCCTCGCGAGCATGGAGGTCCGCCAGATCCTGGTTGCCATCGTCCATCTCCAGCCTCGGGTTCGGAAAGACATCCGTAAGCTGCTGCAGTTGCTTCTGCTGCATCACTGAGTTGCTTGCCAGGTTCTGACGACGTCCGCCCGCAGCTGGAGGCGCGATCTGCCCCTTGAGCTGGTGCCATTTGTCCGGGTTGCCGTCCTCCTTCAGAAAGGCGTCGTTGATGACCTTTCCCATCACAAAGCAAAACACGAAGAACACCAGGACGAAGCCGAACAACCCACCGAGAAAGATCACCACACCGCCGACATTCACGTCCGTGGTCTCATATCCGGGGTTAGCTTCCCCACGAAGGGTGGATGGCGTGGTATCGCCGACAGAGTCTCTTCCAAGATCGTGATTATCAGTGGGCATGTTCGGGCTCCAGCATCTCCTCGAGGTGAGGATCGTTGACGTTGACCAGAGGACGCGTCTGCAGCTGACCCAGGTAGTACCAGGCCCAGAAGCTCAGAACCGCGACCGGAACAGTAACGTAGGCGAGAATCCCAATGTTCCCCGCCAGGTGAAGATTGCCGGCTGCATCCGGAAAGTTCGGCTCAACCAGCCAGAACATGTCCACGCACCGCGCGAAGATCATCCAGCTCCCCAGCCAGATCATCTTCGTCTTGTTCCGCTTCAGGTCCCGCGACAGCAGCAGGCAGAAGGGAATCAGCCAGTGGCTGATGAAGTCGAGCGTACAGATAGTCCACCAGCCGCCGTGAATTCGGTTCAAATACCACGGAATCTCGTCCGGCACGTTGCCTGACCAGATGATCAGGAACTCCGCAAAGGTCAGATAGATGTTCAGCATCACGAACGCCAGCGCAAACTTGCCGAGGTCATGCTGCTCCGTCACCCGCAGCAGTGTCTTCATCGGCTCGTACCGTGACAGCTTCACGACTGTCAAAATGCCTAGCGCGAGCACCGCATACCCCTGCGCCACCAGAAACTGCAGCCCCCAGATCGACGAGTACCAGGTCACATCGAGCGACTTGATCCAGTCGATCGCTCCCACCGTCAGCAGAATGACGTAAATCAGAATGCCAATGCCGCTCAGGTTCTCAAACTTGACCTGCCAGAAATTGAAGCTTTGCTCCGTCCCCGCCCTCGGATCCGCATCGCGCTGCCTCGACCACTTGTTCAGCAGATACGTGAAGCTCAGAAGGATGCCGAAGATGATTGCCGTCTGCACCCACACGCTCACCGGATTCAGCATCGTATGCTTCGCGTTCGCCGTAAGCTGCTGCTCCTTCGTCAGCAGCCCCTGGCCGAAGGCGCGCGCCGTCGCCTGCGCATTCGGAAATCTCGCCCACTGATACAGATACTTCATCAGGAACCCGATAGGCAGGAACATCGCCGCAACCAGCCACAGTGTTCGGGTCATCGCCTCAAGCGAACTCCGCATCACCAGGCCCCACTTACCGCCCGAGACATACTGCAGCATCAGCATCGCCAGGCCGCCGCCGGCAAAGCCAAAGCAGACCGTGTACGCCATCAGGTACGCCCTCAGCAGGT